>Ga0307379_10004871_pt1 | contig 18945 bp, 17 predicted proteins | sample UN2MG_FD_202237 | JGI IMG/M metagenome (GOLD analysis project Ga0307379, IMG submission 202237) | Soil microbial communities from Risofladan, Vaasa, Finland - UN-2 | ecosystem: Environmental > Terrestrial > Soil > Coastal area > Acid sulfate soil | place: Finland: Risofladan, Vaasa | collected... | reverse complement strand
TGAAAGTTGCATAGTACTTGATCGCACCATCATCATCGACGAAACGCACGAAACGCGCGTCCTCGATGCCGCCGGTTTCATTTTCCGTAACTGGGAATATCACTCTCTCGGAGATGTGGTGGTCGGGGCGAAAGATGCACTCGTAGTTGGACCGTGCCAGCCACAACGCGGCGTCAATTGCATTAAGTTTGTCTTTTGCTCGATACTTGGTCGACCGGAGATGCTTGATTTGGGTTTGAAGCTCACCAAAGGTGAATTCTTCCCCTAGTCCCTCCAAAAGCCGATCCAGAACGCGGGTGTGTGCGCCAATCTCTTCGAGCTTTTGCTCGAAATGAAGGCGGTTATAGACGGGATCGGTGTGGATTTCAGGCGTTTCCACGTAATGGCTAACGGGGTCGAAGTATAAGTCATGACATTCGTCAATGATTCCGCTACGGAATTCAATAGAGGATATGTGACCTTCGCCCGTCGCTCTGAAACTCATGACAAATCGCTGAGATCCTTTGCTGACGCCTTTTTGATCCGGGTGTGGCACGATGGACGGGTTAAAGAGAGCGGCCGACTCGACTGAATACTCAGAGGTGAAGTACGCGCCGAGCAGAAGTCGTCGTTCCGGTGACAAAGAGCGGCTTTTTGGCGAATGTGCAGCAACACGTTCGAAGTTTTTTTCCAGAGCCTCCCTGAAGTATCGATGACGTTCTGAGAATTCCCGGAAAATGGTTTCCAGCAAACGCTCCACGTCATCGTCACTTAGCTGTGCAATTCGCTCGAGCATGCGCTCAAGTCGCGGCCCATCACCCGGAAAATATAGCCGAGTAATAACGCGAGAATTCTCGGCGCTCAGTACGGTTCGCCGTCGTCTCACAAATTCCCTCTGATGCCCTATCATTATGTTTATGACACCATCATCGTTTACCCATTAAGACGCTCTGACAGACAATGATCTGCGGCCGTTGATCCGCGCTAGCAACCAACAACATTGCGGGCGTTATGGTTTTCAGAACCTTAAGAGGAAGTTTTAAGATTCTCCATTGCATCGTTGCCGCTTTTCCCCCTCCAAACAGCTCCCGGCACCTGTTTACCAGATGTTCACAAGTCTCGCCATCATCTCACTATATATAGTGGTGTTGATTCGTTCGCTCGGACCAACCGCGCGCTAAAATCCACAGGTATTGGCGATTTTAGGCTGGTCAATGTGCTTGAGGCGATCTCGCCGGCGCGCAAGTTTTGAAGGGGCGTTGCATCTCAATATCGATATGGAAGTTCGGGGGACCACACCCGCCGCGAATATTGCCTCTTGGGTAACCTTTGCGTCCATGATGTGGCCTTTTTGAAAGGTCGACCATTTGAAGCGATGAACAAAGGGACACTTTCTGCAACGCTGAATTAAGAAGAAGCTTGAGGCGGCGAAGAAAGTGTCGGCAGCCGATGTCTACTTTGGACGGCGCTACGCTTTCCTATCGGCACACGAGAAAATCAACCGACGGACGCTGCGAAAAAGGGAGAATCGAGAACTTACGTGCCAAGGCCGCATAACGGCCTTACCATCGACTGAACTGCCTCTTAGGCTTTAGCCCAAGTGCTCCAGATTCAGCAGACGACGTCCACATGCCTATTCGCCTTGCTATGCTTAGCCCCATCTCGTGGCGGACACCTCCTCGCCATTACGGCCCGTGGGAGTCCGTGGTCAGCCTGCTCACGGAGCAGCTGGTGAAAATGGGCCTGGAGGTGACGCTGTTTGCCACCGGCGATTCGCAAACCAGTGGACAGCTCGTTGCGGCCTGGCCACGCCCTTATTCAGAAGACCCTTCAGTCAATCCCAAGGTTGCAGAGTGCCTGCATATCTCCGAAGCCTTCGAACGCTCCGCCGATTTTGACCTCATTCACAATCACTTCGACTTTCTGCCGCTGACCTATTCCGGTTTGATTGAAACACCGATTTTGACCACCATCCACGGCTTTTCATCACCTTCAATCATTCCCGTTTACAAAAAATACAATGACCGCGGCCACTACGTGGCTATCAGCGAGGCGGACAAATCGCTGGAGCTCGATTACCTGGCCACGATCCACCACGGTATCGACATTACGCAATTTCCTTTTTCCAAGGACCAGGGAAAGTACCTGTTGTTTTTTGGCCGGATCCACCCGGAGAAGGGTGTCCACGAAGCCATTCAAGTGGCGCAGCGGGTGGGGATGAAACTACTGATCGCGGGCATCATTCAGGATCATGCTTACTTCGAAAAGCTTGTCGAACCTCACATTGACGGCACAATGGTGGAATACCTCGGTGCGGTTGGCCCTGATCGACGACCGGAGGTGCTGGGTCAGGCGTTGGCGTTGTTGCATTTAATCAGCTTCGACGAGCCGTTTGGATTGAGTCTAGTGGAAGCCATGGCATGCGGGACGCCGGTCATCGCATTTGGTCGCGGTTCGATACCGGAAATCATCCGACACGGTGAGACGGGCTACATCGTCGAGGATATAAACCAAGTTGTCGAAGCGGTCGCGGCCGTGCATTCGATTGACCGATCCGCCTGTCGTGACGATGTTGAGAGGCGCTTCTCTGATACCCGCATGGCGCAAGACTATATCCGAGCATACCAAAAAGTTCTGGGACTGTAGGCAGACGATGAGCGGTAACCCGATTGTGAAGCGGTATGAGGGTAACCCAATCCTCACCAAGCATGACGTTCCTTATCCCGTGGAGACCGTTCACAATGCGGGGGCAACCAAGCACGGGGGTCGTTACGTCTTGTTACTTCGCTCCCACTTGCGTAACGGGCGATCCATTATCGGCATTGCATGGAGCGACAATGGTTATGAGTTCCAAGTGGAGCCCAAGCCGTTCATGGTGCCGTCCACAGAAGGCGTCTTCGCGGAGTACGAGGAATATGGCGTCGAGGACCCGCGCATATGTTCCATGGGTGGCGAGCATTACATCACCTATAGCGCTTATTCCAGGCACGGCGTTCGCATCGGTCTCGCAAGAACGCACGATTTTAAATCCGTCGAGAGGGTGTCGCTGATCAGCCAGGCCGATATGCGCAATGTCGTGATTTTCCCGGATATCTTCGACGGTCGTTACGCACGGCTTGATCGACCCCACTCGGAAATCAACCCTTGGTCAATCTGGATCTCCTGGTCTCCAGACCTCGTTCACTGGGGCGAGTCGACAGAAGTCATCAAGCCCCTAACCTATCACTGGGATGAAGGAAAAGTGGGTCCGGGTGCGACACCGATCGCCACGGCGAACGGCTGGCTGAATATTTATCATGGCGTGTTCGAAACGATGGACGGTGCGGTGTATCGCGTCGGCGTGGCACTGCACGCGCTCGACAATCCGGCCAAGGTACTCGGGGTCGCGGACGAGTGGATCCTTGCACCCGAGGATCCGTGGGAGCTGACCGGCTATGTCCACAACGTGGTGTTCTGCTGTGGCGCTGTGCCGGAAGAGGACGGCACTGTGAAGCTTTACTGGGGTGGGGCGGACAGCGTCATGTGCGCGGGCACCGCCGATGTGCAGGAACTGGTTGATCTCTGCCTAAACAAGCCCCGCCTCGCGGTGTGAGCACGGCGCGAACATTCGAATATCTGTCACGATGGCGTTCGTCCCCAGGTTTTGCCGAATCGACATGAAGGCGAATACCTTTTCGCCGAGATCAAGGTTGGCAACGGCGCAGCCGAAGGTAGCCCCATCGCGACGGGCGTCGCGTCGGCCACTGGCGCCTATGCCGGGGCATCGTGTCCGGCCAGTTCCCGCTCCATCCGGCGAAACAGGCCGTCAGGCTCGCCAGCGTTGTCACGTTAATCAAGTATAGGCGCGGTCAGCCGCTTTCGCCGTTCGTCCAAGTCATTGAAAATAATGGTAGGGAAATCGCATTAACGTGACAAAGCCCGAATATTCAATAAAGGAACATTGGTTTGCCATATGCGCGTGTAATACGCGGGCGATAGGCCTCGACATCATACAATTCATCGATATCAACTCGCTTCTGGCCTTGTAGACAGGTATCCGCCGGGACGGTGGTGTATTTGCCGTCGCGCAAAGCCATCATAAGGCCATGCTTATCGCCCGAAAGTAGCTGGATCGCCATCATGCCGTAGCTTTTCGCAACCATTTGGTCGAGCGCATCGGGTGCACCGGAACGCATGATGTAACCTAGGTTCTGGGTGATGGTACCAATTCCCGTGATGCGACTCAGTTCTTCACCTAGAATTTGGCCGATGCCGCCCAGCTTGCGGTTCCCGTAAGCGTCTGCTGGTCCGCGCTGAACGACTTCGCCGCCAAGCATCTGTGCGCCTTCCGAGATCACGACCATCGCGTAATTTGACGGGTTGTCAGCGCGGTCCTTAACAAGAAGCTCGGCGAGCCGGTGCGTATCGAATGGCAGCTCAGCGATTAGCGTACGGTCGACATCGGCCAGATAGCCGCTAATGAGCGCGGTTTCCCCCGAATTGCGCCCGAACAGTTCGATCACCGCAATCCGCTCATGGCTGCCGGCCGAGGTTCGCAACCGGTTGATATGCTCGCTCGAGCGGCTTACAGCGGTTGAAAAGCCAATGCAGCAATCGGTGCCATAGACGTCATTGTCCATGGTCTTTGGGACCGACATTACCTTGACATTTTCGCGGTGAAGGCGGGCGGCGAAAGAGAGGGTGCCATCACCTCCAATTGGCACCAATGCGTCGAACTTCAGATTCTCGATAACCTTTAGTACGTGGGCCGTGCAATCGACCGTACCGTCGCCCGGAGATGCAGCATACTGACTCCTCAAAAATGCAGGAACGTCGGCTGGCCTAATTTTTTCCGGATTGATGCGCGAGGTGTGCAGGATTGTTCCACCCGCCCGGTCGATGGTGCGTACATTTTTTGGTGTCAGCGGCATCAACCACTCGGCTGCGCTCGCCTCATCGTCGACGTTGAAGTTTAACAGTCCATTCCAACCGCGTCGAATGCCGACCACTTCCCACCCGAGCTCCGATGCCGTAAGCGTCACGGCCTTGATGCACGGATTGAGACCCGGGACATCCCCACCTCCAGTCAGAATGCCTATTCGCATTCACCTGATCCCTGTTTCAAAGACCGGCCCGATTTAAGGCGTTGTCGGCAATGTCACGATAGTCGGTTTGTGCCGCTATGGTGGGCGCGTTAGCGCCCAGGGATGACAGGGATCTCTTGCCGCTGCCACCGTTTCCCGCCGGAGCTGAACCGGATCAGCCGCTGCTGATTTGTCGCCTCGACTTCGATTAACGTGACAAGGCCCTCCGATACTATTGCAATGCGGCTGGTCGGTCAGCCGTTAACGTGTCGGTATCTAATGCTTCAGAACCGGATCTACCGCGACGAGATCGTCCACAAGGACAAGAGCTACCCAGGCAAGCACGCGGCGATCGTCGACCAGGACCTCTGGGACAAGGTTGAGAAAATGCTCGCCGCGAACCGCGTCGAGCATAAGAATGGCGGGAGCGCCAGAGACGGTGGGTCGCGATCGGCTGTTATTTACAGAATGCACATTATGCGCAAACGTCCGCAAGCGGTTCGCGTATTTACCAGATCACACGTCATGCGCATTGGCACAATGAAATAGGCTTCATGGAAAACCGGACCAGAATCCGGACAGTGCACCAACGATATTCGCCCGGCGCCACCCAGGGACAGACCCATTACTCCACCAAACGAAATGGCAGTGCGTTCGATTTCGACTCGGCGACATCGGCATCAAACTCACGCTGGAGCGCCCGGCAGTGCAGCGGCTGCTCGCGGCGGTGCGGGCCCGCAAGGTCGATGTCATTGTCGTCTACAAGATTGACCGGCTGACCCGATCGCTGACGGACTTCGCTCGGCTTGCCGAGCTGCTCGATGAGCACCGCGTCTCGTTTGTCTCGGTGACGCAGCAGTTCAACACCACAAGCTCGATGGGCCGGCTCACGCTGAATGTGCTGCTCTCCTTCGCCCAGTTCGAGCGCGAGATCGCCGGCGAGCGCATCCGCGACAAGATCGCGGCGTCCAAGAAGAAGGGCATGTGGATGGGCGGCAGCGTGCCGCTGGGATACGACCTCGAATACAAGAAACTCGTCGTAAACGCAGCCGAGGCCGGGACGGTTCGAACACTGTTCCAGCTCTATCTAAAAAGCGGCAGCGTACGGGCAACGGCGGCCGAAGCTGACCGCCTCGGGCTCACGACCAAGATGCGGATCGGCAAGCAGGGCAAGCGGAGAGGCGGCGGCCCCTTCCACCGCGGCCACCTCTACACGATCCTGCGAAACCCGATCTACATCGGGCGCATCCCACACAAGGGTGACAGCTACCCCGGCATGCATCCGGCCATCATCGATCCAAAGACCTGGGAGGCAGTGCAGCGCAAATTTGCTGAGAACCGTACCGGCAAGGACCGTCGCAAAAATGGAGATTCGGCCAACCTGCTGATGGGCCTGCTATTCGATAGCAAAGGTACCCGCTTCACTCCTTCGCACACCATCAAGTCGGGACGACGCTATCGTTACTATGTCGAGCGAGCGCTCATCACCGGCGAGGAACCTTCCCGCGCCAAAGTCCGGCGCGTTCCTGCCCACGAGATCGACAGCATTGTGCGCGATGCTTTCATCAATCTTTTCTGCATTCCCGATCGCCTGCTCCAAGCCATCGGCGACGCGGCCAGCGCGGGCGAAGCACAACGCGCCATCCGTCAAGGTCGGCACATTTATCAGGAACTGGTTGCGGGTACCCTCGATGCCTGCGCCGAGCGCATTCGCCCGATGCTTCATCGCGTCGTGCTCGGCGACAGCGAAGTATGCATCTCCCTCTCGCGTGGCCCGCTGCGGGCCGCGCTTGATCTACCAAGCAATGGGCACCAGGGCGAAGTTCACGAGATCGTGGTCCCCGCACGCATATCTACGAACGGTGTTGGTCTCAAGTTGGTGGTCGGGAACGGCGCCGCGCCAAATCGCGCCCCGGATCCGGATCTAGTTAGGATCATCACCCTCGCACATGACTGGTGGCACCGATTGCAGTCCGGTCAAACCGAATCGATCCGAGAGCTCGCCATCGCGGAGCGGGTATCAAGGGCCTATATGGGCCGGGTTCTCCGCCTCGCCTTTCTCGCGCCCGACATAGTCGAAGCGATCCTGGAGGGCACTCAACCAGCCACGCTCTCCACCAAGCGGCAACTACTTCACCAGAACGTGCCATTCCGCTGGTCCGACCAGCGGCGCCTGCTCGGCTTTGCCCAGGCACAAGTGTAACCACCGAAATCGCGAAGAGAGACGAATGGCCGAATTCGGCCGTTCGGCGCGGCGAGACCTGTCTCCGCGAGCACTACGCTATAGGGCCGCCCCGCAAAGCGCGCGGGACTGGGGGCTTTCCTGGGATCGCGGAGTAGAGACGCGTCAATGCGTGAAAACGGCAGACTGGATGGCTGTGCGGGCAGTCTCGAGCGAACCCGTCTCCGCGGCCGTTTCCCTGTTAAACAGGGAAAATACAGGGAATATTCTCAAGATCGGCGCGCGAGCGCCTCGTAAGATCCCCTAACACGCTGATAACGCTGGTTTTAATGGCCAAGTTCCCTACATAACGGAACAGGGAAAATTTTCCGCGGAACAGCGATTGGATTTGACCAAACAGGGAATGGTTGGCGCCACTATTTTCATCCACGCAAAGCGACGCCGAAGCTCCGAAATCGTTGCGCTGGTCTCTTGATTCGGCCGAGCGGTATGCAACTGAGTGACAAACGTTCTTATGTTTCAGGGGCCGCCGCTCCCGCATCGCTCGCGGCAGCCAAATCTAGAAACGGCTCCGGCGCGGCTTCGAAGCGCTCGAGACAGCGCTGGGAGCAAAAGGCGAAACGCCGCCCGCCGTGCTCGGCGAACAGCGTGGCGGTCCACTGATCGACCCGCATGCCGCAGACCGGATCCCTAACCCAGTCATGCCGATCGGATTTGCGGTCGCGAAGACCTCCGTCTTCCAACCAGAGGACGCGATCGGCAATGTCCTCCACCCTCGGATCGTGAGTCACTATCAGCACCGAGCAGCCTTCGTCGCGGGCGATGTCGTGGAGAATCATCAACACCTCCTGGCCCTTTTCGGAGTCGAGATTGCCGGTCGGCTCGTCGGCCAGGATCAAGAGCGGTCTGTTGATCAAAGCCCGGGCGATGGCGACACGCTGCTGCTCGCCGCCGGAGAGCGTATCCGGCAAGGCGCGGCGGCGGTGATCTAGGCCCAGCTTGGTGATCAACTGATCGGCGCGCCCGCGCCCGGCGGCCCGGCCGCCGGGCGCGAGATGCGCGGGAAACAGGATATTGTCCTCAACGCTGAGGGCTTCGAGCAGATTGAAGGACTGGAATATGAAGCCGATCTTGTGGGCGCGCAGTCTGGCGAGACCGGCCTCGTCGAGCTGCGTAATTTCGACGCCGTCGACCGCGATGCCGCCCTCCGTTGGCCGCAACAAGCCGCCCAGCATCGACAGTAGCGTTGTCTTGCCCGAGCCCGAGGGGCCCATGATCAGGACCAGCTCGCCCTGCGCGATGCTAAAAGACACGTCATCGACGGCGCGGACCGCGACATGACCGCGGCCGAACGTCTTGGTCAGATGCGTAGCCTCGATGATCGGTTGTGTGCTCACGGTCATCGCCTGTCCTAGCTATGGAACGCCGTTGCCGGATCGACGCGAAGCACCTGCCGCGCCGGGATGAGCGAGGAGACTGCGGCAATGCATAGCGCGAGGGCGCCCAGCTTAAGGAGCGCCTCGAACTCGATGGTAAGGGCGACGAGTGGCACCAGCGCCTCGATCAACGGCGCTGCAGCAAGCGCAAGCGCCGTCGCAATTGCCAATCCCAGGAGAACGACACAGACCGCCTGGAGGAGCACGCTGCCATAAACGGCGCGATTGCGGACGCCGAGCGCCTTGGCCACCGCCAGCTCGCGGCGGCGCCGGTTGGTCTGCGAGTAGACAGTGAAGCCGGTGATGACGATCGCTAGCCCCATGCCGATAAAGCTCATGATATTGATAATCTCCACCCCCATCTGCATCGCCAACCCATGGTCGCTGGCGATGAAATCCTTCAGCGGCATTGCGTTGACGCTGGCGACCTGGTCGCGGACGCGCGCAGCGAGTGCGCGGCCGTCGACGCCCTCCTCGGCGTCCACAAGAACGTAGCTGACCATGCCGAAGGCCGACATGATGTCGGAGAGGTCGGCCGCATGCACGAACGTCACGGAATTGGCCATCGAGAAGGTCCCCTCCGAGAGGCCGACGACCTTCAGCTTCTTGGTGTTCAACGTGATGGTCGCGCCTAGGTCTAGACCGGTGATCCGGGCCAGCGTCGCGGGGATGACGACCTCGCCCCTGCCGGGCTGGCGCTTTCCCTTGACGACCCGCCAGGGCCCGGCGCGGCCGTCACCGCCGCCCATGCCGACGACGAAAGAAAACCACTGGCGCCCGCCAATCTCTATCGACGCGTTCATGTAGAGGATGGGGGTGGCCTTCCTGACGCCCTCGACCTTGGCGATCTTGGCGACCTTCCAGTCGCTGATGAAGGAGGTGGCCATGTGCATGTTGGAGACGCCGCGCTGCATCACCCAGACGTCGGCCTTGGATTGTTCCAGATAGGCAACGATCCGACCGGATTCGCCGGCGAATACCGCCTCGATGAAGATCACAAGGATCAAGGCGAAGGCGACGCCGCAGGCGCTCGCGAGCAGGTAGACGGGCCGGGCGAAAAGCGCCTTGAATGTCCAGTGCAGCATCGGCTCACCTCCGGAACACGATGGCCGGCTCCAGATGAGCGATCACGCGCACTGGGATCATCGATCCGACCAGGGCGAAGACCGCGCAGCCGAGCGCCGTCCGAAAGAGTGCCGCTGGATCGTCGAACATCACGACATAGAGCGGCGCCACCGAATCGACGACGGCGGCGACCGCCCAGGCGAGGCCGACGCCAAGGGGAAATGCGAGCAGGGTGATGATAGCGGCCTCGAAGACGACCGAGCCGCTCAGATGGAGTGTGGAGAAGCCGAGCGCCTTGAGCACACCGAAGCTGCGCCGGCGGGCGTTGACCGAGGCGAACATGATCAAGCCGATGACGAGTACGCCGATGATGAAGCTTACCGTCGTGATCAGGTTGAAAACCGGCCCCAGCATGGCGCGGCCGAGCCTGCGGTCGTTCGCCGCCAGGATGCTTGGCGCGAAGACATCGGCGTCGGGTACGCGCGCCTCGATGGCCGCGGCGACCTTTTTCCGATCCGCGCCTGGCATCAGCTCGACGATGAGGAAGCTGAGGAGCGGAAAGGTGGTGATGTCGCCCACCACCTTGGACTCCATGTAGAAATCGATCATGCCATCATAGGTGACGAAGGCGAAGGGCGCGAAGAACGCCACGTTGTCAGTGGTGATCCCGGAAATCCGAAACGCGTATTCGGAGATAAGGATGGGATCGCCCATGGCGAGGCCATGAATGCGTGCGAGCGAGCGGTCGATCACGATGTCGCGCGAGCCCTTGGGCGCGGTTCCGGCAATGATGTTGCGCGGGCCGCCGGCGGTGTCGTAGACGATGATAAAGATCGGCGTCTTGCGCCGGTTACGCTCATAGATCGCCGAGATGGCGGTCAGTGGGTGGGCGATCTTCACGCCTTCGATGGCCTCGACCTGGCGGCGCGTCAGCTGTGGCAGGGTCGAGCGCGCCGCGATCATGTTGGTGATGCCGGCCTGGGTGACGATCAGATCGCCGCCGCGATTGAGGACAAGGCCCGGAAGCTGCCAGTAGATGCCGATCTGGAAGCCCTGGATGACCAGCACGGCGCCGATCGTCGTGGCGACGGCGATCAGCATGAAGAGCGTTCTGAGCGGCCGATGAACAAGCTGTCGGTAGACCAGATGGATCATCGCCGTTCGTCCGGATTCGCAGCAGGCGCCGCCTATTCGAGGCTGTCCACAACCTCCTTGAGCAGCGCCTGGACTTCGCCGGCAATGCCGCCGAGCTCGGGGTTTTCGATAGCCTGCATCGACGCGATGGGATCGACGGCGGACACCTCGACCGTCCCTTCAGAGGTCTGCTGCACGATGACGTTGCACGGCAGCATGGTGCCTATCCTGCTCTCCTTTTGCAGCGCCTGGTAGGCGAAGCCCGGGTTACAGGCCCCGAGGATCGTGTACGGTCGGAAATCGACGTCGAGCTTCTTTTTCAACGTGGCTTTCACGTCGATCGTCGTCAGCACCCCGAAGCCCTTCGATCCGAGCGCCGCCGTCACTTTCTCGATCGCCACCTCGAAGGGGACGGAGAGCGTCTTGGAGAAATAGTAGCTCATTTGCATTCCCTCGTTGTCTTGCGGCACCTCGATAAAAAAACGAACGGAGCGCCGATGACCCGCCCCTCGGCTAGAGCAATTTCCACCTGCGGGGGAGCGGGCTGGTGATGCCAACTGAACGGAATATGCTCTAGTCGCCCAGGACCTTGCGCCGCTCCTCGAACTCCTCCTTGTCGATCTCGCCGCGTGCGTACCGCTCTTTGAGAATATCGAGCGGAGTCTTGCCCGGGGGACCATAAGCCGTCGGCGAGGACGCATGGCCCATCCCGCCGAGCCAGCGGACGAGCAGGACAACCACGACCACGGTCACGCCTATGAAGACGATCATCATGATCGGCCCGAAGAACCAGCCGAACCCGCTACCGCCCCACATATGCGAACCGTATCCCTCACGTGTCGCCTGAGCCCAGGCGGCCTGAGATCCACCAAAGGTAAGCAGCAGAGATCCCGCTGCGAACATCAATCGTTGCATGACCTTGCTCCCTATACTGCGATCGAGCGCTGCCGCCATTTCGCGCATATCCATGCGCCCTTGGGCCTCGTTACGATCAAAGGCCCTCCAGTGATGGAAGGTCAAGCGCGTGTTGCCATCGACACAGGTCGTTGCAGTAACGATCTCGGCTAGGAGCGGACGTCCAGGATGGTAGGTCGACTAGTCCTAATGCACTGGCTATTCATGCCCGCAGTTTCTCCTTGGGAAACGGCGTTCACCAGTTCCATGATCCATTAGAACGCCAGCTTAACCCCCAGCAACACGGACAGGTCTTGTTTGCTTTCCCCGTCGGCACTTGCCAGATGCGACGTTTTCCCAACCAGGCGGGTGTATCGGAACTCGACGAACGGCGCGAATTCACGTCGGACCTCGTATCGGAGTTGAACCCCTGTTTCGATGTCGGTCAGCCCGGCGCCGATGGATCGTCGGGCAACGTCATTTGCCGAAAAATTCAGTTCGATGAACGGCTTCAGAATGAGGCGCTGCGTTATCAGCAGGTCCCTCTCCGCTTCAAGCCGTGCGCTCACATTACCGGAATGGTCGATAAAGAGCGCCGCGCCGACTTCAAACCATTGCGGGGCCAGTCCCTCGATGCCGATGACGGCGTACGTCGCGCCGCGCGGAGAAAAATCGTACCGGATGCCGACCTGAGCGTCGAAGAACGGCGCTATGCGACGGCTGTAGAGAGCCTGAATCTCGGCTTCTTCCAGCGTGCTCCGCTTGAGTTCGCCTTCCGATTTCCACCGGAACTTGTGAGTGTCATTGCCAATCCAGCCGGCGCCTTCCCAGCGCATGCTCGCGCGCCTGTCGATAGCGTCCCAGCCGGCTTCGATGGTCGTGCCGGCAAATATCTGCTTGTCCTTAATCTGGGCGGATCCGGCGGACGGCAGCGCCATGACGGCAATCAGCAACAGCAAACACCCTCGCCCGGCGGCCAGGATCGCAAGTCTCAGCATTTCGTTTTTTCCTTGGAACGTCTGCTGCTAGTTGGTCGCCGCGACGTCAGCCACGATCACTTTGCGGAACATTCCTGTTTCCATGTGCAGCAGGAGATGGCAATGGAACGCCCATTGACCCACTGCATCCGCGGTCACATCGATTTCGATGATCTGCCCCGGACCCACGCTGATCGTGTGCTTTTTCGGATTGAAGCGGCCATTGCCGTTGCGAAGCTCCGACCACATGCCATGGAGATGCATCGGGTGCGCCATCATCGTCTCGTTCACGAAGCGAATCCGCACCCGCTCTCCGTATTTCAGACGGATCGGCTTCGCATCGGAGTATTTGACGTCGTTGATGGTCCAGAAGTAGCGCTCCATGTTGCCCGTCAGCCTGAGCACGATGGTACGCCCCGGAGCACGGCGGTCCGTGTTCGCCTTTAGTCCGCGCAAATCCCCATAAGTCAGTTTCTTGTACGAACCGCCGAACGCCGAACCAGCGTTGGCAGTGAGCTGGCTTGCCGAGCCTGGCGCGTGAAGCCGCATTTTGGCTCCGCCTTGCGCGCCGACGGTGCCATGGTCGGCGTGTGGCTGGCCGGCGCCGGGTTGCATCTTTATCGTTGATGAGCGCGCTGGCGTAGACGCGCCATGACCTGCATGCGGCCGTGGGCCCACTGGCTTTTCGGCTTGCTTTGGTGCACCGGCATGGGCTCCAGCACCATGGCCGCTGGCCGCGCGGCCACCTTTGGGCGCGCCCTGGCCAACAGGTTTGCCGGCCGTCGTGGCGCCGGTATGACCGCCGCCGTGCCCGGCGGGACCCATCTCCGACATTTTCAGCATTATTGGTTTGCCAAGCGGCGGTATGGCCGCGACCATGCCTTGGCGCGGCGCCAGCGTCCCGCGCGCATACCCGGACCGATCCATCGACCTGGCGAAGATCGTGTAGGCCGGGCCGTCTTTCGGCGACACGATCACATCGTAGGTTTCAGCGACCGCAATACGAAATTCATCGACGTTGACCGGCTGCAGGTTCTGGCCATCAGCCTGCACCACCGTCATCTTGAGACCGGGGATCTTGACGTCAAAATACGTCATCGCGGACGCATTGATGAACCGCAACCGGATCCGCTCGCCGGACCGGAACAACGCCGTCCAATTGAGCTGCGGCCGCTGGCCGTTCATCAGATAGGTGTAGGTCATCCCGGAGACATCGGCGATGTCGCTGGGATCCATGCGCATCCGACCCCATTCCGTTGTTTCACGAATCAGGGCGTTGCGCTCGGCAGCGCTCTTGGCCCTTTGCAGGCCTTTGATCAATCCGATCAGCGTCGGCTTGTTGAGATTGTAGTAGTCGCTGCGGCGCTTGAGGTTTGCCAGCACTTTGTGCGGATTTTCGTCCGTCCAGTCGGACAGCACGATGACGTGCTCGCGGTCGTAGCTAAACGCGTCGCCCTTCGATGGTTTGATCACAATCGAGCCGTAGACGCCCGACTGCTCCTGAAGGCCTGAATGGCTGTGATACCAATAGGTGCCGTTCTGTTTCACCGTGAAGCGATAGACGAACGTCGCGCCGGGCTTGATGCCCTTGAAGCTCAGCGTCGGTACCCCGTCCATGCCGGTGGGCAGGATCAGGCCATGCCAATGGATCGAAGTATCCTCGTCCAGCCGATTGGTTACGCGGAGAGTTACGACTTCACCCTCCCGCCAGTAAAGCGTGGGACCGGGTATGCCGCCATTGATGGTCAAGGCCGCTCGCGGCTTGCCGCTGGTGCTCAAGATTTTCTTTGAGATGACCAGCTCATAGGTCTTCGCCTCGGCCGCCATGGCCGAAAACAAGCCCAGCAATGTCACGGCAATGAAACAGATCCTCATTCAGTCGCTCCTGATGGCAAAGCGGGCAGCCGTTGCGCTGCCCGGAGAGACACGTGGGGCTTCCACCACGTGGAATGTCAAGGTCGCTCATCAGCGCCAACTATTTGTGCATCATGCCTTTCCTGCCGTGGCCGATCTCCTTCTGGTGGCCCGGTTTGGGGCCATGGGTGTGATGCATCAACTTCTTGATGCTCGGCGGGATCATCGCAGCGGTGAACTTGTGCTGCTGCGCATCGTCGTGGACGAAGGCGACAATGTGGGCGAGTTCCGCGCCGGTGAACAGGATCTGGCCGTCCATCGCCTCCTCTTGGGCCGCAATCATGCCCGGCGCCATGCGCCACATCTTGGCCGCGAACTCGAACGGATTCATCACTTTTTTCATCGTGTGCGCGTCGAGAGCCTTGGCATCGTGGCCGCCGACGCCATTCACACTGTGGCACGCCACGCAGCCTTTCGAGGCGAACAGACGCATCCCTTTGGCCGAATCCATTTCGGGCATGACGAGCCGAATGTTAGCCGGCTTGTGAGATGAGGCCTTTTCTGCCGGCTTTGCCTTCGCAGTGCCATGGCCCTTCGCCCCATGACCGGCATCCGCTAAGGTCGGCGAAGTGAACGCAATGAGGGCAGCCGCGAGCGCGGCGACGAATGACGCTTTGATCGGCACATTTTGAGAACTGCAGAGCATTTTTGGATCCTCCTTCCAATCCGGGTTCTTCGTTCGGCCGCAATCAACGCACCAAGTATCTCGACGGCCGAGCAAACAGGAATCTCGAAATCTCGCGTAACCGGCCCTCTCACTTGCCGAGAACGGGCTGTTTGGTACCGTCCCGCGTGGACTGGGGTATCTCGCAAAAACCCTGCGGCGGTACGTCCAATGCGTTGTTGAACTTGCTTGACAGGTTCTGGAATGCAATCAGGCCGGTCAGTTCGACGATAGCGTCGTCATCGAAATGTTCGCGTAAGGCCGCGAACTGGTCTTCGCTGACCTCTCGGTCGGACAGGGTCATGGCCTCCGCATATCCAAGAGTGGACCTTTCTCGTTGATCGAACAGGTTGCTGTCATGCCAGTTGATCAGCGCCGCGACCTTGTCTTCGCTGACCCCTCGCTTGAGCAATGTCGCCGAATTGAGATCCACGCAGAACGAACAGTGATTGAGCTGGGAGACCCGCACAGTGAGGAGCGAACGCAAGGTCGGCTCAATCGGCGAGCGCTTGCGGTCGATCATTCCGTATAGGATTGCGACACCGAGAAACAGCCGAGGCGAGCGGCCCCAGAGAAGCGCGGCATCGAGAACGGCGCCGTATTTGCGGCTCTGATTCCAAAAGAACGGCCGCAAGTACCAAGGATAAGCCCGCAATGGTTTGGCTTCGACTCGCATAGGCCTGACCCCTGTATGTCACCTTACCGTTCTTCGCGATTAGTCGCTGAACGGGTCATCGCGTACGCCTCATGCGCTTCGCTCGCCGTGCACGGCGTTCACGGATCTGTTTCGGCCAACGGCTTTTGATATAGGCAAGCACGGCCCAAACCTCGCGATCGGAGAGCGTGTCCTTGAACGCGGGCATGTTGCTCTTGAAGCCGGCGGGCGCCGCGGCCGCTCCGCCGAACTTGGTCAAGCGGAACAGCAGCTCATCCGGGTGATGCCATGTATGTCCGCTCGCATCATGCGGCGGCGCCCGCAGACCACCGTCCGGTTTGCGCGAGCGCCAGTCTTTCTCGCCTTCAAGATTTGCGCCGTGGCAGGAGGCACACTGCTTTGCATAGACCTGTTGACCGAGCGCGACGAGTTCAGTGCTGGACGCATCCGCCTGTCCGGAGGACGATCCGCCACCGCCGAACATCCACCAGATCCCGGCCGCAAGGACGAGCACCACAATCGCAACTGCGGATATCTGGATGTTCCGGGAATTCATTCGCCCTCACCGTTTTGGGTTCACTTCGGCAGCTGAGAACTTCGCGCTCGTCACCAATAGCTGACCGACCGCTCTCCAGCGGGATCCGGTCTGTGATTGTGAGATAGCGACCCATTGTAACTTTCGTATGTCGCAGTGGCAGCGCGACGGTAACAGCGCGTGACGGGAAGGCGGAGAGTTACAGGGCGTTACAAATCAATGGGTGCCGCCTGCGCTGGTGGCGTGTCTCGTCATCGCGCTGATCCCAGTCTCAGGTGAGCATCCTTCGGACCGCCGCGGCGGTCGGCTGACTAAGATCTATGGCGTTGGTATCGTGCATGACCGTGTCGCAGGTCACGATTTGCGCCGGTCCCGCGTCCTTGAGCCGGTCGAAGGCGTCGCCGCCGAATATTCCGTGCACGCCGATGCAGATCGGTGCTTTCAGGTTGGGCTGCCTTAGGAGGCTGATGGTTTTGATCATCGTCGACGCGCTGGAGATGATGTCGTCGATCAATACGGGCGTGCGTCCGATCGATTGCGATAGATCGGGAATGCTGATCTCGACGTCCCTGTCGCCGTGGCGGACTTTCTCCAAGATGGCGTGCGGCGCCGCGGCCTGGGCGGCGACGCTCGCGACCCATTGCTCGCTTTCACTGTCCGGACCGATCAGGAACGGCGCTTCCACGTTCGAGCGGATCCACTCCGCGATCGATGGCGCGGCGTGGACGACGGATGTAGGGATCGAGTAAACCTCGCCGAGCGAGGCGAACCGATGAAGGTGCGGGTCTGTGGTCACCAACCAGTCAAACCATGAGCCCAACGCCTTCGCGAAATAGGCTGCCGTAACGCCCTCGCCCGATCGGAATTGGGTGTCCTGACGCATATAGCAAAGGTAGGGGCTCACCAGCCCGACCCTTTCAGCGCCGAGATCCCGCGCCGTCGCGGCTATCAGGATGAGCGGCACGAATTTCGGGTTGGGGCGGTCAAGCGTGCAGACGATGATCACTTGCCGGCCCGATACATCGCTGTCGATCCGGACATAGGTCTCATCGTCGGGGAAGCGCCGCATCTCGATATCCGCTGATTCCGCATCCAAGGCGCGACACAGCGAGGCTGCGCATGTCCGGCTGTCAAACAGGCCGATAACCAGTGGTTTCATGCCAGGTCCTCGATCCGGAATGGCACGACCCCAGAGCCCTGGAATTCCATCGCATAATCCAGTTCGCCTGGTGTTTCGGCGTGGACGACAAACAAGGGATCGCCTACTTCGATCTCGTCCCCGACGCGTGCAAACACCTCCAGACCGGCGGCCTTGGCGGCCGGCGCGCCCGCCAGCTTCGCGATCCGCGCAAGGATGCGATTGTCGATTTGCCCGATACGGCCAGCTCGGTAGGCGACCACCGTGTGTATGTGCTCAGCGACAGGCGGCTCGCGCATGCCGCCCTGAGCTTCGCAGATGGCTTCAAATTTTCGCCGGGCTCGCCCGTCTGCCAGCGTCTGCTCGGCAATCGCGGCGCCCATTCCAGCTTCAGCCGCGCCTGCGATTTCCAATAGTGTGCCGGCAAGCGTGAGCGACCTTTGCCGAAGGTCCGGCGGGGCCGCGGCATCGTTGTTCAGCACTGCGAGCACGTCGCTTGCCTCGAGGGCGGGGCCAATGCCACGGCCGACAGGTTGGCTGCCGTCGGTCTCAACGACCGTGACAGCAAGGCCCAGCGCTTCCGATATCGCGCCAAGGTCGGCCGCTAGGGCCTTTGCCGCTCGCGCGCTTCGCACCTTGGCGGTGTCCCCCACCGGCATGTCGATCACGACATGCGTCGATCCGGCAGCAGCCTTCTTCGATAGGACGGATGCCACAAGCTGGCCGCCGCTATCGAGATCAAGCGCCCGTTCAATCCGGATCAGGAGATCGTCCGCCGGGCTCAGGCTCACCGATCCGCCCCAGACGATGCACGCCCCTTCGCGCTCGACGACGCGCCGCATCTGCGCCAGATCCAGATCCACCGGCGCCAGCGTTTCCATCGCATCGGCGGTTCCCGCCGGCGAAGTGATGGCGCGCGACGAGGTCTTGGGCATCGTCAAACCATTCGCCGCCGCAATTGCGACCACGATCGGCGTGGTTCGGTTCCCCGGCAGGCCCCCGATACAATGCTTGTCGACCACCAGGTCCTGCGGCCATGCCAGGGTTTCGCCCGCTTCGACCATGGCCTTGGTCAGCGCAATCATCTCATCGGTATTCAACGGACGTGCGGCACAGGCGGTCACGAATGAAGCGAGATGAATGTCGGAATAGCGGCCGGCGACGATGTCCGCGACGATGGTACTTATACCAAGTCCCGCTGAATGAGACTCACGTGGGGGATTCCCGGATTGGGTTTTTTCTGATTCAACATGGCAAACGGATGGAGGTTTGCCATGGGTTCTCCGGTTCCACTTCGAGATGATTTCGA
>Ga0307379_10004869_pt1 | contig 18946 bp, 12 predicted proteins | sample UN2MG_FD_202237 | JGI IMG/M metagenome (GOLD analysis project Ga0307379, IMG submission 202237) | Soil microbial communities from Risofladan, Vaasa, Finland - UN-2 | ecosystem: Environmental > Terrestrial > Soil > Coastal area > Acid sulfate soil | place: Finland: Risofladan, Vaasa | collected... | reverse complement strand
GGCGGCCGTGTTGGCTTGTGCGATGTCCTGGCGCGCGTTGGCGTGGGAGATGATCGTCAGGGCCGAGGGATAGCCGGCCAGCCCGTTGACATGGTCGCCGTCGCTGTGCGTCAGGAGGATGCGGCGCACGGGCTTGTCGGTGACCTTGCGGATCGCCGCAAGCGCCTGCCCGGCTGCCGGCGTGGTCGTCTTGGCGTCGACGACCAGCACTTCGTCCGGCCCGACGTAGAAGAACGAGTTGCCGCCGCCGCCGGTCACCTGGTAGAGGCTGCCCCGCACCGGTTTCGCGGCGAGCGCTTCGGAGCGCGAGCGGTTGCGGGCGGGCCGGTCCGGCTGCGCCGCTCCGAGCGACGCGAATGCGCACAGGCCGATGCATGACGCGACAGCAATGATTCGTGTCCTGGACATGGGCGACTCCTTTCAGATATGGGGCCAGTCGTTCATGAGCCTTCTGGCTCACCCACAAAGTATGAAGCTCTGGGGACAGGCACCTGCGCTGCGCTCCGGAGCCAGTCCCCGGCGCAGATCCGAGGCAGATACCGATTTAAACGCCGCCGACGCCCAGGCGGGCTGGTCTGGGGGAGTCGGCGAGGCCCTGCGGGCTGCCTAAATGGCCGATCGGACGGGGAGGGATAGCAATCTGGCAGGGCGGAGTGGGAATAAATCACTGCCAGTAAAGGTCTTGTCGGATTCGGCACGTTGGTTGCAATGAGATGGCCTGAGGAGGTCGTACCATGCGTTTGGACAAGTGGACAGTGAAGGCCCAGGAGGTCATGGCGACGGCACAGGGCGCGACGATAGAGGCCGGCCACGCCGCCGTGACCCCGTTGCACGTGCTCGACGCGCTCTTGAGGCAGGGCGGGGGCCTGGCGGCTCCGCTGCTGGAGCGCGTCGGCGTGCCGCCGGAGCGCGTCGGCTCCATCGTCGAGTCCGAATTGGGGCGGATGCCGACGCAGACCGGGCAGGCCGGCGCCGGCGGGGACGCCGCGCTGAACGGCGTGGTCGTTCGTGCCGCCAAGGAGGCCCAGGGCCTCAAGGACGAGTACATCTCCGTGGAGCACCTGCTGCTGGCCCTCGCCGAGGTGCCCTCGACGGCCAGGGAGGTCCTCTCGACCCTCGGCGCCGACCGCGACGCGATCCTCAAGGCCATGCGCGAGGTCCGCGGCAACCAGCGCGTCACCGACGCCAGCCCGGAGGACAAGTACCAGGCCCTCCAGCGCTACGGCCGGGACCTGTGCGAGATGGCCCGCCGGGGCAAGCTGGACCCGGTCATCGGGCGGGACGACGAGGTCCGCCGCTGCATGCAGGTGCTCAGCCGCCGGACGAAGAACAACCCCGTGCTGATCGGCTTGCCGGGCGTGGGCAAGACGGCCATCGTCGAGGGCCTCGCCCAGCGGATCGTCAACGGCGACGTGCCCGGCGTGCTGGCCGGCATGACGGTCATCGCGCTGGACATGGGCGCCCTGCTGGCCGGGGCGAAGTTCCGCGGGGAGTTCGAAGACCGCCTCAAGGCCGTGCTGAAGGAAGTCACCGAGTCCGACGGGCGGATCATCCTGTTCATCGACGAGCTGCACACCGTCGTCGGCGCGGGGGCCGCCGAGGGGGCGATCTCGGCGGGCAACCTGATCAAGCCGGCCCTGGCCCGTGGCGAGCTGCGGTGCATCGGGGCGACCACGCTGGACGAGTACCGCCAGCACGTCGAGAAGGACGCCGCGCTGGAGCGGCGCTTCCAGCCCGTGCTCGTAGACGAGCCCAGCGTCGAGGACACCATCGCCATCCTCCGCGGCCTGAAGCCCCGCTACGACGCCCACCACGGCGTGCGGATCCAGGACGGCGCGCTGGTGGCCGCGGCCGTGATGAGCCACCGCTACATCAGTGACCGCTTCCTGCCGGACAAGGCGATCGACCTGATCGACGAGGCCGCCAGCCGCCTGCGGATCGAGAACGACTCCATGCCGGCCGAGCTGGACGAGCTGAGGCGGCGGGTCATGCAGCTCCAGATCGAGCGCGAGGCCCTGCGGAAGGAGTCGGACCAGGCCAGCAAGGACCGCCTTGCCGCGCTGGAGAAGGACCTGGCGGAGATGCAGGCCCGCTTCGACGAGTTGCACGTCCGCTGGGACAACGAGCACCAGGCGCTCAAGCGGATCAAGGAGCTGAAGGAGGCCGTCGAGGCCAAGCAGACCGAGTTGGAGCAGGCCCAGCGCGAAGGCGACCTGGAGCGGGCGGCCCGCATACAGTACGGCGAGCTGCGGGACCTTCAGGCGGCCGTGGCGGCGGGGGAGAAGGCCCTCGCCGACCTCCAGACCGACGGCGGGATGATCAGCGAGGAGGTCACCCCCGAGCACATCGCCGAGGTGGTGGGCAAGTGGACGCACATCCCGGTGGCCAGGTTGATGGAGTCCGAGCGCGACAAGCTGATGCGGATGGAGGACAGCCTCCGCCGGCGCGTGGTCGGGCAGGACGAGGCCTTGCGGGCCGTCAGCGACGCCGTCCGCCGCAGCCGGGCCGGCCTCAGCGACCCCCGCCAGCCGATCGGCAGCTTCCTGTTCCTCGGGCCCACCGGCGTCGGCAAGACCGAGCTTTGCAAGGCCCTCGCCGAGCTGCTGTTCGACACCGAGGACGCCATGGTCCGCATCGATATGAGCGAGTTCATGGAGCCGCACTCGGTGGCCAGGCTGATCGGCGCGCCGCCCGGCTACATCGGCTACGAGGAAGGCGGGCGCCTCACCGAGGCCGTGCGCCGCAAGCCCTACTGCGTGATCCTCTTCGACGAGATCGAGAAGGCCCACCGCGACGTGTTCAACGTCCTGCTCCAGGTGCTCGACGACGGCCGGCTGACCGACGGCCACGGGCGCACCGTGGACTTCAAGAACACGCTGATCGCGATGACCAGCAACATCGCCTCCCAGTACATCCAGGAGCTGTCGGCCCAGAACGCCGAGGCGTGGGAGGTGGAGGCCCGGCTGAAGGACGCCCTGAAGCAGCAGTTCCGCCCGGAGTTCCTCAACCGCATCGACGAGACGGTCGTGTTCCACTCGCTGAGCCGGGAGGACATGGTCGGCATCGTGGACATCCAGGTCGCCGAGCTGGGCAAGCGCCTGGCCGAGCGAAAGATCAGCGTCGAGGTCACCGACGCCGCGAAGGCCCTGCTGGCCGACCTCGGCTACGACCCGAGCTTCGGCGCCCGCCCGCTGAAGCGTCTGATCCGGCAGCGGATCGACAACGCCCTGGCCGAGCGGATCCTCACCGGCGAGATCACCGACGGCCAGCACGTCGCCATCGACGCCGCCGGCAAGAGCTTCACGTTCACAACCAGCGCCGCCGGCCCCGTCGGCCCATCCGAGCCCGCTGCCGGCGCGCCGCAAGTCGTCGAAGGCGAGCTGGTGGGGGAGTAAGCCCTTCGGCCCGGAAATGCATTCGAGGGCTTTTGTTCGCCCAGGGTCAGCGAAGCCGAGTCTGGTCGCTAGGTGAACCAGAAGGTGAGCGTTCAAGAACTCATAGAGGCGGCGAAGCAGCACTCGTCGGAATGCCTGCATCCCGCCGCGGGCACAGCTACCTGCGCCGGTGGACCCGTCCAGGCCCATAGCGTAAGGGAACCCGACCTACGGCGAATTGCCCGGGCGGGGCATGTCTACGCTCTACTCCCCGATTTCCGAGAGCAAGATCCACGAGGCTATCGCGTACCCCCGAAGCTCATTGGCGTACGCAGGGCATCGACCTTCACTGGTTTTTGCAGCAAGCATGACGCGGAGACCTTTGCTCGCATCGAGCGTGAAGAGATCGTCCCCGACAGGGAACAGGCCTTTCTTCTGACGTACCGTGCGCTGTGCCGCGAGGTATGGGCATCGTCAGCCGACCTTCCGTTCTTGGAGGTCGCATTGGACCACTTGGAGCGTGATCCCGAGGCAGTGTGGGCAGCCGCTCGCGCAACTGAGATGGTGTGTCATGTCACATACAAGCACATATGGTACGACGGCTGGAAATCTCGTTTGGACAGGATGCTGCTCTGCGGGGAATACCGGCGCGCAGGGTACTTCATGGCCGTGCTTGACGAATGCCCCCCGTTCCTGTGTGCAGGCTGGGCACCACCGATATTCGATTTCGCAGGGCGATTCGTGCAGAGCCTGCAATCCTCCCCTGCTCTCCCTGAGTATGTGGCGCTGTCGGTTCTTCCCCACCCATCCGGGGGTCTGGTGGCGCTGACATGGGTAGGAGAACCCCAAGGGGCCTCCTCTCGCTTGGCCCAATCACTCAACAAGATGCCCCAGCCCCAGATCCTCCGTGCAGTGATGCGTTTTGCCTTGGCCAAGACGGAGAACCTCTACTTCAACCCGGATTGGTGGGAGGCGCTGGCCGCCAATGAAAGGAACAGCGTCCTCGAGATGTTCAACATCGGGATTGTTGCGAGCCATCGCGAAATGCCAGGAACCTTTCTCAGTGGGACGGTGCCGCGGCTGCCTTGTCAAGTAACCAGAACAGAGATCGAGCTGCCGGAATAGGGTGCTACCCCTTGAGCGAATGATGCGTCGGGGGGGCTTCGGTCGCGGGGACCCCGCGTGCGGGGGCTATTGACGCGGGCGGGCCTTGTCCAGGCTGGCGGCGAGCTGCTTCTGGAGGGAGGCGATCTTTTCCTGGAGGACCTTGACCTTCGCGAGGGCCTGGGCGGCGCGTTTCTCGTCGCCGGCCTTCGTGGCCTGGTCGCGCTCGGCGGCCAGGAGCTTCGCCATCGCGTCGAGCTTGGCGATATCCTCCCGGAGCTGGGCGATCTCCATCCCGATCTGCTTGAGCCTGGCGGCGTCCGACTCGGAGGCCGATGCCGCCGCTTTGAGCGGCTCGTCCTTCGTGGCGGTTCGGGGCCGGGGCCGCGTCGTGGGGGCGGGCGGGGCCGCCGGCCGGGTCGACGTGCCGCCGGGCAACTCGGGCATCGCCTCCTCTCGCTCGGGGGCGTTCTCTCCGCCGGCGTCGGGGCTGGTCGGCCGCGTTGCCGGCTGGGTCGCCGGGAGTTGGGGCTTGGGGCAGGCGATCTTCACGACGTGGCCAATGAAGACGGGCAGCCTGGGCCCGGGGACCATCTGGAAGCGGATCGTGTCGCCCACGAGCTTGCCGGTGACGTTCGTGCCGCTGTGGAGCTTGATCCGCACCTGCCCGAGGGCGCCTTCCTCGGGGGTCTCGACCTCGGCGACCTCGGCGGGCTTGACCGTGATGTCGCCGTACTGCGTGGTGACCGTCAGCAACTCCTCCTCGATCCGCCCGAAGAGCACGTCGTCGTTGCGGAGCGTCACCTCGGACAGCTCGGCGCTGTCGGTCTCCTCGACCGGAAAGGCGCACTGTACGGCGAGGTGCCGCCGGATGTTCAGCGTGGGCCCGAGGTCCAGCCGAAGCTTCAGCGCGTCGGCCGCCAGCAGCCCCGACAGGACCGACCCGTTGCGGAACCGCGCCCGGTGCAGCCCGCCCTCGGGCGTGTCGAAATGGAGGCTCCGCAGGTCGTCGCCGTCCAGCTTGACCGTGCCGTACTGCGTCTGGTACGTGCAGTCGAGGTCTTCCTTCTGGAAGTAGAGCTGCTGGCCCGAACGGAGCATGATCGTCGGGTTCGTCAGCTTGATGTCCCCCGGCCTCTCCGGCGAGAGGGCGAACGTGGCGGCCGCCAGCTTCGACGGCGGCAGCGACATCTCGTTGCCGTTGGTCAGACGGATGCGGAGCGGGGCGTTGAGCAGGCGGCCGCTGAGGACCTGCCCGTCGACGAGGACGACCTGGACATAGGGGTCGTCGGGGGCGGGGAGGTTGATGCCGACGACGCGGTCGGCGCCCAGCTCGAGTCGTCCGTAGAACGTCTCGACGTCGAAGCGTTCGTTCAGGATGGTTCCGAGCAGCTCGTTCTCGTTCCGCAGGACGGCCAGGTCGTACTTCTCGTGGCGGGGCAGGTCGATGTTGCCCAGCACGAGCGTCGCGCCGCCCATGTTGACAATGATCCGCCGCAGCTCGGCGGGCACCTTCGTCAGCTCGTTGCGGGGCTTGAACTCGTCGAGGAACTTCCGGGCCTCGGCCAGGGGTCGGCGCTGGGCGTGGAAGACGCACGTCGCGACGGCCTTGCCGGGCGGGACCTTCAGCGAGAAGTCGTAGTAGACGCTGTCGTTGTTCTTGGTGTACCGGAACCGCGGGCGGACCTGCGCGCCCTTGCTGGCGAACACGTGCACGATCGCCGGGCGGGACGACGAGCTGCTGCTGCCGGTCACCACGCCCCAGTCCTGGCCGGACACATCGGGCTTGCCGGAGGTGGAGTAGACCTCCTCGACCGTGCCGCCGAGGTTCGTGTAGTACTGGGCGGAAACGCTCGCCGTCTCCGGGCCGGGGTTCTCGAAAATGTCGATCCACCGGCAGTAGCCCAGCTTCGGGTCGATGTAGATCCGGCGGTAGACCTGGAGGTTGTTGGCCTTCCACGGGCCGATCTCCACCTCCCGCCCGTCGGCGCTGAGCCGGCCCGCGTCGCTGCTGGAGAAGTACGACCCGCTCAGCCGGAGCTGCATCCCCCCGTCGTAGGCGTCGTTGGCGCCGTCGCTGATCTGCCCGTTGGCGGCGATGTCCCAGCGGTAGCCGGCCCCGTCGTTCAGGTACCAGTTGAAGCCTACGCTCCGCCCGGCGGGGATGTGAATGCCCGGCCGGTCGGCCGGGGCGAACGACGCGGCGGCCGACACGACCGCGAACCACGCAGAAAGCTTCGTCAACGTCCTCATGCTCGTAGGTTTCCGTCTGGGGGTCGGCCGGCCGCGGCGGCCCGCGCGGCGGCGCTCACCACCGGACCGCGGCCCGCTGCTGGAAGAGGATCGGCCCCTCGGGGCCGGGCGGGGGCGGGGCTATGTTGGGGCCGCCCCCCAGCTTCTCGATGATGTCCTCGATCCGCTGGCGGACTTCCGGGTCGCTGGTGCCGAGGTACTTCGACAGCATGGGGACGATGCCCTTGCCCATCTTGGTCAGCGCCTCGGTGGCGGCCTGGCGGTCCTTGTAGCTCTCGGCGCCGAGCTGTCCGACAAGCTTCTCGAGCTGCTGGCGGACCTCCAGTGGAGGCAGCGCCTGGCTGCGCCGGACCTCGACGAACTGCCCGACGTAGATCTCCACCGTCGGCCCGGAGGTGATCTGGAACGCCAGCGTCTCCTTGCCGCACTGGCCGCGAAGCACCGAGCCGTCCCAGAGCTGGAGGGCCGCCCGCCCCAGGTGGGTGGGGCTGAAGCCCATGGCCTGGATGTTCTCCGGGCGAAGGGTCACCTCGCCATAGTCGGTCTGGAGCGTGAGCTTCTCCTCGGCCAGCCGGCCGAACAACTCGTCGCCGTTGCTCAGCACGACCGCGTCGAGGGTGCTGTCGGGCTTCTCCTCGGCGGCGAACTGGATGCGCCCGATCAGGTCGCGCCGGACCGTCAGCTCCGGGCCGAGCTTCAGCTTCAGCGGGATGCGGTCGGGCTCCAGGAACCCCGCCAGGCGCGAGCCGTTGAGGAACGTCACGCGGTGCACGCCGTGGGCCGTGTTGTCGAAGACGACCTGGAGCAGGTCCTTGGCCTCCAGGGCCACCACGCCGTGGCGGGTCCGCAGCGTCAGGTGGACCGAGCCGGGCTCGAAGGCGACGCGGTCGCCGGTCCGCAGGATCATCAGCGGGCCGGAGAAGTCCATCTCCTCGGGGCGCTGGGGGGAGATCCGGTAGGCGCACTGGCGGACGTCGCCGAACGGCACGCGGAGCGTCCCGCCGCTGGGCAGCTCCAGGTGGAGCTTCGCGTCCGCCGGCATCCGCCCGGCGATGATCTGCCCGCCCGCCAGCAGGATGCGGAACCGCTCGTCCTCCCCGCCGGCGGCCGCCACGCCGATGACCTCCCCGGCCGGCATGGTCATCGCCCCGAAGAGCGTCTCGACGGGGAACTCCCTGTTGGCGATCGTCCCGTAGACCGGGTCGCCGCTCTTGTTGAAGACCACATCCGCCGACTCGATCCGCTCCAGCTCGACGCCCTCGAACTCCGAGGTGGTCGGCATGTTCACGAGGAGCTTCCGCACGCCCGGCGAGAGGTCCTTGAGCACCTTGCGGGGCTGGAACGTCTTCATCAGCTTCGTCAGCTCCGCGAACGACTGGTTCTGCGACTCGAAGTAGCAGATCGCGATCGTCTTCCGGGCCGGGACCGTGATGCTGTAGTTGACGTAGATTTGGTTGTTCTGGATGTTGACGGTGGGGCGGACCTTGGCCTTCTTGCCGCAGACGTAGTGGAACAGGGCCGGGCAGTTGCCCCCCTGGCCCTGCGTGACGAAGGCGAAGTCCTTGTCCGTGAAGTTGCCCTTGCCGATGCTGTAGGCCTGGTTGCCCACCGTCCAGTTGGTGTTGCTGTAGACCCGGACGTTCAGCGGGACGTTCTGCGAGCCGGAGTTCTCGAAGATGTCCAGCCACCGGGCCAGCCCCTGGTCCTTGTAGACCTTGATCCGCCGGTAGATCTTCAGCCCCTGGCGGCTGTACGGGCCGATCTCCACCTCGTCGCCCTCGGGGCTCATCCAGCCCCGCCCGTTGGAGTGGATGCTCGATCCGTTAAGCTGAAGGTACAGCCCGCCGCTGTAGGCGTAGTTGGTGCCCTGGCCGATCGTGCCGTAGTACTGGATGTCCCACTGGTAGCCGGCGCCGTCGTTGATGGTGTAGGTGAAGTTGACGCTCCGGCCCTGCGGCAGGTGCAGGCCGCCCTTGACCCCGAGCGGGGCCGGGCCCGTGGCGCCCGGCGCGTCCGGCGGCGGGGCGGGAACGGGCTGGGCGAGAACGATGCGCTGCGCCTTGGCACCCCATCCGGGGGCCAGCACGGCCCCCACGCCCAAGGCCACCAGCAGACACGTCTTGCGCGTTCGCCCCACGGTCATCGCTGCGCTCCTGTGCGGCTCCGGCCAACGGGCCGGCCCGCCGGGCTGTAACCTGCCGTCCTTTCCGGCCGATACATCCGTTAGGACGCCCGCGTCAGACGGGCGGTTCCCCGCTCGCCGGGAATTCCTGCCGCACCACCGGGCCGGCGGCGGCGTTGAAGGAATGTCCGATCACTCGATTATCCGTAGGAGACGGGCCGATTACCACGAAAATTCACCTCGTCGCGGTGGACCTCGACGGCACGCTGCTGAACAGCGCCAAGGAGATCACCGATACCACCGCCGCCATCCTCCGCACCGCACGGGAGCAGGCGGGAGTGCAGATCGTGCTGGCGTCGGCCCGCCCGCCACGCAGCGTCCGGCCGTTCCACGAGCTGCTGGGGCTGCGGACGCCCATGATCAACTACAACGGCGCGCTCGTCTACGACCCCGAGCTCGATCGCGTCCTGCTGCACAAGCCCATCCCCGCCAAGATGGTGGATGGGATCCTCTCTCTGGCCCGGGAGATGTACCCCGAGGTGCTGGTCTCGGCTGAGTTGCTGGACCGCTGGTTCACCGATCGTTTCGACCCCGCCTACAACACCGAGACGGGAAAGCTCTTCGCCCCCGACCTGGTCGCGCCGCTGGCCGAGTGGGCCGACCAGGCGCTGACCAAGCTGCTGCTGCTCGGCCGGCCGGAGTGGCTGGAGAAGATCGCCGCCACCGTCCGCGAGCGGTTCCCCCACCAGGTCTCGATGGTGCAGACGGAGAACTACATGCTCCAGGTCATGCACGCGACGGTCTCCAAGGCCCAGGCCCTGCGGGCCGTCGCCGCCGAGTTGCACGTCAAGCGGGAGCAGGTGATGGCCATCGGCGACAACGCCAACGACGTCGGGATGCTCCAGTGGGCCGGCGTCGCGGTGGCCATGGGCAACGGCGCCCCCGAGGCCCTCGCCGTGGCCGACTACATCACCGACCACCACGACGCCGACGGCGCCGCCCACGCCGTCCGCCGCATCATCCTCCAAGGCATGACGCCCTAGTCCCCAGTCGTGGTCGTCCTCGTCCTCGATCGCGCAGGACCCCCGTGCCGGACCGCCTTCCGGCAGGTGCGATCGCCCTACAGCGCCGCCTTCACCTCCTGAAGCATCTTCTCGTGCCTGCCCTCCTCCTCGATGACCCGCCCAATGGTGTCGGCGTCTTCCCCGTCCACGGCCGAGGCGATCTCCAGGTAGAACGCCACGCTCTTGGCCTCCATGGCGATCGCCATGTCGAGGATGTCCTCCAGGCTGCCGTGCTCCGCGACGCTGCGGGCCTCCTCCTGCATCGGGGCGGCCTTGTCCTCCAGCAGGGCCTGGGTGACCTGCATCTGCCCGAAGGTCGCCTCCGCGGGCCGGCCCTTGCCGGTGGCCCCGCGGCGCATGGCGTCGAACGTCTCGAAGTGCATCTGCTCCTGCTGGGCCAGGTCCCGGCACAAGGCCGCCACCACCACGTTCGGGCTGTTCAGCGCGACCGTCTCGTAGAAGGCCCGCCCGGACTCCTCCAACTGCGCCGCCATCCGGAAAACGTCCTCAAGATCGTACAACGCCATCGATATGCTCCTGATTGGGGGCCTGTGTGTGCCGTCGCCGCCGCATTATAGCACCCCGCCGCTCGCCGCGGTATGATGGCCGCCGTCGAACGGCCCCATCAGGCGATGGAACGATCGGAGAATGCCATGAGAACCACGACGCGGCGCGGGTTCCTTCGTTGGGCGGGGGCGGGGCTGCTCGGCGCGGGCGCAATGCTCCGGGCCGCGGCCGGGGCGGCTTCCGCGCCGAAGCGGCCCAACATCGTCTTTATCCTGATCGACGACCTCGGCTGGGCCGACCTCGGATGCTACGGCAGCACGTATCACCGCTCGCCGATCGTCGACCGCCTCGCCGCCCAGGGCATGCGCTTCACCGACGCCTACGCCGCCTGCCCCGTCTGCTCGCCCACCCGCGTGAGCATCCTCACCGGAAAGTACCCCGCGCGCGTCGGCGTGACGGACTTCATCCCCGGCCACTACCGGCCCTTCGCCAAGCTCACCGTGCCCACGATCCACAACCAGCTCCCGCTGGAGGAAACCACAATTCCCGAGGCCCTCAAGCGGGCCGGGTACGTCTCCGCCTGCTTCGGCAAGTGGCACCTGGGCGGCGGCCAGCAGTTCGGCCCCAAGGCCCAGGGCTTCGACGTGGCCGACGGCGGCAACAACCGCCAGCGCGACAAGATGGTCGAGAACCTCACCGACCTGGCCGTCGGGTTCATCGAAGAAAACCGCGACAAGCCGTTCTTCCTGTACTTGTCCCACAATTCGGTCCACATTGCGCTGGAGGCGCCCCCCGAGCTGGTCGACGCTGCTAAAAAGCGCCTCAAGCCCGGCCAAGAGCACCCCCGGCAGGCCAACCCCACATACGCGGCCATGATCGAGCACCTCGACAAGCACGTCGGCCGCGTGCTGGACAAGCTCGACGAACTGAAGCTCGCCGAGCGGACGATGGTGGTGTTCTACTCCGACAACGGCGGGCTGATCAGGATCTACACGGGCCAGGGGGAGATCGTCACGTCGAACCTGCCCGCCCGGTCGGAGAAAGGCACGCTGTACGAGGGCGGCATCCGCGTGCCGCTGATCGTCCGCTGGCCCGGGGTGGTGAGGCCCGGCAGCGTCTCGCACGAGGTCGTCACCAGCACGGACTTCTTCCCGACCTTCGTGGAGCTGGCCGGCCTGAGGCCCCAGCCCGGCGAGGGCACCGACGGCGTCAGCCTCATGCCCGTACTGAAGGGCGGACGGCTCGACCGGGACGCGATCTACTGGCATTACCCGCACTACCACCATTGCGCTCCCTGTGCGGCCGTGCGCGCCGGCAACTACAAACTGATCGAATACTTCGAGGATGGGAAACTGGAGTTGTACGACCTCTCGAAGGACCTCGGCGAGAAGCACGACCTGTCCGCCGACCTCCCCGCCAAGGCCGCCGAACTCCAGACCCAGCTCGCCGCCTGGCGCAACCAGGTCGGCGCCCTTATGCCCACGTCGAATCCCAACCACGACCCCACCCGCGCCCCGGAATGGGGCCGCCGCCCGCGCCCGGGTGCCAAAACGCCGAAGAAGGCCAAGAAGTAACCCCGCGCCGCGCGGGTTGTTGAATGCACAATGGGCGTCTGTCTCGTCCGACAGGTTGACTGCACTGCCGATGGCAGAACACGGAGTAACGAAATGACCGAACCGCACAGCATCAGCCGCCGCCAGTTCCTCAAGGCTGCGTCCGCCGCCGTGGCGTTCCCCACGGTGGTTTCCTCGACTGCCCTCGGACGGGCCGGGACGGCGCCGAGCGATCGGATCACGATGGCGTTCGTGGGGATCGGCAAGCAGGGGGAGGGGCACCTGCGCGGGCTGAGCCGCACGGACGACGTGCAGATCCTCGCCATCGCGGAGGTCTACCGGCAGTTCCGCGACATGGCCGTCCAGGTCGTCCGCGAGGCCTACGCCGGGCGGCAGAGCACCGGGCGCGGCACTTACGATGCCTGCCGCGGCTACAACGACTACCGCGAGATGTTCGCCACGCGAAACGACATCGACGCCGTGCTGATCGCCACGCCCGACCACCAGCACGCGATCCCCGTCGTGCAGGCGGCCCGAGCGGGGATGGACATCTACTGCGAGAAGCCCATGACGCTGACCCTCCGCGAGGCCCGCGTGATGGTCGACGCCGTTCGCCGCTACGGGCGGGTCTTCCAGACCGGCAGCCAGCAGCGCAGCGGGCGGGAGTTCCGCACGGCCTGCGAGCTGGTCCGCAGCGGGTACATCGGGCAGGTCAAGGAGGTGTGGGTCGGCGTCGGCGGGCCGAGCCAGCCCTGCCACCTTCCCGCCCAGCCGACGCCCGAGGGGCTGGACTGGGACCTGTGGCTGGGCCCTGCGCCCGAGCGGCCGTTCCACGAGGCACTCCGCCCGCCGCACAACAACACGTTCCCAGCCTGGCGGAGCTACATCGACTACTCCGGCGGCGGCATGACCGACTGGGGCGCCCACCACTTCGACATCGCCCAGTGGGGCCTGGGCATGGACGAGACGGGCCCGGTGGAGATCATCCCGCGCGACGGCAAGGACGTGCAGTACCTCACGTACGTCTACGCCAACGGCGTGCGGATGTACCACCGCAATCCCGGCGGGGTCACTTTCATCGGCACCGAGGGGGAGATCTGGGTCAATCGCGGGAAGCTCACCAGCAAGCCCGAGTACCTGGTCAACACGCCGCTCCGGGCGGGCGACGTGCACCTGTACCGCAGCCCCGGCCACCACCGCGACTGGCTGAACTGCATCCGCTCGCGCCAGCGCCCGATCTGCGACGTGGAGATCGGCTGCCGGTCCGTCAGCGTCTGCCACCTGGGCAACCTCGCCTACCGTCTGAAGCGCCCGCTGAAGTGGGACCCCGCGGCCGAACGCTTCGTCGGCGACGACGTCGCCAACCGAATGCTCCACCGGCCGTACAGGGAGCCCTGGGTGCTTTGATCTTCAGCGGCGCTTGCCCTTGACGCTCGTAACGAGCTGCCGGGCCTTGCGGACCATCCCGTTGACGATCCGTTCGCAGGCGGCCCGGCCGATCTCGACGGACGCCTCGGTCCGCGGGTCCTTGCCCATCACGCCGACCAGCTCTTCGCCCTCCCGGCCGCGGAAGACGCTCAGGTCCACGCAGTCGGGGCGGAGGTACCAGAGGTAGCTGGTCTCCCAGTGTGCGGCGTGGTCCCCGCCGACCTTGGGGTCCTTGGGGGCGTAGTGAAACTCGATGCCCGCGAAGACCCGCGTGTCGCCGAACTCGCGGTTGAACCGCTCGACGACGGGGCTGGCCCACGTGTGAATGGGGTAGTGCCCGCAGAGCAGGCAGACGGCCTTCATCTCCAGCGAGCTCATCTGGATCAGCACGTGGCGGAGCAGCTCCTGGTAGAAGGCGATCTGCTCGGCGCCGTCCTTTCCGAAGTGCTTCGGCGTCCACTTGGCCTTCTTGAACCCCATCGCCCGGCGGATGCCGCCCTTCTCGTCGTGGTTGGCCTCCATCAGGCCGGCGACGCGCGGCTCGCCGTACCAGAGCGTCGGGAAGGCGAAGCCGCCGGACTGCCGGGCGGCCAGCTCGCAGAGCTTCTCGGCCTTCAGGGCGTCGTTGCCCACGGCCAGGTGCTCCCCGTGCCACTCCAGCCCCCCCAGCCCGATGAACGCGGCTGGGAACTTTTTCCGCCTCGCGACGATCTCGTGCGGGAGCATTTCTTCGTATCGGACCTTTTCCACGGCGTTCTCCTTCTTGGGCCGTTGCGGTCGGCCGCGCGGGCGGTTGCCGGCCCGAATGATACACAAGCCACAGCGGTGCGGGGAACTCCCGCGCCGTTTGCGGCACTTACTGCTGGATCAGTTCCGTCGCCCCGCGTAGGCTGCCCGGGAACGGCAGAAGCCGAGCCCGGAAGGGTCTCCGGAAGTGGCTGGACTGCATCATGTGAGGCTTGCCCAATGAACCGAATGAGTCGCCGGAGCTTCCTTCGCGACGTCTCGTACGGTGCGGTGGCCGTGGTCGCGCGGCCGGCGCTTCTCTCGGCCCGGGCGTCCACGAAGAATGCAGACCGCCCGAACATCATCTTTCTGCTGACCGACGATCAGCGGGCGCGGACGTTCAGCGTGGCCGGGCATCCGGTCATCCGCACGCCGCACCTGGATCGCCTGGCCGCCGAGGGCGTGCGGTTCACCCATGCGTTCGTCACCGACCCCACCTGCAAGCCCAGCCGGGTGACGTTCCTGACCGGCTTGTACGAGCGGGTACACGGCATCGGTTTCTCCACGCGAGACAAGCTCTCCGAGCGGCAGTGGAGCCAGACGTACCCCGCCCTGATGCGAAAGGCCGGGTACTACACGGGGTTCATAGGCAAGTTCGGGGTGGAGTCGTACACGTTCCGCGGCGAGGCGGCGGGGAAGTTCGATTTCTGGCGCGGGCACGACGGATGGGCGCAGTTCTGGCCCAGGAAGCTTCCGCACTGCGCCGCCTACGCCGATTCCAAGGAAGAGATCATCACGCCGATCATGGGCGAGAGCATCGACCGCTTCCTCGACTCCTGCCCGCCCGGCCGGCCGTTCTGCCTGTCGGTGAGCTTCTCGGCCCCGCACGGCTCGATCTCCGGTAGCATGGTGCCCGGCGAGAGCGGCGACCAGCGCATGACCACACCCGCCGACACTGTTGCCCGGCTCAAGGGCCACCCCATCTACGGCGGGCTGTACCGGGACCGGGATGTGGAGATCCCGGCCGAGACGGCGACGGACCCCGAGCCGTACATCCCCCAGCGCGTCCTGCCGCAGGCCAAACGGCGGACGTGCTACTCCTACGACTACACCCGCCCCACGGCCCGCGAGCACCACTACCGCTACTACCAGCTCATCACCGGCATCGACGCCGTGATCGGGCGGCTGCGCGAGAGCCTCACCCGCCGCGGCCTGGGCGAGCGGACGGTGATCGTCTTCACCAGCGACCACGGCCTGCTGATGGGGGAGTACGGCATGGGCGGCAAGAGCCTGCTGTACGACCTGGCCACGCGAATCCCCCTGGTGATCCACGACCCCAGCCTGCCAAAGGCCAGGCGAGGCGAGACGATCGACGCCTTCGCGATCAGCGCCGACATCGCGCCGACCCTTCTGTCCTACGCCGGCCTGGAGCCCCCTGGCCACACCCAAGGCCGGGACCTCCGCCCCTTGCTGGCCGATCCCGCCAGGCCGTGGCGCGACGAGGTGTTCCTCGAGAACCTGTACATCGGCCGCGACAACCCATTCATCGAGGCCGTGCGGACCAGGAAACTCAAGTACGTCCGCTACTTCGCCCATCCTGGGAACTACTACCGTGACGAGCAGGCCGACTTCACCGGACAGGAGCCCGTTTTCGAGCAGTTGTTCGACCTGCAAGCCGACCCGCTTGAGAAGAGGAACCTGGTGGCCGAACCGAAGTACCAGGGCATCCTGAGCGACCTGCGCAACCGCTGCCGGAAACGCTCCGCCGACCTGATCGCCCGGCGGAAGGCGTACCGGGCGGAACAGACGTAGGGCCGTCCAAGCGAGCCAGTGGGGCGCATGCAGCGGCCCGGGGGCCTTCGCCGGGCCTCTGGCCTGCTTCCCTTCCGATCAAGGACATTCGGAGCAAGCCGTTGAAGTGACTTGGAGGATAACCGCGATGAACCAACCGCTTTCGGACAACGCCGGCACGGCTCAAACGGCCTCCCGCCGCGATTTCCTGCGGTCGAGCGCTGCGCTTGCAGTGACGTCGATGCTGCCCGGCGCGGCGCGAGCAGCCGCGCCCTCCAAGCGGCCGAACATACTGCTTCTGATCGGCGACGACTGGTCCTGGCCCCATGCCGGGGTGCTGGGCGACCCGGTCGTCAAGACGCCGACCTTCGACCGGGTCGCGCGCGAGGGCGTCCTGTTTCGCCGCGCCTTTACGCCCGCGCCGTCCTGCACGCCCTCGCGGGCTGCGATGGCCACCGGCCAGCACCACTGGCGGCTCGAGGGGGTCGCCAACCTCGGCGGATCCCTGCCCCAGCGCATCCCGACGTACCAGGACCTCCTCAGGGAAGCGGGCTACCACGTGGGCTTCTCGGGCAAGGGAATCGCTCCGGGCGGAAACATCCACCGCTCCACGGAACCTTGCGGCCGGAGGTTTCGCAGTTTCGAGGAGTTCATGAAGGCTCGCCCGGCCGGGGCGCCGCTGGCATACTGGTTTGGCAGCGGGGACCCGCATCGGCCGTACGGCCTCGGGGAGGGGGTCGCCGGCGGCATGGACCCCCGAAAGGTCCGCGTGCCGGCCTGCCTTCCGGACACGGCGGCCGTGCGGTCGGACCTCTGCGATTACCACGCCCGGGTCCAGCGGTTCGACGCGCGGTGCGGTCAGATCCTTGGAATCCTTGAGAAGTCCGGGGAACTGGACAACACGCTCGTCGTGATGACCTCGGACAACGGCATGCCGTTTCCGCGGTGCAAGGCGACGCTGTACGACGATGGCACGCGGATGCCCCTGGCCGTGCGATGGCCCGCCGGCGCGAAGGGCGGGCGCACCGTGGACGACTTCGTCAGCCTCTGCGACCTCGCCCCGACGTTCCTCGCCGTCGCCGGCGTGAACGTTCCCAAGGAGGTCAGCGGGGTGAGTCTTCTGGGCATCTTGCGAAGTGACAAGAGCGGCCGGATCGAGAAGGATCGGACCTTCGTGCTCCTGGGCATGGAGCGCCACTGCTATCCCTATCCGGCCAGGGCGATCCGAACCGGCGAGTTCCTGTACGTCCGCAACCACGAGCCCGACAGGTGGCCGACAGGCGAAGGCACGTGGCCCTCGGAAGACAGGGATTTCTCGTTCAACATCGACCCTTCGCCCACGAAGAGGCTCATGGTGGCCCGTCGCACGGACGCCGCGATCAAAGGGCTGTACGACCTGGCGTTCGGCCCCCGGCCGGAGGAGGAACTCTACGATCTGGCCAAGGACGCCGGGCAGGTGCGCAACGTGGCGAGCAAACCCGAATACGCAGAGACGAAGCGAAAGCTGGCGGGGATGCTGGAGCAGGCGCTCAAGGACAGCGACGACCCTCGCGTGAAGGGCCTGGGCGACCGGTTCAACCGGTATCGTTCACGGTGAATGGGGGCGATTCACATCTCCGGCGCAACGCCCCGAAGTAGCCTCGGCGTTGCCAGGCAATAGAGCCCGTGAAAAGCGCGTGTGAGCGCAGTTGGGCGCTGGCGAACCATGGGCTTGCCGAGCTTGCTGAAATAGCGACGGGACCGCTAAATCCATGGTGAATAAACACCTGCGGCGAAGCGTTAAAAGAGATGCGGCGGGGCGGATTTTCGCGAAATTCCCGCCCCGTCGGCGCGACAACGGGACCAGGGCCCGATGGGGGCCCCAGGAATCGGCCATGGAAAGCAAACCGAAGGTCCCAGTCAGAAGGAGTCGTGCGATGGTCATCAAGGCAATCAAGTATGGAGTGGTGTCGGTGGTGCTGCTGGCGGCGGTGGGGGGGCTGGTGTTCGGCAGCGACCTGTTCAGCTACGTCAGCAGCTCGGCCCGGAGCCTGCGGACGTCGGTGAAGGACTCGGTGCCGATGGAGTTCGAGCTTCAGCGGGCCCGCGACCTGCTGGAGGACATCGTCCCCGAGATGCACGCGAACGTCCGCCTGATCGCCCAGGAAGAGGTCGAAGTCGAGAACCTCAAGCGGGACATCGCCCGCTGCGAGCAGGCCCTCACCGACGACGAGGCCAAGGTCCGCAAGCTCGGCGGGATGCTCGACGGCCAGGCCCAGGTGTTCCTGATCGGTGGGCGGCAGTACGCCCGCCAGGCCGTCAAGGAGGACCTCGCCCGGCGGTTCGAGCGCCACAAAGAGGCCCAGGTCGTCCTGGCCGGCAAGCGCCGGTTGATGGCCACCCGGGAGAAGTCCCTCACCGCGGCCATCCAGATGCTCGACAAGGCCCGCGGGCAGAAGGCCCTGCTGGCCGACCGGATCGAGTCGCTGGCGGCCCAGCACCGGCTGGTCCAGGCCGCGTCGGTCGGCTCGAAGTTCCAGATCGAGGACAGCAAGCTCGCCCAGACGGACAAGCTGATTCGAGAGATCAAGACGCGGCTGGACGTGGCCGAGCGCGTCCTGGCCCACGAAGGCCAGCTCGTGGAGTCCATCGAGGTGGACACGGTCAACGAGGCCGAGCTGCTGACCCAGGTCCACGAGTACTTCGGCGGCCAGGGCAAGCAGGTCGCCGCCCGGCCCGCCGAGGCTAAGCCCTCCGGCCCGATGGAGTAAGCGGCCGCGGCAATTGCGCGGGGCCTGTATACTGGAGGCATCGGTGCCCTCAGACAGGCGGCGTGTGTCGGCAGGTCCAGTGGCGGAGAGCGGATAGCTGACCGCTCTCCCGGAGTCCGACCGGTGCGTATCCTGCGGATCAAACAAGCCGAGGCAGCCCTGGCCGACGGACGGCTGGACGAGGCGTCCGAGCTGCTCGCCGACGCGGAGATTCGCAGCCACCGCCAGGGCCAGCAGCTCGTCGGCTCCCTGGTGCGGCGGCTGGTCGAACGCG
>Ga0307379_10004868_pt1 | contig 18950 bp, 16 predicted proteins | sample UN2MG_FD_202237 | JGI IMG/M metagenome (GOLD analysis project Ga0307379, IMG submission 202237) | Soil microbial communities from Risofladan, Vaasa, Finland - UN-2 | ecosystem: Environmental > Terrestrial > Soil > Coastal area > Acid sulfate soil | place: Finland: Risofladan, Vaasa | collected... | reverse complement strand
AGGATCGCCCGCTTCCGGTCAATATCACCACCCGAATATCGTTGCGGTTGGTCACGGTTCTGAATACCTCAGTGAGGCGGCTGATCAACTTGGGATTAAACGCATTATGTTGTTCAGGCCTGTTCAGACTTACCGTCAGGACAGCAGCATCCAGGCGAAGTTCAACGACTTCCGGGGAGATTTTCGGTGGATTCTCCACTAGTTTGTTGCTTCCTCAATTGTTTCTGGATCCTCGGACTCTTCAGACTCCTCGGAATCACTTAAGTTTGAGGTATCCATCAGGGATTCAAACTCGTGCCGATCCAGTGTTTCAACACGCTTTAGCGTTTCTGCCAGTTTGATCAATTGGTCTTTGTTTTCTTCGATAAGCTGCTTGGCGCGTACGTAGTTTCTATCAAGAATTATCGTTACTTCGTTATCAATCTGACGGGCTGCATCTTCACCGTAATCACGACCATAACCTAAATCCCGCCCCAGGAAAATACTCCCCTGTGCTTCACCGAAAGTTCGCAAACCTAAGTTGAGGCTCATCCCATATTGCATCACCATCGCCCGGGCAATCTGGGTTGCCTGCTGTAAATCAGATGAGGCACCGGTGGTGATCCGGCCGAAGAAAATCTCTTCCGCAGCCCGTCCACCGAAAGCCATGGCAATCCTGTCTTCAAAATCTTCGACACTCATCGCCATCCGATCTTCCGGCAAAGACATGACATACCCACCTGCTCGCCCTCGGGGAATGATCGTCACTTTTTGCACCGGATCTGTGTGCGCCAGATTAAAGCTTATCACAGCATGACCAGCTTCATGATAGGCAGTCAGTTCCTTGTCGGCCTCGCTGAGGACCTTGCTTTTTCGCTCAGGTCCCATGACGATGCGATCGAAAGCGTCCTGGAAATCAATAACCTGAATTTCGGTCCGGCCCCTGCGAGCGGCGAAAATTGCCGCTTCATTCATCAGGTTTTCAAGATCAGCTCCTGCGAAACCAGCCGTTAGCCGGGCCAGATCATCCAGGTCCACATCGCCTGCAATGGGCTTTCCTCGGCCATGTATCTTGAGGATTGCTTCTCGTCCGCGTACGTCAGGCAAATCAACGATCACTTTTCGGTCAAATCGACCTGGCCGAAGCAGCGCTGGATCCAGGACATCGGCCCTGTTGGTTGCAGCGATGACAATCACATTGGTCTCATTAGAAAATCCATCCATTTCAACTAATATCTGATTGAGCGTCTGTTCTCGCTCATCATGACCACCACCGAGACCAGCGCCTCGCTGCCGGCCGACAGCATCAATCTCATCCACAAAAACAATCGATGGGGCATGTTGCTTGGCTTTTCCAAACAGATCCCGGACTCTACTTGCACCAACACCGACAAACATTTCAACGAATTCCGATCCGGAAATGTGAAAGAATGGTACACCAGCTTCACCAGCGATTGCCCGGGCCAGGAGGGTTTTACCCGTACCTGGAGGGCCAATCATCAATACACCCCTAGGTATCCGCGCTCCAACCAGAATAAATCGTTCCGGTTCCTGCAGGAACTGGACCAATTCCTGTACTTCTTCCTTGGCCTCTTCTACCCCGGCAACATCGTCGAATGTAACAGTTGGTTTGTCTGCGCCAGACATATCCTTCGCTTTACTACGACCAAAATTGAAGATGCTGTTCCCTGATCCCCCACCCTGCATCTGGCGGAACATACGCATAAAAATCCAGATTATTAAAATTACCGGTCCCAAACTGAAGGCCAATGTAATTAATGTATTTTGGGTTGAAGAATCCGATACTTCAATCTCGATACTTCTTAACATTTCTTCTGACACACCCAAGAATCCAAGTTGCTCAATGGCTGAGCTGCCTTCTTCCTTAACGGAGCCTTGTGTGGTGTCATCGTTGTTGACAACTGTGATCGAATTATCTCTGACTTCAATTCGTTTCACGGTGCCATTTTCAATAAGATCCGCGACTTCTGTAAGTGGGATATCTTCGGGTCCAGAGAATCGACCGTTGAGCCAAAGATTCAACCCGAGGATAATTGCTAAAATTGCTAGTATCCACGCCCAAGTGGGAATCGAGAAGCGCGGACCTGAAGGTTGTTCATCCATATTGTTTACTCGTAAATCATTACTGGGGAATTGATTCCCATTTTACCGGTGCCAACGGTTATTATCGACACCTATTATCAGAATAATGTTAGTTTATCATGTTGTGCTAATCGTACTAATCAAATGGAGTGATGAGGATAAGCTTCTAACGAGACCTGGTGCTAAAGTGGAAATCTGCTCCTCAGCTCGATAGCTGCTTCGAACAAGTGGACCGCTCTCGACCCATCTGAAACCCATTCCCAAACCAATTTCACGAAGTTTCTCAAATTCTTCCGGTCGATAATATTTGACAATCGGGAGGTGTCGCCGCGTCGGCTGGAGATATTGGCCTATGGTCAATATATCAACCTTTAACTCCGCAAGATCGGCCATCGTTTCAATTATCTCATCCTCATTCTCCCCAAGACCAACCATGAGGCCCGATTTGGTTAAGCCATTGGGATTCAGTCTTTTGGCGTTGTCCAGTGTGGTCAAAGCCCATTCGTATCGATCTTGGGGCTGAACTTTACGAAAGAGGCGCCTGGCCGTTTCAATATTATGGTTAACGATTTCTGGCTGGGCGTCCACAACAATGATTAGAGCCTCTAAACTCCCCTTAAAATCTGGGATCAACACCTCGATTGTACAACTGGGCTGTAGTTGGCGTATCCGCTCGATGGATAAAGCAAAGATGGGCGCGCCACCGTCGATGCGCTCATCTCGATTTACCGATGTAATCACCACATGGTGCAATCTCATTGCTTTGACGGCCTGGGCAACTCGCTCCGGTTCCGTCCAATCGATGGGTAGCGGGCGTCCGGTCTTTATATCACAGAATCCGCATTTGCGGGTGCAAATGTCCCCCAATATGAGGAAAGTGGCTGTTCCTTGCCCCCAGCATTCGCCGATATTAGGGCAATGCGCCTCTTCACATACGGTGTTGAGTTGCTTGCTGCGCATCAAGGTTCGAATTGACTCGTATTGTTGGCCTCGGTGTGGGCTAATCTTAAGCCACGGCGGACGCCTCAAAGGACGTTGTTGAGATTCTAGGCCATTTAATTCGTCGTTTTCGTTCATGATCAAAGTCCAATATTAAGAATCTTGATTCAGAGGGAATCCAATTGTAATGGATCCGCCCGTTCCAATAAGATCAGCCGACCATTCTACGCAGAAATAGATAGCCGGACAACCAGTTAATAAAGCATCCGCAAAACTCACAAGGAATTGCCTGAAATGGCATACTAGGTACAATATCGACATAATGACTTCCCAAGCTACGGATCCCGATTATCGTTCAGAAGGTTGGTCAGGCAACCGCTTTCTTAGACGAAATCTGCCGCTCGTTGTATTTTTTATCCTCGCTGGAGTCGCTATGCTGAGTGTTTATTTTATATTCAATCCCGATTCAGAACCGGCAGACTTGATCGCATCTGAATCAGAAACAAACCTCGCTGCGGTAGATCCGGGTGCTCCAATAGCACCGATTATAAAGCCTATTAAGCCCCAACCAGTTGAACAGCGACTTATTCAAAGCCCACCTCCTGAGAAAATTGGTTTGATCGCCGGTCATCGCGGCAATGACAGTGGAACAGAGTGTCAGGATGGATTGACGGAGGTCCAGGTTACATCGGATCTGACTGAGAGAGTATCCGCCCGGTTGCGCGACCTGGATATTGAAACAGAAACCCTTGACGAATTTGATTCCCGGATAAATCAGTATTCCGCTACGGCCTTGGTTTCAATCCACGTCGATTCATGCGATTACATCAATGATAGTGCCACTGGATTTAAGATAGCCGGGTCGCCGAATACCGACTCAAGCGCATTAACTATTTGCATGCAGCAGGCTTATGGTGAGGCAACCCAATTATCTTACCATCCAAATAGTATCACACCTCACATGTCCGAATACCATGTATTTGACAAGATTGGTGCAGCCACTCCGGCGTTGATAATCGAAGTTGGTTTTCTTAATCTAGACCGCGAAATTCTTACCACCCAATCAGAGGCTGTCGTCAATGGTCTAGTAAATGGGATAACCTGTTTCCTGGAACAATGACTTTTAACCAGGATCAACCACCATCAAAATCAATAGTATCGTCCGGCAAATCTCGGGGCTTGCTTTGGATTGTGATTGCCGGCGTAGTTGTCATGGTACTCCTTGGGGTAACCATAACTACTCTATTTGTTCAAGGGTATTCTCCCGGAGGGCGATTCAGCTCGACGGGTCCGGGAGCGGTCTCAATCAGCGAGATACAATCGACCATCGATCAATCCACACTCCTTAAGAGCCAACCAACTGCCACCGAGACGGAGCCACTTATCAGCGGTGAAGAATTGGTAACGCCTAAACCGACCGAAAAGAGCGCTTATCTAATTCAACCGAAAGAGGTAGTCGCCGGTGCGCCAAAGAACCGGCAAAGCTGGACAGCAACACCATTACCGACAAAGACACCCACCTCAACGCCATCGCCAGTACCAACTTTCGTAAGCGACGATTCTTATTCAAGCTCGCTGCGTCCACATACCATTGCTAACGGTGAAAAATGGATTGATGTGAATCTAACAAGCCAGACCCTGGTAGCCTTCGAGGGGAACGCTCCTGTATTCCAGTCCCTTGTCTCAAGTGGAACCGCGAAGCATCCTACGGTAACAGGCCAGTTCCGCATTTGGCTCCGATTTGCCTCACAAGATATGAACGGCCGTCGATTAGGGTATGATTACTTCTTAAAAGATGTGCCCTATGTTCAATATTTTTATCAGGACTATGCATTGCATGGTACATTTTGGCATAATAACTTTGGCACGCCGATGAGTCATGGCTGTGTGAATTTGCCCACGTCGTCGGCCGAATGGTTATTTAACTGGGCCAATAACGGTACGCTAGTAAACATTCATAAATAACAGATCAAATATCACTCCAGAGGGAAGGCGTGTTTTATACCGCTAGACATTGTCATCGGAACTCAATGGGGAGATGAAGGCAAAGGGCATATCACTGATCTGCTGGCAAGCGAAGCAGATTATGTCGCACGATTCGGCGGTGTCGATAATGCCGGCCACACCGTTACGATCGGCGATGACATATTCCAATTACATCTTATTCCATCTGGCATTATCCATCCCGGTACAGTCTGTATCATGGGGAATGGAATGGTCATTAATCCCGTTGTTTTGATAAGAGAGATCGATGGATTAATTGCGCTGGGATTTTCTGTTAGCCCAGATAGGCTCGAAATTAGCCAGAACGCCCATTTAATTACGCCGGCTCATGTCGCCCTTGAAAAGGCCTTAGAGAGTTCCAAGAAGGGACGGATATTGGAACTACCCAAAAGGGCATCGGTCCAGCGTACACAGATAAAAGCGCGCGGTTAGGTCTACGAGCCGGGTTGCTAACAAAACCTGATCGACTCACTGAAGCGATTGTCGATCACCTGGCCAGGAACAGGATGATCTCAGAGGCTATGCCTCTTGCGAAGAGTTGGATCAAAAACAAATCGCATCAGACTTCTTGTATTTCGCCCAGCGGTTGGCTCCTTATATCACAGACACTTCAGCTCAAATTCATTCGGCACTCAACGAAGGATGTTCGGTCTTGGCGGAGGGGGCTCAGGGCACGCTACTCGATCTGGACCAGAGTACATATCCATTTGTAACCAGTTCCTGGCCGACTGCCGGGGGTGCACTTTTAGGACTTGGCGTTGGCCCTAAATCTGTTCGTCGGGTCATTGGCGTCGCCAAAGCCTATACTACCCGGGTGGGAGAAGGACCTTTTCCCAGTGAACTCAAAGGCGATATGGCACTCAGGCTACGTGGAACCGGTGAAAAACCGAGGGACGAGTTTGGGACGACAACCGGGCGGCCGAGACGTGTGGGCTGGCTGGATTCGGTCATCCTTCGCTATGCTGTCCAAATAAATGGTCTGACTGAACTCGCCTTAACCAAGTTAGAAATCCTGAGCGGGCTTGATCAGACTCCCGTCTGTGCTGGCTACGAACTAGAAGGAATAAATAACTCGCTTTCCGACCGATGTTAATATCTTTTCCCAATGCCAGCCAATAATCGATTTACTACCGGGTTGGAGAGAGAACATCATGGATATTCGCCAATTCAGGAACTTGCCTGGCAATGCTCGGGCTTATGTTGAGTATGTGGCTGCCACAGCCGGCGTACCGGTCCGTCACATCTCGGTGGGACCAGGGTGCTCGCAGGTTATTAGAATGGACTAGTTGGCTAACAAGGTAAGCAACTTGGCAGCAACTTTACCATCCTTCCTTCATGTAAGCTGGCGGGGAGCAAGTTATCATATTTCCCATTCGTAATGTACGAGGAATGAAAGCCGGTAAACTCCCTGCCAGGTCTCGATTCCCACGACCCATGTACCCCATTCTAGCTCAAACTCATTCGCCCCGGCAGGCCGGTACAAGGAATAAAAATTAATTCCCTCGTACTCGACAGGAAGTTGGACCAATCCGGCCGTCCCGCCATGCAAAATTGTGCCGCAACCAATTTCGGACGCACCAAGCAAATTTTTGTCGAGGAGAGGCTTGATGATAGCGTTGAACGTTCCCTCAATAGCCTGGCCACTGCCGTCAGCGACACCCCAATGATAACTCTGAATGCTGAAAAATATTTCAGGGATGATGTCGGAGTCCAAGTTTGCTTCAGGGTTCCACCAATTACGCCGGATGCGAAGAGAGCGACCATCTCCAACCAACTCGGCCATCAGCAGACTGTCCCTCGACTCAATTGCCTCGATTAGATTATCAATTATCTGTTTGGAATCCCCGTCAGCACAGAATTCCTGGGGGCTCACCGCTTCCACAAGGAAACGAGAGTTTACCCAGCCGGTCAATTCATTGTGCTGGATCGGCAGCCACCGGGAGTTCCCCACCATCTGGCCCGGCCCGGTTACCTTAAAGCCAGTGGTACCTAACGGGTATGCGTCGACGATTGGATAAGAGACGCCCGGCCCACTACGGACATTCAAAATATCGTCTTCCTCGATAAACTGGACTCGATAATCTGGTTCAAGGACATCTGTATCTCCTACCTCTGATAGTGAATATTCGTCACCCGCCCTTGCCGCCTGTTCCATTTCATCAGGGCGTTCCGGAGTCGTAATGTTTGAGCTCTGGGCTTTATCCGCAGCTTCCGTGCTATTGTTCGTTTCCGGATCGAGGATGAATGGTGCTAGAGGCGATATCGTCATTAATGGAAGTTCAGTGGGTTTTCTGGTATCCAGGTTACACCCAGCAGAAAGAATGCCGAGTAGAACAAAGAGCGACCCTATTAGCACACGCCACATAAATCCTTTCATTGTTAGTCCTTAATGCTTCTCTGTTACAAAGAGATACGCTGCTGCCAAGAGGCATCCTTCGTAATAAGGTTGCCGATCATCGCAAGGGCCATCCGTCTTTATTCCTGGCTGGCTATACTTAACTAACGTATCACACTTCCTTTTTGTTCCCAATCATCACGGTATTTCAATTCCGGGACGAATTTATTTGTAAATACTTCCATATTACTATATTTTATGGTAAGCTATAGTTGTTTCTAGTATTATGTTAATTGAATCAGACAAGGAGTGTATCCAATGATGATCCGGTCGCAACGGAAGTTCTGGATCGCTGTTGTATTGTTCGCAATTGTCGTGGGGATACCGGCCCAGGTCCTCGCACAACCTGAACTGAGCAGTGGCGCTCCAATTCCATACCAATTCTCTGCAAGTTCGATTACGACAGCTCTCGAGGAGGCCGTTGGAATTGTAAATACAGGCGCCCTGAATGTGCGATCAGGGCCGGGACCAAACTTTGGTGTTGTTACCGTGGTATACCAGGGACAGGCCGTTAGTTTGCTCGGCCGCTACGCCAACAATTACTGGGTCAAGGTGCGCCTCTACAGCGGTGTCGAAGGTTGGGTCAACTCAACTTATTTGAACACCAACGTTCCGGTTAATAGCTTGCCTGTCATTGGACCCGTTCCAGCGCCGCCGACGCCAACGCCACCGATTGCGGCCTCGGCCGTGGTTGCTACCGGTGCCTTAAACATTAGATCAGGCCCGGACGTAGCCTACAACGTCGTCGCCGTGGCGCCTTGGGGAGAGCATCTTGCACTATTAGGTCGAAATGTCGGGGGTACATGGGTATTGGTTCGAAACGGCGCCGGGGTCGAAGGGTGGTCAAACGGGTACTATTTGCACACGAGTGTGCCGATATCTTCGCTGCCCATCGTTAGCGCACCATCCGCTTCACCGACCGCCCTTGTTGTCACCGCATCGACGAATGTGCGGACTGGTCCAGGGGAACAATACGACGCCTTTGCTGTTCTCTATCAAGGGCAAACTGTTGCTGTTATCGGTCGTTCGACCGATGCCAATTGGGTACAGGTCAGGCTTGGTAACGGCGCTATTGGTTGGGTAACTATCTCAGCCGTGCAGTTAAGTGTAGGTATTAATAGCTTACCTGTAGTCGAGGTAGCACCGCCATCGAATGCGGCCGTGGTAAATGTGGGCGCATTGAACGTTCGCTATGGTCCTGGCACCGGCTATGGCTCCTTCACGGTCGTTTACCGTGGCCAGGTCGTCACCTTACTCGGCCGGGCTGCTTATAGCACCTGGGTACAAGTCCGTTTGTCCACCGGGGCTGCAGGTTGGGTCAACTCCAACTACCTAATAAGCCCAGTTTCGATTGACAGTTTACCAGTTACCTGGCCCTAGACGTACCCACCTTTTAATTTGAATAGTGAACAAACATCGAGAGGGTCATGTGCTATTTAGGCACACGACCCTCTTTTGTCAGAAGGCATGAGACAGTCCCTTGTGAAAAGCTCAGAACTCGCTCAGGAGAGCTATGTGTCCTTTTAAAGAGTCTGCCATCATCGATATCGCAATCTTTTCCTTCACGGTATGGGCCAGGTGTCCCTCCCCTGGAGAAAAACCAATAATTGGTGCCCCAAGCGAAAGTAAATGTCGGCCGTCCGTCGCGAATTTGTAGTTAATAAGTTCAGGTTCCCAACCCATACCTTTCGTGACAAGTTCCCGCATCCTAATCACGGATTCATCGCTAGCTGGTGTAAAGTAGCCATATATTTTTTCTTCTGAGTCTGGTAAGGGTGTTCCCGGCTGCCTCGCCCAGGCATCACTAACCTGGAATTTTAGCCCTCTGGCAATATCGCCCACAAATCTTGTTAAACTATTTGGACTTTCCGAAGCGGTGCGAAAATCTAATAATACCCTTGTCCAGGCCGGTGTAACATTCATACTAAGCGTATCGACCTCGATAATTGTAGGGGTAACCGTCGTCTTGCCCAATTGGTCGTGGCCGCCTAAGGATTCTGTTTTATACCGTAGCTTGTTGAGAAATTCGACCAGTGCATAGTTGGGATTGACGCCATTTTCCGGAACGCTAGCATGAACAGATCGCCCTAAAAAAGTAACCCACATCTGGAGAATTCCCCGATGCCCTAAACTGAGATTGTTGCTCGACGGTTCACCGAGAACGATTAAATCGACCGGGAAATCTACGTTTTCGGCCCAAAATGTTGCTCCGGCGCCGCCTACCTCTTCTTCCACTACGCCCGAAAAGACGATATCGCGTTGGGGCACTTGTTTCATCCGCTTCAAGGCAGCCATGCTGTAAATTTGGACCGCCAGCGGTCCTTTAATGTCACATGCTCCACGTCCAAGAATGTAATTACCGGCAATTGTTGCCGAATACGGTGGCACAGACCAGAGGGCTTCTTCACCCGGATCCACATGATCAAGGTGGCTATTAAGGACAATAGCACCCAAATCCCTGTACGCACCTTGAATCCGGCCAGTGACATTACCCAGGTCATCTTTGGTAGCCGAGTCAAAATCAAGCTTCTGCATCTCGTCGATTACCATAGCAGCCAGGTTCCCCTCTTCTCCTGGCATACTGGGGGTTCGGATTAGTCTCTGGGTGAATTCGACACAACCATCTAATAGATCTTGAAATTCATTATTATTCATTTTCTTGTTCCACACTCTACTTCAACGGGCCAGAGTATCCGGGGTGATATTTGTAAATGTTGGTGGCGTTTGCCTGATAATGTCATATAAAGCAATCATAGTTGCTGCTGTTTCGCGAAAATTGTACCAATTTGAGCCGCGATACGTCCGTCTGTCGGCAACGACCCCGATCGATTCTAGACCTATCTGTTTGCACGTAAACAGAGCCCTGGGTAAATGAAATTCCTGGGTAACCAGAATCGCACTCTCAAGGTTGAAGGTGTTCCGAGCCCGGTAACAAGTATCATAGGTCCGTTTACCTGCCTGGTCGATAATGATATCGTCCTCTGGAACGCCGTGAGCGCGGGCATAGTCGGCCATAGCCCTGGCTTCATCATAACTATCATCCTGACGATCACCACTTACCAGTATCGCGGCAACTACCTCATTCTCATACAAATGTATGGCTGTGTCCATCCTATCTCGCAGGATGCTACTAAGACGATTACCCCTGAAAATTGCTGCCCCATAGACCACGGCAACCGGTCGCCAAGGCGCATTATGCACATCATAGATCATCGCTGAAGTCTGCTTGTGAACTAGCATCCGCCAACCAAAGGGCATGAAGACAATGATCATAACAAACAGGATGAAACCAAGGCATCCCTTCCTTGTTTGACTCACTGGAGTTTTGCTTCCAAGAGATCGGCTTCAGTAACTGGCATATCACAAGAAAAATTCCGACACACGTAGGCCGCGGCCTGGCCATCAATCGTGGTTCTCCCTTCCAATAAAGGGATGCCTTCATTACCACGTCCAAGAGCGACAACCTGGTTTGGTCGATATTTGTTATATGCTGCATCGACAAGGGCTTGTGTTCCAGCAACGCTATTATCTCCGATTATGGCTATTTCAAGCGGCTTGCTCAATATAAAGTCGGCCGCGCTCAACCACTGTCCGAAACCTACTGGATATTTAGTTATGACCTCAGCCAAGGAAGAAATAGAAGCTTCAGCAATTTCCCAGAATCGACTATTGCCGGTGTACAAAGACAGTTTAATCAAAACGGTGACGGCCATTGAACTGCCGCTCGGGATGGCGTTATCCTGGAGATCCTTGGGCCGGTAAAGCAAGGACTCATGATCACTGGAAGTATCAAAAAAGCCACCATCAGCTTCATCTTCAAAGAAAGTGATCATCATCTCCCCCAGTTCCACCGCCCAGAAGAGCCAGCGGCTTTCAAAGGTACTTTGATAAAGGGTCAAAAGAGCGTCGGCCAAGAATGCATAGTCGTCGAGGTAACCATTGTTTTTCGCCACCGCGCCAGATTTCCAGGTTCTATAGAGACGTCCGTCGGACGACCTCAGTGTGTGATAGATAAAATCAGCGTTCAACCTCGCGGCATCTGTAAATCTTGGCATCGATAATTCCCGACCGGCTTCCGCGAATGACGCCATCATCAAGCCATTCCAGGAGGTGATAACTTTATCATCTAACCCTGGCCAGGGACGTTTAGCCCGCACGTTGTAGAGCAGTTGACGGGACCTGTCGATTTTCTCTCGGACCGCTTCAGGGAGTAGCTGACGATTCCGGGCAACACTCTCTATTGTGCCGGCAATATGCAATATGTTTGTCTGATCCCAGTTTCCAAGATCAGTCACACCAAAATACTCTTTAAAGATGCCCGCGTCTTCATCAAGCAGCGCATCAATTTCATTTATGTCCCAAACGTAAAATTTGCCTTCCTCACCTTGGCTATCCGCGTCTAAGCTACTGTAAAAACCTCCTTCTGGATGACTCATCTCGGTTAAGACCCAATCCAGCGTTTCTTCAACTATCCGTCTGTATAGCGGCTTGCCAGTTATTTGCCAAGCATGTAGATAGGCGCGACTCAGCAAGGCATTGTCGTACAACATCTTTTCAAAATGGGGAACGAGCCAGTCGTTGTCCGTGGAATAGCGGGCAAAACCACCTCCTATCTGGTCATACATACCCCCACGAACCATCATTTCTAAAGTATGCGCGGCCATTGCCAGTGCCTCATTGTCGTTCGCCCCGACATATCTTCTCAGAAGAAACTCAATAGTCATCGACGGAGGGAACTTTGGCGCCTGACCAAAGCCACCCATCCGGTGATCATACCTCTCAGTAATCGAAGAAACGGCTCGATCAAGAAGATCCGGACTAAGCCGGTTTGATGCACCAGACTTGAACAGATCTTGACCGATATGTTGGAGCACTCTGGTGGCGCTATCTTCGACATCACTTTGTCTCTCTTGCCAGGCCTGGGCCAGGCTAACTAAGACCTGGGTAAAACTGGGCAGGCCATGGCGGGCAATCGGGGGGTAATAAGTTCCGCCGAAGAATGGTCTGCCAAGGGGGGTCATCACAACGGTCATTGGCCAACCACCCTGCCCGTTCATCGCGACAACCGCATCCATGTAGATACTATCAATATCTGGCCTTTCCTCCCGGTCAACCTTGATGTTGACGAAGTGTTCGTTCATAATTTCCGCGATGGCTGGATCCTCAAAGGATTCATGGGCCATAACATGGCACCAGTGACAGGCAGCGTATCCCACGCTGAGTAGGATCGGCTTATTCTGATACTTTGCCAGGGTTAGCGCCTCATCCCCCCACGGAAACCAATCGACTGGATTATCTGCATGCTGTAATAAATATGGGCTGGTTTCGTCAGCAAGACGATTACTCACGGGCATACTCCTCTATAGACTGAACTAATCCTTGATGCTAACACACGATCGTGATCGTTACCTGTTTCTTTATCTGGGTTTTAGAAACTTCTTTGGTAGAGAAGCATACTGATAGCAGCGATGTAAGCTGTAATCGGGCATACGACGGTCACCAACTTTAGATCTGGGTAATGTAGTTAACAGATGAGTGTGATATTCGCACTCAGTGCTATACGAAATATCCTTGTGGGGCCATCGAGTGATGTTTGATACAGGCCTGATAATAAGGGGCTTATGGGAGCTTAGGGATAACGGCCAAAATAATCTCTCTAACCAACTATCGACCGATTAGTTGTCGCCAACAGTTACCTCAGATAGTATTCAAACCCAGACCCATGGAGCGAACAAACGCCGCAGCTGCCTCTGGTTTGTCATCGGAATTTTCAACGATGTCTATTAAAGCACTCCCAAATATTATACCATCGGCATAGTTAGATATTTCAAAAGCTTGCTCAGGCGTCGATATACCAAACCCAACGGCTATTGGAATATCGCTCATGGTCTTCACCGATTCAACGAAGGTCCTGATATCAGCCGAAACCTGGCTTCTGGCTCCTGTGATTCCAGTCACGCTGACAATATAGATAAAACCATTTGCCAGCGTAATGACCTGGCGAATTCGCTGAATATAACTTGTCGGCGCCAGGAAATAAACTAAGGAGAGTCCGGATTCCTTTGATTGTTTTGCCAGCGAACCAGCTTCCTCAATGGGCAAATCAGGAATAATTAGTCCATCAACGCCGGCATGAGCCGCATCTCGAATGAATTTTTCCTCTCCGTATGCGATGATAGGATTGTAATAGCCCATCAGCAGAATTGGAGTTGGTATACCTCTTTGTTGACGAAGCTCTTTGACCATCTCTAGACATCGAACCGAGTTAGTCCCATTCTTTAAAGCAATCTGCGTACTTCGTTGGATCGTCGGACCATCGGCGATGGGATCACTAAACGGTACGCCAAGCTCAATTAAATCGCTGAACGGAGAAATCGCTTCAATGACATCAAGCGAGATCTGTTGATCAGGATAGCCCAAGGTGTAGTAGGGCATCAGTGCGGCCGATCTCCTCAGGTTCGCACTCTTGAACGCCTGCGTGATTCGTTGAATACCAGTAATAGCGGCCTCCTCATGGGGTAGATTAATCGACCAACGGCACCACCAAAATATTTAGAGTTGCAGGCTAGGCAGTACATCCATGTCCAGAGAATCCCGCCTTCCAGATGTAAAATGCCGATGGGCCGCCGCGGCAATCATGGCGGCGTTGTCTGTACATAGAATCGGTGGTGGAAATCGAACCGGCACCGGGAGTCGCTGGGCCATTACTTTTCGAAGATGCCGATTAGAAGAAACGCCGCCGGAAACATGCACTGCAGAAACATCATATTCGGCCACAGCCCGAGCGGTCTTGACCACTAACACGTCTACCACGGCGGCCTGAAAGCTGGCCGCTAGATCAGAAACTGGTAGGCGATCTGGGTCGTACCCGGCGATCGTCCTAAGAACGGCCGTCTTGAGACCACTAAAGCTAAAATTATAGCTATCTTCCAAAACGGCTCTTGGAAACCGAAAGAAGGTCCCGTCCCCATTTTCAGAAGCCTTATCAATTGCAGGGCCACCAGGAAATGGCAGACCCAGAACGCGCCCAACCTTGTCAAATGCTTCGCCTGCTGCATCGTCCAGTGTTCCGCCAAGATGCTCGTATTCAAGGTGGTCGCGCATTAAATACAATTCAGTGTGCCCGCCGCTTACGACCAGCGCCAGTACAGGAAATTCAATCTGATCATCTTCATCGCTAAGCCATAAGGAATATAAATGACCTTCTATATGGTTAATTCCCAGCAACGGTTTTTGTCTACCCAAAGCTATTCCTTTTGCTGTATTGACCCCAACGAGCAGCGAGCCAACCAGACCTGGTCCCCGTGTGACGGCAATGCAATCGAGATCTTCGATGCTTAAATGCGCCTCCTGGAGCGCCTGGGCTACAACGGCATGGATTACCTCAACATGTTTTCGTGATGCTACCTCAGGAAAAACACCTCCATATTGGGCATGCAAGTCTGTCTGGCTCGCAATCACATTACTTAAAATACGACGTCCATCCTCCACGACTGCAGCTGCAGTTTCATCGCATGACGTTTCAATTGCCAAGATTCGGGTATGTTGACTAAACTGTTCCGGCATCATTTCGCATCTCCTGCGCTAGGAAATCATTTTCACATTGGTAACAATCGCCTGCAGAAGCGATTCATCTTGCTTGGGCAAAACTGTCCGCGGATCGAACAGTAACTTCCCCTCTACAATCCGAGCCACAACCGGCGTTTTGTAATTGCGCAGAGCAGCCGCCAATTCCTCAACTCTCTGGTGGCCAATGGCCAGGAGGGACGTCGCGAGCTGCGACCCTGGCAAGCTACCCCCTCCCACCATGGAAAAGCCGCCAATAACCTCAGCTTCAACACCTACTGATAATAGTGATTCCTGCCAACTGATCGCTCTTGCTTCAAGTTCGCTCCCTGACTGAGATATCATTTGCCATATTGGATTTTGCTCGGTAACTCGTCCGGTTATATAGGGCTCGAGCGTACTGGCTAAGGCTGCTAAAGCCATTTTATCAACGCGTACAGCCCTGGCCAGTGGATGCTGCCTTAGCTGCTCAACAAGATGGCTCGGGCCACACAAAATCCCCGCCTGCGGACCTCCCAGAAGCTTGTCAGCGCTAAACGTTACTATATTCATACCGGCAAGCAATCCGGCTGGCACAGTTGGTTCGTATTCAAGCCCAAATCGTGTTGTATCCAGAAACGCACCGCTTCCCTGGTCGTACAAAGAGTGAAGATGATGATCCGCTGCCAGTTGTGCGATCTCCGACAATAATGGCTCAGTCGTGAACCCCATTATTTTGTAATTTGAAGGGTGGGCTACAAACAGAGCGCCGGTGTTCTCAGTGATTGCCCGGGAATAATCGGCCAGGTGGGTTCGGTTGGTCGTACCAACTTCAACTAGCTTCACCCCGGACTGCGCCATTACATCTGGAATGCGGAATCCGCCACCAATTTCGATGAGTTGGCCACGACTGATAATCACTTCCCTGCCGCTGCAGAGTGCAGTCAACATCAATAGCACAGCTGCGGCGTTGTTATTCACAACTAATGCGGCTTCGGCTCCTGTGAGACGCTTTATCTGATTTTCAACGTGTACAGTCCGTGACCCTCGCCCCCCAATCTGGATATCATATTCAAGGTTCGAATATGTGATAGCGATCTCAGCCATTGCGGATGCCGCTGCCTGGCTAAGAGGCGCCCGGCCAAGATTCGTGTGTACGATCACGCCACTGGCATTAATCATTGGGATCAAGCTTGGGGCAAGAATAATGCGTAACCATTCCTGGCAATCATGTAGAATATCTTGATTTGAAGGTATTTCAGAAGCCCCATCATGAATTGCCTGGCGATATTGCCCAATAACATTCCTGAGCCCTTCTAAAATTAGGCTTTTACCATATTTTGTTTCTAGTTTCTCCGCCTCGGGAGTAATTAGAAGTGAATCTATACTTGGCAACTGACGCAATAATCGGCCCTTCTCGCGATTATTGTCCGGGGCTCCATCCTTTTCGGTCGTCTTGTTGGTCGCCATTGTTGCCCCGCTAATTGGCCATGGCTGCAGCTCGGCTTCGGAGTTGCAACATGAGTTCAAAAACAACGAAGACGGCCGCTACAAGAAACGCGACGCCCAAGCCAAAAGTTCGGTGCATTTGTAGCCAGACACAAAAGGCTGCCCATAATCCAACCCACATCGCCTGGCGTAAGACAACAAGAAATTGTGATGAAGGAGACTTTCCAAAACGTCTATTTAAAAAATAGGCAAGTGGCAAGACCAGACCGGTGACCGAGATCATCAATGCAGCCAAAAAAGCCAAGATTACAATCGGATCGGATGTGGTCAGCAGGAGTGTCGAATCGGCCTGTCCGAGAGCCGTGTCACGAACAAGATCCAATCTTTCCACATCCATCGGCCAAAAATTGTTGACGATGTGATTGACCGATATCAGGCCAAGCAAGAATAAGCCAATTCCAACCGCCAAGAACGGTAGTATACTTAAGCGTGTCATTATCCCCTTCATGTTCCCAATTATACTTGACGTGTAGCATCCGTAAAAACAGCGTTTGGTAAGCGTAAATATGCCTTCAGATTTCAGCCTACCAGTGCCATTCGATGTATCATTTGATCGCAATAATGATTTATTGTCAAGTTGATTGATAGAATACGCTGCTATTGGCGAATACTGGGCACCATTTTTTGGATATGGCTGGTTTGTGGGCCGATAGTCGTTAACTGTCTTGCAAGACCTTTTGCAGAGATGTCCACATTGCGGCTTCACGAATTGGGCGTATAGTCTAAATTAGAATCGATACCATATCAGTGATTCGTTTAATTTGAAAGCTTGTATTTATTGAATGCGAAAATTCAAACCTCAGGAGGTAAGCTATGTCAGCAATATTCAAAATTTCCGAGCAACCAAAAAAAGTATTCAACAAGATTAGGGATCGTTTTGGCCAAATAAATCGGATCTTCCCCTTGGCTATGCTTGCTGTTGTTTTTCTCGCATTACCGATCGGATCTGATCTACTAAAAACAGCGCCCTCGGCCAGTGTGAACCCAGTTTTCGAAATTATTGGTGTCGTTCAAGACGAATCGGTAGCAATTCGAACCTTTAACTTCCCTGCAAATACCGCCTTCACTGCGACCATGGGACCGATGGGAACGCGGGGAATTGGTGGAATCCAGGTGGGCTCCTTAGACTCGGGAAGTGGTGGGACAATGGATGCAACGTATCTTGTTCCAGCCGAACTCAAAGGTTCTAACCAAATAGCCATTCGCCTTCAATCGACCGGCGCATTCCCATACTATGCCTATAACTGGTTTTATAACAATACAACTGGCGAGTCGACGGAACCACCGCCCGCAGAACCGCCGGCCGATCAGCCCCCCACGACTCCAGGATACTCTGGCATTCCAGTATTCAAGGTTGTCTCAGTATCCAGGGACACCTCGGCAACCGTTGAAACGTATAACTTCCCCGCCAATGAGTCATTTATCGTGACAATGGGTTTGATGGGTGCCAGGGGTATTAATGGCATCGTAGTCGGCACTCTCGATTCCGGGAGCGACGGCACAATGCAAGCTACTTTTTCGATTCCAGCTGAGTTGAAAGGGCAGGCTCAAATCTCGATTCGCACGCAAACAGCCAATGCGCAACCTTATTACGCCTACAACTGGTTCTGGAACAATGATGCCAATGTCGCCTCTAGTGATGCCACCACTAGTAGTGGCACCGGCGGACAACCATCTGAAACTGATACGACAACGGAAGCCACCAGTGCAGATACAGGCGCCGGAGCGACCAATTACTATTATTATGGCATTCCGGTCATGAAGATTACAAGTGTACTCCAGGACCAATCGGTCACCTTCCAGACCTACAATTTCCCTCCAAGTCAGTCATTTGAGGTTACGATGGGAGCGATGGGTACGCAGGGCGCCAACGGCTATCTAGCCGGCACGTTTGATTCAGATCAGGGCGGGTCCTTCTCAATAACTCTGCCGATACCACCTGAGCTTGTTGGTTCGCGTCAGATTTCAATTAGGGCGCAGACTGCCCAAGCATATCCCTACTATAGCTATAACTGGTTCTTCAATAACACCACCCCATAGCTGAGAAGTCATTTCGGACAATCTTTCTCTGACTGCAGCAGGTCGACCTTGGTAATCGGATCAAGGTCGACCTGCTGCTCTAATTACAAGGTCTATCGATTTACTGTTCCAGTTTGCCTCGAATTAGCTGGCCCATTATAATATTAATCATTAGCCAGAGCAGGTTTCTCGATACGGTTGATCACCAAAAAACAGTTCCCATTCTTCCAGTCGCAGATTACGATTAGCTCGCTTGCAGCCCTCAGCCAGCCAGGATCTCAAATCTATATCGAACAACGTAATTGAACCATCCAGGCTTGATGCTACCAGGGTGGTACCTTCTGCGTTAAATGCGACATCCATAGCGTTATTTGCATAGCCAGCCATGGCCCCACCAATCACCTGACCACTGGCTACATCCCAGAGAAAAACAAGGTTATCGAAACCGGCCGAAGCC
>Ga0307379_10004867_pt1 | contig 18951 bp, 16 predicted proteins | sample UN2MG_FD_202237 | JGI IMG/M metagenome (GOLD analysis project Ga0307379, IMG submission 202237) | Soil microbial communities from Risofladan, Vaasa, Finland - UN-2 | ecosystem: Environmental > Terrestrial > Soil > Coastal area > Acid sulfate soil | place: Finland: Risofladan, Vaasa | collected... | reverse complement strand
CGGGCCTGCCCGAAGTTGCCGAGTTCTTCCTCGCAAAGACCCAGTCCGAACTTGGCCGTTGCTGCCAAAGAAGGGATTTTCGGGCATTTTTCGATCGCTTCGGCGTAACTTGCTTTTGCCAGATTGGTCTGGCTTGCTAAATACTGCTCTTCGGCAGAACCGTAGTGCAGCTCCGCTCGCAGGGCTTCTGCACGCTTAATAAGTGCCAAAGCAGCCATTCGCTTATGGCTTGTTTTTTTGGCGAAGGTCTGGAGGTTATTTGCCGGCTGGAGAAGTAAAAATGACAAATTTCTTCCCTGGGCCTCCTGGCCCTGGAGTATTTGCATTTTATTGCCCGGTATCTGGTTGAGCAGGTTCGTAAACTCGGCCTCTTCCTGCACCAGCAGGACATTTCTGCTGTATAGCCTCCAACCGTAAAGTGCTCCGGCCACAGCGACAACTACTACTACGGCGATGATTGTTACAAGGTTTTCTTTTGTCCATTCCGGCAGATTGCCCAGCCATTCGGCCAATTCGTTGGTTTTCAGTTCATGCCGATGATCGGATTTCATTTCTTTCTCCTTGACATAGGCTTCTGCAAAATTGAAGTTAGGCATACTTTTGGAAAGAAAAAATCTTTTCTTCTGATTTTTTCTTTCTAAAACAAGATGCGTAAAGTTTTACTCGATAATGTGTTATCATAAGATACCAGATTATTTTAGAAAATCGTGAAAGAAGATTTTCTAAAATAATATATGCCTAACTTCAATTTTGCAGAACTCATCTGTATATTGTATTACGCAAACCGTATTGCGTTGTTGTTTTGTGCCGTATCAATCGCACAAGACCCGTCACGCAATACGCACGACGAACCAAAGAGGCATTGTAACAGGATTTGTTTTGTCTTGCAATAGTCATATCTTTCGATTAGAATTTTCACCGGTAACGATTCGAAAGGGCTTCAATGTTCAAAATGTTTTGTTTCTGTATCGCCGTGGTTTTGGCCTGTTTGGTGTATACGACAGCCGAGGCAGGCCTTTCAGGCGGCAATCAGGCCGAGGCGTCAGACGTCCTGGAAGGCATTTGGGACCCGGCGAAATACATCAGCCTGGATGAAATTCAGCCGGGGATGGAGGCATACTGCCTGACGGAGTACGGTGTTGCCGGGATTGAGAAGTTCGGCATGGAAGTGGTAGATGTTCTGCGTAACATAAATCCCAGCTCCGGTCCCGGCAGCAGAGATGCGATTCTGGTCAAAGGGACGGATGAGCGTTTTATCCACACCGGGCCGGTCGCCGGATGCAGCGGCTCGCCGGTCTATATTGACGGACGATTGGCTGGGGCGCTGGCTTTCACATGGACTTATACGAAGGATCCGCTCTACGGGGCGACACCTATCGCGGAGATGCTTGCAGTTGGCCGGGGCGGTATTTCTGAGAAACGTGCCGGGCAGGGCGGCCTGGTGTTTGATTACACTGTTCCCATCGATTTTGCCGAGATTGAAAGGCAGTTCAGAGCTTCGTCCGGCCTCGGCAGTAGGGGCGGTTCGCGAACCGCCCTTTCCGGAGTCGGAGTGAGTCATTTACCGAGTCCCCTGATTACTTCCGGCTTGCCCGCCGAGGTTTGTGAGCAGCTCAGTGAGGCGGTTGAGCCGTTCGGATTTGTGGTTGTAGCGGGTGCCGCTTCAACCGGCGCCGATGTCGAAGCAGGCGAAAAAACCCGTCTGGTGCCGGGCAGCTATATTGCGATACCGTTTGTTTCCGGCGATATCTCCATGAGCACATCCGGGACCGTTACTGAAGTTATAGGCGATAAGGTCTACGCCTTCGGGCATTTCCTGCTCGGTTACGGGCAGGTAGATTTGCCGCTGGCGACTGCGAAAGTGCATACGGTCGTATCCAGCCTTGCCAGTTCGTTTAAACTGGCTAGTGTTACCGAGACGGTAGGTGCTCTGACGACTGATGAGGCTGCCGGCGTAATCGGACAGCTTGGCCTTCAAGCCAAAACTATCCCGCTGACGATACGAGTAGACCGCTATAACGATACTGAAAAACGCCTGTACAACTGCCGGCTTGCGAATAATCGGATGCTGTCGCCATTTTATCTTCGTATGGCCGTGGCGGGAGCGGCGGTTCAGCTCGGTGATTTGCCATCTGAGCATATGATCGAGTATAAAGTCGATATCGGTATCAAGGATGCGGAATCAGTGGCCTTCGAGAACATCTCCAGCGGTATGGGCCTCAACGAGGTGGTAATGGAATGCTACAGCGCCATCGGGCTTCTTATGAATAATCCGTACGAAGAAGCGGACATCGAATCGATAGATGTCGACATTCGCATTATGCCCAGGAGTGTTGTCTCACATATCTGGTCGGTCGATTTGTCCGATTCGAAGGTAAAGGCCGGCCAGAGCATCGGTATAAACGCTGTTCTGGAATCTGTTTTGGCGGGCAAGAAGCAATATCAGTGGACCCTGGAAATACCTGAAGATCTGGCACCGGGAAAGTATGAGTTGACTGTGGGCGGCTATCGTGATTACGAGCAGTTCCTTGTCAAGGCGGCCCCTCACAGATTCATTGCCCAGAGCCTGCCGTCTCTGATTGAGGCGCTGAATAATTCCCTGCAAATCGGCAGAGATAAATTGTATTGCCTTCTGGCTTTGCCGCCGGGCGGGGTCATAATTGAAAAGGCCGAGCTGCCCGACCTGCCGGCAACAAAGGCGCTGCTCCTGCAGGACACGAAAAGGCTGCTGAGAATCCGGCCATATTCGCACTGGCTCGAACGAAATCTACAAACGGGCTCGGTTGTAATAGACAAAAGAGTCTTGCAAATAACGGTTGAAAAATAAAAGAACAATAAGGAATATATCCGGCGATTTTAATCTTCGCTTTTCTATTTTGGGAGTAGCTATGAGAGATAAACTCGGCTCTAATTACAAATTAATCCCTTCGACTCCGCTCAGGGCAGGCCTTGTGGCTTTGCTCTGCCTGTTTTTGAGCTCGGCCTCTTTGGCGGTCAGCAGCAAGGTTACTCGTCATACCAGCAGTTCGGACTTACTGAAGGGCCGGACCGAAAAGGTTGTGATCGGCTCACGCGGTACGATTCAACTGGGGCGTGCGGCAGAGTCGCTAATCAAGGAGTTTAAGAGCTTTGACGATGTCTGGTCGATCAACAGTATCGTTGTCAGCGGCGGAACCGTCTATTTCGGCACAAGCCCCAACGGCGGCATATACAAATACAACCTTAATAAGCTGGCGAAGATTTATCCGTTGGACGCGGACAGGGCTCAACAGGAAAAAAAACAGGATGATCCAGGAAAGGCCGAGGCTGGAGATGTCCAGGCCGAAGAGTACCTGTCGAACGAGCATATTTTCGCCATGGCAACAGATGTGGCCGGCCGGCTTTTAGCGGGAATCAGCGGCAAAGGATGCAGACTGTGCCGGCTCGAAGGCGAGAAGATGGAGACCGTCTTTGAACCGGACGATGCCAAATATATCTTCGCGCTGGCTCTTGACGACGGTGGCAACATTTATCTGGGGACCGGGCCGGAAGGCAAGATTTATCAACTCAATTCCCTCGGCAAAAAGCCTCAGCTTATTTATGACAGTCGCGACAAAAACATACTCTCACTCGCCATTGGCCTGGACGGTTATCTCTACGCCGGAAGCGACACCCGGGGTCTCGTCTATAAGATACACCCCCGAACCAAAAAAGTAACGGTTTTATATGATAGCGACCAGCCGGAAATCACGGTATTACTGCCTGTGAGCCCTTCGACTCTGGTAGGGGCGGTTCGCGAACCGCCCGTACTATACGCAGCGGCGACTTCGGCGAAAATTGTCCAGACACAGACTCAATTCGCCGCTTCGACTTTTAGCGGAACCTCTCCCGGCCGGCCTGAGGCGGAAGCCAAAAGCGAGGAAAGTGCCGGCGATGATAAGGGCGACAGAAAGCTTGAAATTGCAAATGCAAAAGTGACGAGCGAAGCGAAACCCGCCGCGGGACCGCCGCCGGTTCGTAAGGGTGCCAAGCCGTCTCAAGCCAGTCACATTTACAAGATCACACAGGACGGTTTCGTGACGGATTTGTTCGGTGAGGCGGCGGTTTTCTTCTGCCTGGCAGAGAAGGACGGCAAGCTACTCGTCGGAACCGGCAACAACGCCAATCTGTTCAGTGTCGACCCGGCCAGGGAACAGCAGGCGGTGATTTTTGAGGATGAGCAGGCGGCACAAATTACCGCTATTGCCCTGGCGGGTGATACCGTGTATCTCGGGACGGCAAATCCGGCCAAGTTGATAACGCTGGGCTCCGGATTCGCTTCCGAGGGGACCTACACGTCCGACCTGATTGATGCCGGTCAGCCGGCGACGTGGGGCAAACTCCAGCTTGAAGCGAATGTTCCGCAGGGATGCAAGGTTCTGGTTTCCGCACGCAGCGGCAATGTTAAGGATGTCAATGACCCGACTTTCTCCGAATGGTCCGAGCCGACCGAAATAACCGCCCCCGTTCAACTGCAATGCCCCCTGGGCAGATTCTGTCAGTACAAACTCATCCTGCAAAGCCAATACGGAACTGACAGCCCGCTGATAAGGGAAATTGCCGTAGCGAGTACCGTGCCGAATTTGGCGCCGCGAGTCGAATCGGTTACTGTCAGTAGAGTAAAGGGTGCCGGCAAAGACGGCGTTTTCAAAATCAGCTATGCGACCAAAGATGACAACGGCGACAAACTGGTTTATATAATAGACTTTAGAAAGCTTGGCAGGACAAACTGGATTGAACTGAAGGATGAGCTTGAAGCTGCGAGCTTCGAATGGGACGGCAAAACCGTCGAAGACGGCCGGTATGAGATCAGGATAACGGCAAGCGACGCCAGAAGCAATACGGCTTTGACCAAACTGACCGGCAGCAGAGTCAGTGAGCCGGTCATAGTCGATAACACCGGGCCGGTTGTAAAGAACATGAAGATTACATCATCCCTGAAGGACGACGGACAGTATCGGATTTTGGGGATCGAAGTAGCCGATGAACTTAGTGCGATTAGCAAGCTCGAATACACAATCGATAGTAACGCTCGCTGGATAAGTACCGTGCCGGACGATTTGGTCTATGATACTACGGACGAGAATTTCACGATTAGAATAGACGCCGAAGAAGATTTGCCCAAAGGTGATCATGTTATTACGGTCAGACTCAGCGATGCGGATGGTAATACGACGTATAAGACTCTCGAAGTCAATGTCGATTAGCGAATAATTCGGGGGTTATCGTGCGTTATATTGAATTTGAAAAAATTGCCGGGACGGTTGAATCGCTTTGCATATCAGCCGGCTACGAACTGCCCGAGGATGTTTTAACTGCTCTTGAGGGGGCGGCACGAAAAGAGTCCAATCCGACTGCGGCGAAAATTCTCAATCAGCTCATCGAAAATGCCCGCATAGCGAAAGATGAAAAAATCCCGTTGTGCCAGGATACGGGGCTTGCGGTGGTCTTTGCCGAGCAGGGTTCGCAAGTGGTCGTTAAATATCCCGCCGGGGATGAGCAGGGGACGCTTTTCGATGCAATAAATGCCGGCGTTGCGGCCGGTTTCGAGAAAGGTTATCTGCGAAAAAGTGTTGTCGGCGAGCCTTTGAATAAGCGGCTTAATACCGGCACGAATACGCCCGCGATTATTCATCACACGATTGTGCCGGGTGAAAAACTCAAGCTGACCGTGATGACCAAAGGTGGCGGCTGCGAGAACAAAAGCCAATTCAGAATGTTCAAACCCACGGCCGAAAAAGAGAAGATTATCGACTGGATTGTCGATGTTGTGGATTCTGCCGGGGCCGATGCCTGTCCGCCGTTCGTTGTGGGTGTGGGGATTGGGGGCAATTTTGAGCTGAGTTGTCTGCTGAGCAAAAAAGCGCTGTGCCGGAATATGAGCGAGAAACATAGCGAGCCATTTTACACTGAGCTTGAGACCGAATTACTTTCGCGAATCAATGCACTCGGGATAGGCCCGCAGGGTTTTGGCGGCGACACTACTGCTTTGGCTTGCCTGATAGAGACGGCGGCATGTCATATCGCTTCACTGCCGGTTGCGGTCAATATCGAATGTCACAGCCACAGGCACAAAACCGCGACAATCTAAATCGCCCCTAATGCCGGATACTGAGCGAGAATTAAGACTATCTAAACGGCTGTTTGTTCGGCCAGCCGTGTTTCTCGAACCTGCCGAACTCTTTTCCCAGGTCCTCACCATCAGGGCCCAGGGCCGAACGAACTTCCTCGACATGGGCGTCCACAAAAACCGCATTGATTGTGCCGGTGTTGAGGTCAGAACTCGACGCACCGTGGAATGTCCCGAACCAATCGCGTCCGTCGGGACACAAGGCATTGTCGTTGAGCACATTGTTATTGCCCTGCCTCCTCCACATATTCTCTTCAGCGAAGAAAAACACCTCGGCTTTGCTTCTTGTTATCTCGGAGCGTTTACGAACCCCACCCCGGCCGTTGGCGTCGGTTGCGGAAGAGCCGCCCGGATCCCCTTGCTTCGAGCCTAACCAGGAATTCATGCTGTAACTGTATTGCGGAATAACCGGATTTGCAGCGACATGGTTTGGGTGCCTTGTGCCCTCGGATTTGGCAAGGACTTTGAACGAGGGACAGAGATTCACTTTCTTTAATTTGAGATAGGACCACAATGGACCGTCGGGCGGATATCTTGGATCGTGCCATCGACAGTAACGCTGGTAGCCGCCCACAGGATTCTCATTTGCGACGAGAGAGGTCCATGAATAAGGATAGCGGTCGTCATTGTCATCCAAATACATGGCCTGTACAAGTCCGTATTGCCGCAGGTTTGCCCGGCAGGTTATTTCCTTGGCCTGCTCCTTTACCCGTTGCAGTGCCGGCATCAGTATTGCCATCAAAACCGCAATAATAGCGATAACTACTAAAAGCTCGATTAGCGTGAACCCTCTTTTTCGCTCGCACATCCTGACACTCCTTCAATATTTTCTGTTTACTTTATTTTCAGAATGCTGTGCTATAAAGATAGTACTTACTTGTTCACTTTTAGTATATCGAATTGTCTTAGTAGTCTTTAAATTTTGCCATCCAGCCGTCTCCGTAATTACTCCAGTCTTCCGGCCTAACGCCGCCGGCTGTAGTCCACATGTTGGCTGTGTTGTATACGCGACTCCACTTGAGCGTGAACAACTCTTTGAGCCCCACTTTTCTGACAGAATAGTCCAGAAAAGCACCGTTTATGAATCCTTCGTGCCGGTTGATGCAGAAACGGTTCATGCTATCTATGTGAGGGGCGAATCGTTCGCCGTCAAAGCTGGGAGGCGTATCGTCATGCTCCGGCCCGGCACACCAGAACCAGCAGTCCAGGAACAGCGGAATGTTACCGCTGCTCTTGACATTGACCGTTCCCCAGTAGTCCTTGGCGGCCTGGCCGTAAAGTGGGTCTTCCGCTGCCGCATAGAGCCAGTGGTTGATTCCATAGCTGCCCCACGTGCCGGCTGGCTCGTACTCGCCGGCTGGCCGCGAGCCGGTAACACCCACCTTGCCCCATGACGTAAACTTGTCACCACCTACTCCAAGCGTGCCGCTGCCCCCGGGTGGGTAAACCGGATTCTTAATTTTTGTCGCCGTTGGGCAGACACGTATCTTATCTTCCCGATAGTAGTAGTCGTACATGACATTTATCCAACGCCCTGAACCGCTACTGCGTTTGGGAAAGAAGCCGTTGTTGTCGTTAGTATACATGGCGAAAATCACGCCCCACTGCTTGAGATTTGACTGGCAGAGCACGGTTTTTGCCTGTTTCTTCACCCGCTGCAGTGCCGGCATCAAAATCGCCATCAACAACGCAATAATGGCAATTACCACCAATAATTCTATTAATGTAAAACCTTTGGATTTACACATAATCAGGGCTTGCCGAACAAGCCATATAGACAAAAGTTTCGAAGAAAATCATTTGTCCACACACTAACTGGCATACTGTTATCCGTATGAGTTCATAGAGTTATCGATGTTTCGCATCTTCACCCCACATAGCCACGGCGGCCCAGTGGAGATCTTCGTTGCCCGCTTGTACGGGAGAACCGGCCGTTGGTGGTACCCGCTTGCCGAACTCGATTGTGCGCGGGTCTTTCCATTTGTGATAGTCACTGTGCCCGTCTGCAAAGGAAAAGGTCGTCCCATCGCCGTGTCGAACCGGCGGCGGATCCCACCAAGTCTCTTCGGTAACTTGAACCGTCCATCCACCAAGAGCGGACGGATTTGTTCCGCCGTCATCAACAAAGACTATCCTGTAGGCCGGGTTGGGAATTTCTATTCTTTTCTTGATCATCTTGGCATTCATGCCGGGCCAGTCCTTGCAATTCATCGAATCAGACACAGAGTACGTTCGCATGATGTTTTGCATACTGCCCGAGCGGGCGATCTTATTGACTGTCGGGCATTTGTAAAGCCTCAATTCCTTAGTATAGGGCCACAGGGCACCTTTCTTGATTGCTTCTATCTTCTGTCGCTCTGTCAATCCGGCTCCCCAATCGGAGAGTACCCAGGGCGTTTCTTTAGCATGGATGCTATACTCGCCTGAATCACCGTTAACGAGTTTGTCATCGTTTTCATCGGCGTACATAATCCACGCCAGAGTCAACTGCTTGAGATTGCTCAGGCATGTAGCCCGTTTGCCCTGCTCCTTGACCCGATTCAAAGCGGGCATCAGTATAGCCATCAAAACCGCGATAATAGCGATTACTACCAGAAGCTCAATCAGGGTAAATCCTTCTTTTTTACTCATAACAATCTCTTTCCGTTTCTATTCTTGAAATATCGCATTTTTTAAAAATTCTCTTTGACACGAAGGTTCTTGTTAAAAAACACCGGGCATTTCCCTGCTATAATATGTTTTAGTAATCCTTGAAACGACTCATCCAATCCGGCCAGTTCTCCGGCTGCATTCCGCCAGCTTTCGTGTAAGGGCCTGATGTATCGAATTGTTTATGCCACTTGAGCGTCCACAATTCTTTCAATCCGACCTTTCTTGCCGACCAATCCATGAAGCCAGCGTTCACAAATCCCTGGTGGCGGTTGATGGCGCAACGGCCCATTAGGTTGCCGGACCAGGCTGCAAACTCGTTAGCGACAGGTGTGTCAGTTGGTAATGGCCAAAGGTCAAAACGTAAAGCCTCAACGAACCATGGCACCTGGTTTGCACTGCGTCCACCGGCGGTCTTCCACCCGTATTTTGTGGAAACACCACCCTCATATGTAGTGGCGGATCGCGGTATAAGACAGTAGCCGTTAATGCCGTAACTGCCGGCCATACCTTCAGGTGGGAACGTGTTATCTTTAAATATCCCCCAGGCATTGAAGATATTGAATGTGGGCGCTCTTACTCCATTTTCGTCTATTATAGGTTTTGTTGCCGAAGGACAAAGCCAAATCTTATTTTCTTTCCAACTCTGGTAACGTCTATCTAAATACCGTATCCACCAATAGGCGGAAGTTCCCGGAGCGGAATCCCAGAATTTGCCGTCATTTTCCCCTGTGTATATTGCCGCAATTATATTCCACTGTTTAAGATTTGCCAGGCAACTTACCATTTTGCCCTGTTCTTTGACGCGGCGCAGTGCCGGCATTAAAATGGCCATCAATACCGCTATGATGGCAATTACGACTAAAAGTTCAATCAAGGTGAATCCTCTTTTGTTGCTCATAAATATACTCCTAATCTTAATATTACGCCGTCCGCTTGTTAAGATGCGCATCACGATTCTTCTGTTCCGCTAATTTGAAAATTATGAATGCATTATTAAAATCTAAGCCAATTCATTATAACCTACAGATGTATTTCTTTCAATGTAAAAATAGGCAATTTTCGGCATAATTTGCGATTGCGATATAGTCTTCGGGGCTGAGTGTTTCAGGGCGTTGTTTTGGGTTAATACAACATTGCTCGAATATTTCCGGCCAATTGGTAATTTTTGCAAGTTTTCCATGGGCCAGCTTGCTGCATGAGATAAGAGTTTTACGGCGATGTCCCATGAAAAGATGCACAGTCTCGCTGAACAACTCCATATTCTCAATGCGGTCGGACTTTGCCCGGTATCGGATAAAGCAGACCATTGCCGAATCGACCTGCGGCTGGGGCCAAAATACCGTTGGTTTCAGAGTCCTGATCGTTTTGACATCCCCGGAAGCGGCCAGGAAGATGCTCAATATACCGTAGTCACTTGACGCCGGAGCGGCTGTCATTCGGTCGGCAACTTCTTTTTGAACCGTCACATACATGCCATCCGCTGTTGTAGGACCTGTAATCAGATTCATAATCACCGGTGAAGCAGCGCTGTAAGGCAGATTTGCGACTAACAGCATCCGGCCCGGGCATTTCCTGCCGGCAAGGTCCAATGCTTTTGTGACGGTTTGGCTGAGTGTATTTTTACTTTCGAGGATATCGGTGCTTATAACCTCGACATTTTCGGACTTTGCGAGCTGCTTTGCTGCAATTTCGCTCAGGTTCTTATCGAGTTCGACGGCGATTATTCTGCCGGCTTTCTCGGCTAAAGCCTCGGTCATAGAACCTGTGCCGCACCCGACCTCGAGCACCACGTCATCCTTTTGAATATTCGCAGAATCGACAAGCAGCCGCATAAGATTCAGGTCGATGAGAAAATGCTGGCCGAGCCGTTTATTTGGATAAACGCCCGATGACGTTAGCAGGTCATGGATTTGTCGCTTAGTCTGCATTGGAATCAAGAATTCTCAATTCTCAATTCTACATTCTAAATTCTTTTTCGTTTTTGCCATTTGTATTGCCGTTGTGATGGCGGATTTCATGCTGGCCGGATTGGCGCTATTTCGGCCGGCAATATCGAATGCTGTCCCGTGAGCGGGTGATGTTCTGATGATCGGTATTCCGATCGTTATATTGACCGCATGCTCGAAGTCGAGCAATTTTATAGGAATCATCCCCTGGTCGTGATACATTGCGACCACGCCGTCGAATTCTCCGTTGACGGCCCGCAAAAACAAAGAGTCGGCGCTGAACGGCCCGAGGCAGTTTATTCCATGTTCCTGTGCCAATAACATTGCGGGCGAGATGATCCGCTGCTCCTCGTCGCCGAATAATCCGTCCTCGCCGGCGTGCGGATTCAGAGCGGCCACGCCGATCCTGGGGTTCTCGATATCAAAATACTGCTTTAAGGCGTCGTTCAACAAGTCGATAGGCTCAAAGACACAGCCGATTGTAAACTTGTTCCTGACGTCGAACAGTGCTTCGTGAATTGTCGCCAGCGCCACTTTCAACGGCCCGGCGATAAACATCATTACCTTTCGCGGGGATTTGCAGCGTTCGGCGAGCATTTCGGTATGGCCCGGCCAATTCCCACCGGCCAGCTTCCAGCTTTTCTTGCTGATCGGTGCCGTGACGACCGCATCGATAATTTCATCGCGAGCGGCGTCAATCGCATCAAGACAGAACCTCATCGATGCTTCACCGGCCATTTTGCTGGGGCCCTTAACCCACGACGGCACGGAATACTCGTCATAATCGGCAACAACAACCTTGTAAGGATACTCGCGACTGATTTTTTCGTGCTGATGCCGGCCCCAGAACGGTTCGATCTCAGCGGCGTCGGCGGCGTAGCAAAGCTGCTCGTTCAATCCGAAAACGACGAATTTCGCCGCTCTTCGAATCGCCGGGTCGGCAAGGGCTTTGACAATAATCTCCGGCCCAATTCCGGCCGGGTCGCCCATCGTTATGCCGATAACCGGCTGCTCTGTGATCGAATTATTGCCGTTCGTCCTCATAATACCGTTAAAAGCCGCACTTTCAGCGATCTTTTATACACTATTTAATATCCTAATTGTCTTAGTTTTTCGGCGGTTAGGCCCTGTTTCTTTGGCAGAATCTCATCGAGCTGTCTTTTTATTGTTTTTACGATGATATCAGTCTCAATATTGACATAATCGCCGATTTTTGCCTTGCTTAATGTTGTCCTTTTCAGTGTTTCAGGGATTATCGAGACACTGAAGCTCTTAATATCTACGGCGGCAATTGTCAGGGAGATTCCATCTACGGCAACCGAGCCTTTAACAACTATCGCATCGAGCAGTTCGGCCTTAGCTGCGAATTTAATATTTGCATACTCGCCCGATTTGTCGATTGCATCTACCTTTGCGGTTCCGTCAACGTGGCCCAGAACGAAATGCCCGCCGAACCGGTCGCTTGCCTTCAAAGACCTCTCGACGTTTACTTCCGAGGATGGTTTTAGTTTGCCCAGCGTCGATTTTGCAAGCGTTTCAGCACTGACGTCAAAGCTTGCAAGGCTGCCTTGAAGCCTGGCGATAGTCAGGCAGGCCCCGTTTATTGCTATGCTATCACCGGTTTTACTCTCATCGGCCAGCTTGCCCAAATCGATAGTAAGAACCATTGATTCGGCGGCCCGGCGAACGGACTTTACCGTGCAAATTGTCTCTATTAATCCTGTGAACATTTGAGATTGACTATTTATTATGAATCCTTTAATATTGTAAAGATCAATCGAAACACTAAGATTGATTATAAATAGTCAATAGTTATTATTCAATAATCAATGTTAAAAAGGGGTGGGATAATTATGGATACGATTTGGCTGAAAATTATGGGATTCGCCGTTCTTGTTGTGGGGGTGATTGTCCTGATCGGCATTTTGATATCGGGTACGAAAGAGCCGGAGAAGACTATTTACGATCAATGGGAGCAGGATGACAAGGAATTGTTGGCCGAGCCGGAATATAAAGAGCCGCCGGTGCCGACAACGCCTGTTCAGCAACCTGCGCCGACTCAGCAGTTGCAGCCGTCCAGCCAGGTCGTGCCAGATAAGCCTGTCGAGCAGCCGAAACCTCAGTTTAAAGAGCTCGAGATGGAGGATGAAATCGAGGCGCAGAAGCTTTGGATCTGGGTTGAGAACCAGCGGAAAATGGGAAGGCTGCCTGTAATGGGATTCGGCCAGATGGTCAAAGGATGCCGGGATATTATTCAGAGGTGGCCGGAGAGTAAGTACGCCTTCTTCGCTAAAAGAGCGCTTGCCGATTTGCCGGAGCGTTACCGCGAAATGTACAATATAACCAAAGAAGAAATTGACCTTGGAAATTTGAAATAGGAATAAGAGGAAATATTTGTAAAGGAATGCGTAGATGAAAACCGCTGTATCTGTTGCTAATATCCCTGTGATTTCGATAACCGCTGATTGTTTGCCGGAGGCGTGGGAAAAAGCCGTTCTGGCCGTATGGGACAAGGGCTTCGATGTTAAAACTCAATACGATAAATCGCAAGACCCGCCGAGCAAAGACGCCACGGCAATGATCGTTGTCAGCGACCCTTTCGCCGAGCCCCGGATTCACAAAAATTTCCCCGGCGGGCCCGAGGAGCTTGAATCTTACCGGCAGGAAGTTGTTAACGGGATTCACGACCATTGGATCGATCCTGCCGCCGGAAAGTGGACCTATACATATCACGAACGGCTCTTTTCTTATTGTCCGGTTGAAGATATCCGGGACCCCGTTTCGGCTAAGCCTTTCAGGAAAATAGACCAGATTCAGTACATTATCGATTATCTTTCGCAGGCCGGGCACAGCCGACGGGCTCAAGCCATAACTTGGATGCCGACGGCGGATCCGCCTACGGATGACCCGCCCTGTCTTCAGAGGATATGGTGCCGGCTGCTGGCTGACGAAGCAGGCGAACTTACTCTCAATATGAATACGCACTGGCGCAGCAGGGATCTTTACAAGGCGTGGTTCATGAATGTTTATGCCCTGACAGATCTTCAAAAGAAAATAGCTGACGGCATCGCCGCCAAGCGAGGCGAGCCGGTGAAGGTCGGCAGGTATGTCGATATCAGCGATTCTCTGCACATCTACGGCAGCTACTTCAACGAGGTCAGGCCCGAAATAGAAAAGATGCGTCAAAGCCCATTTACGGAGCGAACATGGCAGAGCACTCACCCCGCCTTTGAGATGATGACTAACGAAGCAAGAGAAAAGCTGGCGCAGGACCCGGACTGGTACGCAAAAGCGAGAGGCGGTTAGATCGAAATTTTAATAGAAACTTTTAAACGCGATACGAAAGGCGAAATATGGTATTGATTGTGAATGGTGAAAAGATTGAGGATTCGGCGATAAAGCAGGAAGCTGAGCGGCTGAGACCGGATTATGAACGGGTGTTTACCGACCAGGACAACGAAGAGCGAGAGGCCCAACTGCTCGACTGGTCCAGAGAAAATGTGATTGAAAAGATATTAATCAATCAGGAGGCGGAAAAGAACGGCGACAAAATTCCACCTGAGCAGGTTCAGGCCGCTCTGGCGAAAGTCAAGGAACAATATGACGATCCTAAGCAGCTCTACAAAGATTTCAATGTCGAAAACGACGAGCAGATAGAGAAAGACATCGCCAAGCAAATGAGAGTCGAACAGAGGATCGGCCAGGTCTGCAAAGACCTGCCGAAGCCGTCTCAGGCTGCTATAAAGAAATATTACGAGGAAAATCAGGAGCAATTCAAAACGGGCGAGCGGGCCAGGGTGGCTCATATCGTCAAATATGTAAACTGGCAGACGGATGAAAAGACTGCTTATGAGGCGATAAGCCAGGCATATGAAGAATTGAAAAGCGGTGTGACTTTTGAAGTGGTCGTTGATAAACATACCGACTGTGCCGACAGCGGCGGTGACCTGGGCTTCGTTATGAAAGGACAGATGGTAGAGGAGTTCGAGGATGTGGTTTTCAATTTAGGCGCCGGCCAGGTCAGTGACATCTTTCGCACCCGTTTCGGTTTTCATATCGCAAAGGTATATGCAAGAGAGCCGGCGGCTGTGGCAAGCCTTGAAGATGTAAAAGATCGGATCACGGAATTACTCAATGAACAGATGCGGTCGGAAGCGATTGATAAATTTATAGATGGATTGAAAAGCGAAGCCAAAATCGAAGAGGTATAAAGCCGGCCGGCACAAAATGAAAAGCCGGGCATATAACGCATGGAGGAGTGTTTGTTTTATCGGGCCGTAAAAAAAAAGTAGATAAACTATGTGTCTCGATTTGCTTTCGAGTTTTTTTATAGTAAACTTTAAATGTAGCACGAAGGAAGGAGTTGGCGGATTAGAAACGACGCTTTCGCAGGACGTGAAAGCTTAGTACCAGACCTGAGGGGGGGTTGTATAAGTTTCTTTCCGAGTTGGCCTCTGCGTTCTCTGCGCAGAGGCTTTTTTAAAATCATTTCTTATACAAATGCGTTTTAGTCGATATCAGCATTTCTGAAAAAGATCTTATGATATCCGGAACACGCCAGATTATGATTTGTGGGAATTTTAAAGGTGGTAGAAACCATGCAGTGTGGACAGACGCAAAAACTGAGCACATTACTGTAATAAAAGTGCACAATTGATATCATTCGCGTACTTGGCGTCGGGTGCATTTAGTTGTCATTAGCATCTTCAAACCGCTTGTCGATAATCGGAGTATCCGGAGGCAAAGGGATACGATTTAAATCCACAATTTTTCCGTCTGAGATTAGGACAATGTCAACTCTCGCCCTGAAGTATATCCCTTCCCCTTTAGGCCCGAGTTCACCTGTAAACTTTTTTATGTCAGCCGCCACCCATTTACCGTCTTGAAAGACAACATACTCGGGCAAACCTCCTGACGGTAGTTTGATATAATCCGGCCAGGGAGTTGGCCAGGTTTCTCGCCATGGAGTGGGACGGGTTTCTTGAGTCAATTCGGAGAAGAGTCGATGTGTGCTTGCAGCACCTGAATCTGAACAGAGAATACGAACGCCCGGTATGCCGGCCCGTAACATAGTAGGGACATTACGAGGGTGGATAGAGGAATTTTTGGTGTTTTCTATGATGAGAGGGGCACCTTTTGTCTTCAACTTCAGAATATGCGGCCACGCCTGTTCAAATTCCTCACGATTCTGGAAAATAATCTCATGCCAACATTCCTTTATGCACAGGAAACCAGAACATGTCTGCGATTGTTTCCGGAATTTTTCCAGTTCTTTTGGCCATGTATCAGGCCATATCCCTTCTTTAGAGAATCCGACCACCGCGAAACTGACGGAAGCGACCAAGACGAACATTACTGCAAGATAAATATTTGTTTTATTTATCATTTTCAAGACCTCCAATTATCTATTTTGAACTTTCTCACTCAGTTCAGCAATATTAAATCCTTCAGCCGTGACGATGTGATTCTTGTCTGTCAGAATCAGCCACAGCAGTGATTTGACACCCCAGTTGAAACGTATTTTCTCCTCATCACCTTGAATCATTCCGACAGGGAAAGTTATACTATTTTCCTTGATCCATTCATCGAGTTTTTCTTGTTCGATTTCCGAAGCCTGAACCGAAATTACAATAATACCTTTTTCCTTTATTTCTTTTGCCTTTTTAATTAGCTCTTGCACGCGATTCCTCGATGGGTGCTGTTATCCAATCGTATGTTGGTATTGTCTGGGTATTTTTGAGTTTTATTCCTGTTTTATTTGCGGGCCAGCCATTCTCAGTACTCGTTGATTCTGTTGAAATTGAGATAATTCCAAGTTCTTCAAGCGATTTGATTTCTTCCTGCTCGGATTTGCCATTAGAATTGGTATCGAACCAAACAGAGATACCGGTAAGTTCATTGCCACTCAAAATTCGGTCTCTATTATCATCAAGACAATCGAGAGCATGGTAACCATCCTTAAAGAAAAGCCACCATGTTACCGAGCCGAACAATTGCCGACCAGAAGAAATTCGGCCTGTACCATCTTCGTTCCAGACAAGAATTCCTGTTGATGGTTTCACCCATGACCATAATTCATCTTGTCCGTTACCATCAAGGTCAAAATTTACCTGCAAGTTCCATCCAATCAATTCAGCAGGTGAAGTGTTCCCTTTAAAGGAAAATACTATTGGTGTAATACCGCCCGTATGTTTCCTTAAGCCTTTTGCAAGTTTTTGGTTGACTTCTGCCATTGTTGCTTTTTGTAGAGCCGAAGTAGATTTTTGCATTCCAACCAAGCGTATATAGGCATACCCGGCCTCATAGCTTATACCTGCCATAAATCCCTCAAGCGGAAATTTGCGGTCTGGTTTGAGGTCATCTATTATTGAAAGTTCGTAAGCTTTCAGGTAAATATCTCTTGCTCTATTTAAAATTATATTACTTATTTCTTCGGGAACTTCTTTTACATCTATTTCTTTGAGGTAATTGACATATTGTTCTAACAAACTTGCAAGCCCAAGGTGATGTAGACCGTTGTTGGGGTCTATCTCTATAGCTTTTTGGAAGTTTTTTATTGCCTCTGTTACATGCTGAATAAGCTCGTTAGGATCAGGGATTATTGTTAATATTTGTATATAGTGGTTGTGATCTTGAAGTTCTTTTACTTTATTTTTATAAGACTCTATAAATTCTTCCCTGGTTTCTTTTGGTATTTCCGGAATTTCATCTCTTCGAAATATCCCTGATGGATGAAGGGTAAGCTGATAAGCACGATTATTCAACCGGACTTTGTCCATGTTAGCATAATTGAGCTTAATATTCTCTGGAATTTTGGGTAAGGCATTCTCACCTTTGTCCGATGCAGGAAGCACAACGGTCTTATTGGAAAAAGCCAGATAGTGTATCCGCCCAAGTACATAGTATCCGTGTGCGTCTTCTGGATTTTCTTCTATATAAGCTGAAGCATTAGCGATTAATCTATCTACGGGAATTCTTTGTGGCATAGCAAACATTGCCTGAGATGTGCTATAGCATGCTATTATAACTAAAAAGCCAAAAAACAATAAACTTATTTTCTTTTTCATTATTAACTGGGATTTCCCATTTATACTTTTAACAAACATAATTTTCTCCCTACGGTATCAAAAGCTTACCTACTGTATTTTTCATAGTTTGCTACTGAAAAGCTTTAGCGACTTCGATAGGGTGTAAAAACGCCTTCGTCAAGCTGTTTGCTCGCTGCTTTTATAATATCTCTTTTTCTCTGCCAAGCAAGGATATTTATAGCTGACTATTGACCTTGAACTCATGATAAATATACATGTGCTCAATTTATTTTCAAAAGCTCCTTATTTCTCTTTTAATGCTATTATTTTCTTATCCAGTTCGGTTATGGCGAAGCCCTCGGCGGTGACGATGTATATTATCACTTGTAGCTGAACGTAGGATACTTAAAAAACTGAATAAAATTCCTGCTTTTATAGAATTCATCCCGGGCAAGTAATTTCTTTATTGTAGCCTGTTTATGATTTTGCTGGCACCTGCCTTCCATATAAACACAAAAATTTAACAATCTACCGAAAAATTTCATTGACTTACTATATATTGATGCTATTATGCTTTTAGTACAAGATGTAGAGCTTTAGGTAGCTTTTGAGGAACGGATTGCCTGTGGCTGACGCAGAGTATAGATAAAGAATCCGGATGGAAAGAATGAGTTAATTGATGTATCTCGAACGCAAGATGTAATACGAGATGCGAGAGACGAAATGAAATGTCCCTTTTGTAAGGAAGACCGGGATAAGGTTGTTGATTCGCGTTCGAGCGATGGCGGTAGGGTAATTAGGCGTCGTCGGCAGTGCATTGTATGCAGGAGACGTTTTACTACCTACGAGAAGATCGGTGAGGGCTTCAAACTCTATGTCGTAAAAAAGGATAACTCCCGGGTTCCTTATAACAGGGACAAGATCGTCGCCGGTTTGGAGAAGGCCTGTTATAAAAGGCCTGTTTCGGCCGAGCAGATTCAGCGAATCGCCGACAAGGCCGAAGAGAATATTGTTCGGAATTTCGATAAGGAGGTTTCATCGGCCTTTGTAGGCGAAAGCGTGATGAAACAATTACGCAGAGTTGACAAGGTGGCATATATTCGCTTTGCAAGTGTCTATCGTGACTTCAGGGATGCGGGCGAATTGATTAAGGAAGTCAGCAAAGCGATTACCGAAG
>Ga0307379_10004864_pt1 | contig 18955 bp, 13 predicted proteins | sample UN2MG_FD_202237 | JGI IMG/M metagenome (GOLD analysis project Ga0307379, IMG submission 202237) | Soil microbial communities from Risofladan, Vaasa, Finland - UN-2 | ecosystem: Environmental > Terrestrial > Soil > Coastal area > Acid sulfate soil | place: Finland: Risofladan, Vaasa | collected... | reverse complement strand
TGGACAGCCCCGCACGCTCACCAGTTCGCAACAAGCAAATAACAACAAACTACCTGGTTGACAAAAGCGTTCCCATAGATGGGTCGAGGCACAGACCCACGCGTCTCGCATGAAACCAAGGCATCTGTGCGTGGGTCTCGTGCCTCGACCCACCCTACGCGATCTTCTCCGAGAGTCTCCGGCCCGCATGGTACAATCCGCGGTCCGCGCAGGCAAGTGCCCGGGGAGCCGGCTTGACAACGGGTCGCGTGGGCCATTACGCTGGGAAGCTCGCACCCTGCGCCGCACGATCCCGGGCCCGTAATCGTATGGACGACGCCTTGATCACCAGCCCTTTGGGCATCCTGGCGACATTGACGGGCGTGGCGTCGTTTTTCTTCCTCCTGGAGAAGCGGACCGGGTGGAGGGTTTTCAACCTGTTTCCGCCGCTTTTGTTCATCTACGCCGTCCCGCTGGTGCTGTCGAACACGGGCGTGATCTCCAACGAGTCGCCGCTCTACGATTGGATGGGGGAGACGGTGCTGCCGATGTTCCTGGTGCTCATGCTCCTCGACGTCGACGTGCTGGCCGCCGTGCGGATCATGGGCAAGGGCATCCTCGTTCTGCTCTGCGGAACGGCGGGGATCGTTCTCGGGGCGCCGGTGGCCTACTCGCTGGTGAAGCACGGGCTCGACCCCGACGCCTGGAAGGGATTCGGGGCCCTGGCGGGGAGCTGGATCGGCGGCACGGGCAACATGGGGGCCGTCGCCAAAGGGTTGGACACACCACCCTCCGCCTTCGGCCTCGCGGTCCTGACCGACGCCATGGTCTACCTGGTGTGGCTCCCCATCCTGCTGGGCTCGAAGAGCTGCGCACGATGGTTCAACCGCTTCGCCCGGGTCGACCCGAAAAGGATCGAGATGCTCGAGCGCCGGTCGGGCGGCCTCGCGCACGACAAGGGCAGGCCCGAGATGAGGCACATCCTCTACCTGCTGTTTCTCGGGCTGTTCGTCCCCTGCGTGGCGCGGGTGCTGGTCGTCTATCTGCCGGAGGCGAAGCCGGTGCTGACGGCCGGCTCGTGGGAGATCCTGCTGATCACCACCTTCGCGATCCTGCTCTCGATGACGCCCGCGAAGAAGATCCCGGGCAGCGGGGAACTGGCGGTGGCGCTGGTCTACCTTTTCGTCGCGCAGATGGGGGCCCGGGCGGAGATCGCCGGACTGGCCCGGCAGGCCCTGTGGTTCCTGCTCGGCGGGTACATTTGGATCCTGGTGCACGGCCTCTTTTGCGTTGCGGGGGCGCGCGTGCTTCGAGTGGATATTCACTCGACGGCCATCGCCAGCGCGGCCAACATCGGCGGCATCGCCAGCGCCCCGATCGTCGCCGCCTATCACAACCAGAAGCTCGTGCCGGTGAGCATCCTCATGGCGCTGATCGGCTACGCGATCGGCAACTATGGTGCTTTTGCCGCCGCGTGGCTGTGCTACCTCGTCGAGTAGCAGGCACACGCCGTGTGCCGTCCGCCGGCTACGGCACACGGCGTGTGCCTGCTACTCCGCAATCGGGCTATTCGGCCTCCTGAACCGGCCGTCCCACCACCGTCTTGCCCGGGGCGAACTCGCCGGTCATCCGCAGCGGATTCCCCTCCGCGTCCAGCTCGAAGGCGACCGGCGCATCGAGATCCTCGACGACGAACTCGGTCTCCGATCGCGGCAGGAGACTGAAATAACCCATCCCCGGTCCGCCGATCAACAGATGGTCGCCGGCCGTCTTGACGCGGAGCTTGAAGCCCTCGAAGGCGTACTGCTTGGCGTATTTGGCGAGAACGCTCGGGGCAAGCTCGACCACGTCGCCGTGCCGGGACGAGCAGGGCAAAGGTATCAGCTTCGGCGTGGGCTTCGGCCCGCCAGCCCGCGCGCGGAGGACCAGGTCGACGAGCTTGAACCGCTCGGAATCCTTGACGCGTTTCCTTTCCCGCCCGAACGGAAGGCTCAGGTCCCAAAACGTGTCGACGCGATGGACGAGCACCAGATCGGCGGCCGGCACCACGTCGATGGCGTGACCGCCGTAGCCGCGTGCCGAGTACATCCCCAGCTCCTTGAAGGGCCCGTCGACGATCCGCCACCACAGGTAGCCGTATCCGTATTGGGGGTTGGGGGTCGTGTCTCCCTCCTGGAAGTGCGAGGCGGTGCTTTCCCGGACCCACTGCTCGGTGAGAATCTGCCGGTCTCGCCACCTTCCCTCGCGAAGAAACAGAAGGCCCAGCCGTGCCATGTCGCGGGCCGACATGCGAAACGGGTAGGCCGGGTGGATCGAGTGTTTGGCCTCCAAATGGTAGTACGTGTCCTGCAATCGGAAGTCTTCCATCCCCAGCGGAGCGGCAAACCGCTTCTCGAACTCCTCAAAAACCTCGGTCCCCGTCTCGCGCTCGAAGATCGTGCACAGGGCGTTGAAGTCCCAGTTGTTGTACCAGAAGAGATCGCCGGGCGGGTGGCTCCCGCGCTCGGGTCGCTGCTCCTTCATGGCGGCCGTTTCGTAGGCGGCCGGATGGTAGACCCCGGATCGGGACTTGAGAAGATCGATCACCCGCGCTTGCTTCTCCGCGTCCGTCAGCGGGGGCTGGTCGTCGATCTTCAATTCGGCCAGCGTCTTGTTCAAGTCGACGTTGCCTTCCGCCACGTGGATTCCGTACAGGGCGCTGAGCAGGCTCTTGCGGATCGAGTGGCACATGTACCGCGTCTCGACGTTCCCCCAGGCGGCCAGCACCGCGCCGTCGTAGACGACCATCACCGCGGCGGAGTTGATCGCGTCGAAGTGTTCCCGGGCCTTCTGGAGCTTCTCGGAGGACCATCCGGCCTCTTCGGGCGACGCGTACTGGAGCCAGGTCGCTTGCGGATAGCGGTCGGACGCGTGCTCGCGCCACGTCTTCCACTCGTCGATCGGGTAATCGCCTGCCAGGCAGGGCGACAGGGCGACGAAAGAACAGAGGCCGAGAAGAAGTGCCGAGGCATTTTTCATTGGACGTCTCCGAATCTGCGTCAGGTCGCCAAGATCTGCGCGTGGGTCTCGTGCCTCGACCCACCCCACGTGATTTGACTCTCACGCCAGACTTCGTGCGTGCCCATGAGCCCGCGTTGTGCCCGCGGCCGGACGAGCCGCCGGCGATCAACGTTCTGCCGGTCCGGTGGCCTTCGGGTCGCGCCGGTCGCAGCTTGAGGGCCGCGTTTTCTCGACCAGCTCTTTCACCTTTTCGACGACAAGCCTCTCGACCGAGGGGGCGAGCCGCGAGGGAGCGCGGGTGTATCCCAACAGCGAGCCCCCGGCTTCGTAGCCGCCCTCTTGCAGAACCCGCAACGAGGGCAGGTAGTTGAACGCCTCGTTCGAGTAGCCCGCCACCCAAACGTTCGGTCCGTCCAGCTCCTTCTTCAGTCGCAGGGAGTAGTCGACGACGACTTCCCAGGCGAGGGCGACCAGGATCAGGTCGTCGCCGAAGCGGACCACGTGGACGTAGTACGGGTAGGTTTTGCAGAGCGTGCCGGTTTCGTCCAGTTGTTTGAGCAAGGTTTCGGCACGGCGGCGGGGGATGCCTTGCATGGCTTTGGTCTGCCGGACCAGCTCCTCACGACTCGGTGGCGTGTCGAACTCCAACGCGACCTGCTCCAATGCCAACCGCAACGGTCCGCGCACAGGGTGCGCCTCCGACGCACTCGCCCGCCCCACCGCCTCGGCCAACTGCTGCCCGTACCGCTCCGCCAGCTCCAGCGAGCCGCTGGGGTACGGTCGCTGATCGCCGCCGCAGCCGGCGAGGAAGAGGGCGACGGCTCCCGGCTGAGCCTGCTCGATGGCACGCTGGGCAAACCCGGGATAGTCGCCGCAGATATTCCGGTTGGTGAACGCCACCGCGTGGCACGCGTATCCGAACAACACCGCCCGCAGCTTGCCGTCCGGACCCTTGACCTGCAACACGGGCACGTCGTGATCGACCGGGCCTTCGGGGTCGTGGGCCATCCGGTAGCCCTTTTCGGTCTTCAGCCGCCGGTTGCAGGCAAACGTGGCCTGGTCCCGGGAGAAGCTCAGGTTTGCCGGGCCAAGGTCCTCGAGCGCCTGACCGATCACGTCGATCAATTTCCCTTGAAGCCAAACCAGATACCGCTCAACTTGGCGTATGCCCTCGGGTGAAAATCCGTAGAGCACCACCCGCTTGGGCCTGGTTTCCGGGCCGCTGTGGGTATGCGACGCATTGAGCAGGAGGCTCTCGGGCGGGAGCTGGAATCGACGGGCGACCTCCTCCTCCATGGCCTGGCGCAATTCCATGGGGATCATGCAAATGTCCATGGTGACGCTCACCAGGCGCGTGCCCTGTGCGTCTTCCAGGGCAAGTGCCTTGGCGTACAGGTCGTGGATCGTTCCCGTCGACGGCGCCGGCGACGCGCCTCCGGCCATCGGCATCGGAGACGGGGGTGTGACGACCACCGAAGCGACGCCGGCCTTCCAGCCTGGGTCTGCCCGGCATGTCTCGGCGGCATGCAAGCAGGCGCACCAGAGAGCCACGGCGGTGGCCGCCGTGAAAAAAGGCCCTTTTGCATGAGAACGAGATTGCATAGGGTCTCCTCCTGTCAGACAAGCCGTCGTGCGGTCGAATCGCGATAGGTTGTCAATCGGTCGAATCGCGACGGGTTGTCAATTGATGGTCATTATAGGCACGGAGGGAACAGAAAGGGATCGGGAGTATTCTGCGCTTGCTAGCGCGCCGTCGCGTGGTGAGGTCGGTGCGGCGTGCCCCGATTCCGGCCGATCGCCGCTCCCCCGGCAACGGAAGAGACTGCTGAACCTGAATCCTACCTTCCCGTCAGTCCTCGGCCAGCGGCGACCATTCCCCGAAGCGTTCCGTCTCGACTTTGCAGGGTCCCTTCGACCGCCAAATGGCGTTGGAGTTGTAGTCCCATTCGAGGTACTCGGACCCTCCGCCGCCGATGGTGGTGATCAGGTAACGGTTGTCGCGGTAGCCGATCACGCCCGCCTTCTGCGCCGGATACTCGAAGATCCCTCGGCCGCTGGACGGGTCGAGCGGCACCCAGCCGTAGTTGGGTAGATACACTTCCGGCCAGCGGTGGTAGAGGCCGTTGTCGGTCGAGGCGTCGTCGCCGCGGACGACGACCGACCCCACGTACCGCGCGGGCAGCCCGGCGGCGCGGCACAGCGAGATGTACACGAAGCTGTACTCCGAGCAGGACCCGCTCCCCCGTTGGAGCACGGTCGGCGCCACGTTCCAGCCCCCGCTCAGCTCGTAGTGCATTTTCTTGGTAACGTGCTCGAAGAGCTTTCGGGCGATCCCGTAGCAGTTGGTCTGGTCGCCCACCACGTCACGGACCGTCTTCCGGATGTACGGGTCGTTGATCCGGAACTTCGAGCCGTCGCCCAGGTAGCGATCCTTGATCTCCTTGGGGATCTCGGCAAGCGAGCCGACCTTCTCGGGGAAGAGGAAATGCCTGACCTTGACCAGCTCGACCTTGGCCTCCCAGGCGACCGTGACGAACCGGCCGGCGGCGACGTTTTCGTAGTGATAATGGGCCAGCTTCTGGCCCCACTTGTCGGTGACGATCTCGTCCGGCTCGGGCGTGAATTTCAAGGGGGCGAGGATCTTCTGGGCGGGGAGGTCGTGGGGGACGGCCAGGTAGACGTCGAGCGAGACCAGCTCGCCCGGCCCGTAGTTGCGGACCTCGTGCACCAGCTCGAGCGTCTCCCGCTTGCCCTCCGTTTGCACGTAGGGGACCGCATCCTGCCGCTTGAGCTGATAGACGGTGTCGGTCTGGTAATCCACGTTCCACAGGAACTCGCCGTCGAAGGCCAGCCCGCGCGGAAACTTGGAGGGCGACGGCACGGCGACGATGACGTTGCCGCTCTTCGGGCAGACCATGTAGAGCATGTCGTCCGATCGCTCCGAGACCCAAAGGTACTTCCCGTCGTAGGTCAAGCCGTACGGCTCTTCGGAGGGCGACGGGATCTCGGAGATCGTGGTGCCGTCCTCGACGGAAATCTGGTACAGCCGGTCACGCTTGAAGTCGGCCACCCAGAGGTGCTCGCCGTCGAAGGCCAGCCCTTGCGGATTGCTGAACCGAATGGGGATCGTCCTTTCGGCGATTCCCGTCTTGGGATCGAGCTTGAAGGCCGTCTTCGATTCCGCGTCCAGGACCCAGAGGAAGCCGCCTTCTGAGGTCAACCCTTCGATCTGGAAGCCGGGCGCCGTAAGGGAATCGAGCACGCGGCCGTCCCGGGGATCCATCCGGTAGAGCAGATCGGATCTCCGGTCCGCCAGCCAGAGCGACTTGCCGTCGAACGTCAAGCCGGTCGGACAGCGGCCGGGCGCGGCGAACTGCTTGACCACCTCCCCGGGCGCAGCGCCGACGGGCGCCGGGGCAAGCAACAAGACAGCCGCCACAGGCAACAACACGAAGCAGCGCGTTTTCATGAGCACCTCCCGAGTGCCGGGTCGAGTGAAGGATCGGCCGAAAAATAACTTCCCGACTTCAGTAGCAGGCACACGCCGTGTGCCGTCCGCCGGTTACGGCACACGGCGTGTGCCTACTACTCCGCAAATGCGGAAGTTGTTGTTCGGCCGATCCCAAAGCATCTCGGATGCCGGCGTGTCCGCGGTCTCACACCAAGCCCGGCAACCATACTACTTGAGCCGGATGCCGAATTCCACCGTCCCTTCGATCGCAGGATCGGGGGCCCCGTCGCGCAAAGGGCCGAGACCCTGCGCCACCAGGCCGCCCGGAAGACTCGTCGCCCTCTTCGGAGCCCGTTTGACACTGCCAGCGCCTGCCGAGAGAATACGGACGATGATCGCTGCCCGCCCCAAACGACTTGCGCGTCCCAGGCAAACCGCGCTGCTTCGTGCTCGGCGCGGGTCGCTCACCCGGCCGACACCGCGACCAAAGGTCTTCCCCGGAGCCGTCCACCAAGGATCTTCGATGATAATCAAGCCGCGTGCCTATCTGGTCCTGCTCGTCCCGTCGCTATTGGCCGCTTCGATGGACGTCGTGGCCCAGGCAGCCGATCGGCCGCAGTGGGGAGAGCAGTTCACACGCAACATGGTCTCCGACGAGCGAGGGCTGCCCGAAAGCTTCGACCCGGCGACCGGCAAGAACGTCAAGTGGTCGGCCCCGTTGGGGACCGAGTCGTATTCGTCCCCGGTGATCGGTAGCGGCCGGGTCGTCATCGGGGCCAACAACGGCCGGCCGCGCGACCCGCGCCACCAGGGCGACCGCGGCGTGCTCCTCTGTCTGGACGAGGCCACCGGCGAGATCTGCTGGCAGCTCGTGGTGCCCAAGTTCCAGGGCGACGTCTACCTGGACTGGCCCCGGGCCGGGATCTGCTCGCCGGCAACGATCGAAGGCGACCGCGTCTACGTCGTCACCAATCGGGCCGAGGTCGTGTGTCTGGATCTCGACGGCCAGGCCGACGGCAATGACGGGCCGTATCGGGAGGAAGGTCGCCACCTGGTCCTGCCCGGCGAAGACCCCATGGAAGTCGGCCCGCTCGACGCCGATATCCTCTGGCTGTTCGACATGCCGGCCCGGATCGGCATGCACCCCCACGACTCGGCCCACAGCTCGATCCTCATCCACGGCCCGTATCTCTATCTCAACACCGGCAACGGCGTGAACAGCACGCACAGCGGGATCCCCGAGCCCGACGCCCCCAGCCTGATCGTGCTCGACAAGGCGACGGGCCGGCTGGTGGCGCAGGACGGCGAGCGGATCGGGCCGCGGATCTTCCACTGCACCTGGTCGTCGCCCGCCCTGGGAACGGTCGACGGCAGGCCGCTCGTCTTCTTCGCCGGCGGCGACGGCGTCTGCTATGCCTTCCGGGCGATCGAGCCCGGGGCGCCCCCCGGCCCGGCGACGACGTTGGAGCGCGTCTGGCGCTTCGACTGCGATCCGACGGCCCCCAAGGAGGACGTGCATCGCTACATGCGCAACCGCCGCGAAAGCCCGAGCAACGTCAAAAGCATGCCCGTGTTCCACCAGGGCCGCCTCTACGTGACCGGCGGCGGCGACATCTGGTGGGGGAAGCACGAGGCGTGGCTGAAGTGCCTCGACGCCACGAAGACGGGTGAGGTCACCGAGACCGCCCTCTTGTGGTCCTACCCGCTCGAGCGACACTGCTGCTCCACGCCGGCGATCTCCGACGGCCTGATCTTCGTGGCGGATTGCGGGCGCACGATCCACTGCGTCGACGCCCGGACCGGCAAGCCGTACTGGACCCACGAGGCCAACGGGGAAATCTGGGGGTCGACGCTGGTGGCCGACGGCAAGGTCTACGTGGGCACGCGGAGCCGGCAGTTCCTCGTCCTCGCCGCCGCCAGGGAGAAAAGGGTGATCGCTACCATCGAGCTCGACAGCCCCACGTGCAGCACGCCGGTCGCCGCCAACGGCGTGCTCTACGTCGCCACCTTGCAGCAGCTCTACGCCGTCAAGGAAGCCTCGAACTGAGACCGCCCGAAGACCGCCCGCCGGTCTCCTCCCCGAAAAGCGACACCCCCGTCCCCTGCCGGGCGACGGGCGTTGACGTCGCCGCCCCGGGCCGGTCTACTCATGGGAGCGGTTCACGTTGGGTGGGTTGCGCAGACAAGATCTTCTTGGTTCAAAAAGAGGACGAGAAGATGGCAAAGAAAAGGAAATCCAAGCGGAAGAAGCCCGCCGGCAAGCGCAAGAGGAGTCAGGATCGCCCGCGTTGCGGCCTGTGCGGGAGCACGACGAACCTGACGAAGACCGAATGCTGCGGTCAGTGGATCTGTGACGACGAGGACCAGTACGTCCTCTTCTCCTACGCGCGGAACAGTTGCTACCGGAACCACCGTCGCTACACGCTCTGCGGATATCATTATGCCGAGGAACATCCGGGGCATTGGAAGGACTGCCCCCAGTGCAAGGAACACATCACGCCCGAGATGTACGTCCACTACGGCACGAATGAGTACAACTTCGAGAAGCTCGAGGACGTTCCGGACTACGAGCCCACCCGGTGCGCCAAATGCGGCACGGCGATCGTGTTGAGCGAGGGTGGATACTCCGTGTGTGCCGGCGAATACCTCTGCGGCAAATGCACGGCGGCCAAGTTCCCGCGCATCCCCGGCGGGAATTGAGGATCGGCCGAAAAACAACTTCCCGACTTTCGTAGCAGGCACACGCCGTGTCCCGTCCGCCGGTTACGGCACACGCCCTGTGGGCTGCTCAAAACGGCGGTCAATCACTCGCCACATTGTGTCCCGTTTGTGTTCCATCCCCGTACGCCGAGGGCGTTCAACAACACAGCCCAGGGTTGCGAAGCTACCCTGGGTCCCGGTTCCGACGTCGCCCATCAACCCCGAAGGGGTTGCACAGCGCCCGCTCGAGGGTTGTGCGGGGTGAAACCGCTTCGCGGTTAGGGGAACAGAAATGGCACACGCTTCCCGCGGATTCATGGCCGTGCTTTCCGTACGTTCTTAGCAGCCCACACGGCGTGCCTACTACTCCGCAAATGCGGAAGTTATTCTTCGGCCGATCCTGGGCGGGCCGGACGGCGTCACTCCTTTCGTATTCGTTGGCCCTTCTGCTCCCGTTTCCATTCCTCTCTCTTCGCTCTCCTTCTCGTTTACCCCCGTTTGCACGGTCTGCCCGCTACAACCGGCACACTCCCGATAACCTGCGGCGTATTGGCAAGAGCTTTCGGTCCAGTTGGCGTTTGCGTTAACATCGTTGGGACCGTTTTACGATGACTAGACAGCGGGCGGGAGATAGAGAGACTCCTGACCGTGAGTGCAAGCTCGGCGGGTGCAACAAATGGGGTGAATGTGCCCATCGAGCGTGAGTGCCGAAACGTGGGGCGGAATGAGCTTCGCGGCTGCGTGCCCTGCTCTCGAAACCGGGATCGCTTCTCCCGGCGGTTTCTGGGCAACCACTCGGGGGTGGGTCGCTCAGCCGCGGATCATTCCGACGCCGAAAGAGCACCGTTCTGAACCGACGGCGGGCAGCATGGCGCTGGGTAGTCCCCTCGCCGCGCTGCCGGCTGCGGTGCTCCGGCGTCCCACCTGGCCAACCGGTCGGTCCTCTGCCACAGCCCCCCAATTCCCGCTTCGCTGCGGCACATCCGCGCCGGCCGGACCCTCGATGACCCGAGGCCCTACGACCGGACCCCGGATCTTCACACCGACCGACCGCGGCCCCATCATCCCGTGGGGGAACTTCGCCCTCCCCCGACCGGTCTCTGCAAAGCGTTTCCGCACAAGGACTTGGCACCGCCAGCCGGTCGGCCCGGCTCACCGGGGGAAGGCGGCTCGCACGAATCCCCGGGCCACGTCCGCGCTCCCCGCCTCGCGCCCCTGGGGCCTCGCCATGGATCGGTTGCTTGAAATGCCCGCAAGCCCGTATTAGGATGAGGTTTGTCCTGCTTCATGCTGCCGGTTGCCGTAAGGGATTGCGCAGGGGATCGACGATTGATTGCGCCGGACGGGTGTCCAGGCGATGCAGGCGGACCCGGACCACGTGGGAGTGCGCAGGGCCCGCCGTGTTCGACTCACCGTTTTTCCTGGAGGAGTCATCTCTCATGTACCCCAGACTCGCTGTATTGGCCGGAGGATTGATCCTCTTGGGCACCGTGCCGCTGGCGGCCCAAGACGCGGTGTTGAGCCAGATGTATGGTAGCGGCGTCCACGCCTTTTTCTCGGGAGATTTCGCCCAGGCGTACGAGCGTCTGACCGCCGCGGTCGACGGCGGGACGGCCGATCCGCGGTGCTACTATTTTCGCGGGCTGACCTTCCTCCAGCTCGGGCGAGAGGAAGAGGCCAAGCTGGACTTCGACCAAGCCGCCCAACTGGAAGCCGAGGATATCAACAAGTTCTACAACGTGAGTCGGGCGTTGGAACGGATCCAAGGCGGCACTCGGTTGGCGGTCGAGCAGTATCGCGTCAAGGCGCGCATGGAGGGCATGCAGCGCGAAGAAGAGCGCCGCAAGGAGCGGTACGGGAAAATCCGGGCGGAGGAAAAGCGGGTCCTGGACGCTCAAGCCGAAGCGGCCCCGGCGACCCCGCCTGATGTGCCCGCAGCACCCCAGCCCGCAAGTATCACCGACCCGTTCGGCCTCGGGGCGACGCCGGCCACGTCGGTCGGTCCGGACGACGTTCCGGCCAAGCCCGCCGAGCCGGCACCACCGGCACCGGAACCTGCGGAAGCGCCCGCGGCGCCCGCCCAAGAGGATCCGTTCGCCGTACCCGCCCCCGGAATGGAAAAAGCCCCTGCGGCGACCCCGCCGGCTGAAGGCCCGGCCGCCGCCGAGCCCGCCCCCGCCGAAGTGCCCGAGGGTGCGTCGGCCAGTGGCGTGCTCGGAGCGATGCAGAAGGCGGTGAGCAAAGCCGTCGGCGGCGAGAAAGCCGGCGAAGCGGCGGCCCCGGCGCCCGCAAAGCCTGCCGCCGCCGGGGAACCGGAAGCGGCGGATGATCCATTCGCTCAGCCTCCGGCCGAAGGCCCCGCGAAGCCCGCGGCACCGGCACCTGAAAAGCCTGCCGCCGCGGCCCCCGAGATGCCTGCCGCGGAGGAAAAGCCTGAGGCGCCGGCCCCCGCGCAGCCCGCCCCGGCCGACGATCCGTTCGCCGCGCCCCCGGCCGCGGCACCCGAGATGCCTGCGGCGGAGGAAAAGCCTGAGGCACCGGCGCCCGAGAAGCCCGCCGCCGAGGAGAAGCCTGCGGCGGGAGCGGCACAGCCGGCTGTCCCGGCCCCCGAGCAGCCGGTCGGTGAGAACCCGTTCATGGAAGAAAAAGCGGAAGGAGAGAAGAAGGCGGAAGCCGCGCCGGCGGATGACGATCCCTTCGGCGAGAAGCCGGCGAAGGAGTAGCATCGCGTCGGGGCGGATCACCCTGCACAGAAGACCGGGTGTCGAGGGCTTTCATCCCCGTGGGGGAAAGCTTTCGGCACCCGCTTTCTTTCCCCGGCCCTCGTCTACTTCGGTTGCGGGGCGTTCCTGCCGGGTCCTTCCAGATTCCCTTCCCGGAACGCGGCGGCCATTGCCAGCGGGATTTCGGTCTCGGCCAGCACCACCCGGGCGCGGTTTCGGGCCACCTCGGCCGTCATCTCCTGTTCGCGGGCCATGGCCAACGCGCGGCGTTCCTCGGCCTTGGCGCGGGCGACCCGAGTGTCGGCCTCCGCCTGGTCGGCCTGGAGTCGAGCGCCGATGTTCTGGCCCACGTCGATGTCGGCGATGTCGATAGAGACGATCTCGAACGCCGTCTGCGCGTCGAGCCCCTTCTTCAGCACCGCCTTGGAGATGCTGTCCGGGTTCTCCATCACCTCGAAATGCGTGTTGGCCGAACCGATCGAGGTAATGATCCCCTCCCCGACCCGGGCGATGATCGTCTCCTCGGTGGCCCCGCCGATCAGCCCGTCCAGGTTGGTCCGCACGGTCACTCGCGCCCGAACCTTCAACTCCACCCCGTTCCTGGCGATCGCGCTGAGCGTGGACCGGCCGGCCTTGGTGGGGTCGGGACAGTCGATCACCTTGGGGTTGACGCTCGTCTGCACCGCCTCGAGCACGTCCCGCCCGGCCAGGTCGATGGCGGCCGCCTGGTCGAACGTCAGGGGGATATCGGCCCGCTGGGCGGCAATCAGCGAGGTGATCACCTTGGGGACACTCCCGCCGGCCAGATAATGGGCCTCCAGTCGACGCGTGGTGATGCCCGTGTCTCGCTCCCGGCCCAACCCCGCCTGCATCGCCATGACCTTCCCTCGGACGATCAGCCGGGAGTTCACTTGGCGAAGGCTCATCCCGACCAGGCTCAACATGCTCACGTTCGCACTCGACATGTAGGCCTGGAACCAGATCGGGAAGAAGAGGAAGAGAATGATCAGCATCACCACCGCAAAGAGGATCAAGGCGGCCCCCCCGATGATCCACAAGGGCCCCCACTCGGCGAAGACCGACTCCTCCTGGGCCAACAAGATGGACAGTCCAGCGAACATGGCTTTCTCCTCACTTTGTCCCGAGACGAGACTCGAAGGGAAACCGCGATCTACGGCACGAGCAATCCGATGATCAGCATACCGAATCGATCCGCCGGCGAACAGCTCCCCGCCGGCCTCGGTGGGCCGAAATTCTCGCCCGGCTCGCGGTCCGAGCCCTGACGCTCCCCCGTCCCCTTCTCCCCTACTGTGCTGCCCGTCTGCTATGCTTGAGGTATGACCAGCCCGGAACTGACCCACCTCGAACTGTTGGCGGAGATGGACTCCCTGGCCGAGGCCATGGACGGTTGGGCGCAGAGCGCTCCCGACTGGCCCGCGGCGCGGACGTGCCGGGCCCTGATCCGCCGCCTGAGCGAGCGGGCGGGCTCGATGCGGGTCCGGCTGGAAGCCCCCTTGGTGGTAGCTACTTTAGGGGGAACAGGCACCGGCAAGAGTGCCCTGATTAACGCCCTGGTGGGGGAAGAATCCACCGAAACGGGCCGGTCCCGCCCTACCACCCGACGCCCCAAGCTGATTTGCCGGCCGGACCTGACCTCCGAGCTGCTCGGGATCGACCCGGAGAGCGTCGAGCGGGTCGAGCGGGACCTGCCGACGCTTGCCGACCTGGTCCTCTTGGACTTGCCCGATCCCGACACGACCGAGTCGGCCGAGGCCCCGGGCACGAACCTTGCCCGGCTCCGCCGCCTGCTGCCCCATTGCGACGTGCTCCTTATCACCACCACGCAGCAGAAGTACCGCAGTGCCCGAGTTGCCGACGAGCTGGCCCAAGCCGCCTCCGGGGCCCGGCTCGTCTTCGTCCAGACCCACGCCGACATCGACCAGGACATCCGCGACGACTGGCGCGACGTGCTCGACGAGCAGTACACCACCGGGCACGTCTTCCTGGTCGACTCGCTGGCCGCATTAGGCGACGCCGAGAAGGGGCTGGCGCCGCGGGGCGAGTTTGCCGCGCTGGTCGATCTCGTGACCCGTCAACTGGCCGGCGCCGCGGCGGTGCGGATTCGTCGGGCGAACTATCTCGACCTGGTGTCGGAGACGCTCTCCGCGTGCGGGCAGCGGATCGACGAGGGCTTGCCCGCCCTCCGCGACCTCGAAGAGGCCATCGTCCAGCAGCGATCTCGACTCGGCACGCAGCTCGCCGAACAGATGCGCACCGAGCTGCTGGCCAATCGGCGGCAATGGGAAAATCGGCTCGTGGCGCGGATCGCCGCCCGCTGGGGGTTTAGCCCGTTCGCCCTGGTCCTCCGCGTCTTCCAGGGACTCGGCGGGCTGATCTCCAGCTCGCTTCTGCTCCGCGCCCGCTCGCCGGCCCAGGTCGCTCTCTGGGGAGCCCTGGAGGCGGGGCGTACCTGGCGCAAGCACCGCCAGCGACGCCGGGCCGACCGCACGGCGGATCGGGCGGTGACCGGGTGCTGGGGCGAGGCGGAGCTGCGCGAGGCGGAGCTGGTGCTCGACGGCTACGCCGCCGACGCCGAGCTGGACCGCGACGCCGCCGGCCTTCCCACGATCGCCGCCGAAGCGGACGACGCGGAGAGCGCGTTCGTGGCCAGCGTGGCCGGCGAGCTGGAATCGCTCATCGATCGCCTCGCGCAACGTCACACCGGCTGGCTCACCCGATGGCGATACGAAGTCCTCCTGGCCGCCATGCTCGGCGTCCTGGTCGCCCGGCTCGGCAAAAACTTCTTCTACGATTCCTGGCTCGCCGCCGAGCCGGTCGAGATCTACGGCCTCGACGTCTACCTCTTGTCCGCCCTGTGGCTGATCCTGTGGTGCGCCCTGTTGCTCTGGGGCTTCACCTCCCGGCTGCGTCGCGGGCTCAAACACCAGATCGACGGGCTGGCCGAAGGGTGGAAGACCCCCAAGCCGGCCGAAGGCATCTTCGCCCGACTCGAATCCGACTGCCGGCGCGTCCACCGCTTCCGCCACGACCTGGACCGTCTGGAGGCCCACGTCGCCACGCTCCGCCGCCGCCTCGCCCTCCCCGACGACCAACTCGGCCGCCGCCGCTGACCTCAACCTGGTTGACGCACACGGCCCGATCGATGGTCTGGCGAGTCAAGGAGACCTGCGGTCCGCGGCTATGTCTCGCAAAGGCGCAAAGGGAAGAGAGAGCTGGTCGTCGTTGTCCTCGGCGAAGACGAGCCGAGTTTGTCCGGGCTTTCGTGGCCCCCGAGAATGGGACTTCGAGAGCGCTCTCCTTTGCGCCTTAGCGCCTTTGCGAGAGATTCTTCGTTTCGCGGCTTGTTGCCGCCTGAAGGATGTTTCAGGCGTGCGCGTGGCTGCAAGCAGCCATCCTACGGTTGCGGCGGCGCCGTCGGCTTTCTCTCCACGTCGTATTGACGGTGCGGCCTCGTCGCCTTGGCGATCTGGAAGCCCGGGCGTTTGGCGAACGCTTCGTGGACGGATTGTGCCTTGGCGTCGTCGTACGCGCCGCGGTGCGCGTGCAACAGATAGCGGAGGGTCAGCGGTGCGTTCGCCGCAATGGTGAATCCCTCGTGCATGCAGAACGAGGCGCCCATCCAGCCGTCCTCGCGCACGTGCCAGGGCGCGGGGTAGCGCGGGTTGGTCGGGTGGTCGAAATAGGTGATGCCTTCGGTCACGGTCTTGCGATCGGGCCCGCGGCCGACGGCGACCGGCCCGCTGTAGTCGACCCAACGGGCCGCTTTGCCGAAGATCGCTTCTTCGCCCTGCTGTCCCTCGCTGTTGGTCAATTCGCCGCCGCCGAAGTGGACCGAAAGCGTCTTGGCCACGCGAACGGCGAGGAAGCCGAAATTCGTCTTGCCCAGCTCGATCGATTGGGCCCCGGCCGGCGGGCGCATGGTGATCTGGATCTCCATCGCGTGCTCGCCGTCTTCGGAGGGAATCAACGCCGCGACGACGTCCTGCTCCATCAGCTCCTTGCCTTGGCCGTCGTACCAGCCGGAGACCGACGCCATGACGGCCTCGTCATCCCCGTCACGGTAGCAGTACCAGGACTTCTGGCGTACCCGGCCGCCGGTGCCGTCGCTCCAGAAATCGACGCCGACGACGTCGTGGTGGGCAAACCAGACGGAACGGTGGTGGTCGTGATTCTCCGCGCCCGGATGCCCCATCCGCGTCAACGACGTGCCGGAGGGGCCGTTGAACGGATAGAAGAACGGACGCGGATACTCGGCTCCGAAATGCCAGCGGGTCTTCTCCTCGCCGTCGATTTGAAACGACACCTGGTGCCCCGGCAGAGGCACGAGCTCGCAGCGATTCGGCGAGAACGGCTCCCCAGCCAGCAAACCGCCAACCGGGCCGAACCATAGAGCATGCACGAGCAGCAGCACGATCGCGTGACTCGGTCTCATGGCGGGGGTCCCTTTCTTCCTGACAAGATGACTTCTCGCGTATCACGCGATGGCTTCCCGTTCTGCCGCCGGGGACCTATTCAGTCCCGTGCTGAGCATGGAACGCCCTGGAAGCCCCGCATGGAACGCGCTCGAAGCCCAGGGGTTGCAGCCCCTGGGGTTGGGGCGCGATTGACGTCCCACTATCAGTGCAGGGATCAATAGCGGTCACACTCTCCGTCGGCGGTGCTCCGACTTGCCGGCGAATCGGGGTCACATCGCCGAGCCGGTCGGAGCCGCCGCATTTCAGTGTATCCGCAGGGCGGGGCCCGGAGAAGGGTGCGCGGCTCAGCCCGCCTTGCCGGCGGCGTTTCCCACGGTGAACGTCGTCCCCACGCAGCACTCGAAGCACTTCTCCGATAGCCGCGACCAGAGGAACGCCATCGCCCGCATGCCCGTGCAGTGGGCCGCGCCGACTTTCTGCACCCCGAACCGCTCGAAGGCGGCGACGGTCGCTCCCAGCCGCTCTTCGGTGGCACGCACCAGGTGCATGCCGCCCAGCACGGCAAAGACACGTCGCTTCCCGGTCAGCCCTGCAATATGCTCGAGCGTATTGACGACGCCGGCATGGGCACAGCCGAGGACGACCACCAGCCCGGCGGGTGTCTCGACGTACAACGCCTGATCGTCGACCAGCGGGTCGGCCTCCGTACACGCTTCGTCGAGGTAGAAATCGCCCCCGGTATCCTCGAAGCTCGTGCGCCGGGGAATCTCGCCCGTCACGTGGACCCCTGCCGTCAGTTCGGTCGGCTCCCGCGTCCACGTCAACGTGCCGACTCGCCGGCGCAAGCCCTCTTCGTCGAGCTCGGGCATTCCGATGCTGCGATGCGGGGGCTTCTCCTCGCGGTGATACTTCTTTTCCAGGCTGGCCGGATGCAGGTAGAGATCCGGCCGCGCCCCCGAATCCAGCACGTCCGTCAAACCGCCCGTATGGTCGAAGTGACCGTGGCTGAGCACGACCATCTCGGCGGCCTGGAGCGGGACGTCCAGCTTTCGGGCGTTTTGGCGGAGCACTTTGCCCTGGCCGGTATCGAACAGGATGCGGCGTCCGTCGGCTTCGATCCAGAACGCCATACCATGTTCGCCGAGAAGGCCCGCCCCGCGTGCGGTGTTCTCACTGAGCACGGTGATCCGTAGCTTGTCGACCATGGGTATCCTTTCTTCCCAGTGCTTGGTGGTCGGAAAACGAGGTTCGAGGATCGACCCGCCACGGCGGAAATCCCGGGCTGCGCCCGCCGTGCATGGGACTCCGACGTCATGGTTCCTTGGGGAGGGCGGAGAGGAGTTGTCCGTTCAGGTAGTCCCAAATGATCTCCGAAGGGGCTTTGGACGGCACGTCGAGCACCACGGCAATCCCATAGTGCCCGAGCAGCTCCCGGGCCGCCTCGCCCGCCGCCCGTGCAAGAACGACGTCGACGCCCAACCGATCCAGGCGAAGCGGGAGGAGCCCGGGCGCTAGGGACGGCACCTGATGGATCGACTCGTAGAGAACCCGCTTGTCTCGCTCATCGACCTGGAAGATCGCCAGCTTGTCGCACTCGCCCAGAAGACGCGTCGGCACCCCTCGTGTCAAGGGGATGGCGATCATCCGGTGGCGGTTGTCCGGGGTAAGGCGGTCCATGGATGAGGCCGGTCGTGTGTTGCGGCTAGGAGGAGCTGCGGCGCTCTTCCGGCCCGCGCGAGAAGAGCAAGGGAAACACGATATCGCTCGTGCAGCAGGGGATCCACACCGCGAGGAACAGAAAGACGAGGATCACGGCCGTGGTGAGCAGGGAGAGCTGGTTTCCCAGGGCCATGGTCATGTGGAACAGCGACGCCCACGTGCTCAGGAGCACGTGTCCGGCGTGGGGGAACTTCGTTCTGGGCCAGACTTGCGCGATCGCGATTCCCACGACGGCCAGGGGATTGACCAACCACCATTTCTCGATGAATCCGAAGTGCATCCCCCTATTGGGCAGCGCCAGCAAGCTCTCGCCCAGATAGGGAATGATGCAATCACTCAAGGTCGCAATCCCCACGGACCCGACGTATCCCACGAGAACGGTCGCCCACAGCTTGCGCCCGCCGTGAAGCCGGTACATCCCGGCGGTAACCATCGCACTGAGGAGCACGTGAAGGGGATGGAAGCTCCAGAAGAGCGTGGTCGAGAAAGAGCGAGGGACGTCGGCGAGGGTTAGGACCACCATGATTGCCACGCCGCTCAACGCACCGAGGGTAGTAAACGGTGCGTGCAGCCTGAGCTCTCGCCCGATCGTCGCAACCGCGCTCCCCGTCGAGCCGAGGGGCGATCCCGCACCAGGGCGCACCGGCCCGGCCCCACCATTTGAGCCCTCCGCGGTCTCTCTCGCGTTTCTCAATCCCATGTCGGACGTGGCCTCGACGATCCGTTGAGCCGACTGCTACTGCCGCGGTTGGGCAGGAACACGCGGCCCCCACCTCGCGGCTCTCTTGGCAAGACGGCCCTATTCTTCTGGTGGCTGCTGTTGCCGCCCGCCTCTTCCCTGTCCCCGGCCGCTTCCTTGGCCGCGGCCCTGACCGCGGCCTTGACCGCCCCCTTGCGCCGAAGCTCCGGATCGACCGCCGCGGCCTTTCCCTTTCTTGCCGCCGCAG
>Ga0307379_10004862_pt1 | contig 18956 bp, 18 predicted proteins | sample UN2MG_FD_202237 | JGI IMG/M metagenome (GOLD analysis project Ga0307379, IMG submission 202237) | Soil microbial communities from Risofladan, Vaasa, Finland - UN-2 | ecosystem: Environmental > Terrestrial > Soil > Coastal area > Acid sulfate soil | place: Finland: Risofladan, Vaasa | collected... | reverse complement strand
GAGCCGCTTCACGCTCTCGCCAATTGCCGACCGCAATTGTTCTTCCAGCAAATGCAGGCTTGTGCTCATCGTAGTCGTGCTACCGGGATGCTAGCGGGCAATCGTATTGGTCCTGCGAATCTTGTTTTGAAGCTGGATAATTCCGTACAACAACGCTTCGGATGTTGGCGGACACCCGGGCACGTAGACATCGACCGGAACTATGCGATCGCAGCCACGGACAACCGAATATGAGTAGTGATAATAGCCACCACCGTTAGCGCATGAACCCATGGAAATCACCCATCGAGGTTCAGCCATCTGGTCGTAGACCTTGCGCAGCGCCGGCGCCATCTTGTTGCACAGCGTGCCGGCCACAATCATGACGTCGGATTGTCTCGGGCTTGGGCGGAACACCACGCCGAAGCGATCCAGGTCATAGCGGGAAGCGCCGGCGTGCATCATTTCGACAGCGCAACAGGCGAGACCGAATGTCATCGGCCACATTGAGCCCGTACGCGTCCAGTTAATCACGTTATCAATCGAGGTCGTGACGAAACCCTGCTCGCTGACACCAGGATTGCTCATGATTCCACTCCGCTCAATCCCATTCGAGTGCACCCTTCTTCCATTCGTAGATGAAACCGACTACCAGCAGACCCAGAAAGATCACCATGGCAACAAACCCGAAGGTACCAATTTCCTCCAGTGCAACCGCCCATGGAAACAGGAAAGCAATCTCGAGATCGAAGATGATGAACAGAATCGCGACGAGATAGTATCGAACGTCAAACCGCATCCGGGCATCTTCGAAGGCCTCGAACCCGCACTCGTAAGGCGAGAGCTTTGCCGGATCCGGATGATGGACACGCAGCAAGCGGCTCAGGGCCGCGCCGGCCAGAGGCAACGCGACCCCCATTCCAAGGCCCACAGCGATAAACAGCAGAATCGGGAAATATTGTTCAATCATTTACGTCGTTCCAGCCCATGTGCACAGCGATGAAAGGACTCCGGGTTATTGTTGTCAGCCATTGGCCTTTCCCGAATATCATGTGCGCCCCTGCTTGAGCCACTCTTGTATCGATCCAATCTGGTGCCGACGGCGAGACTCGAACTCGCACGACTTTCGCCACCGCCCCCTCAAGACGGCGTGTCTACCAATTCCACCACGTCGGCAATGTTATTCACGCTGGAGATTGCTGTTGCTTGCGCATCTCCACTGCGCGGGTGTTACTTCGGAATTTCGTTTACCTTTGAATCATCTCCGACATCGGGCCCGGGATCGGTCAAGGCCGGAACATCCGGAACAGGCACATCCGAGCTGACCGGAAGTTCCTGGGTAGACATGACACCGACGGAGTTCGATCTCTCATATGTCAGGTAGCTCAGTCCCATACTGCTCATAAAGAAAACAACTGCGAACACCGATGTGGTCCGGCTCAGGAAGTTTGCCGACCCGCTTGCACCGAACAGGCTGCCCGCCGAGCCGCTGCCAAAAGCCGCTCCCATATCGGCGCCCTTGCCATGTTGCATGAGGACCAGCCCAATCACGCCAATCGCAGCGAGCACGTGCACAATCAAGATCACCAGACTCATTTGTCAGCCTTTTCCTGTTTCAGCGGACCACCATCTGGCGGTTCGCCATTGAATTCAGCGACCGCCTGCCTTGCAGGTCGCTATACCTATTCAGCGATAGTCGCTTGCAGACCGCTAACTACTCAAGCGAAAGATCCTTCGCAGATCACCACATTTTTCACGCGATAGCTGCTTTGCAGATCGCCATCTTTCATTTTCACGCGATAGCTGCTTTGCAGATCGCTATAAATTCATCGAGCTTCAGCGAGGCGCCACCAATGAGGCCGCCGTCGATGTCGTCCATTCCGAAAAGCGCATGCGCATTCGCCGCCTTTACACTGCCACCATAAAGCATTGTCAGGCGCCCGCCCACATCGGCGTCACGCGCCGAAACGGTACTTCTGAGAAAACCATGTACCGCCTGAGCTTCGTCCGGGGTAGCAGTCTTTCCTGTGCCAATCGCCCACACTGGCTCATACGCAAGCACCGATTTATCAAGCCCGTCCATTCCGATCCCGGCGATCACCGCGTCAAGCTGCCGTGACACCACGTCTTGCGTGATCCCCGCTTCGCGCTCTTGCAGACTCTCGCCCACACACACAACTGGGGTCATGCCTTGTTCCAGAACAGCCTTGGCCTTGGCGGCAACCAGCTGGTCGTCTTCATGGAACATAGCGCGCCTTTCCGAGTGCCCCACGATGACATAGCGGCAGCCAAATTCAGCAATCATCGACACCGATACCTCGCCAGTGTAAGCCCCTTCAGGCCACTGGCTGGCGTTCTGGGCACCCCAGGCAATGCCGGAATCCGACAAAACCGTACGGGCCTGCGGCAAATACGGAAAGGGAACGCAGACTGCGCAACTGACGCCGCGCAAGCTATCGGCCTGCGTGGCAAGGCCCTCCAGAAGCAACTGGTTACGGGCACTGCTTCCAAACATCTTCCAGTTACCGGCTACAAGGCGCTGTCGCATAGGTGAACTCACAGGCGAATCGGGCCGAATTCTACCTTTTAAATCAATGGGTGGTCAACGTTGTGCACTGCCGCGACAGTAGTCATTCAGCAGTTGGACACAGCAACCCTCGCGACTCGGACCAGTACCGGTACGGCCGCAGCATCGTTGGCTGCCCAGACACCCGTTGGAGCGCCCGACAGATCGATCGATTTCTCCCCGAAAACATATCGTTGGCCAGATTTTCAAGGCCAGGTCGGACAACGCATGTCATCTCAGCGTGCACTTGGCAGCTGCTACAAGCCCCCGGCAAGCGAAGCCTGCCGTGCGGCGAAAAACAAACGCAATGAAAGGCGACAAGCGCTTCTGGACAAGAAGCGCTCACTTACTTCCCGGAGGTTGCCTTACCTACACTTTCAACCGGCGGCCTCGGCGGCTTGCGCTACTGCGCCGGCCAGCTGGTCGGCGAGTTCGCGAATACGGGTACTGTCGGAGCCCTCCACCATGACCCGAATCACCGGCTCGGTCCCGGACGCACGCAGCAAAACACGGCCGCTGCCGGATAGCGTTTGCTCAAGATCCTCCACCGCTCCCATCACATTGGCGTCGGCATTGAAGTCGAATCCCCGGTTTACCCTGACGTTGACCAGCACCTGAGGATACAGCGTGACCGGCTTCGCCAATTCCGCGAGCGATTGGTTTGAAGCACGCACCGCGTGAAGCACCTGTAACGCCGAGACAATACCGTCCCCGGTGGTGTGCCGGTCAAGACAGATAATGTGACCGGAGTTCTCGCCACCGATCTGCCAATCATTTTCCTGAAGTTTCTCGAGTACGTATCGATCGCCCACTCCTGCCCGCAAGAAAGGGATCTCGAGGGCAGACAACGCCTGTTCCATCCCGAAATTAGTCATCAGCGTGCCGACGACACCACCCTGAAGCAGGCCCGCTGCGCGCCGATAGGCAGCAATGATGTAAACAAGCTGATCGCCGTCGTAAACGAGCCCGTCGGCATCGACCATCACGACTCGATCACCATCACCGTCAAATCCGATTCCGAGATCGGCCCGATTTGCCTTCACGGCCTCTTGCAAGGCCTGTGGATGAACCGCGCCACACTCATGATTGATATTCAAGCCGTCCGGAAGATCGCCAATCGTTATGACATCCGCTCCCAGTTCGTGAAAGACTTCGCCCGCCACGTGGTAAGTCGCACCATGCGCGCAATCAACTACGAGCTTGAGGCCACGCAAATCAAGTTCAGCGGGGAACGTGCTCTTGCAAAACTCTATATATCGACCAGCGGCGTCATCGATACGGCGTGCCTTGCCCAACTGCGCGGAAGGCATGGTTTCGATGGGCTGCTCGAGTCGCGCCTCGATCGAATGCTCAACGGCGTCAGGAAGCTTGTTACCGTGTGCGGAGAAGAACTTGATGCCGTTATCTCCGAAAGGATTATGGGACGCCGAGATCACAATGCCGGCACTGAGACGCAGTGCCCGGGTCAGATACGCAACCGCCGGCGTGGGCATCGGGCCGGCGAGATAGATATCCACCCCCGCGGCCGACAGTCCGGCCTGGAGTGCAGACTCCAGCATGTATCCCGAAATACGGGTGTCCTTGCCGATTAGCACACCAGCATGCTGCCCCTGGCCCAACCCGGCACCCGAGGCGAGGACCTTGCCAGCCGCATAACCGAGATGCATCACAAGTTCTGGCGTAATCGGAAATTCGCCGACTGTTCCCCGAATACCATCAGTGCCGAAATAACGTCTTGAGCCCGTCAATTTGATATCACTCCGTTTTCTGTTTTGCCGGCACCGACCGCTTGCCAAACCAGCAACGCATCTCTTGTTTCTGCAACGTCGTGCACCCGCACGATCGAAGCGCCATTGCACACTGCCGCCAATGCCGCAGCGATGCTGGCGCCAAGCCGCGATTTCGCCATTGTGCGCCCGGTGATTCTACCCAGCTGGGATTTGCGAGACAGACCTGCCAAAACCGCAAATCCTTGCGACGCGATCACCGGCAAACCATCGAGCAATTCGAGGTTGTGCCGATCCGTCTTGCCGAATCCGAAACCCGGATCGATGGCAATGCGCGACGCGCTGACACCACTGTCAAGCAAGCAGCGTGCACGCGCACAGAGGAAGCCGGACACCTCGGAAACAACGTCGTCATAGAACGGAGCCAGTTGCATCTTCGCGGGATCTCCCTGCATATGCATCAGGCAGACAGCAGCGTCGGACCCGGCGATCACTTCAACGGCACCACTGCTGCCAAGTGCCGAAATATCGTTGATCATTGACGCGCCACTGACGAGAACATCCCGCATCAATTCCGGCTTGGTGGTGTCAACCGAAACGGGGACACCCAGTTTCACAACCTCGTTCAAGACAGGCAGTACACGCCGGCGCTCTTCTTCCAGCGGTACTGGCGCAGATCCGGGCCGCGACGACTCGCCGCCGAGATCCAGAATATCTGCCCCCTCAGCCACCAGGCGCTGTGCGTGTGCGATCGCGCGCCCGGGGTCAAGAAAATCGCCTCCGTCGGAAAACGAATCCGGTGTGATGTTAACGACGCCCATGATGAGGGGGCGCGACAACGGTAAGGTGAAGCGTCCGCAACGGAAGGCCTCTTGCTTCACATCAATGGTCATGTTCGCGTCAAGCGTGGCAGCTTTGCCGGTTGAGTCTGTGTGCCAATTCTAATCTGCGAAGACTAAAGACTGCGCAAACAATGGCAGGGGCGCTTGCAAATGCGTGCTGGAAATGATTTCACGACGAACAATAAAAATGCGGCGAGGATCACTCCTCGCCGCAATCTTCAATCAAATCCGGACGCATCCGCTAATCAGGTTTCCTGGGCCGGAGTAGTCGTCGGCGCCGGTGTTGGCGTGTTATCTGGCGGTGTATCCGGCGACGTTGGCGGTGCAGTCGGCTTTGGTGGACGTGGCGGCTTGCCGTCCATAATGTCGTTGATCTGATCCGAATCGATCGTTTCCCACTCCAGCAACGCCTTGGCCATTGCTTCAACCTTTTCGCGATTGTCTTCGATCAACTTTCGTGCAATTCCGTAACGATCGTCGATGATTTTGCGAATCGCGCTATCGACTTTCTGCATGGTCGCTTCGGACAAGTTCTTGTGCGTGGTGATTGATCTGCCAAGAAATATCTCGCCCTCGTTTTCACCGTAAATCATTGGACCGAGATCATCGCTCATGCCCCACTGGGTGACCATGCGACGTGCCATGTCGGTCGCGCGCTCGAAGTCATTAGACGCACCTGTCGTCATCTGACTCATGAAAATCTCCTCGGCGATACGGCCACCGAACAACACCGAAATGTTCTCCAGGATCTGCTCGCGATCCATGCTGTATCGGTCTTCTTGCGGCAGCTGCATAGTCACGCCAAGCGCCCGTCCGCGCGGGATGATGGTCACTTTGTGCACGGGGTCGGTCTTGAGCAGAAGTTTTGCCACGACGGCGTGTCCCGACTCGTGATAGGCGGTGTTCTTGCGCTCGTGCTCCGGCATGACCATCGACTTGCGTTCGGCGCCCATCATGATCTTGTCTTTGGCACGCTCGAAATCGTCCATATCGACGAGCCGCTTGTTCGATCTCGCGGCAAACAGCGCGGCCTCGTTAACCAGGTTCGCAATGTCAGCACCTGAGAATCCAGGCGTGCCACGTGCCAGGATATCAGGCTGCACATCAGGCCCGACCGGCACTTTTCTCATGTGCACCATCAGAATCTGCTCCCGGCCGCGAATATCCGGCAGCGGAACCACAACCTGACGGTCAAAGCGTCCGGGGCGCAGCAGGGCCGGGTCGAGCACATCCGGGCGGTTAGTCGCCGCAATGACGATGACACCCGATCCTGTCTCGAAACCATCCATCTCGACCAGCAACTGGTTCAACGTCTGCTCGCGCTCATCGTTACCACCGCCCAGGCCAGCTCCGCGCTGGCGACCGACCGCGTCGATCTCGTCAATAAAAACAATACACGGCGCGTGCTTTTTCGCTTGCTCGAACATGTCGCGGACCCGTGCGGCACCGACGCCGACGAACATCTCCACGAAATCAGAACCGGAGATGGAGAAGAATGGCACCTTGGCTTCGCCGGCGATCGCCTTGGCCAACAAGGTCTTCCCGGTACCTGGTGAGCCAACCATCAAAACGCCGCGCGGAATGCGCCCACCCAGTTTCTGAAACTTGCCCGGATCGCGGAGAAACTCAACCAGTTCGGAAACCTCTTCCTTGGCCTCCTCACAACCGGCGACATCCGCAAACGTCACACCAACATTCCCGTCATCAAGCATGCGTGCCCGGCTCTTCCCAAACGAGAAGGCACCACCGCGGCCTCCACCCTGCATCTGGCGCATGAAGAAAATCCACACGCCGATGAGTAAAAGCATCGGGAACCACGAAACAAATATATTCATCAGCAGTGACGGCTCTTCCTCCGGTTTTGCTTCGATGGCAACACCGGCCTTGAGCAAATCGGAAACCAGCCACGGATCGGACGGTGAGTACACTGTGTAGCGTTGCCCATCCGTCTTGAGCACGCGCAAGGTCCGACCTTCGATCGTTACCCCGGCGACACTACCCTGATTGACGTCCTGGATAAACTGCGAGTACTCAGTCGCCGACTGTTGCTGATGGCGTGCACTGAACTGATTGAATACCGTCATCAAAACAAGGGCGATGACGAGCCAGACAGCAACGTTCTTGATGAGATTGTTCAACTGCGCTCCTTGGTAAATCTGCTGCGGATCACGTCCGCTTCGCGTTTAAGACCGATTCTAAACTGTTTCGCCGCACGGTGCCGGTTGCCCAGGTTCCACCTTTCGACCTCTTGCCAGTAGAAAGAATTCCCTGGATCTGTCACGAGATGCTTCGGGCTTGCGCACAACCAAGGAATCAAAGAGTTGGCGCAAATCGCGGCGCAATTCATCGACACCGGTCCCCTGAAAGCACTTGATCAGCAAGTTTCCGCCCGGATTCAGGGAATTCTTCGCAAATTCAACCGCCAGCCCGGACAAGTGCTCCCAGCGCGCTTGATCAGTGGATCGCACACCACTGATATTGGGGGCCATATCCGAAAGCACAAGGTCTACGCCACGCCCATCAAGGGCTTGCTCGACCCGCTTCAGCACAGGCTGCTCGCTGAAATCTCCCTGAATAAACTCGACATCCGGAATCGGCTCCATTTCCAGGATATCCAAAGCAAGGACTTTACCGCCTGGCCCCACCAAAGGAGCGATCAACTGCGACCATCCGCCTGGTGCCGCCCCGAGGTCGACGACACACATGCCGCGTCTGACCAGATTGTCGCGCTCGTTGATCTCCAGGAGCTTGTACGCTGCCCGTGAACGCAAGCCGTCACGGTTGGCACGCTTAACAAACTGATCAGTAAGATGCTCGCGCATCCACCCTTTGCTGCTCTTGCTGCGTGCCATCAATCCGGAACCTGTCTCATAATAATTCTTGCTTGCGCGCGATGGGTCCGGTTTTCTTGCGCTATCGGCGCCTTCCGAACCTGGCCCATCGTACGACCAAACACCAAATAGGCTCTACAATTCAAGTTGGAGGTAACAATTGCTCAATTTGACACCCAGCGAACGCCGCAGCTTGCGTGCCCGCGCTCATGCCCTGCATCCAGTCGTCTCAATCGGCGACAAGGGACTTTCGGACAGCGTTATCAACGAGATTTCCAGCAGCCTTGACGCGCATGAATTAGTCAAGGTACGAACCGCCGAGGCGGACCGTGATGCGCGAGACGTACTGCTATCGCAGATTTGCGAGTCGCTCAAAGCCGCGCCGGTGCAGCACATCGGAAAAATTCTCGTCATTTACCGGCCCGCACCGGAACAGACAGAGCCGGCACCGAAACGGCGCACACCGGGGAAGGCTCGCCGAACGAAACGCGCGCATCAGAACGACTAGGGCCTCGCCGCATTCCCTCCCCCAGCGCGCATTAATATCACCAACGCGGCGCCCAACAGGCACTGCGCAAGATAGATAACCCGGGCAACGGCGTGCCAGGCGGCAAAGCTGCTGCCGAGCACACTACGCATCACCTCCTGCGGGTATGCCTGTTCGCGCAATGCCGCCATTACCGGTAGCAGCCCGAAGTGTCCAACGAGCGTCAGAACCATCATCGCGACCACCAGCCAGAAAGGCACCCGGCGAAACACCGCCGCGCGGTGCCGAAAGACCAAACCAGCCAGCACCAAAACAGCGCAGACCATTCCTGCAAATGCAGTCGCCTCGAACACCCGCCCGGCAACCGTACCCGCCAGCGTCCGGTCGTCCAGCGTAGCGAACAGCAAGGGGGCAACAAGAAACCCGGTCGACCACAAGGCGCCGACCCAGAGCGTGATGGCGATGGCCAGTACTGCATCCAGCAGGCGCGCCACCGCTCTTACCTGAGACAAGGTTTCACCAGCCAGATATGACTGATGAGGACAAGCGCTCTAGATGTACTTGACGTCAAGAATCTCGTATTCCTTGACGCCACCCGGCGCCACTACCTCGGCAACATCACCGGCGTACTTACCAATCAACGCGCGTGCAATCGGGGAGCTCACGGAAATTTTCCCGGTCTTGATATCGGCCTCGTCTTCACCGACTATCTGGTAGGTGACACTGGCGCCACCGTCCACATCCTCCAGCTCGATGGTCGCGCCAAATACGCATCGCCCGTCCACATCCAGGCTGGCCGGATCGATCACCTGGGCATTGGAGAGCTTGCCCTCCACCTCCAGAATCCGCCCCTCGACAAAGCTTTGACGCTCTTTTGCAGCATCGTATTCAGCATTCTCCGAAAGATCGCCGTGGGCGCGCGCTTCCTGGATCGACGCAATCACCGAAGGCCGCTCGACGGTCTTCAGCTGCCGCAACTCCTCGCGCAATTTCTCAGCGCCTTTCACGGTCAATGGGACCTTGTTCATAACAAACCCTCAATAAATTACCCGACAGCCATTACGATCGCAGCGGCCGGGAAACGCTCAAACCATCACAACTCAACGTTCTGAATTAAAGTAACGCGTGAAGTTTCTGCACCGAATACACGCGCATTTCCTGCATGCCCTGCATTCCTGCACAGGCGGCGCGCGCACCAGCCATCGTCGTGAAATAGGTGACGCGGCCCTGCAAAGCTGACCGGCGAATGGAGTAGGAATCCTGAATCGATGCCCGGCGCTCGTCAACCGTGTTAATGATCATCGCGACCTCGCCGTTCTTGATCATGTCGACAATATGCGGGCGCCCTTCCATGACCTTGTTGACCGGTTTGACGTCCAGCCCTGCCGCAGCAAGCGCAGACGCCGTGCCCCGCGTTGCGATCAAGGAAAAGCCAAGCGCGTCCAGCATGCGCCCGATCTCCACGACCTTGTCCTTGTCCGAGTTTCTTACGCTAAGAAACACGCTGCCACTTTGTGGCAGCCTGACACCTGCCGCCAACTGCGCCTTGACGAACGCTTCAGCGAACGTCTCGCCCACTCCCATCACTTCACCGGTAGATTTCATTTCCGGTCCAAGAATCGTGTCGACTCCGGGAAACTTGATAAACGGAAACACTGCCTCCTTCACCGAGAAGTAAGGAGGAACGACTTCGTCAGTCGCGCCTTGCGATTCAAGTGTTTGGCCAGCCATGCAACGCGCAGATATCTTTGCCAGCGGCGAGCCGGTTGCTTTCGAAACGTACGGAACAGTGCGGGACGCCCGTGGATTGACTTCAAGCACATAGACCGTGTCGCCCTGAATCGCGTACTGGACATTCATCAAACCGACAACGTTAAGCGCGCCCGCCATTGCCACGGTCTGCGCGCGCAACTCCTTCTGCGTTTCTTCTGACAGGCTGAATGGTGGCAACGAGCATGCCGAATCACCACTGTGCACGCCGGCCTGTTCTATGTGTTCCATTATTCCGCCAATGACCACTCGCGTGCCATCAGACACGGCATCGACATCCACTTCAATTGCGTCATTGAGAAAACGGTCCAGCAATACCGGGCTGTCGTTGCTGACCTTGACCGCTTCGCGCATATAGCGCTCCAGGTCTGATTGCTGATGAACGATTTCCATCGCCCGGCCTCCCAGTACGTAGGACGGGCGCACGACCAGCGGGTAGCCGATTTCCTGCGCCATTTCAATCGCTTCGCCAGGATCGCGAGCGGTGCGATTCGGCGGTTGCTTGAGCCCGAGCCCCTGAAGCATCTGCTTGAAGCGCTCGCGGTCTTCGGCACAATCAATCATGTCGGGGCTGGTACCAATGATCGGAACCCCGTTCGCATGCAACCCTTCCGCCAGCTTGAGTGGCGTCTGTCCACCGTACTGGACGATGACGCCAAACGGCTTTTCAATCGCCACGATCTCGAGCACGTCCTCCAGCGTCAGGGGCTCGAAGTACAAACGATCCGAAGTGTCGTAGTCAGTCGACACGGTTTCGGGGTTGCAATTGACCATGATCGTTTCGAAACCGTCTTCGCGCAGCGCCAGCGCTGCATGCACACAGCAATAGTCAAATTCGATTCCCTGGCCGATACGGTTTGGCCCGCCGCCCAGGACCATGATTTTCTTGTTCGTTGACGGTCGCGATTCGCATTCTTCCTCATAAGTGGAATACATGTACGCGGTTCTGGTATCGAACTCGGCCGCGCACGTATCAACGCGCTTGTACACCGGGCGCACGCCAAGTTCGTGACGCCGGGTGCGCACAGATTCCTCTGTTTCGCCAAGCAGCTTCGCCAGCCTGCGATCGGAAAACCCTTTCCGCTTGAGGGCCAACAGGCCAGGGCCGTCAAGCTCACTGACCCGGCGCCCCGCCAGTGCCGTTTCTTCACGCACGATGTCCTCGATCTGGGCCAGGAACCATGGATCAATTCGCGTGAACTGATGCGCTTCTTCCAGACTCATTCCGATGCGGAACGCATCCGCCAGGTACAGAATGCGTTCCGACTCCGGCTCACCCAACTCGGTTTCAATTTCCTGGCGATCGGTCGATCGCGAGTCGAAGCCGTCGATTCCCGTTTCCAGGCCGCGCAGCGCCTTTTGCATGGATTCCTGAAAGGTGCGCCCCATTGCCATCACTTCGCCCACGGATTTCATCTGCGTGGTCAGGTGGGGATCGGCCTGCGGGAATTTCTCGAATGCGAACCGCGGTATCTTGGTTACGACGTAGTCAATGGACGGCTCAAACGAAGCCGGGGTCGCGCCACCGGTGATGTCGTTGCTCAGTTCGTCCAGGGTGTAGCCAACAGCCAGCTTGGCCGCGATCTTCGCGATCGGGAAGCCGGTCGCCTTGGATGCCAGCGCCGAGGAGCGCGAGACCCGGGGATTCATCTCGATGATCGTCATGCGCCCATCAGCCGGGTTGATCGCAAACTGCACATTGGAACCACCAGTGTCCACACCGATCTCGCGCAACACAGCGATCGATGCGTTACGCATGATTTGATATTCCTTGTCGGTGAGCGTCTGCGCGGGCGCCACCGTGATCGAATCGCCGGTATGAATCCCCATCGGATCGAGATTCTCGATCGAGCAGATGATGATGCAGTTGTCCTTGCAATCGCGCACCACCTCCATTTCGAACTCTTTCCAGCCGATTACGGACTCCTCCACCAGCACTTCGCTCGTTGGAGAAGCATCGAGCCCGCGTTCGACAATATCGACGAATTCTTCGCGGTTGTACGCAATTCCGCCACCGGTGCCGCCCAGCGTAAACGAGGGCCGGATGATCGACGGGAAACCAATCGTCGTCTGAACCTGCAGCGCCTCCTCCATGCTGTGCGCAACCATGGAACGCGGGCTGGCCAGTCCGATCTTGCTCATCGCGGCCTTGAATTTTTCGCGGTCCTCGGCCTTGTCGATTGCCTCCTTGTTGGCGCCGATCATCTCGACGCCATGCTTTTCAAGCACTCCATTGCGCACCAGATCAAGCGCACAGTTCAGCGCGGTCTGCCCGCCCATGGTTGGCAACAGCACATCGGGGTGTTCCACCTCAATGACTTTCTCGATCATCTGCCAGGTAATAGGCTCGATGTAGGTAACGTCAGCCAACTCCGGGTCAGTCATGATGGTTGCCGGGTTGGAGTTCACCAGAATGACGCGATAACCTTCCTCGCGCAGCGCCTTGCAAGCCTGCGCTCCCGAGTAATCGAATTCACATGCCTGGCCAATGACAATCGGCCCTGCACCGATGATCAGAACGGATTTAATGTCGCTGCGTTTGGGCATAGGAAATTGTTTGTGTGCTCGGTATCTGACGATTCAATCGGTGCGCCTGCGCTCATCGATCATCGTTACAAACCGATCGAACAGATAGTCGACGTCGTGCGGACCCGGGCTCGCCTCCGGGTGGCCCTGGAAACAGAATGCCGGTTTGTCACGGCGCTCAAAGCCCTGCAGACTGCCGTCGAACAACGAGACGTGGGTCACCCGTGCACTGTCCGGAAGGCTCGCGGCGTCAACGGCAAAACCGTGATTCTGACTGGTAATCATGACCTTACCGGTATCGACGTCCTGCACCGGGTGATTGGCGCCATGGTGGCCGAATTTCATCTTGACCGTGCGAGCGCCGGTCGCCAGCGCAAGCAACTGATGACCAAGGCAGATACCGAACAGCGGCATGCCCGCATCGAGCAATTCGCGAATTGCGCCGATAGCGTAGGAACACGGTTCCGGGTCGCCAGGTCCATTTGAAAGGAAAACACCGTCGGGTTTGAGCCCCATCACCTCGCTGACGCTGGTTTGAGCCGGAACAACGGTGATGCGGCAGCCACGTGAAGCAAGCATGCGCAGGATGTTGCGCTTTACGCCAAAATCGTAAGCGACAACATGCCGCTGCGTTTGCCCCGAACGACCGTAGCCGGCTCCAAGCGCCCACTCCGTTTCCCGCCATTCGTAGGGCTCCCGGCAGCTGACGACTTTCGCGAGATCCATTCCCGCCAGACCCGGAAAGGCCCGGGCCTTGGCCAGGGCTGCTTCCTCGTCAATGTCACCGGCCATCAAACAAGCGTTCAGCGCACCTTTTTCACGGAGTATCCGTGTCAGTTTTCGTGTATCGATACCGGAAATAGCCGGCACATCGTGTTCGGCCAGCCAGTTCTCCAGCTTCCGATCCATTCGGAAGTTGCTCGGCTGCACCGGAAGTTCCCGGATCACCAGTCCCGCTGCATTGATCCCGCCAGACTCCATATCCTCCGGATTGATGCCGACGTTACCAATATGCGGGTAAGTCAGCGTCACGATCTGTCGCGTGTACGACGGATCCGTGAGGATCTCCTGGTAACCGGTCATGGCGGTGTTGAATACGACTTCGCCGCTCTCACTGGTCTGCGCGCCGATAGATATGCCGCGGAATACCGTGCCATCTGAAAGCACGAGCACGGCGGGTCTATTTAATGGCGCAGACAAGGCAACTCCCAGGCAAAACTAGCGAGGCAAACCACTCATCAGGCGGGGCGTTGAGCGGGCTGCACGTACGAAAGCGGGAGGGGCGAACCCCTCCCGCTTCGGAATTTGCGCAATTATAGCCCTGACCCCGCCGCCGCTTCAATGTCAGACCGGCTCCTGGTCCGATTTCAACGAATAAACACCGGCGCCCGCATACTCAGGCCTGCTCAACTCAGACCGAGCACGTCCTGCATGTCGAACAAGCCGTTGTCCTTTCCGGCCAGATAGCGCGCAGCCCTCAACGCCCCAAGCGCGAAGGTGGCCCGGCTGGAGGCTTTATGGGTGATTTCAATACGTTCGCCAGTGCCGGCAAACATGGCTGTGTGATCACCGACGATGTCACCCCCGCGCATCGTGGCAAAACCAATTGTTGAGGGCTTGCGCTCGCCAGTGACACCTTCGCGGCCATATACGGCGCACGATTTGAGGTCTCTGCCAAGGGCATCAGCGATTACCTCACCCATTCGTAGCGCCGTTCCGGATGGCGCATCGACCTTGTGCCGATGATGCGCTTCGACAATCTCGATGTCGTAACCTTCGGCGAGAACCCTGGCCGCGACATCAAGAAGCTTGAACACCAGGTTAACGCCGACACTCATGTTCGGCGCCAGCACCATCGCGGTGCTCTTCGCGGCCACATCTAGCCGCGACCGGTGTTCCTCTGTCATGCCAGTCGTGCCGATAACCATCTTGACGCCGTGGCGGGCGCAGATTTCCAGATGCTGCATTGTGCCTTCCGGACGAGTGAAATCCACCAGCACGTCGCAGCCGGGAATGACCGCCTCCACATCAGCGGAAATATGAACACCGTTCGGCGCGCCGATCAACTCGCCCGCATCCTTGCCAACGAACGAACTATCCGGGTGTTCCAGAGCGGCCTTGAGCCGGAAGTCCGAAGACTGCGCGACGGCTTCGATCAGCGCCCGGCCCATTCTTCCGGCACTGCCGGCAATCGCAATATGTTGTATGGACATAGTCAAGAAAACTCCAAAGCCAGGTGACCTATTGTGATTCGGCGTTGTCCTGTAATTGCACGCCCTCCCCGACAAGCACGACGTCGCCGCCGATACGAACCAGCTTGTTGTCAGCAAACTCGAGCGTAACCCCGCGTTCCCGGTCGACATCTCCGGGCTTACCGGTCAAATAAACGTAATCCCACCGGTCCGGGTGGAACGGATCGATCACCAGCGGTGTTCCCATGGCAAACAGAACCTGATCACGGGTCATTTCCATTTTCAGCCTGGACACCATTTCCTGATCCACGTAATTGCCCTGCTGCACATCGATTTTGTACGGCACCAGAAAGCAGCCCGATATCAGCAGCGGAATCAGAAGAAAAAGGAATCGCATAATCTATGGAGAACGCGCTTTGGCCTCAAGGGCCGATGCGGTAGGCAAGCCAATCCAAAGCCGATATGATAAGTCATTCAACCATGCGTGTTGTCAAATGAAAACGCCTCAAGACCTGAAGAGTATTGGGCTGAAGGCGACGCTGCCCCGGCTAAAAATTCTCAACCTGTTCGAGAACAGTGATGAGCGCCATCTGACAGCCGAGGATGTCTACAAGCTGCTGCTCAACGATGGGATGGAAATCGGGCTGGCGACCATCTACCGGGTACTGACCCAGTTTGAGCAGGCCGGGCTGCTGATCCGCCATCATTTCGAGTCGGGAAAAGCTGTATTCGAACTCGATCACGGTGACCATCATGACCATCTGGTGTGCATTCAGTGCGGGCACGTCGAAGAGTTCTACGATGAGGAGATCGAGCGTCGTCAGTCCCGGATAGCCGAGGAGCGGGGTTTCAGCATTCAGGAACACTCGCTCCATCTCTATGCCGACTGCCTGCGGCCGGACTGCGACAACAAGAAGCAGACTGGCGACTAGACAATCGCGCGGGGCTAGAACCAGCGCCGCAATCAGTTGTCTGCAAGATCAGACGTTGGCGAGAAGCTCGGCGGCATGCTTGCGGGTCGTGTCGGTTATCTTGACGCCACCGAGCATTCGCGCAATTTCTTCAATCCGGTCTTTGTCGGCGAGCAATTCGACGGTGCTCAACGCGCTTCCGCCGCGCATCTGCTTGGCAACACGCAACTGCCGGGCGCCATTGGCTGCGACCTGCGGCAAATGCGTGACACACATTACCTGATGGCGGTCGCCCAGCGATCTGAGCATGCGACCGACAATTTCTGCAACGCCGCCGCCAATTCCCACGTCAACCTCGTCAAATATCAGCGTCGGCACCTGCGCGATTTCCGTTGTTATCGTTTCGATCGCGAGCGATATTCTCGACAGCTCCCCGCCTGAAGCAATTTTCGCAAGTGAGCGCGGTGGCGAACCGGCATGTCCTGCGACGCGGAACTCTACTTGCTCGAGCCCATACGAAGCGCACTCATCGAGGCCGGTCAGAACGACCTCGAAGGCCCCACCCTGCATCGCTAGCGTCTGCATTGCTTCACTGACTTTTCGAGAAAGCTTGCGACCCGCTTTGGCTCTCCTGGAAGACAGCTCAGCGGCAAGTTTCAGACAGGCCTCGCGCGCTTGCGTCTCACGCTCCTGCAGCGCCTGGGCATCAAGGCTGGTCGCGAGGTCGTCCAGGCGCTCCTTCGACTCGTCGAGCAATCCCGGCAGATTCTCGGGCTTGGTCCGGTATTTCCTGGCGATCGTGTGAATGGCTTCAAGCCGGTCATTGACTTCACGCAGCCGTTGCGGGTCGACTTCAAGTCGCTGCTGGTAATGCCTCAGACTGTAGACTGCTTCCTGAAGCTGAATCTGCGCGGACTCGATCGTGTCCAGCATTTCGCGCAAATCGGGGTCGTAGTCAACGAGTGCGGCCAATCTTGAGTGCACACTCGACACGGTCGCCAGTGCTGCCGCGTCATCGTCAGACAACATCTGCATGGCATACCCGGCCGCTTCGACCAGGCTCGCCGAATGCGCCAACCGCGTTTGCTCCGTGGAGATCTCACGCCATTCATCGTTGCGAAAGGCCAGCGTCTCGAGTTCGGCGACCTGCCACTCGAGTTGCTCACGCTCTCGAGCGACTGCTTCCGCATCACCCAGAGCTGCGGCGCGTTTGTGCTTTGCTGCCTGCCATGCTCCCCAGGCTTCAGCTACTTGTCGCGCAACCTGAGTCGCACCAGCGTAGGCATCGAGCAGGCTGCGCTGGGACTGCGGCCTGGATAAGGATTGGTGTTCGTGCTGGCCGTGTATATCAACGAGTTGCTCACCGAGCATGCGAAGCTGCTGGATTGTGACCGGCCTGCCATTAATCCAGGCTCGCGAACGACCGGACGAGTCGATTACCCGCCGCAGCAAACACTGCGCATCTTCAGCAAGCTCGTTCTCATCCAGAAACTGCTGCGCAGAACCAGTGTCCGACAAAACGAACTCGGCACTGATATCGGACTTGTCACAGCCTTGCCTCACGAGGCTGGCATCCGCGCGCTCGCCCAGCACCATGGCCAGTGCATCGATCATGATGGATTTTCCCGCCCCGGTTTCACCAGTGAGGACGGTGAATCCCTTATCGAACTCCAGGGCGAGACGATCGACCAGCACGAAATCGCGAATGTCGAGGCGGCAAAGCACGATATAGGGGGCTAGAGCGTTTCGCTCCAGTGAAGCTTTTCACGGAGCATGTGATAGTAATTGTGTTCGGGAGGATGCAGCAGGCGAATGGGATAAGGACAGCGGCGAACGATAATCCGGTTTCCAACAGCCAGTTCATAATGGGAATGGCTGTCGAAGTGCACGCGCGCATCCACCGTTTTGTGCATGGTGATTTCGATTACGGAATCGCCACCGACAACAATTGGCCGGTTGGACAGAGTGTGCGGGCTGACCGGAACCAGACCGATGCAGTGCAGGCCCGGATGCAGAATAGGACCGCCGGAAGACAGTGCATAGGCCGTGGATCCGGTCGGGCTGGCCACGATAAGACCGTCAGACCTCAGGTTATAGACAAACCGGCCGTCAATTTGCACCTCGATCTCGATCAGGCTGCCGTCGGCACCCTTGTTGATGGACACATCATTGAACGCCAGTACCTTGCGCCCCGGCTGGTCGTCGAATACCACTTCCGACTCGAGCAGCATCCGGGCCTCGGTCACGAAATCGCCGTCGAGAATGGAACCGATGCTGTCGGTCATGGTCTCCATTGAAAGGTCGGTCAGGAACCCGAGCCTTCCCTGGTTGACGCCAACCAGGGCAACATCGTACGGCGCAAACGTGCGGGCAATATTCAGCATGGTGCCATCGCCGCCAATGACGACCGCGAGTTCGCATGTGGCGCCGATTTCGTCGAGACTGGCAACCGCATGACCGTGGTGGCCAATATGTTCTGCGGTGAGTGTGTCGAGTTTGACCGCCACATCGCGTTGCGCCAGAAAACTAGCAAGCTTGAGCAAAGGCTCCGCGATTTCAGGACTCTTGTACTTACCGATCAGCGCAACAGATTTAAATAGACTCATTTGTGTTGAATTAAAGCATACTTCGCGAAAGCCTCCTGCGATCACCCTGGTTGGCGGATAAAATGCCAGGCAAAGCTTTGTAGAATAACCATCATGCTGAGTGAACGAGCAAGGATACTACTCAAGTCCCTGATCGAGCGTCATATCTCGGACGGCCAGCCGGTCGGCTCCCGTGCGTTGGCCCGATTCTCGGGCCTCGACCTTAGTCCAGCCAGTATTCGCAACATCATGGCAGACCTGGAAGAAATGGGATACATCGCCAGCCCGCATACGTCGGCCGGGCGCATACCCACACCGCGCGGATACCGGTTTTTTGTCGACACCCTGCTGACGGTCAGACCCCTGGACTCCATGGAAGTGCATCAGGTCGAGGGGCAACTGCAGCCTGACAGCACCCGAAAGCTGGTTACGGCCGCTTCACATGTCCTGTCTGACCTGACCAGCTTTGCCGGCGTGGTCAAGACGCCGGAGCGCACCGGGATAGCGTTCCGGCACATCGCGTTCGTCAGCCTTTCCGAG
>Ga0307379_10004860_pt1 | contig 18960 bp, 33 predicted proteins | sample UN2MG_FD_202237 | JGI IMG/M metagenome (GOLD analysis project Ga0307379, IMG submission 202237) | Soil microbial communities from Risofladan, Vaasa, Finland - UN-2 | ecosystem: Environmental > Terrestrial > Soil > Coastal area > Acid sulfate soil | place: Finland: Risofladan, Vaasa | collected... | reverse complement strand
TCAGCCTTCTCTTTATTCACTAAGTTCTAGGAACAAAGTATATTAACTACAAAGTGAATTGAAACACAATAAAAAGTATTACTTTATCATACAAAATATTACTATCTATGAAAAATTATTACCTATGATGATAAAAAAAATTACGGAACACCAGGAATACCAAAAACGACAAAATTTGCCATTCCAAAAAAGGCTTCGAGAACTGATCCTAAGACCACCCCCAAAAATACAAATAGGAAAAGGAAGATTACAGCGATAGCCCCATGACACAACCCCTCTAAACGGGCTATAACTTCTCTAGTTTTCTCTCTAGTTTCTTTTCTTTCAGATTCGATTTTACTAATCCTATATCTTAATCCGTCTAAATCCTCAACAACTTTATCCGGAAATTGCGACCTTTTTATATAATTTTGATTCCCGAATCGGATCATTTCTTCAGAGTTTTCCATGAAAATCTTATGATAGTAGGATATATAAAAGTTTTCAATATCTACTTTTGAAAGAAAACAGGCTAATTTTGGTCGAAATATGTAACGGATTATATGTTTCCCATCTAAAAGTGTGTCTAAAATTTATATACATAATATTTCTATACATAATAATATATATAATATTTATATACATAATATTATATATAATATTTCTATACAACAATCCTACGGATGGGGGAACTTTTTTTAGTTCAAATATTATGTATAGAAATATTAGTTCCACTAGTCGAATATCAGCAGTTCCTATACTTCTAATGGCGTTTTTTATAGTGTCATTACTACTTGGGGAAGATTTATACTAATTTTCGGCTTTTCCGATCAAAAACTAAAAAGTGGAACTAATATTTTACATGAATTTTTTTATAGATGCCTGAGTATTGTTATCCCTAAATATTAGGTAAAGTTTTAGGTAAAGTTTTAGGTAAAGTTTTAGTTAAAGTATTATGTATATAAATTTTTTATGAAAACACTATATTGCTTTCGACTACAACCATTCTACGACAACATAGCTTATAATATCTATGTTGTTATAAAGTATCATGTCGATAGTTTTCCGACACTTGAACATTACAGGCTCGGTCTTTGGTAACGGAGGCTATAAAGCTAATGTGTCTTTGGAGAAACATACTTCCGAATTTATAGACGGAAAGAGGGTTTGGAAGAAGATAGGGAAAATGCCCTACCTTTTCCAAAAAGAGCTTATATCGACTTTGGTTGTCCTTCTAGGTTGCCTCAAAGAGATGGGGGTAGAGCCGGAAACAGCGTTCCAGGAAGCCAAAGAAAAGTTAGAGAAGGAAACTTCGAGAAGGGAGTATTGAAATGGGAAAAAGGCATAAAGCAAAATTAACGCCAAAAGGCATATATTACGCTTGTAATACCGCTTTAGGGAAACTTTCCGAAGAACAGATCGAAAAAAGAACGAATATTAAGCATGGAACTAAAATCACTTGTAAGAATTGTTTGAAACATCACAAATATAAGAGATGGGATAAAAAATGAAGGACTACTTTACACTAAACGCTAAAGATATGCAAAAATTACAGGCTCATGGCGGAGAAGCCATACTCTTGATAGAAGTAATCTATCAATTAAAAGATTTGAGGCAGTTAATAGAAAATTTGGGAGAACATAAATGAAATCCAAGAAAGTGGAAGATGCTAGGGATAAATTCATGAGATTATATCCGAATCTACCACTTGGGGAAAGATACCAAACCATAGCGATCTTAGATATTAATGGGAAAAACGAGCCTTTCAGTTGGCGTTTCGTCTATGATCAATTAACCTATAATACGGAATTAGGCGATAGACTCCTAGAGCAAATCGTGAAACTAGATATACTTGGAGATGTGAAATTCAAGAAATCCCATAAGGAGGAATTGGAATGACCTGTTTTAGCCAATGTGTAAATGAAGCCTGTATATCTCTTTGTTTTAACCTGATCAATTTCCAATTGTATCATTATCTTATCGTATTTTGGATGGTATTTGCTCTTGTGATATTAATTGAAAGTTTCCGTAGATGTGGGAGTAGTGGGTAGTGATGGATTGGAAACCTAATCATTGGGATTGTTCAGAATGTCCAAGCTGGGATGAGGTCAATGGATGTTGGGGTGCTCCTGATGGAGGGTGTCCTTTAGATGTAGAGAAGGAGGCGGATAAGTGATGGTAATACTTACAGAAGAACAGGCAAAGAAGTATGTGATAAACACGAAAGAGTCTGGACTCCCTTTCGGGCCTGAAGATGTCGTGGAAGTTACGAAGTATGGACACTTAGATGTAAACTGTGGTAGGATAGAAGCGACTGTAATCCTCAATAGTGGAGATAAGCTGATTAAACTGGAAGCCCTCAAGAGACGCTGGGAGTTCCTGAAAAATGTCCTTTCTAATGAAATAGACCGATATGAGAACTGGAAATGTTTTACAGATGATGAGGAATCATGGTCAGATGGTGTCGCTGAAGGCCTAAGTATGGCTCTTTCAGAAGTGGAGAGATGTATTGGAAGCTTATTCAGGAAGGAGGCGGATAAATAATGGGTAAGAGCCTAAGGACAGCAAAAGAAGAAGCAGAAGCCTATATACTGTATCTCAAGGAGAGAGAACTCCAGAAATCAATGAGTTCTCTGATACGCATAGAAAAGGAGGCGGATAAATGATGGAACATATCGTAAGTTTTTCAGGAGGGAAGAATAGCACAGCTATGCTTTTGAGAATGTTAGAGAAAAAGGATAGAGTGGATCGTATAGTCTTTGCTGATACAGGATTCCAACTTCCAGAAACTTACGAGTTTATCGAGAAAGTTGAGGATTATACAGGAAGGTCGATAGAGAGAGTTAAAGGTGAGAACGCAGATTGGGATAAATGGTTTTATGGGAAAGTTAAAAGTGGGGAGTTTGAGGGAAAGATGAGAGGGTTTCCTTTAACTCTATTTCCATGTTGGTTTTCAAGACAAGCTAAGTTAAGACCATTAGAGAAGATATGTAAAGGGAACATACGATATATCGGGATTTCTACTGATGAAAAGCATAGGGCTAAAGATAAAAAAGATACTTTTTATCCTTTAATTGAGTGGGGATGGTCGGATAAGGACTGTTTGAGGTATTTAAGAAAGAAGGAGATGCTTAATCCGATTTATAAACGGTTTTCGAGATCAGGTTGTTGGATTTGTCCTAAACAATCTAAGAGTAGTCTTAGAGCTTTATGTCGTTATTATCCGAGATTGTGGAGTAAGTTGAAGGAATATGTTAAAGATGATCCTAAAGGGTTTCGACATAATTTAACAGTAATAGAAAGAGAAGTTTTAGAACAGGAATTATTGGTAGAGAAGGAGGCGGATAAATGATACGGTGCTTGTCGGAAGTCGCTTTGATTCTACTCTTTCTTCCAATTCTTATGAGAGCTATAGACTTTTTTGGCGATAAGTATATGAAATATGTGGAGTATGTAATAACATGGGAGCTTAAAGGAAAATGGGGCGGATAAGTGATGACACTTTTGCCGAAGAAATGTTGAATGTCGCTAAGAGTTCTTCATTACAGTTAGGAGACGAGTTTTTCTTTTTTTTGAAAGAAAAGGAGGCAGATGAGTAATGGAAACAAGGGTCGCTAAGTGTAAGAAGTGTGGTAATGACAGTTTCAAGTTCAAATGGAAAGTCTTGGATGAAAATCATAGGATAAAACTTCTGTTGTGTCATGATGGTTATGGTTTTCAGGTAAGTGATTCAGAAATTTGCTGTTCAAAATGTGGCAAGTGGGTCGAGTATGAACAGGAGGATTTTCTTGAAATCGTAGAGGAGAAAGAGGCGGATAAGCGGTGAAAAGTAGACTCAATACAGTTAGACATATAGCCAAAAGCAGAAGTCAGGATGAGTTTTTCAGCAAAGTTATGACGGATGTAGAAAATACACTTCCTGAAATTGATACAGATAGGAAAGCTAAAGCACTAATTGAAGAAATTGTTTTTAACGCTAAGGTAGGACACATTTTAAATTATTCTCAGTATGAAATCAGGAAGAAGGAGGCGAATAAGTAAGATGGGGAAAAGAACGGAAGATACTCTTGATTTTTGCACTAAGGATTATAAGAATAGACATGGTTGGTATATCATAGGTTTTTGTGAAGGATATATCATTTTTAGATGTCCTCAATGCAATAAATGTAAGAAAGTAAGAGCCAAATATGTAGGAGGAGGCGAAAAGTTGATGGATAAGAAAGGGAGTAAAGAACTATTGAAAGATAAGAAGTTTTGGGATGATTTTATTCTCAGTATTGATGATTTTGGCGTTGTAATACTTACAGAAAGTGTGGTTAGATGTGGTTTTAAGAAAAGAGGAGCTATAAAGATGGCTAAAGAGATTCTTAAGTTTTACAAAGAAAGAGGAGGCGGATAAGTAATGGAAACCCACGAACTCATAAATTCAATAATAAATTCAAAATCAGAAGGATCGACCAAAGGTAGCGGATATGCTGAACGACTTATCGAATCTGAGTTAGATAAAACCAGAAAAAAAGCGTTCAAAGAAGGACAAAAAAAAGCTCTCACTTTCATGTGGGCTAGATTCAGATATAGAACTAACCATCTTACACAAACCCTAGATGGAAAGAAAAGCGATTATTATATGAAGCTAAAGACTCTAAACAAACTCGAAAGCATATTAAAAGATGTGGAGAGAGAACTTCTTAAAAATGCCGGAAGTCTTGAAATAGCTTTGAGAGAATATCGTAAATTAGAAAATGGGGGGAGTTAGGAAGATGTATTATAATGAAAAATCGCTTCTGATCTACCTAGTCGGGTTGATGATAACGCTTTCCTTCATGGGGTGTTGGTTTCTCCTGGAACTTATAGACCTCTCCCCGATACTCCTAAACCTTTTCTACTTCCTTATGGTCTTTGGTGTCCTTCCGGCTATCTTTGGAGGGGTTTTCTATGAGCTTTATAAGATCAAGAAAGAAGAATACAATAAAATATTTCCGATAATATATGGAGATGATGAAAAATGAGATTTAAAGATAGAAGTTATTGGCTTGAAGTAACTAGAGATGCTAGGGATGTCCTTATTGATGTCGGAAAAAAAGGGATGCCTTTCCTTCGGAGAGAAATCCATTTATCCGATAGACAAATCTCCCTATTGATTAATCTATTGAAAAGGCTACAATTTCAGCTTAGAAAGAAGGGGGCTAAAAAACATGGATAAAGGAAAAAAGAAATCTTGGATTGATAGAAATATAATAGATATATCGCCTTTAACTCTCACTTTCCGTTTTCTTTTACTGATTGTTATAGGCTTTGTCATGCTCCTATTAAGTCTATTTTCGGGAGTTTTGGAATCTACCGGACTTTCCGCTTTTGTCGTTATAAGAGAAATATCTTTCCTTCTCCTAGCGTTTTTCTGCACAGGACTTATTTTCGTATGGGGAAGTTACTATCTTGCTAAGTTGTGTCAATGGATTTTAAGGAGATTGAGAAAATGAATCTAGCTGAACTCTTGGCGGAACTCGAAGAAAAAGAAATTTGGATTTTCCCATTCTCCCCTCATGGAAAAACGAAATGGGATCGGAAGAAAAATATAGTTACCGGAGAAATCCTACTTCCAAATGATATTTTTCTCGGAAAGAAAGGGTTGCTTTCGGAAGAAAGGGATAAATGGGTTATTATGCTTCTCGGTATTCCAAGAAACCGATATAACGAAATATTAAAAGAAGATGAAAAAAATGGACTTAAAGACAAAGTTATTCCACAGGAAAAACCTAGACAAAGTAGAGAGGAACGAGAAAGTATCGTGTCCATTCTGCGATAAGGACTTAAAACTCCAAATCGAAGAAAAAGGAGTATATGAGTTCTCTACGGATCGCCAGATAAAAAGACAAAGAAGAATCGCTTTCATGTGTCCGGAATGTGATACTAGTGGTCATACACCCTTTGTCGAGGGAGGGATCAGAACAGAAGAAGATTAATATCTCCTTCCTATGATAGAGTATATGGAAGAAAAGGAAGAAGCAAAACCGGAGAAAGAAGAAAAACCTAAGTGTTCGTTCTGCCATCTCGAAACTGAGAAACTCCCATGTTTCCTAGTCGTTGATGGAACGGAAATCCGGTTTTGCTCTAAGGATTGCTTAAAACAATATGAGAGGTATTCAGGGATAAATGGAAGATAAGATTTCGCAACTTAAATGCAAACTAGGAGAGCAAACCGAGATTCTAGAAGGAATAAAAGAAGAACTCGAAAAGGAGAGGGAAGTCCAGGAGAAACTCCTTTCTGAAGCCATCTCCATAAAGGGAATAGACATAGACCAGGAAGAATTAATCAGCTTTTTCAAGAAACCTTATGTCGTAATCCCTAAAGAAAAGAACGAATGGTATATCCTAGTTCCGGCTTTCCTAGACTTCCATGCCGGATATTTCGATAGGAGGGAAGGTAACTATAACATCTTCCTGATAAATATATATACACAATGGATAGGCGGAATCCCTGAAATCCTGAAAGACGAAATAAAGCTCCCTATTCCCGACAAGATCATAGTGAAAGGCAATCAATTACTTTTCGACTCTAAGCTCCTGGATAAAGTGAAAAAGACCTATAACGGACATCTCTCGAAAATCGACAAGAATAAAGCGGTAATCAAGAGAGGACACGAATATAACCTAATTGCCGACATAATAGAAAATGGAAGTTTGCCCTTCTCTATCCAACCTGTAAATAAGGAGGATTTGAGGATTCCAAAACTTAATTTTGAAACAATAGGGAAATATTCTTTCCAAGATGAAGCATACCAAAAATTCCTGAAATATGGAAGTCTTGGCGTATATTGGGCTACCGGATCAGGAAAGAGCTTCTTCGCCATGAAAACAGCAGATAGCCTAAAAGGAATGAAAATCTTATTTACAGCTTCTTCTACACTTGTAGAGCAATGGAACGAATATGTCCGGAAATTCGCCCCTAGACTCATGAATGAGATGGAAATTGCGACTTATCAGGCAATGGATAAAATCCTGAAAAAATATGAGAATAAGGAAGTCGCACTAGTTATATTTGATGAATGTGATAGGCTTCCGGCAACGACATTCTCTAGAGGGGCATTAATACGGACAAAATACAGGATCGGTCTTTCGGCAACTCCTTATAGGGAAGATGGAAAGACAAACCTTATCTTCGCCCTTACAGGATTCCCGATAGGTCTTGAATGGAAAGCCATTATGGATATTCTAGGGAAGAAATATCACAAAGTCCGGATTCATATCCTGAAAAACCAAAAAGAGAAACTCGAAAGGGCTTATGAACTTGTGGATTTAAACCGGAAAACCCTCATTTTCTGTGATGGGATAGCTCTCGGAAAAGAAGTTTCGGATAAACTCAAAATACCTCATATCTACGGACAAAGCAAAAAGAGGCTAAAGACTCTCCATGAAGAAAAAATCGTTGTGATAAGTCGTGTCGGGGATTATGGAATCTCCATAAAAGACCTAGAACACATAATAGAAATAGATTTCCTTTTCGGAAGCCGGAAACAGCAACTACAAAGAACAGGTAGGCTACTTCATGGCATAGGGAAGCAACACGACATACTCTTTACGGAAACCGAATTTGAAAAATACAAAAAAAGACTTTATGGCTTCATAGAGAAAGGCTTTAAGATAGAATTTGTCGGGGATCATAAGGACTTACAGATGCCAAAAAAGAAAGCTCTCCAAAATATAGCTAAATCCGAGCCGAAGCCTACATTGATTGATGAAAATATCGAAGATTTCACATCAAATCAGAAGATAGATTTCATAAAAAGCGAATATGTCCGGAAACAGATAGACTCGTCTAGGGAATCGCATTATTCTGATAAACTACTAAAAAAAATAATTGTCGCTTTGGCAACATCAGAATTACCGCTAGATTATCGGGAACTTGCGGATATTCTCGGACATAAGAATATCGATAAAGTTTCCGGAGCAGTTACGGAACTTGAAAGACTTAAAATAGTGAATAAGGTAAAAAAAGATAGAAAAACCAAAGTCGATATAAATGTTTCCGGACTTTCTGAAATAAAGAAGCTCCACAAGAATAAAGCAAAGATAGATGAATTAACGGAGGAACTGTTCAATGATGGATAAAAAATTATTCCGGAATGTCGTTCTAGACAATAAGGTTTCGACCTTCTTAATGGAAGTCTATAAGACCAGGAACTTACATCTTTCTTTCTATACCAGGCGTTCCGATACTAGCTTCTGCTACGCTTCCAGGATTTCCAGAGAGCTAGAGAAAGATGGACTCCTGATCTCCGAGAAAGTCCGGAATACCAAAGTCATAAGATTAACTAAAAAAGGTCTAAGGATCGCAAAACATCTTATAAAAATCCAAGAATTATACGATAAAGAATAAGGTATTTATATCTTTAAAATATATGGTTATTCATGTCTTTTCTAGGGCGTTGCAATTGGGCGAAGAAAATGCTAACAATGATGCTTTCGTTGTGAGATAGGGAAGTTGAGAGGCTTGTTTCCCCTACAATAAAGCCCTAGAAAAGTTTAAATCTTCTGAGATTATTATCTCTTTGATGTCGTTAAGGGGCGGAGTGGAAAAGATAGGAATAAGCGATTGCTTTTCTTGGATTCTTGCCATGAAAGTTTAACCACAGTAGATGCGACACGAAACACAATGAAGCCCCAACGGAATATTCCGAGCTTCCCTTCCCTCCCCTAAGAGTAGGGAAGCTCCATTATCCTGGTAGATGTCGGGTTGTTTGGTCATTTCTTCCCGACCTCTACCTATTATTGGAAAAGACTTTTAAAAGATGGCTTCCTCTACCTATCATGGTTGGTAAGCTCCTGAGAGAAGCCATCTTCATCAGGGATAAGCATAAGTGTTCCGTTTGCGGAAAGAACGCCCACATGGTAGCTCGGATGGATACGACACGACCTGAAACTGATGCCGACAACATAATATCTCTCTGCTATGATTGTTTCCGATACAAAAGACAAGATTGGATCGTGAATATACCGCCAAACCATTACAAGAAACTAGCCCGAAAGAATCTGAGATGGGAATGTTGGACTTGCGGAACTAAAAGAAACCTGGAGATACACCACATAGACGGAAACCACGAAAACAACACCCTAGACAACCTCATGGTATTGTGTCGGAACTGCCATATCAGGCGACACCGGAGAATGAGGCTAGACGAGAAAGTAGCCCAAATCCTCCCCAACCCTGCCTAGTTCCGAAGGAACGCCCCCTTATTTCCACTTGAAAATGCAAACAAAAGCTATATTTAGCCGAAATGAGCTATATCTTCATGGTCAATGTAAGAAGTCATACAAGAAATAGATCGGGAAATGTTCATAGAGTTTCTTCCCATTATCGAAACACCCCTCCAAAAATGAAAAATAAATCCTTAAGTTCCGCTAAAAGAGGTGGATTACAAGTCTATATGCTCGGCAAATATCCAAGACTTCCAAAAAGCGAAAAAAATCTAATCATAAGCGATATAGAGGGCGGAAATATCACTTCCACATCACAAATAGATAGAATAATGCGAGTAAATTATTCACAATATATGTAGTAAGAAGGAAAATAAAGATGGTAAATGTCAAAGGTCATTACAGGAAATCTAGAGCCGGAAATAGGGTTTATGTCGCCCCACATTCAAGAAATATGCCTAGCTACAACGGAACGCCCAAGATGATGGGCAAAGAAAAATACTCAAAAAAGGTCGAAGTCGATCCTCAAAAGAGAATGGTAGTAAAAAGACCGCCTGAATTTAGGAAATCCAAAGAAGATTTCGGAGTTCCGGCAACTGATGAAAACATGAAAGGGATAAATGGGTTTGTGGTCGGGGGTCGCTTCTTCCTTTTCGAGAATGAGGCGAAAGAATACCGAGAATTTTTGAGGGCGGAAGGCAAAGCCGGAACTGTAAGGGAAGTGAAACAAGAGAATAAGAATCTTGATCTTGGAAAAGATGAAAAAGATAATTTAGATGATTTACCAACCTCGAAATTAACTTCCCAATCTCATAATAACCTACTAAAGATGGGCTTTGCTCCTATAACATCTGTAAGTTCAGAAAAAGAAGCCGAAAAAATAGCCAAAGACAAATATCCAAACAGGAAATTTAGTGTTCAAGAATTTACCAATAGATTTGATGAAAAAGAATATGAATTATGGATAAAACAATCTGGATCAGAAGTAAAAGAATATCCGATAAACGCCCTCTTTGGGGGGGCGGATCAGGGAGTAGGCGGAGCTAAGACACGAAAAGAGGAAATCAAGAATATAAGGGAAAGTTTCGGGAAAGTCGATTCCGAAGATAAATATGATGTTGAAACTACAATTTGGGATATGAAACAAGAAGGAGTTGTCGAGTTCGCCAAATCAGAAAGATTCAAGAGCAATAAGGAGATACAAGATACTCTAAAGAACTTGGAAAGGATAGATAAGGATATAAAAAATGCAAATGAGCCTTCTAGCGTTCAAGATTTAGAGCTATACAGGGCAAATGCGATAGACAATCTCAGGAATATGTTACCTACAAAAACAAAGTATTATCATGCCGGAAAGGAAGTTAAATTTGTTGAAGAAGTAGATAGCATAGATAAAGCCCAAGCTCTTTTAGACTCTTACAAAGCAGAAGGAATACAAGCTTCTGCCCTCCATGATGGAAATAGGCATTATGTATATGCGGAAGATAGGGCGAAAGCCGAAAAGATAGTTTCTATGATTGAAAAGGAGAAAACTGAAAAACAGAAAACTATTAAGTGGGGTTTTGATCTTACAGGATTCCGGAAAGCATCTACTTTTCAATCCCTATTAAATCGACATGGATTAACTGAATACGAAATGGTTTATCCATATCCAGAGGATAAAAGATATAGGCGTTTTGTGTGGTCAAATAAAGATGGAACTCTAAAAATAGTTACAGGAAATAATCCACTTACAGGCGAATATACTGTCCGAAAACAAAGAAAAAAAGAAAGAGGTTATGCTTCTTATATCGGTATAGAAGGGGGGGAAAGTAAAGTTATAGCCCTAAAAGACGATATAAAGAAAACTACGAAGGACATCAAAGACGAATCAAAATACGAGAGAGAATTTATCTAAACCAAGATATTCTCTCTCGAAAGTCCGCTTTTCTCCATACGATCTAAGAGGATCGCAATCTGCATTATCGCCTCTACTTGCGTATTGGCTATCCCATCTCCGAGATTGTATCTTATGACCGCCTGTTTCTGCTCGTTGGTCTTTGCTTCCGCCCATACATCAGAACTACGGAATTTCTCAGCTAAATCCCAATAATTAGCCTCTCGACTCCTTTTTTGCCCTAGAATCGTATCTATTATGAACTTATTTTTAGTCGGATCGTATTCATCCCAAATCTCCGACTTTTCCGACATCCTAGTAATTATATGCCCTCTTGGAACTCCGGTTTCGGTGTCGAAAACGATAGCTTTCCCCAACTTATGAAGATGATCCACACCCCAAGCCTCGAAACGATAATGCGTTGCATCATAATTATAGAATCTAGGAGCTATAAGGATAAGGCACATCTGAGCTTTCCTGAAAACATCTGAAATCTCCTTTAAGGCATCTTCCTCTTGCCTTCCGCCTACTCCATATTGCCCTCTTTTCGTTTCGTCTTTTATCAGAGTTATGCCTTTGAGTTTCAGCAAATCCTTATCTGTAATCTTGATGTCCGGAGATTTCAATTCTTTTGTAGTGAATCCGAGTTTTTCTTTAACGACATCTCTTAATCTTTTCAGCGTATCCTGAAATGTGAAAGAAATATCCTCATGGGAAAATTCTTGTCCGTTATTGCTAGTAACTGTTTCGGCTAGAAATTCTCCGGTTGTAGATTTCCCTGTTCCTGGTTTCCCCGAAACCTCTATGATAAGATTCTGTTTCCTGTTAGTCCTAAGATTCCCTCTCGTATCCTTATATCCGAATCTCCAAGCGAAAGAATCATAGATAAGAGCAGATATGTTCTTCTTTGTCGAAACAGCTTCTTTCAAGAGCCTATCGCTTTCACATCTCTTTATGAATTGCCAAGCGATATATGGCTCTACCTCAAAATTCATCTTCGACTCTTTCTTTTCCTCTATCAATGGGGCGGTAATAGGCTTCCTCATTTCGTGTCGGGTTGCGGAGGGATATAGCTAGTATCGAATCCTTCCTCTAACTCCAAATTAAGCTTCTTGCCTATCTCAGATACGATCAAGAGCAAATGAGTTCCCATCATCTTGAAATAGTGTTCAATCGAATACCTAGAAATCGACAATCCGGTATCGGGATTCCTAAACTCCTCATTGGGCGTATATCTCACTAGAGTTATGAGGAACATTATTCCGGTATCGCAATATTCAGGACAATCGTTCTTTCCGCCCATCAGCTCAAAGAATCCTTCCAAGCCCAATTTAAGCGACCTGAAATAGTCCTTCATTACCGCCATATACTTATCTTTAAGCTCCTTTTCTTCTTCCTTATCATCATCTAAAGTCCGAATGAACGCTAAAGTATAGGAGAAAAGGTCGGTTGGATGATACCGATCATAGGATTTCAGGATATGCATAAAAAGTAGGTTTTGGTAGTCCTTCTTGCCCTCTATCTTATTTGTTTTCATTCTCGAAACCTACGAACACATTTATATTAATAAGTCCTCACTTTCTCAGTATATAATATTTGGGGCGGAAAGATGGATTTAGCTCATTTTGGGAAGATTTCAATGGCTTTTTTCCTAGCCCTGATAATCTTCCTTCCGCTAGTTTCTGCGGAGCAAACAGTAAAGACCTTAGAGATTCCGATAGGATCGGTTTCTTCTATTTCCGCCAATACCAAGTATATAGTTCCAATCAAGATAAACGCCCCTGATGGGATAAAGGAAATCCTATCAGTTGATTTCAATATCAGGGGCGACTACCTACAAAAGACTCAAATATACGGAGTAATAGAGAAAGATGGCGACTATTATTACTGCAATCCTGAATCTTTGGAAACCCCAAACGCCGAAGTATATAATTACGAGCTTAATTTCGATTGCTCCGATTTAGCTAGACTTTCTAATTTCAAAGGCGGAATCATAAATTTCGGGATTCTATCTACGAAAAGTATCGAAAACCTATATGCCGGATTGAGATTCACATACCTCAATAATCCCAAGCCCCAACTAGATTTTTCGGGAACGGAATATCAATTAGACGAAACAAAGGGAAGGATTTTCGTTCAACTCCTATCCAATGATAAGACTTCCACCATAGACAACGCTACTTGCTTATCAAATATATACAAACCCGATTCTACTGTTTTCCTATCGAATGTTCCAATGAATACTCTAGGCTCAGATGGATTCTATTATTACGATCTCCCGACACTTTCGTATGAAGGTGTCTATATGGCTTCGGTCTTATGCTATGTTCCCTCTCTTGTCGAAAATATTTCTACTTCTGTTATAGCTATTGATGGTTTTGATGGGCAGATATGTTCCGGAAGCGGTTGGGGAAGCAGATGGCAATTTGCCGGAGATGAAATATACCATACACTTTCTAATGATTCCGAATTGATTATCCCAAGAGAGCCGGATAATTTCATTTCGATAGGAGGCTCATTCGGAAGTGTGTATCAAGATTCGTGTTCTATCCTTATGAAGGACTTTCCGAATACGACTACCAATCTAATGAGGATAGACCTTTACGCTTCGATAAATAACCCAAACACTAAAAATTTCGTATATAATGTTTCCATGTGTCCGACTATAATCGGAGGTCTTACATCAAGTCCGGTTTTCGGAACTGATTGCTTATCTACGCCAAAAATCCTTTCTACGCAAAACCTTTCGTGTTCTCAGGGAAATGTATTACAGGACTTTCGTGATCCTATTCCCTTTGAGTTGAATGATGATTATACAAGCGGAGCTTACTCAGAAATCATAACTTTGAATTATGTTTCGGGAGATGTATCGCAATCATCTTTCTGGACTGCTGAATCGAAAGCTCCGCCTTCCCCTCCATCAACGAATAGGTATAGGAGAGTATTGAATACGACATCATCTTTCGTCTTTCCTTCCCTGATGAATATCAAGTTCTATCTATCACAGGCGTCTTTTGTCGATTCAGCTACATTATCAGGATTAACGATTCCACATAGTTGTCATAGTGGGGATTGGTGTCTTTATCTGAATGGAACTAGGAACGGATATGCTGAGAGGACTTTCGATTCTTCGGGAGCTACAAGCCTGAACATAACAGGATGGACAGATTTTCATGATGTCGGAATATATGATGTCGCTAGAATATCATTCCTAGATGGGGCTTCTTGGGAAACGATAAAGACCTGGACTTGGTTTGATGTCCATGATTGGGAATATTTCGAGATAATACTTAACAATTATGATTACGAATTTGGAGTTGATACTATCCTCAGATTTGAACTTGATGGCACAAAAGGACATTTTACGATAGATGATTTGCGTATAGAAAAGACCGGAATAGTCGGATACTATGAGGACAACGAAACAGAATACCAATTAGGGCGAGGCTCTACTGAAATCCATGTATCCAATAAGACATTTTCCCCGAATATAACAGTTGAAACAATCATTCCGGATAGTTTTTCAGTAACCGATATATGTTATGCTGATTGCACGACTCAGCAGAAGCAGAAATCCTATCCCGATTGCTCTTGCTACTGCGAAAATAAATGTTCCTCCGGAGAAATCCAGGATAAATACTGCACTTGCCATCCGGCACAGCTTATAGGCGAAACGATAATGGAAGAAGTAGGATTCCACGACACCCTTTCCTATGAGGCAAAGCTCATTAACTCCAATACAACCGCTTCTATCTCAGGGGCGAAATGCGATCTTGTCATAACTGATTTGGAAGGCTCTATCCTCATATATCAAGAAGATATTTTCATCTCACAAGACAACGGATATATAAAAGGGAATTTCAGGATTTCCGACACTTTCCAAGTAGATAACGACTACACTTTCAAGATGATATGCGGAAGTTCCCTAGCTTCCCAAAATTTTACCGTTAAGCCGACCATCCAACCGAATGTCCTCCTGAATCTCTCCTTCTTCATAAGGGATAATTTCATACCGATAATTTCCGTAATCGTTATATTGCTGATATTCATATTATTTCTAATATTCGGGAGGAAACATAGATGAAGAAACTGATTTTACCGCTTTTTATCTTCCTTCTACTTCCTGGACTAGCCGGATTCTCAAACCCGAACTTCCCTACTGATGTTCCCATAGGTCAAACTTATGGATTCGAGATAACATATAGCACGAATGATACTTCGGTTGAGAGATGCTTCCTAACTATATACAATGCCGGAGATGAAATATTGAAATACATAAGACCTATCTCCGAAACTTGCCAAAAATTTGATAAGGAGCTAGTTTGCTCCCCATCTCAGCTTTATCTACAAACTGATGGAACTTTAAGATACCAATTCATAGTCGATCCCGAAACTTTCCTCTTGGATTCTACCTATTATCTTGTCGTGGATTGCGGAAGCGACTCATATAATGCGACCATGACAACTAGGGGCGGTCAATTAGGAAATAGTTTCTTTAATTGGTCTTTGTTTGTGAAAAATAATCCTAATTTCATATCAACAATCGTAATCTATCTAGCTCCGATATTCCTTATCGTTCTTGCAATCCTATTTTGGATATTCCGAAATATAATTTGGGAGTTAATAACCCTACCTTTCAGGTAGCTTTGAATATATCTCCATGATAAGAACTTGGTTTTCTTCCGTCTTTTTCTTTGTTTCCCCAATAGTCTTATTCGCCATGAAGATGAAGAACAGGAGGAATATCCAAAAGGCGGTATTATACCTATCAAAGACGAACTTTGCAGTATAGAAGGTCAAAAGTCCGGAGAGTATATTCTTGGCATAGACAAGCAGATCGACCTTCCACATGAAGCCTTTAGGAAAAATCTTCTTCCTTATCGCCTGGTATATCGTCTTATAGACTTTCAATATGTTTGCGAAATACCAATTTGCGAACTTGTCATAATCGAACTTAACACCTTTCCCATACCAATCCGAGAGAGCTATGCTTTCATCAGGGAAACCGCCTAGATACTTATCCCTGAAATTTTCCAACATTCTTTCCATGAGAAACTCCCATCACATATACTTGGAAAAGCATATCTTTCATCTTCATAGCTAGTATCTTAGTGTCCTTTCCGGTTTCCCTATACGCCTTACTGAATATTACTTGCTTCCATATCTCATTATCGAACTTATCCTTTATGATCCTTATATCCGACTCGTCTATGTTCCCTAGCTTCCCCAAAGTTCCATCTAAGCCCATGAATTATACTATCCAGGACAACTTATAAGACTTTATATCAAGTTTTAGGTAAAGTTTTAAGTAAAATTTTAGGTAAAGCATAAATAATTATCGTGATTTATTACTCTCAGGATACGAGGAGATGCTGATGGCATATACACCAACCTACGAAACATCAGATGTCGCCCCGATAACAATAGATATGATAGCTACCCTCATGGTAGAGTTCGTAACACAGATGCCACAGATAGCACAGTTCATTGTGTTAGGCGTTCTGCTCGGACTTATCGTATCTGCTCTTGTCGGAGTTGGGGCGATTCTCAAATCCCTTACAACTAGGTTTAAGTTCTCATAGACCAAGTGAATAAGGTGTTTGCGATCTGATAGATAAATAATATCTCACACCCAATCTATCAAATAAAAGGTATCGAAAATGAATATAAAAAATAAAATTGCGTTCTTACTCATACTTAGCTTCTTAATCCTTCCTGGACTTTCAGCAGAAGTCATAAACATAGACCAGGAATATAATGTTTCCAAAAGCGACATAGACTCTATAAAGAATAGGGTTGATGAAGCTGAAAGCCGGATTTATTCATTAGAGCAACTAGAAGGGCGGATAATACAGAAACTAGACGGACAAAAGATTTTCTTTCTAGGCGGAATCATTCTCGGTTGTGGTCTAATCTCGTTAATGAACTTCTTTACGAACATGAAGCTCGGAAAGATAATCAGATCGGAACTCGGAGTAATATCCCTTAAAGCCATAAAGGAAGAAACCCCGAAGAAAGACGAAAAACCTAAGACGGAAGAACTCCCGAAGAAAGAGGGAACTAAACTAGAGAAGAAGGCGGATAAGAAATGAACATAAATGATGTCGTTCTCCTGGTTGTCATTTTCGGAGTAGCTAGTTTCTCCCTACTCATTATCGTTATCTCTATCGCAATATTCGGCTATCTCATGAAGCTTAAATCCGAGAGGATCGTCTTTAACCCTTTCGGAGATGTGTTCAAGAACTCTAGCATAGGGAGGATTCCCAACGCCCTACTGAATGGGAATGTCTTTCTAGTCGGCTTACAGGGGAACGCTTCCGTAAAGCTAGGGAGGATCATAGGGAAGGGAACGCTGGTAGATCAAAGAAAGAAGACTCCGGAATCCGAGAGGATTCTCCATGTCGTGTATTTCACTCCCCATCATTGGATTTACGATTATTTCCCTCTCCGCTTTTTCCGTAAGGAATTGGCGGTTGGCTTTTGGAATAAGCAATTAAACGCCTCCATGATAGGGGATATTCAGCTAAAGGGGATAGATATAAAATTCGTAAAATACTTCTATTTTGTCGTGGATAAGGATTTCAATGAATTGAAATTCCAAAACCTATTGATAGATCAAGACTTCCTACAACACGCTGATAACCTCTCAGGGAACATATCGAAGATAACCCTGAAAGCCATCACGACAAACGCCCCACATCAGTTGCAGAAAGACCTTAAATCCGCTATCTTCCCGAATCTTCCAGGAAGTGAGAGGCAACAATGATAGACCAAACCTACTTCGAGGGTTTATCTATTCTTGCAGAAGAACATTTCGCAATAAGACCTAGCTATGACTCCCAAGAAATCTTCGTAATGGCTATCCTTATGCTCTTTGTAGGGGTTTCTTTGCTTATAGGAGGCGGTCTATTATAGCTCCGCCCCTTTGTCCTTTCTGCGGAAAAATCGCCACTATCTCTATGAGGAATATCTATACTAAGCCTGTTTCTCCCCATGTTTGTAAAAAATGCGGAACACTCCTAGTCTATTTCGATAAACCTATCCCTCCAAATGTTAAAATATCTCATATAAGTTTCGTTCCGGCAGAGGAGTTCGATCCGCATTATAAGTCGAAAAAGATGGCGGAAAGCAATCCGGCAATCACCCTAAAGTCTAAAAATTAGTGAAACGCATTAATATTAGAAACTATTATTTATGTCAATGATAGGCAGATTTAGGGGCTTAGTTTTAGCTCTTTTTTTGGTCGGGTTTTTGCTCATTCCAGGACTTTCTACAATCTGCGAATCTAATTACTGCATGGGTTGTGATGTTCATCCAGGAACTTCTTGGGCAGGAATTAAAGTTGATGTTAATTCCATAGAGGATAATGTGATGAATTTCACGACTTCGTATGTGAAATATGTTTCCGCTACTGCGTATATATCTATGATTTATGAAGATGAAGATAATAATACATGGGAACAGGTCGTATTTTCTGCTCCATCACAATATCCTTTCTCTGCTCCATCTCAGGAAACTTTTGATTTTGATACACTTGATTATAATTTTGAACGGCTTATAGGTTTTCATACTTATTGTTGGGAAGGTAATTATGGACAAGTTCAACAGCAGTATTATGATATGAGCTATTTCGAGAATGATGGCAATTTTAGAATAGCCATAGTAAATGATGTCGGATTCGCAACTGCATATTATTCTTATGGCGGATGGGGAGCGGGGATTAATTACGACCATGTTGTTGATAATATTCCAAGTCCGGCAGAATATGTTTATTATGACACTTATATCCCTTATGCGGATGCACAGAATTATGATTTAGTGATAGTCCGAAGCGGAAGCGGAGCTTCTGATTTCCTGAGTATCATACAAGACGATAATATCAAGATGATTTTAGATACGGAAATGCTCCA
>Ga0307379_10004858_pt1 | contig 18964 bp, 10 predicted proteins | sample UN2MG_FD_202237 | JGI IMG/M metagenome (GOLD analysis project Ga0307379, IMG submission 202237) | Soil microbial communities from Risofladan, Vaasa, Finland - UN-2 | ecosystem: Environmental > Terrestrial > Soil > Coastal area > Acid sulfate soil | place: Finland: Risofladan, Vaasa | collected... | reverse complement strand
GCTGTCCGTTACGACGAGATGCGCGCCGGCACCCGGTACGAGCCGCGGGGAAACGCCCCCTTCGGTTACACGGTGACGAAGGTACGGCGCCTCGATTGAACCGGGATCGCCCCCCGGTCGAACCCGGTCGAGATGTGTCACATCGAACGGCTCGACGGCCCTCAGGGAGTCGGCGAGGAACTGATCGGTCAGCACGAACATGGGGCCCTGATACCGCTCGGCGAGATCGAAGGCGGCGCGTGTCAGGTGAAAACATTCCTCCACCGTACCGGGCGCGAGGATCGCGCGGGGGAACTCCCCGTGGCCGGCGAAAGCGACGAATTCGAGATCCGCCTGCTCGGTGCGGGTCGGAAGGCCCGTCGCCGGACCGGGGCGCTGCGCGACGACGATAACGATCGGGGTCTCCGTCATGGCGGCGAGGCTCACCCCTTCGACCATCAATGCGAACCCGCCCCCCGATGTCGCGACCATGCACGGCGCACCGGCGAACGAGGCGCCGATCGCCATGTTCACGGCGGCGATCTCGTCCTCCGCCTGTTCGACGATGAGTCCCATCTTGTCGGCCAGACCGATGAGGGTGAGCGGGATCGACGTCGACGGCGTCATCGGGTAAAAACTGCAGAACCGCGCTCCCGCCGAGACGGCGCCGAGCGCGATCGCCTGGTTGCCGTTCAGCATGAGGCGCGCGCCGCGCTTCGCGGCGGCGGGGAGTTTGCGTGCATATGAACTCTGCTTTTCGGCCCACGCATACCCCGCGAGAAACGCATCCCTGTTGCTGTCGGCGACCTCCGGCTTCTTCTTTCCGAAGGCCTCCGTCACGGAACCCGCGGCCGCCTCCCGGTCGAGACCGAGAACGGCGCAGACGACGCCGAGCGCGCCGGTGTTCCGGTAGGTCTCTTGCGCGAATGCGCCGAGGGGCATCGCGAGGCACGCGTCGCTCTCTTCCGCGAACGATTCGCCGGCGAGAATCACGCCGCCCCCGGCGAGCTCCGGCCGGTGCTTCTCGATCGTCTCCCCGTTGAGGGCGACGAGTATATCGATCGGCTCCCGGGGCGCCTCGAGATCGCCCGTTCCCGCACGCACGGTATAGGTGTTGTGCCCTCCGCGTATTCTCGACTGGTAGCTCTGCGTCACGACGATCGAGTAGCCGCCGCGGACGAGAATCCTCGACAGCAGCTCCCCGACCGTCGCGAGGCCCTGTCCCGCCTCTCCCCCGATCATGATATTCACCGGGTCCAGTTTCATGTCTTTCCCCTGTCACGTGTGCGGTACGGGCCGCGGAGGGGGGAACCGGAACGCCCGGGCCCCCTCCTCATGCAAGTAAACACTATTCACCCGGCGCCGCGGGCGCGGTGAATGTGCGCGTGCCCAGCTCGCGGTCGAGCATGAGCATGCCGTTTCCCGAATCGCCGACCATCTCCAGCATCTGTACGTTCTTCGTCGCGTTGGCCTCCTCTTCGACCTGCTCGTCGACGAACCACTGGAGCATGCTCTGCGACGCGAAATCCTTCTGGGCGTTCGACAGCGCGGTGAGCTCGTTGATCTTGCCCGTGATGAATTGCTCGTGCTTGAGGGCGGCCTTGAAGGCGTCGAGCGGCGACTTCCATGTCTTGGGCGGCTTCTCGATCGCGAGCAGCTCGACCGATCCGCCGCGCCCCATGATGTGATCGAAGAACTTCATCGCATGCGTGAGCTCCTCCATCGCCTGCACGCGCATCCACTGCGCCATGCCGTCGAAACCCCTATCGTGGAAATACGCGACCATCGACAGATACAGGTATGCCGAGTACGTCTCGTGCTGGATCTGCTCGTTGAACGCGTCCCGGATCTTCTTGCCGATCATCTGTTTCTACTCCTTGCTCCAGAGTCCATGAATGTTGCAATACTCGCGGGCCTTCACCTTTTTCGCCGTCACCTCGAAGAACGCCTCCGGCTTCTCACCGGGCGAGAGGAACGCGCGGCACGAATGCCCGTCCGCGATAAGCTGTATCCACTCGATGTAGTGCTTCTCCTCCATCGGGTGGGGAACACTGCCGACCGTGACCCGGTACCCGTTCTCGACCTTCTCGATGACGGGAACGTGCTTCTCGGTGGCGGCATCGGTCGTGTTCTCCTCGAACAGCTTCATCGGCTCGTTGCAGCAGACGAGCTGTCCGGCCCCCTCGTGTAGCATCTCGACGATGTTGCCGCAGACATCGCACTTGTATACCTGGAGTCGCTTTGTCATGTTTCGAACCCCCTATTCTCATGTCCCACCCGGTGCGCGGGCCGCCCGGTACGGCCGCACGCGCAGCCGGGACAATTTCTAGTAATTCTCGCCGAGCAGCTCGAAGTACGCCTGCGGATGGGCGCACGCCGGGCACACCGTCGGCGCCTCGGTCCCCTCGTGCAGGTAGCCGCAGTTGCGGCAGCGCCACACGACCTTCTTGCCACGCTTGAACACGCGGCCTTCCTTGATGTTTTCATGGAGCGCGGTGTACCGCTTCTGATGCTGCTTCTCGGCCACGGCGATCGCCTCGAATATCTCCGCGATATTCTCGAATCCCTCCTCGCGCGCAGTCCTGGCGAAACCGGGATACATCTCGGACCACTCGTGCATCTCACCGTCGGCCGCCGCCTCGAGGTTCTCCATCGTGTCGCCGATGACGCCGGCCGGGAAGTTACCGTGCACCTCCGCCTCGCCACCCTCGAGAAGCTTGAAGAAGCGCTTGGCGTGCTCGCGTTCCTGGCTGGCCGTTTCCTCGAAAATGGCCGCGATCTGTACGTACCCCTCCTTGAGCGCCTTACCGGCGAAGTAGGAATACCGGTTCCTCGCCTGCGACTCGCCGGCGAAGGCGGTGATAACGTTCTTTTCAGTTTTGCTGCCCTTGAGGGACATTCGCCTGACCTCCTTGTCCGGTTGACCCGTTCTCCGTGCCGCCCGTACCGGGAACGGAACTATTACACTACTACTCCAGCGCCTCGCTGCCAACAAATTTATACCCGAGTCCCTCTATGGCGGCGCCGATCCGCCCGGTGTCGAATCCGTGCCCCGCCACGATCGCCCGTCCCTTTCTGAAATCTACCTCGGCCGATTCGACCCCCTCGACCTCCATGATCGCGCGATGAATGCTCCGCGCGCAGTGCTCGCACGTCATTTCCTCGATCTTGATTCTCACCCTCTCGGCACTCGCATCCTGCATCTTCTCTTCACCTACCTTGGACGGTTTGAAGAACGCCGCACACATCACGGCAACGAGAACCACCGCGCTCGCAATCTTTACGGTCGACGGCAGCATCGACGGCATTCCCGCGGCGACTTCGATGCCGCCGCGAAAGAAAAAAGCGTCGAGGAGCAGCCCCGCTCCGATCGCGCACGCCGCGACGGTGGCGAGGTATATGACCGCGACGCGCCTTCCCATGATCTTCCACACGGTGGCGATGGTCGCCGCGTTGGTCGCCGGCCCCGTCATGAGGAAGACGAGGGCGGCGCCGGGGGATACCCCCTTCGCGATCAGCGCGGCCGCCACCGGCACCGACGCCGTCGCGCACACGTAAACGGGAATCCCGACCGCCATCATGATCAGCATGGACAGTATGCCGCCGCCGAGCAGCCCGGCGAAGAAATCGTCCGGGATGGCGGCGGATATCACGCCGGCGATCAAGACGCCGGCGATGAGCGCCCGGTTGATATCCCGCGGAAGCGTCACGAATCCGTAGCGGAAGATATCGAGAAACGAGCCGCGGTCATGATCGATCCCGCATTGCCCGTTCGCGCACCGGGCGCCGGCCGCATCGGTCTCCCGCCGCCCGTTCCCCGCGTACGCGACGAGCGAGCCGCCGATGATCCCGCTCACGAACGAGACGAGCGGCCGGAAGACGGCGAAGACCGGCCCCAGAAGGCTCAGCGTCACCATGATGCTGTCCACGCCGGTCTGGGGGGTCGATATGAGGAACGACGTCGTCGCGCCCGACCCCGCGCCGTGCCTGCGCAGCGAGGCGGCGACGGGAATGACGCCGCAGGAGCAGAGCGGCAGCGGCACGCCGAACAGCGACGCCTTCACGACCGGTCCGATACCGTTCCCGCCGAGATGCCGCTCGACGAACTCGGGGCGGATCACGACGGAGAGAACGCCGGCGACGAAGAATCCGAAGAGCAGGTAGGGCGACATCGCCGTGAGTGTGTCCCAGAGCGCCGCGACGAATGCCTTCAGTGCTTCAATCATTTCTCACCCGGCTTTCAGTGTATGAGCTCCGTCCGGCCGATTCCCGGACGGTCGATACCCGTCTCACTCTCCCCGCCACCCGCCATGCCGATCCGCGTCAGCGTGAAATCGTACTTCACCGGATCATCCGGGGCGATCTCCCTGAACGCATCGGTAACCTCCCGGGCAGCCTTGAGGTCCGCCCGTCGCCGTTCGGTAAAACCGAACGCCCTGCTCCACCGGTACATATGGATATCGAGCGGGACGATCAGTTTCGCCGCGGGAATGCCGCTCCAGCCGCCGGGATCGACCTCGTCGCGCCGGACCATCCACCGGAGGAAAAGGTTGAGGCGCTTGCAGGCGCTCCCGCCACGGGGAGACGGCAGCAGGCAACCGGTGTACCCACCGCCCCCCCGCGCGATCTCCGCGGTGAATGCGGTAAGCGCCGGCACGATATCGCGGTGGGAGCTTTCGTATGCAGCGATGAAGCATTTCTCGAGAGAACCATGCGTCTCGATCACCCCTCGCGCGCCGAGGAGCAGGCGCGAGAGGTCGCGGCCCCGCGCCCACCGGTGTTTGAATCCCGGTAGGATGTTCCCGAGCTTTCGCGGGCTGCAGTTCATGATAAAATCGACCGGCGAATCACCGAGAACACGCAGAACGGACTCGATGCTCCGCATGATCTGCTTCACCGTGCCGAAGGCGAGCGAGGACGCCACCAGCGCCACGAGTTCCCGGTCGCCCGTGCGGTCGAAATCGTACAGATACACAAGAGGATCCGTCCCGATGTACGACCGCCTGTTGTACGTGCGGTAAAGCCGATCGAGCGATTCCCGTAAATCTTCCCTTCGTATCATATCCGGTTTTTCCATGACCGTATCCCATACACCGGTGGAGCGATCCCGATCGCGGGCCGCATCGGGCAGCGTGCCGGCGCTACGCATCCGGCTCGTTCCGCCCGGCCCTCCGGCACGCCGGGCAGATGCCGAGAAATTCGACGCGGCGCTCGATCAACGTATACCCGGTTGCCCGTATGGCATCCCTGTCGCACTCGGGGGGGACTTGTTCCCCCGGGATATCCTCGATCCTGCCGCATCGAATACAGCGAATATGCCGGTGCGCACCCCGTTCACTGTCGAAATGCATCTGCCGGCCGGCGATCTCGATCTTGCCGATCATACCGCTTCTCGAGAGAAGCTCCAAGTTACGATAGACCGTGCCGAGGCTGACACGCGGAAGCCGCATGCGAACCCGTCCGTATATCTCGTCGGCGGTCGGATGCGTGTGGAGCCTGGCGAGCTCCTCGAGTATGACCTGCCGCTGTCTGGTCATCCGTATCTTGTAGGGCTCCATCATCTCAGAACCTCTCGCTAATAGTAATTATAACTATTATTATATAATATTAATTTGTCAATATCTTTTTATGAATCGCCGGCCGCGGGAACGGGAGATATGCTTGTAATGTATTATTTGACAATAAAAAACGGGCCCCCCGCCAGAGGCGGGGAGCCCGTTACGGAGCAACCGTTACCTCAGGAGCACCATCTTCTTGGTGATCTTGACATCTCCCGCGATGAAGCGGCAGAAGTAGATACCGGAAGCAACCCGTCGGCTGCCTTCATTGGTTCCATCCCATGTGAAGGTATGAATGCCGGGGGCCTTTGTGCCCTCGAAGACGGTCCTGACCAGCTCGCCCTTGACGTTGTAGATCCTCAGCTCCACCGTACCCGTGTGGTTCGCCGGAACGCCGAACTTGATCGACGTGACCGGGTTGAACGGGTTGGGGAAGTTCTGCCACAGGGTGAGTCTGTCCGGAATCTCCGGAGTTGTCACCGCACCGCGACCGGCCACATCCGCCTCGATGACGCCGGTGGCCGAACCGAGCCAGTTCAGCACGCGATCCAGTATCGCCGCCCTCCGCACATCCTCCTGGATGTAGTTGAAGTCGAAGGCGAAGTAGACCGACGCGTGATGCGGTCCGACGAAGCGGACAGCAGCGGCGGAGTCGGGTCCGGACGGGGCCATCGGCACGAGCCGCGGATCCCAATCCTTCCCCTCCTTCTGATAGAACTCCTGAAGCTCTCTCTCCGTGCCGAAGATATCGAGCGAGGAGCCCAGGCCGCTGTACTTGTAGACGATCGAGGCGCCGGTCCAGGTCGTGGAGAGCTTGATCTCGTCCGGATACGAACCCGAGATCACGAACGTCTCGTCGTTCCCGATCGGGTCGCCCGGCGTGCTCGTCAGCTCGTACCAGGACGGGCTGTCCTTGACGTACGCGGAGCCCGTGTACTGCTCCATGAACGGACGCGCCGATGATCCGTACGAGAGATCCCTTCCGAGGAAGAAGATCTGGTTCAGCGCGCCGACGTCTGCATCGAGGAAGCTCGAGAGCAGTGTCATCTGAGGCGCGTCGAAGTACCAGCTCTCATCGATGACGATCCCGGTGTAGGCCTGCAGTATCGCCACGGTCGGGTTCCCCAGGTCGTCCCAATCCCAGATATCCGCCGTCCGGCCGATCGCCGAGAAGGCGAGCTGGAACATCTCCGGGGTCGGATGCGCGCCGCCGCCGAGGAGCACGAGGTAATCGCCCGACGGCATGATGCCGAACTCGTAGGCGACCCCCGGGGCTCCGGCGGGATCAAGCGAGGTGTTGGCCGCATTGTCGGCCGCCTCGACGTAGAGCTTGATCCTCGTCCCGGACGCCTGACCCGGTATGTCGCCCGCGTACTCGTCGGGATTGGCCGTCGGGGCCATCGCGACCGTCGTCCAGCTCGCACCGTCATTGATGCTGTAGTAGAGGTCCGCCGAGGCCACGCCGGACAGCGCGTCGATGACGGTCGTCGTCACCGTGTACGGTCCGACTTCGTCGAATGTGCTGGCCGGCACATCCGTCGATATGAACGCGGGGCCCTCGGTGTCCTCCATACCCTCTATACGGACATCGTCGATGTACCATCCGACCTTGTTGACGCTGCCGTCGCTGCCGAAGTGCCATCTGATGATGACGCTCTGGCCCTTGTACGGCGTCAGGTTGAATGTCACCTTTTGCCACTCGTCGTTGTTGTACCCGGTGAAGCACGGCTCGCCCGGGATACCGGCGGTGTAGGTCTTCGCAATGCCGTTGTACCCGATGTCGGGCGTGAGGATCGTCCACGTGCTTCCGCCGTCGGTGGAGATCTTCACGTTCCCGCCGTCGTAGTTCGTCTCGATGTAGTACCACTGCCAGAAGCTCAGTGCGGCGCTCGTGGCACCGGTCGGGACCACGACCGCGGGAGATTCCAGCCTCGAGTCGGAACTGTACGAGTAGTTGTCGGCGAGCTTGGTGGCCCAGACATTGACGCCGGAATAGGCGCCGCCCGGGCCGGTCGTCGGCTCGCCCCACTCCCAGTCGGGACCGGTCGTTGCGAAACCGCCGTCACTCGCCTCGAAATCCCAGGCGTAGTAGTCGACGATCTCGAACGAGTGGTACCCGGCAAGCGGATCCCTCGCGTAGTTCGGAACCGCGGCGATGTCGCGCGCCCGGATGTAGTAGTTGAATACATCACCGAGCACCGCCGGACCGGGGATCTGACCCTGGTACAGATCGCCGCCAGCATTCACCATGGCTATGGTGACATTGGTTCCGCCGTTCTTGTTGTAGGTGAGTGTCACGCCGGCCGGATCGACGCCGACGTTATCGGTGATCGTCGCCTCGACCACGTACGGACCGGTCATGTCCGCAGCATCGGGCAGAGGCGTGTGAACGATCTCGGGAGGCTGATTGTCGGCGGTCACCTCGAATGAGTGCCGCTGTGTCGGTGCCCCGGACGGGTGATAGCTCGTGTTGCCGTCCATGTTGGCCGCGCTGATGTAGTAGCTCACCGTCGTACCCCACTTCTGCGGCGGGATATCGGCGGCATACTCATCGGGATTGGCCGTCGGGAGCATCTGCACCGCGACATCACCCATGCCGACATCGTAGGTCAGGTTGACGCGCGAAGGATCGAGCGTCTCCGAGTAGACACTGGCGATAACGGTATAGGCGCTCAGCGTGTCCTCGGTATCGGGCATCGGCATGTGCAGGATGTCGGGCATCGCGAGCCAGCGGAGCGCGCGATCCATGATGTCGGCCCGGCGCCCGGCCTCCTGGATATCCATGAAGTGGAAGGCGAAGTAGACCGAACGGTAGGCGTCGCCGTTGTACTTGATCCCGGCAGCGGCATCGGTGCTGCTCGGATCATGCGGCATCACGCCGTCCCATTCTTTCCCTTCCTTCTCGTTGATTTCCGCCAGCTCTTCCCTCGTGAACGAGGCGCCTCCCGGTCCCGTGTACTGGTACACGATCTCTCCACCGGGGAAGGTGGCCGATCGCTGCACCTCGTCCGGGCTGGTTCCGCCGATCACGAAGGCCTCATCGGCGCCGATGAACTCGCCCGGATAGCCGGTCAGCTCGAACCAGCCGGGACTGCCCTGAACGTACGCGGCGCGGAGGTACTCCTCGACCCACGGCCTCGTCGTGGTGGAATAGGCGAGATCGTCGCCCAGGATGAAAAGGCGGCGCTTCGCTGCGAGCGTGCCGCCCTCGAGCCAATCGGCGAGGTCGTTCATCTGCGCGGTCGTGAGCGAGTACGACTCGTCGAGGATGATCGTCTGGTACAGCTCGAGCTCGGCGAGACCGAGCCATCCCTGTGTATAGCGGTACCAGTAATCCGCCTCGTAGCCGTACACCTCGAGCGCCGCACGGAACGTCTCGAGCGGTGTGCTCGAGCTCGTCCCCTGCATGACGAGGATCGGCGCCGACGGCAGGATCGAGAACTCGTGCGCCGCAGCGGGCGCACCGGCCGGATCGACACCCTCGTTCGCCGAGTCGTCGACGGCCCCGATGTAGAACTTGATCCGCGTGCCGCTCGGCTGTCCCGGTATCGAGGCACCGTACTCATCACCGGTGCCGGGGGACATGGCCAGTTCCGTCCAGCTCATGCCGTCATCGACGCTGTAGAACAGCGATACACCGGCGACATTGCCGAGGAAGTCGACCACGTTGGTCATCACGGCGTAGGGACCCGCCGCATCGAACGTGCTGGCCGGAACCACCGTGTTGCTGATAATCGGCGGGACATCGTCGACGTCGGTGCTGCGGAGCATCACGTCATCGATGTACCATCCCGCCTTGTAGACGCTGCCGTCGCTCCCGAAGTGGAAGCGGACCATCACCGTCTGTCCGGCATAGGGCGAGAGATCGAAGAGCTCCTGCTGCCAGAACATGTCGGCGTACCCGCTGAAGCACGGCTCGCCGGGGATGCCGGCGTTACTGGAACTCGCCGTGCCGTCGTAACCGCCCATCGGGGTCACGACGGTCCAGGTCGCTCCGCCGTCGGCCGACACCTTGACGTTGCCGCCGTCGTAGCGGGTGGAGGCGCCTTCCATCTCGTACCAGTGCCACAGGCCGAGCATCGCGTACGGCTTGCTCGCCGAAAGGGTGATCGGCGGAATGTCGAGCGTTGCATTGGCGCTGTTGGGATAGTTGCCGCCGAGGACGGTCGCCCAGGCATTGACGCCCGAGTGGGCGTTGCCGGGACCGCTCGTGGGTGCACCCCACTCCCAGACGTCGCCGTCAGCCGCGAACCCGCCGTCATCCGGTTCGAAATCCCACAGGAAGTACTCGACGATCTCGAAGGAGTAGGTTCCCGTCGCCGGTACGCGGGTGACATTGCCGTGGTACGATTCGTCCATCGCGTAGAGATAGTACTCGTAGATGTCGCCCACCTCGGACGGACCGGGGATGGCGCCGCAGTAGAGGCCGTCCTCTTCCATCATCTTGACGCGGTGGATCATGCCGCCGTTCCTCGAGTACATCAGGTAAACCGATTCCACGCCGATGTTGTCCGTGACCTCGGCGCACATCGTGTACGGTCCTACCAGGTCGTTGGTGTTGTAGTACCGCTGGTGAACGACCACGGGATCCTCTTCGTCCCAGCCGACCCTGAACATGTGCGTGTTCAGCGGTGCACCGATCGGATCGGTGCTGGTGTGCCCCGCGACATCGGCGGCCGTGATGTAGTAGTAGACCTCCGTATCGAGCGGCTGAGCGGGAATGTACGCCTCGTATTCATCCGGTACGCCGGTGGCCGTCATCATGACGGACACGGGGCCCGAGCCGACGTCGTACACAACGGCGAACGTCGCCGGATCGAGCGCGAAGACGGCCGAGGTGATGTAGGCCTTCACGGGATACGGATTCTCCGTATCCTCGGTGTCCTCGAGCGGCGTATGGGTGATCTCCGGATAACCGAGGAGCCAGTCGAGGATGCGCGCCATCAGGGCGTCCCTCGTCGCCGCATCGGCGATCGCCTCGAATCCGAAGGAGAAATAGACGAGCTTGTACGCGCCGGTATCGACCGTGAGGCCGGCCGTGCCGGAGCTCGTCACGGCGTTCGTCCCGACCTGGCCCTTGGACAGGTCGTGCCCCGTGACGGCACCCATCGGCACCAGCTCGTCATAGGTGAACGCGGCGATGGCGATACCGAGCGGATCGATCTCCGACGGGTACCCCTGGTTGTTGGCGCCGCTCCCACCCTGTATGTCGAATGAGAAGCCGCCGCCGACGGGGCTCGCCGGATTGCCCAGCACCGCGCCCAGACCGACATCGTCCTGCACGTATGCCGCATGGAGATAGTCGGCGTAGAACGCCTCCGTCCTGATATCGTATCCGATATCCTGGCCGGTAATGAACAACTTGCCGCCGCCGTCGAGGTAGGCGGCGAGCTCCGCCTGATCCGTTGCGGTCAGTGTCGTTGTATAGTCATTGCCGGTAAACCAGATCACCGTCTCGAAGAGCGCCATCTCGGCGGCCGTCGGCGGCGTCGATACGGTCAGGAACGACCTACCGGCGGCCAGGACGGCGTTCTCGAAGTATGTCTGGTATGCCGCGCCGGCATCGTCATCGACGATGAGAACCTGGGCCCCCGAGAGCTCGACATCCAGTGTCGTCGTCGCGCCCTCGAGCGCCTCTATCCCGTTTCTGAACGTTACGGGATAGGGGAATCCCGGCATGAACTCGAGATCGTACGTCCCGACGGGGAGAACGACAGTGTACTCTCCCGTCCCGGGATCGGTCGACGTCCAGACGACGGCCTCGCCGCCGAGTTTCACCGTGACGTCGGCCGCGACACCGTTGCCGGTGTCACCATCGGTGACAAAACCGGCGATCGTTCCCGAGGGAAGCTGGCTCAACGTTGCATTGAGCGTAGTCACCGCATCAGCGACGACGGTGACCGCCGTGGTGTAGGTATCGTAACCGAAACGCGAAATCTCGATTGTGTGATCACCGGCGACGAGCTGCATCGTGTAGTACCCGAACTCGTCGGTATAGACCCTCTGGCCGGTGTCGGTGACGAGAACCTTGGCGTTCTCGACCGTACCGCCGCCGGAGCTGGAGACGGTACCCTCGAGCGTTCCGACGCCCGCGAGCGCCGCCGTCACTGCGGCGAACGCATTGATGCGACCCCAGCCGTAGTCGTTATCCATGCCCGCGGCGCCGAGATCGACCGACGTCTGGGCGATCAACTGCTTGGCCGTCGCGACATCGAGAGACGGATTCGCCTGGAGCATCAGCGCGACCGTTCCCGAGACATGGGGCGCCGCCATGGAGGTGCCGCTCCATTCACCGCCGGCATCGGTCCACGCCCAGATGCCACCGGGAAGCGAGGAGTATATCTTGACTCCGGGAGCCGAGATGTCGGGCTTCGTCCAGGTGCCGACATACGGCGGTTCGTTCCAGGTGACGGGACCGCGGCTCGAGAAGCCCGCGATGACATCCATGCTGTCGGTCGCCCCGACGCCGTATGCGCTCGGCACGTTTCCGGGGCTGCCCGTCGTGTTCGGCGAGGGCCCCGAGTTGCCGATAGAGAACGACGGGAACACGTTGGCGGCGGCCATGTTGTCGGTCGGCACGATCATCGCCGTGTAGGTTCCCGTGGCCCCGAGTGACATGTTGACGACATCGGCGCCGTCATCCGTCAACGGGTTGTTATCGGGATCGATGATCCATTCCATACCACCGGCAACCTGTGTAAACGATCCACTCCCGCCGGGGATGACCAGGCCGTGCATCAGCTGGGCACCCGGCGCGACGCCGATATCCCAGCCGCTCGCGTTGCCGCCGATCATCGTTCCGGAGGTGTGGGTGCCGTGCTCGGCCGAGTCATGCGGGATGGAACCGGATATGATATTTCCACTCGCGTCGAATTCGGCCCAGCCGCCCGGGTAGGTCGGATCGCCCGGAACATTCGTGACCATCTTGCCCGAAATATCGGGATGCGAGATATCCACGCCGGTGTCCAGGCCGCCGACGCGAACGCCGGTGCCGTCGAATCCGTACGTGGTCCAGACCTGCTTGGCGCCGATCTTGGTGATCGAATCCCAAAGCTGATTCTCGCCCACGCCGAGGTTCGGCCTGTCGGATCCTTCGGGACGCGGCGGCGCCGTTACGGTAAAGTTATCGAACACTTCGATTACATCAGGCCGCGTCGCTATCTCCGCGATGACATCCGGAGTCGCCCGGACGAGGACAATGTTGTCGATCCAGAATTGCCTGATTTTTATGACCTTGTCCTTGACCTCGGGTCTTGCGAGAGACTGGATGAGCGCAGACTGCGAACGGCCGTGTGCCGATCTCATCTCCGAGAAGACCGCAGGGCGGTCACCACGGAGCATGCGCAGGTTGGGTCTGCCGCTCATCCGCACGATCGCGGTTACATATTCGTTAGGCCTTGCAGCGGAAAGCTGTGCTGCCAGCCCGGGTGCAATCTTGACCTTCAGCTCTTCCTGAGCATCGGCCGATTGCACCGAAGGCAGGATTATCAGCAGAACCAGAAGAACCGCCGCACAGCCAAAGAGTCTTGACTTGGATAACATCTTTGATCCTTTCTGTGCTTTTGTTTCGTTATTGCATACCGTTTTGCCCATAACGATCGATTCTTCCTGGTCTATTCATCGATCTTCTTGATATCGTGCTGGATCTCGAAGAAGTTGATCCGATAATCCTCCACTTCCCCGAACAGGCTCTCGCCGTCGGGGCTCGCGTCGGGGTCATCGTACGAGAGCACACCACGCACCCAGAGTTTCGTCTCGTACTTCTCCGCACCCTGCCCCATCGTTTCCCAGATGGCGGCGTCGGGTATCCGGAACTTGGTGAGATAGGTGATCTCCATGTCCGGACCGATCTGCGGGAAGTGCTCAAAGATGTTGATGTGCTCGTTGAGGACCTGTTCGTTTCTGCTCCACATCCTGTCCTGGTTCCAATCGACCCACAACGAGACAGTGAGATCCTGGGCGAATTCGCTCGCATCGCGCTTATTGCAGTTCGGAACGCGTATGAGCCACCTTACGAGCGCCCACTTGTTGGGATGCCACAGGTTAGCATTGGTGAACCAAATGCCGTCGCACTCATCCATCGATACGCCGAGCTGTTCGACCCCCTTGTCCCACACATGGACATACGGGTAGGGGGCCGGAGCGGGGCCCGGCGTGATCTTCGGCGGCAGGATTTCCTGTCCGCCGAGGAGTACAACCTCGCCAGTCTCGAGATACGCGTTCAGATCGACATCCGCCGGCAGGTTTTCGTTGTACAGGCGAATCACCCTGGTCGGCTGCTCGACAGGCGTAAACTGTTGCGCGTAGGAGATTGAAATTGCGGAACTCAGGCACAGGAGGCATACGATGAGCATGATTTTATTCTTATGCATTCGTTCCCTCCTCTTGTGTGTCCCTTTCCTGGCGTGTACCAAAGGCTACAGTACGGACCCGAAGCTTCGTCGGTCACCTCCTCTCCCGCGCGGCGCATGCCGGGTCGCTGTATGCGCCATGATTCCGTCGTTGTTTACTAGATCCGTGATTGAATACCGGCAAAGAACAGTCACTCCAGAATTACGTACCGGTGGCAGTCATCGGTATTGATGTAACCAGTATCGGGGTTTCTTTTTTGAAGATGGATCTCGATCGAAAATCGGCGTCCGGTGTACGATTCCGTTCCTCGTAGCAGGTCTTGGTTCACCGGAAGGTGTACGGGCTCAGGTGCTTTCGCTCCGCCAACTACGTGGTTTCACTTCCTGTAAGCAAACCCCCGGTTGTTGTCTCGTTGCGTACTTCGAAGCTCCCCTCCAGCTTTTCGAAATGGGAGTCTATCACAAGCATTCAAGCAAGTCAACACAATACCTCGCACGGTCTCCGCGCACGGTCCGGCACACGAGAATTTTCCATCTAAAGTTATATGTTGACAGATATTACACGGGGTGAAACAATAGGGACGACTCAAACGAGAGATGATATGCGTTGAAAAGCATGCGGGTAATCGCACCGGTTGATTCACAATGGGGGGTTGCCATGAAAAAGACGCTCTTCTTCACCGTTCTGTTCCTGGGGATGCTCACGCTTTTGATGCCCGGCGTCCACGCCCAGTACAACGTCCCGCACGGCACCTTCAGCTGCGGGGGCGGCATACAGAGCGGCAGCCATTTCATGTACGACACGGCCGGGCAGGGCCCGATCGGCGTTTCGAGCGGCGGTTCCTACATCGTCAAATCGGGCTTCTGGTACGTGGCCGAGCTCTCGTCCACGGTCGATGTGGCCATCACCACCTTCGAAGCCGAGTACTCCGACGACGCCGTCGTTCTTCGCTGGAATATCGCGGCAACCGAGCCGTTCGAGGGATTCAACGTGTACCGGGCGGAAGGCGATGGTGAGGATTTTCACCGGATCAATGAAGGGCTCCTCTCGCCCGAATCCATCGACAGCTATCGCGACGAGACCGCCATTCCGGGACGCTCGTACGGGTATCGCCTCGGCGCCGTGACCGCGGACGGGGAGATATTTTCGATCACCGTCTCCCTCTCCCTGCCGCCGAAGCCGTTGACCCTCTACCAGAACTTCCCCAACCCGTTCAATCCATCGACCAGCATCACATTCTTCCTGCCGGAACAGCAGCATGTGCGGCTCGTCGTGTACGACGTCGAGGGCAGGAAGATACGGACGCTGTGCGACGGCATGCGCGACGTGGGAAAGCATACGGTCCTGTGGAACGGGACCAACGCCGCCGGAAACACGGCCGGCTCGGGGGTCTACTACTACCGTCTCGAGGTCGGCAAGAAGCTCATGACCAAGAAGATGGTGATACTGCGGTAGAAACCGGAGTTCGTACAGGGATCGCAGTTGAAACTCCCGTACCGGGATTCGCATGAACTCCCGTGAGGAATGTCCGCTGTTATCTTTGATAGGCTCAATCTCATCGAAAAACCGGTCCATAACCATGCTCCGAACAGAGGAGGGGTGTCATGAAACGTATTGCACTTTTTTGGGCGCTCGCCGTCCTGCACATCGCTACGGCCGCGGTCGCCGATATTCCGCTGACGCTCGATTATCAGGGTGTGCTCACCGACGTGGGCGCCAGCGCGGTCCCCGACGGCGAATTCTCGATTATATTCAGGATCTACGACGTCGCCTCGGGCGGTTCGGCTCTCTGGGAGGAAACGCAATCCGTTTACGTCTACAAGGGAATATTCAACGTGATCCTCGGCTCCGTTGCGACGCTCGATCTCCCCTTCGACCGGCGGTACTACCTCGGCGTCTCGATCGAAGGGGAAGCGGAGCTGTCGCCTCGTATCGCGCTGGCGTCCGCTCCGTACAGCATCACGTCCCGCGGCGTCGAGGGCGCATCGAATACCTTCCCCTCCGACGGCAACGTCGGGATCGGCACCCTCACGCCGGACCAGAAGCTCACGATCAACGGGGGCCTGCGGATCTCGAATACCGCGACCGCGTCGGGCGGTTCCATCCGGTTCACCGGTTCCGACTTCGAGGGGTACGACGGCGGTACGTGGAAATCGCTCACGTCGGCCGGGAGCGGCGGCCTGCCGTCGGGTGCGGCCGGGCAGACGCTCCGGCATGACGGGAACGACTGGATCGCGAATGACTTTCTTTACAACGACGGGCTTCACATCGCCATCGGTACGACGTCGCCGACGGAACTGGTGCACATACTGGGACCGGGCGACGAACGGCTGAAGCTCGAATCGACCGATCCCTCGGGATCCGCCGCGATACGGATAAAAACGAACGGTGGCACCTTCGATTACCTCAACCTCCAGAAGAGCGGCCCCGGCGCCGCCGGCACCCTCGCGGGCGTGCCGGTCGCCGGTCTCTCCCGCGTCTCGGCGGGAGCCGACGCGGGCGCCCTGATACTGCACGTGAGCAGCGATGATCCGATGCACTTCGCGACGCACAATACGGAATGGATGAGGATCGAGGGAAACGGCGATCTGTTCCAGTACGGTTCATTGCACCAGAAGCTCCTCCACTCACGAGGAACCACACCGTACGGAGCCGACATCCGCCTGTACGACAACAGCGAAAACGAGATCATGGAACTCATTACCGACCCGGACGGCTCCGGCGGACAGTTTATCGTCGCGCGCGACACCGGCGCCACGGGGTTCGCCGTCGACGGTAACTACACTGGGTCCAACGAGCCGATGGTCGCAATCTACGGTTCGGCGCGATCGGCGATATTCAACATGGACAACTCGGGGAGCAGCTCGGTCTCGCTTCCCGCCAGTGCGATATCGGACGTCGAGATGCTCGACGAACCGGGAGCGGCGAGCTACGCGCAGGGTGTCGCCGCCGTCGAAATCGGCACCTCCTACACGATCGCCGGCATGCGGAGCATCGTGACGCCGACCGCGGGATACGTCCTCGTCATGGCTAACTGCGGCGCTGAATTGCTGCACACGTCCGGAACCACGTCGAGAGTCGACTTCGGCGTCTCGGATCTACCCTCGGGGTTGCCGGACAACCAGGAGCTTTCGATACTGTTCGATGGCGTTCTCCCGACCGGTATACGGCACCTGCCCGCCGGGTGCCACGGGCTCTTCGAGGTGACATCAGCGGGAACGCATACGTTCTACCTCATCGGCATCAAGACGAGCGGCAGCTTTTATTTCTATGACATCCAGCTTACCCTCGTCTTTATCCCGACGGCGTACGGCGATATCAATCCGACCGTCGCGGGCGGCGGCGCACGGAGGACGGAGCGTGGTTCCGCCGCGCGGGGGACGGACCGCATTCTCGCCGCGCCGATGACCGTGAGCGACATACAGAGGGAGCGCGCCGATGCCGAGACCTTGAACGCGGCCCGCGTGGAGCGCGAGCTGGACGAGCTCCGTGCCGAGATCGCGAAACTCAAGCAGGCGCTCGGACCGGTCGGGGACAAATGACCGCCGCCGCGCCAAACGAGCAAAAATAGCTTTGACAAGTGTTTGCAGCTGATGGGACAATCGCCCCGAGCTCAAATCACAAACGAAATCCCACCATGCAATCGCAGGGATTCGCCTTCCTGCATCACGGGATAGAAGGAGGTTCGTTCATGATCCGTTTACTCGCGATTTCCGTACTGCTCACGGCGGCACTCGCCCCTGCGGCCAACGGAATCATCCCGCAGGCCCTGAACTACCAGGGTGTTTTGACCGGCGCCGGTGGAGCGGCGGTTCCGGACGGCACCCATTCACTGACTTTCCGGCTGTACGACGTGCCTTCGGGCGGCGCGCCGCTCTGGGAAGAGACGCAGGGTTCCGTCACGGTCACCAAGGGCATCTTCAACGTGGCCCTCGGCTCGGTAACGTCACTGGATCTGCCGTTCGACGAGCAGTACTTTCTCGGCATCGCGGTCGAGGGAGAGGCGGAGCTCACCCCGCGGCTCTACCTTGACGCCGCGGCCTACAGTCTCGCCTCGCGAAGCGTCTACGGCGCATCGAATATCATTCCCGCCGACGGCGACGTCGGCATCGGCGTGACGGATCCCGCGGAGAAGCTCGAAGTGGCCGGAGGAATTCTGATCGGTGCGACGTCCGGGACGAACGCCGGTACGATCCGGTTCAGCGCGGGGGACTTCGAGGGATACGACGGCGGTACGTGGAAGTCGTTCACCGCCACCGGCGGCAGCAGCCTGCCCACGGGCGGTTTGGGCCAGACGCTGCGTCACAACGGCATCGACTGGATCGCGACGAGCAACCTTTACAACAGCGGATCGGCGATCGGCCTGGGCACGACGACTCCCGGGCGTGACATTCACATCTATCGCGACGCCAACTCGACAGCCGGCATCACGATCGAGAATCCGAACGCGGGATTGAACGCCAGCGAGCGGATCAGCTTTATCGGATCGAGCGGCGATATCGCCGGACTGGCCGTCTTCGGACCCGGTCATTCCGCCTACGCCAACCACATGCGTCTCTTCAACAACCGCGGCGGTGGTCTTCTCTCGCTGTCGGCAGGCGGCGGCGGCGTGACGATCCTCGATAACGGCAACGTCGGCGTCGACGTCTCGAATCCCAATGCCACACTGCACGTCAAGGGGGGAAACTGGGATCTCGACGGGACGAACGGCGATCTCAAGATCGGAGACGACGCCTACCGTCTCAAGATCGGCGTCGCCACGGACGGCGCCGACGCCGGTATCGCGGGTATCCGTATGCAGGGAGGGGTCGAAAGACTCATACTCGGCGCCGGATCGTCCGAGGTGCTGTCGGTGCTCTCGACCGGCGACGTCTTTATCGGTTCCGACACGCAGGACGGCGAGTTGAACATGTACATGAACGGTTCCGCTTTTCCATTCATGCAGCTGACCAGCTCGGCATACGGCGGCGAGCTCGCGGTGTACGAGGAGAATGGTACCGCCTGCGCCGCGCTGGAGCCCGACTACAACGGAACGGGTGCATACTTCTACCTGCGGCGGAGCGGGGCCATCACGG
>Ga0307379_10004857_pt1 | contig 18965 bp, 17 predicted proteins | sample UN2MG_FD_202237 | JGI IMG/M metagenome (GOLD analysis project Ga0307379, IMG submission 202237) | Soil microbial communities from Risofladan, Vaasa, Finland - UN-2 | ecosystem: Environmental > Terrestrial > Soil > Coastal area > Acid sulfate soil | place: Finland: Risofladan, Vaasa | collected... | reverse complement strand
GTTAGTCTCTAAATATGTATGTAAACAAATGAAATCCCAAAAGTTTGAAAATGAGTCTCTATCTGGAAAAGTAATTCATACTGCATCTATTGCCGGAATGGTTGTTGATCTCAAATTATCAGCATATACATTAAGTAAAGTTGGAATAATTGCCATGGTAAAAATGCTTGCGCAAAGTTTAGCTCCAAAAATCACTGTTAATGCCATTTCACCAGGTTATCATATAACAGGGATTTATAATTATTCCGAAGACGCGATGAAAGCCACAATGGATGATGGACGTGTTAAAACACCTTTAAATAGAATGGGAACAGTTCAAGATGTTGCAAATATAAGTGTATTTTTAGCGTCTCCTTTATCGAACTTCATAACAGGACATAATATTCCCGTAGATGGTGGAATTGCAGAAGTAGGCGTTCCAGCAAACTATATAAAGTCTGAAATTTAAAATCTATTTTTTTATTGTTTTTGATATTAAAATAGGTTAAAAATTTATATCCTAAAGAAAATCGATAATTAATTATAAATAAAAAAATTAAAATTTAAAATTTAAATACTTTCTTTCTTCTTTTTTTTAGGCTCTGGAGTTCTCCTTAATTCTTCAAAACCGGAAGGAAATAGATTAGTAAGTTTCCGTGGTGTCGTATCGTATCCTTTTTTTCGCATTATCTCATAGAGCTTTTCAGAATTGTAGTCATAAGAATAATCCATTACTTCGATTGATAAAAGCATATAAGAGAATGATGTGAGGAATGGCGTTCCATAGAACATTACTATTAAAAGAAAAATTCCAAATATAAACATAAAAACTGCATTTGAATCATTTCCTGTGAAGAATCCAGAAAAATCCACTGTCTGAAAAAAAGCAAAAAAAGTTATAACAGCTGAAAATCCAGCGATACCTTTTACAATTGATTGAGCCCATATACTGATAGGTTCAATATCTCCAGGCTTTCTATGTTTCTTTGATTCAAGATAATAAGCAATTCCAGCATCATCAAGTAAATAATTTCCCGAAATAAAAAATGAAAATACTATGAATGTGAGGACCATCGGAATTATGGATAATAAATTATACCCGATCATAAATTGGAAGAATTGTTGTCCACCAAAAACATCAAATGTTTGAGGGTACCCAAACACTGGTGAGAGTGAATTGTACGAGTAGAACCCTATTGCCATTGAAAGAAGTAAGGGAAGGATAACTCTTTTAAGTCTAATAATGGTGCTTAATTGTTTCCTATCTTGTAGATCTTCAACGAAAATTGCATGTTTATGACTCTTTGAAAACTTGAAAAAGAAACTTCGAAGCGATATAAAACCATACGCAAATTGAGGTGCGAATTGATTATAGATACAAGCTGTTAAAGGAAGTAACCCAAACCAAATAATTGTTGTAGCAGTATATACAATCGTAAGACCTGTCATAGAGTCCCCAACAATCAATGTCCTATTGAAGATGTTTAACATCAATAAGAACATGACGAAATTAATTGTCATTAATGCTACTACTACTACATTTACAACAACAGCCATTTTACTTTGTTGTAATCTGTTGCGTTTTGGTTTTATCTTCTTTCCATTAATAATTAGTACTATCAGACTAAAAACGAGCATGATAGCTAGAATTATAAATATGGCAAGTCCCGGTTCGAATATAGGAGAAAGCCAAATGGGAAATGGTTTTTGAGTGGAAATGGCTGTTATTTTATCACCATCCTCAAAAGCATAATCTTTTTTGCCATCACCATCAATATCGGGAATAGTTATAATATCCGATACACGATAATCTATATTAATTAATGCTAGTTCAGTATTTGATATGGGATCAATTATTATAAATCGACTTCCTTCTTGTCCTGTCAACGTAGTATGTCTAATGGTAAGTAGAATTTCATCGCTATTATCTCCAGTTAAATCTTCCTCTATTACAAAACATCCCGGTAATTCTTCATTTTCATCTGGAGTAAATTTATAATACTGCCAAATAATATCTTGTTCCGTTAGAGATATAGAATAAACATAAGCAAAGTATTGCCTTTCTTCATGAAGGGATATACTAACTAAAACATAAGTGAATCCATCATCGATTAGAGTATTCATTGCGGTTAATTCCGCGTTATTATCAGTCATGGGTATTAAAAATTCATCAAGAATACTTCCATTCAATCCATTAAAGAGGCTTACATTTCCTTCCCAGGATATTGTTAAAATCTCAAGAATCCCATCAAGATTGAGATCTTCTATAAAACAATATCTATTGATATGTAATTCATTTTTAGAGAATATAGGATCTAATAAATTATCTGAACTTGTATTGTATAATATAATAGCATCCTGCCTAAGAAAGAGAGCATGTTTTTGACCATTATAATCAAATTCTGTTATTACCGGTAATGTAAGATCATAAAAGACATTCGCTTCAGAGGTAGAATTCATAAAAATAGATTTTGTTCGAGTTCCATTGATAAAATATGTGGAAATATTTACATGATAATTTTCACCGGGAAGGGTAAAATATTTTCCTTCTAATATAATAAAATCTTCTATATTATCACCAAGTTCGCTGACTCTAATAACGCCTAATACCAGATTTGTAGTAATATTCCCTGAAAGTGAGCTTCCATTTTTTCCACTTATTATTATGTTTGTAAAGTTATTATGAATAACCATGGGTCTTATTCGACCAGAATCATATGGATCTATACCCCAAGATTCATTGACTCTCGCCATATTTGCAAAAAAATCTTCATAACCATCTGAATCAATATCTCCTATAGGGAAAAGTTCCCGAACTGGTGTAGTATATTCTTTTGACCAAATTTCCAATCCTGTTATTCCATCAATAGCATAAATCCCTCCATGTCTCGTGGTATTATATATAAATTTATCTGTATCTCTTAAGTCAATACTTCGAGTATACATATTCGCAATTATATCTTGAACTCCGTCATCATTTAAATCTCCTGTAAGTTGCATATCAAGCTCAGCAGGATATTGATTAGAAACATCATCCCAATTGTATCCCGGAACAAGCTCCATCTGAGTGACAAAAATTAATCCCAGAGTACCGAAAACAAGAAATGAAATCGCTAGTAGAATTATATTTACAGGGTTTTTTAGTTTCATTGTTCTTTTCATACCTTGGTTTTTTTTATAATATATTTTATAACATACCAAACATCTTTCTTTCTTATTAATTTAAGGTTTGTCCAGTAATTTCAACCCACAATTTTGATAATTTAGTTAAAAAAATATTGAATGGACAACCTTTTTTTATTTACATTTTTATACTAGTTTGATTTCAATTTTCAATATAATAATATCATAAAATGGAGGAATTTAAAGTGTTAGATTTTATATTTGCTATTTTACAGATAACTTTAGCTGTAGGTTTGATGGGTTTCTGGGGAATGTTTTACGTTACTGAATACAAGAATAAGGACAGAAAGATGTCAGAAACTGAATACAAGCATGAATTATCATTTCCATTACCTGATCTGGGATGGGTTCTTCCTAATCTGATTATCAGTTCAATTGGACTTTTATTGAGAGAGCCTTTTGGATATTTCTTTACTATTACCGCCGCGAGTGGAATGATGTTTTTAGGTTTGATAGACTTAGCATTTAATCTCCAAAATAAGGGGTTCAATATTAAGGAACATGGATTTGATGCTTACATGAGCATATTTATTGTCTCAATAATGTTAATTTTGGGTCCAATATTTTTAATCTTTGGATGGTTCAATATGATGCTATAAATTAATTATTGAAAGGAGGAGATAAATATGGTAAAAGAAAAAATGCTTAAAAGGCAACCATTTAAGGAAAAGTCTGCAATAATTTGTGGAGGTTCACAAGGCATAGGAAAAGCTACTGCAAAGTTATTTGTTCAGTTAGGTGGAAATGTGTGCATAGTAGCAAGAACGTTAGATAAATTAAAAGCTGCTGCTGAAGAAATAAAGAGCTTTAAAATTAACGAGAATCAATTTTTAGAAATTATTTCTTGTGATACATCAAATATGGAACAAGTTGAATTGTTATTTAATGAATATATTAAAAAATTTGGAGTTCCGGATTACCTCTTTAACTACGTAGGTATCTCATTACCTGATTATACAGAAAAATTAACAATCGAAAATTTCAGATTCCACATGAATACTAATTTTTTTGGGCAATTATGTCCAATAAAAGCGCTATTACCTCATTATATAAAGCGAAAAGAGGGATATTTCATAAATATGTCTTCAGTTTCAGGATTTATTGGTTTAATGGGTTATTCAGCTTACACACCTACCAAATTTGCTATTGTAGGATTAAGTGAAGGATTAAGAAATGAATATAAACCTTTCAATATTAAGATTTCAGTAATTTTTCCCAGTGACACAGACACTCCTGGTTTACATGAAGAAGCTGAGACTAGACCTGAAGAACTAAATATCATAGCTGAAAGAGGAGGGCTACTGAAACCTGAAGATGTTGCAGTAACAATTGTGAAGGGTGTTCTAAAAGAGAAATTTTACATCTTTCCAGGTTCAACTAAATTTCTGTGGAGGATGATGCGATTCTTTCCAAAATTAGTTCATTGGATAATCGATAGCGATCTTAAAAAAGCTCGAAAAAAGATGGGTAAAGATAAATAATCATATTATTTTTTTTCTTTTTTTGCAAATATGTATCTCAAGATATGTGAATGTGGTCCTAATTCTCCATGATTTTCGTGATCTTCCATTATTCCAGTCTCAATTACAGAATATTCTTTGAAATGCTCGTTTAAATCAGGTTCTGTGAAGTAATGAGTAGGTCTCCATGGTTTACTTTCGAAAGTATTTTCTTCAATTCGTTTACCTTTTCCAAAACTTCCTTCCTTATCGGAAAATACTACGAAAAATACATAACCATTAATCCTCAATTGTTTATAACATTTCTTCAAGAAAGAAATTCGATCATCTCTTAAAAGTAGATGTAATACATTATGGCAATAGATCCCATCAAATTTTTCATCATCAAAAGGCATATCTAATACTGAACCTTGGAAAAATTTAGTTTTTGGGTTGAAACTTCTCGCGATATTTATAGCGGCAGCAGAAATTTCAATTCCAACCACATCTAAAATTGAATCTGAAAATAACTTGGTATTTCTACCATAACCAGCACCTGGAACTAAAATGTTATGAAGTCCGTGTTTTTTAAACAACTCAAGAGCGTATTTTGCAGTCTTACTGGACTCAGTTCCCCAAATTTTGCCCCCATCAATGAATCGTTGCTCCCAATATTCCATAAGAAGATTAATTTTCCTTGTTAAATATGTTTTTATTGATTTGAAAGATCTAAATCAAATAATTTTTATATTAAACTCATGAAAAAATTTGGATTTATTGTTAATCCTGTTGCTGGAATGGGCGGATCGGTTGGTTTAAAGGGAACTGACGGAGATTTATACAAAAAAGCTTTAAAAATGGGTGCAAAATCCATAACTCCAAAATTAATAGAACAATTTTTTAATAATATTAAAAACATTGATAAAATAACCTTTATAACCGCACCGGGTATAATGGGTGAGGATTATCTAAAATCCAACCAATTGAGCTATAAGGTAATCGGACATATTGAAGAAGAAACAACTTCTACTGATACTAAGAATATAGCACGTTTGCTACTCAAAAAAAAAGTGGAATTAATTGTATTTTTTGGGGGGGATGGTACCGCTCGGGATATTTTTGATTCGATTGGTTTAAATCTCCCTGTTATTGCAGCACCTACAGGAGTTAAAATGTTTAGTTCAGTATTCGCAATTAATTCAAGAGCGGCAGCAGAACTAATTGATGCTTTTATCTTGAATAATATTGATTTTGAAGAAAGGGAAGTTTTGGATATTAATGAAGATTCGTATAGTATGGGGATTTTGGAATCAAAACTTTATGGGTACTTGAAAGTGCCAAAGGTACGGAATTTAATACAAGCGAGCAAGGATGCATCAAGAAGCGGGAGTTCCTATGAAATCAATAAAAAAGAGATTGCTCTTCATATAATCGAAAATATGAAAAATGACGTTCTATATTTATTAGGGCCAGGTACTACAGTAAAAGCTATTACTAACGAATTAAAATTACCAAAAACTCTTTTGGGTATAGATGCAATTTATAATAAGCAAATTATTGAAAAAGATTTAAATGAAAAAAGAATTCTTAAAATATTGGATACATACAAGCATGTTCAAATAATTCTTAGCCCTATTGGCGGTCAAGGGTTCATAATTGGAAGGGGTAATAGGCAATTTACTCCTCAAATACTAGAAAAAATAGGAAAAAAAAATATGATTATTATTTCGACCAAAGAGAAGTTGAGATCGTTAAAATGTTTAAGAATTGATTCAACAAGCATGGAGATTGATGACTTATTTAAAGGATTAATCAGCGTTGTAATAGGGTTTAAAGAAGAAACAGTAATTCAAATTGAATAATCAAATTCAATAACTTAAAAAAAATGAAAAATGTTATAAAATATTTAATTCTTTTAATTTTTCTTTAGTTGGTGCTCCTGTATCCCAGTTCCAATCTCTTAATTCATAATATTTCTTTAGATTAGGCTCCAAATCAAGAGATATGTTGGCTGTTTTGCCAGAAGTTAGAACTTTTTTCATGTGACCTGGTAATCTATCATCTTCTCTAGTTATTCCGAGTTTCACATTAATTAGACGTTTGAGGTTATTGATTCGTTCACCAACTCTCATTAGAGATTTCTTATCATAGTCTAAACCAGTGGCAGCATTGATAAATCCAAGAATGTGTTTAAAATCTGGGTTTGCAAATCCACAATTTACGGCTGAATCATCAATAGCGCGTATATCTTGGAATGCTATAACACCTTTCTCCCTCCCCTTTATCGAATATCTATCACCAGCTTTAACTCGTAATTTTGGATAAGCGACCATTCCCAATTCGGCTGAAAACCAATCACATTTTTCGTGATTAGCACCAACACAACATGTTATGTAACTTAGCCCTTGACCTGCAAAAGCTCTTGGATCATGCATTGGAATCTCTAATCCTTTCACGTGAGCGGCTAATTCTGGATCTACTTCCAATTCCTTAGCCATAGATCGCACACCTTCTGCTAAGAGAGCTCCAATTCCATTTCTTGTAGATATTTTATTGATGAGTTTTAAGATTAATTCACCATTACCCCATCTAATTTCATCCAAATTTACTGTTTCTAGTTTAGATTTAATTTCATTGATAGCAATATTATTTTCAACCAAATAGATTAAAAATGCAATGCTAACACCAGCGGAAATAGTGTCAATTCCATAGACATTGCACATATGATGAGCAAGAATCACGCTTTTTGAATCAAATACCCCACATAACGGTCCAAATGCGCCTACAGATTCATATTCTGGTCCATCGACGCTGATTTTTCTTCCATTATCTTCAATAATGGTTGTTTTACCACATCTCATTGTACATCCTGCGCATCCATAATCTAATACGGGATATTCTTCTTTGAGAGTCTTTCCAGATAATTTTTCAGCAAGAAATTCGGTCTCAGTATAATAATAACCTGATAGATCTCCAAGAGCCATTCCAATATCTAAATAACAATTAGTACCATATAATGTAAAAAGCATGGGTACCATTTGTTTCAGCAATACTCCTCTTTTCACGTCTTCTGCTTGCTTCAGAAATTCTTTACCAATAGCTGAATCTGCAATCTGTACCTTACTAGTACCGTGAATTACTAATGCTTTTAAATTTTTAGAAGCCATGAGGGTTCCCATGCCACATCTCCCAATTGCCCTGCCTTCGTCATTAATTATGCAACCATATTTAACAAGGTTTTCTGCTCCAACTCCTATGGTAGCTACACGTAGTTTATCATTTTTTAATTCTCTTTTGATGAGTCTCTGAGTTTCATAAGTATCCCTACCCCATAAGCTGCTAGCATCCTTGAATTCGATAGATTGATCATGAATATATATGTAAATGGGATTTTTTGATTTTCCTGTAATAACAATAGCATCATATCCACTATTTCGTAATGAAATACAGAATGTTCCTCCAGAACTTCCTTCTCCCCAGATTCCTGTATGTGGAGATATCCCCGATACAGTATACCTTCCTGAAGAAGGTCTTAGAGTACCAGTAACAGGTCCAGTTGCAAATATGAGAGGATTGATTCCGGACATTGGATCTTTCTTTAATGTTTCATAATCTTCATCTGATAATCTATCATATATTAACTTCGCACTTAACCCAGTCCCTCCAAGATAATCCTTGGCTATCTGAGGATTTAAATCTTTAATTTCAACTTGTTGATCATCTAAATCAATAAATGCAATTTTACCATTATAACCAATTAATTTTCCACCCATAATTTATCACCATACAATTTAAAAATCTATTGCTTTTCCCTCCCAGGCATATTCAAATATTTTTTTGTATAAATCAGCATTTATTGCTCGGTATGATGTGAGGCTAACAGCATCATCTTCTGCATAAGAAACCAATAAATCTAATTTTGACATGTAATCTACTTTTGTTATATCTGGTTTTCTTAATTCCCTAATACTTGTTGGGGCGTCTATTGAATGTATGAACTCTTTCAATTTATCCATAAACTCCTTGAAAAGTTCTTCTCGAGGCTTATCCTCAACGGAAATATTAAAAATTGGACATAAATCTTGCCATCTATCTGTTACTTTTGCTTGGAATTCAATGGAATATGGCAAGTACAATCCTACAGCTAAACCATGATGTATTCCGAATATCTTCCCTGCAGAATGACCAAGTGCATGATCAATTCCAGGAACCGTGTTACCAAAACCAATTCCAGCCATTAATGCAGCCATGTGCATGTGATCTCTCGCTTCAATGTCTTTTGCTCCATATTTAAAGGCTCGAGGTAAATAATTAACAACCTCTTTTATCGCTGTATAGTTTACAGCATCTAAATAAGGAGAACCCCAATTTGAAACGTAACTACCCATCGCATGAGATAATGCATCTAATCCTGTACCTGCTGTCAACAATGGAGGCATATCTTTTACGAAATCAGTATCCAATATTGTGATATCTGCTGGAAATTCATCACTCATTACTTCTAATTTTTTAGGCGGATCTCTAGACATATCCGTTAATACTGCTGCAGAAGATACTTCAGATCCAGTACCTGACGTAGTAGGGATTGCTATGAAAAATCGAAATTTTCTTCTTAATCCTAATGATCCAAAGTAAGGAAGAATATTAAATACATTAATATTTGGATTCTCATACTTAACCATTACCATTTTAGCGGTATCCATGACGCTCCCTCCACCAAGTGCAATTATTACTTGTGGCTTAAATTCTTCACAAATTTTGGCTCCTACATCAATTGTTGGAAGAGGTACTTCTGGTTCTGCTCCAGACCATATTTTATACTCCATTTCAATAAGATCAAGATACTCAGTAACTTTTTTAGCATATTTTTGAGTAAAGGAATCAGTAATAATTAAGGCCCTTCGATCTTCCTTATCAAACATCGCCTTTAAGTAATTACTAACCTGAAGAAGTCCTACTTTACCCTTGTAAATGCGTGAGGAAAAGTAATTAGACATTACGCCGCGTAACGCTTTTCCGCCCATCAAAGCCATCATATCCTTGACAGTTTGAGATTCATACCAAGCCGGTTGTTCTTTTGTCATTTTTTTTTATTCCTCCATAAATTAGTGAATTTCTTTTCAGAGTTTACGAAGAAATTCAATTTTTAAAAAATAGTTAATCAAGTAATATATTGAATATACCAATAAATAAAGACTTAATTAACTTGAAGATTTGAAAGGAGTATAAACTCATTTATAGAAAATATAAATAACCTTCAAATACAATGTTTTACAACATTATTTTACACAAATTTATTAATAACAGGAAGAGAAAATAAAATGGCATGGACACCTCCAACAAAAATAACAGTAATAGTGTCTTTTATATTCGTTGTTCTTGGATTAATTTTGTTAATTGAATTAATCTGGGGAGTCATGGGCTTCTATAGTAGTTTACCACTATTAACATTTGCTGAACCAACCCTAAGTTCAGAGGAAGTTTGGTATATTATTGGGTTATTCTGCATGTTTTTTGGGTGGTTTTTGATGATACTTGGAGTTCGTGTTAAAGGTATGTAGATATTAAATCATTTTTTTTTTTCATTTTTTTTCATAAATAAACAGATAAACTTTTTTACTTTTTTCTGTTAAATATATCTAATTTAAGTTAAATTTGGATTAATTATCATGGAAATTAAAACAATTGCTATTATTGGAACAGGTTTTATGGGAGACCAAATTGCTTCAAGGGCAATATTGTATGATTATAAATTAAAATTATATGATATCAATGAAGAGAGCTTGAATTTAATTAGAAAATCTCTTGCTGGTTTTTTAAGAAGAAGGCGAATGAAAGAAAAATTGGAATGGGTTAGTTTTCACAATGATCTTGCTGAAGCTGTAAGTGATGCTGATTTAATTATTGAGACAATTCCAGAGAAATTAGAGTTAAAAAGGGAAATTTTTTCAAAGATCGATGAACTTGCTCCTCCAAATGCCATAATTGCTACAAATAGCTCCTCAATCCCAGTTTCAAAGATCGAAGATTCAGTAAAAAGAAAAGGGCAAGTTTTAAACATCCATTTCTATGCACCGATCAGTACGATGCCAATGGTTGATATAATGAGAGGTACTCAAACTACCGATATCGTTTTTGAGACTGGAAAAAAATGGATAGAAAGCCTTGAGTGTACACCATTAGTGGTTAAAAAAGAATGTTTGGGGTTTGTGTTTAACCGTGTATGGCATGCTGTAAAGAAAGAATGTTTAAAGATTTGGGCTGGAGGACATGCTGATATAGAAACAGTTGATACTGCTTGGAAGATTTTTACAGGTATGGGTTTGGGACCATTCCGTTTAATGGACGGTGTTGGTTTAGATACAGTACACAATGTTGAGATGACTTATTTTAATGAGAGTGGGAATCCGGATGATGAGCCTCCTAAAGAATTAAAAGAAATGGTAAAAAAAGGTTTACTTGGGAGAAAATCTGGTAAAGGCTTTTACTCTTGGGAATAGCATAGTGTTATAAAAAATAGAAAAAGATCCCTAACCATTGCAGGTTGTCACCAGATATCTATCGTTTATACATCCAGATCATCCATGCGGGATTTAAAGTTTTGTATTAATTGCTTCCATCATCATTTCAATTGAGGGTCTGTCAGTTTTGTCTTTTCCAATATAGGTCCAAACGATTTTTCCTTCCTTATTTATTAGAAATTTACTCGGCACTGCTTGTTTCACATTCAATGAGCCCCCACCTCCGGGAGCAAACCAATAAACATCATAATCTCTTGCTATTTTTGCGCCTCGATCAGCTATCATATCTATGGAAAATTCATTTTCTTCCGTGAATTTTTGTAAGAGTCTCACGCTATCACTCGCTATTGATATTAATTTGATACATTTGTTTTCAAATTGAGATATGTTTTCGGTTAATAACGTTAAATGTTTCTTGCAATGACTTCACCAATTTCCTCTGAAAAAATCGATAAGAACTCCTTCATGAGTCTTTAAAAGTTGATTTAGATTGATTTTCTTGCCATATATGTCCTCTGTGTCGAACACTGGTGCCTTGGAACCAATTAACAACCCTTTCGGTCTTGGGGGTTCTTCATCAGCCATATTGATATTTTACTCTTAAAATTTAAATAATTTTTGAATATAAAAAAGAAAAAGAATTTTAAAAATTAAACTATAGCTGTCCAAGGTACTGGTAAAAATAGATCCAGATCAATATATATAGCTGCGTATATGGTTTCAAATGAGATTTGTAGCGTTAGAGTATCACTATTAAGAATTAAATATTCACAGTAAGTAGAATTCACTACTATTCTAAGGGTTTGATCAAGTGTCTGGGTAAAGGAATGAAATCCACTATAATACCGATTTGGGGCTTCCCCTATTTTTGTACCATTTGATAGATATAATCCCAATGAAAGGTTTACGTCATAGATGGCATAGATTCCATTGTTAATTATATCAAATGTTAGAGTAATATTCAAGGTGTCATCAGAATAATCCGGATCTGCACTGGCACCGGGATCCCGAACTACATCTGCAGGTTGAATATCGTGTAAATTAAAATTAAGATTCATACCACTAAATATAACGCTTGCAAAATAACCCATGATTACTAAACCCATCAAAAATCCAAATGCTTTAAAAACCTGGCTTAATTTAAACTCTTTCTTAGTAACTCTATATTCTTTCTTCTTACGTAATTCAATAGCTTCTACTAAGTATTGCATTGCTCTAATAATTGTTGAACCTAAAAATAACCAAGCAATAAATTTTATTCCTAGTAGAATCTGAATTAATTCTGTATTGATATAATAGGTTCCTAATTCCACACCTGGTTCAAATCCCCCAAAGATATAGAACAAATATATACCTGAGTATATGCTAATGAAAAAAGAAATTAAACGATTAGCTGAGGTGTCTTTAGGAAAAGCATATTTGAGCATTGAGATGATTGTTCCAATTATCCCAAAAATCATGATTGAAGTAGTGAAACTCTCAGTAAATGTAATGACATTGAGATACTCAAACACATAAATAAGTCCTAAAGGTAAGCCAATATAGAACACTGCGCTTATAATTCCATGAAGGATCATCTTACCCCATTGTATTTCCATCTTACTATCACTTTTTATTTTTTAATCTGATTTTTAATTTTTGATTATAAAGTTCATAAATTCTTTTCTATATAAAATTATCAATTCGCGGATATAAAACATTGGCAATATGCATTAAATATTTGAAAATTTTTGTTTGATGTTCCATTACAAATATAGCTAATCTAATTTTTTCATTTTTTTTAGCTTTCCTTTATTTTAATTCCTTTTATAAAGAACAAGCTGATTAAATAAAAAATACTCATTGAGAAGAAAAGCAAGGTAATCACCACAGGATTATCTTCATTCGAACCCGAGAGGAAGGTTCCGACAAAGATTGAAGCAAATGCCGGGCCTAAATATGTTACAAAATATAATAAACCATAATAAGATCCCGATATACTAGAAATATTTTTATCTAAATTAGTTCCAGAGACATTTATTGATTCAGCAGCTTCTTGAACAATGGAAGCACCTAATGGGATAGAAAAAAGAGTATAGGAATAATAGGAACCTAAAACTGTACTCCATACAATTATATACAACAAGATCTTTACTCCAAATTGAAGATTTCCAATTAAAAAGAATATGTCAAGCATTGAGGCAATCAATGCTACAAAAATTACTCTAAAATACGATTTTACCAATACAATCTTATTTTTTGTAACTTTTTTCCATAAGAAATACCAACCAAACTTACCGAAAATAGAGATGAAAATGTAAATAAAGAATTCTGAAGCTTTTAACTCGAGTAGAAATGTTTGGAAAGGAAAAACTAACAATCCTAAGGTTTTTCCAGTAATTGCAATAAAAAAGCCAGCGAGAATAAACCGAATATAATTCTTATCTTTTAATGGAATTCTCATTTTTTTAAATGCTTCCAAGATCTTTGTTTTTTCAAGTTGATAGCTATCTCTTTTATAAAAACTTTCATCAACCGAAAAGTATATTAAAATTACAGATACCAGTCCAAATATAGCAAGAATAGTTGCAGTTAATGGTATATAAAATAATAATACTTTTCCAGAAGATTCCCACCATTTTACATTGGCAGGATTCTCTAGTAAACTTTGGACAATGAGAGGGATAAGAAGTGCAAAAATTGAAGCAATTATTGCAAATGCTGAACGGATTGAAGCAACACTTTCTCGATTTTCTGTTGTTTGAGATTGTTCTGGAAGCATTGATAGATATACACTATATAATAAAGATCTAGAGATAGAAGTCATTATGGTAACGATCCAAAAAAATAGAGCAGTAGGCAGAAAAAGAGAATTATTTTCAGGGCATTTCCAAGGGGGAAACCAAATCAAAATTGATCCAATGAACCAGATCGGCAAGGCATATAATAAGAAAGGTCGGCGTTTTCCATGTTTTCCGGGCTTTTTGTTATCAACAATAACTCCAAAAATAACAGCAAAAAATGAACCAATTATTAATTGGGATGTGACTCCAATTGAAACGAGGACTGAGTTTAAATTAATTGTGTAGACATAATATTGGAATGCAAAAACCGCTTCTAACATATTAGATAAAAGTATCCCCAAATCTCCAAGGCAATAACCAATAAGGCGTTTTCCTTTTAATTCGCGAGGAGTGAAAGAACCAATCATATGATACTAATCTCTGTTAGTTTTTTCAATCTTAATTAGTAAATTGCCGATTAGATTATGACTGAAAACAAATAGTATGTCTATTAGTTTCCACCATCTAGGAACATAAATCTCTTTCTTATTCTTCCTTGAAGCATGGAGTACTCTTTTCGCAATATCGTTGGCTTCTAGAAGCTTAAATAAGAATCCGCGTTTTTCATAATTTTCGATCCATTCAATGGTCTCAGGTGTATTATAGAATCTAGTTTTCGCTGGTGCTGAAATGATCGTTATGACATTTATCATCTCTTTCAGCATTTTGTATTCCGATCGTAGAGAATCTGCTAAAGCAATAACAGCACTCTTGCTCATTGCATATGCCGCCATGTTTGGAACGCCTGTTCTTCCAGCCGCACTTGATGTAAATATAAGCTGTCCAATTTTTTTATTAACAGTTTTTTTAATTTGAGTTGGTCTACCAATAAATGGTAAGGCCGCTTGTAACACTAACCACATTCCGTCCGTGTTGATCGACATTACTTTTCTGTATTCTTCAAAAGTCCCGTTATTTGTAATTGAACATTTACTTCCAATCCCGGCATTATTGAATAATATATCAATATATCTTTCTTCTTCTCCAATTTTATTTATCGCATTCCTAATTTGGTCCCGATCTAATACATCCATTTCATAAAATTCTACTAATTCCGCACCTAAATCCTTTAATTCTTGTTTTAATGGATCAATCTTAGGATTAGGCAGATCTAAAAGATACATCCTCATGCCAAGAGGTGCAAATTTTCGGCATGCTGCACTACCGATATCCCCACTAGCACCTGAAATTACAAATACTTTACTTTTATACCATTTCTTCTTCATTCTATTACACTTTTTCAAAGTTCTTTTTTTTAATTCTAATTGAAAGGAGAATTAATTTATCATATAAAGCATTTCTGTTAAATTCAATCAAATTTTTTTAGCGACCTTAAAACTATTATATAATAATTCTTATGTAGTATTGATCCTATTATGAAAATTTTAGTTACTGGAAGCGCTGGTTTTATAGGTTCAGCACTAAAAGAATTTTTAGAGGAACAAGAAATTGACGTCATTCCCTTTGACATTAAGGATGATCTTCAATACAATATTAAAGACCTAGAAATGCTTAAAAAACACGTATCAGGTGTAGATGGTATAGTACATCTAGCTGCTGTGAGTAGAGTAATAACTGCACAAGAACAACCTCATGAATGTGTTTCAACGAATATAGGAGGGGTTGCAAATGTACTAGAAGCTGCAAGAATAAGAAATAAAAATACTCCTTGGGTAATCTTTGGTTCTTCAAGAGAAGTGTTTGGAGAACCTTCAGTATTACCTGTTGTTGAAGATTCGCCGAAAATTCCGATTAACATCTATGGTCTTTCTAAAATAACTGGTGAAAACCTCTGTGAAACATATACTCGATATTATGGTTTAAAAGTTCGAATTCTAAGATTTTCAAACGTTTATACTAGTATTAATGATCATATGGATAGAGTAATTCCTAAATTTATCCTTCAAGCATTGAAAGATGAGGATTTGTGCATAAATGGTACTGGTGAGGAGCAATTTGATTTCACTTATATATCTGATACCGTAAATGGTATTTGGGGTTGCATTCAGGAGATTGAAAGAAAAAATTCTGCTCTAGACGACTTCAATTTGTCAATCGGTACTCCAGTATCCTTGAAAGAATTAGCAAAAATTATTATCGAAAAAACAAACAGTGATAGTAAAATTAAGTTATATGATTCAAGGAACTATGATGTTAATCATTTTTATGCATCACCTAAAAAAGCTATTGATCATCTTGGGTTTTCCCCTTCCATTTCAATTGAAAAGGGCATAGAATTAGCAATTAAAGATTTGAGAAAATTCAAGAATTAAAGAGAAAGCTTTTAAGGGTCATAAAAAAAATTTGAATCAACAATTAATGGGATAAGTTCCATTATCATCAACTGCTTTGCTGTAAGCTAAAAAGTTTTCTAATTTGCACGATTTTGTTACAGAATGTGATGATGAAATTACATGACATCCATCTTTAGATACATTTTCTAATAGATATTTTACGTATTCAGTAACCTCTTCGGGAGTTCCATGAGTTAATAGCGGAATGGGAACATTTCCAATTAAAATCAAATCTTTTCCAAATTTCTTCTTTATCTCAACTATATCATTCCCCGCTGCCGTTTCTATTGGATGGAGAGCATCGATTCCCATTTCTACAAAATCAGGAAGCATTTCCATTATATATCCACAAGAATGCATTAAAATTTTACCTCCAAGGTCATGTATCTTTTTACAGAACTTCTTAATACTTGGTTTAAAAAATTCTCTAAACATTCTTGGTGAAATGATGCTTGTTCCTTTAAGACCGAGATCATTAGTCATGTGGATATATTCACCTCCGTCTTCAATGATTTTTTCTCCTACTGTAATGGAATAATCACTCATTTGTTTCACGGCTTCTTTAATGAATCCTTTATCCTTAACCAAAAGCTTGAAAAGTTTTTCAAATCCAAACATACCACATAATTCTTCAAAAAATCCACAACTAAATAAGAAAAAGACTGGTACGATGTCAATTTTTTTGCATGTATTAATCGTTCTTTTTACTAATATAGTGTTTCCTGGGTGATCAGCATCAAATTCTAAATATTTTTCCCAATCTTCAGGAGATTGTAAAAAACCATGTCTTGTATGAGCTCCATCAGGACTGGTACGCCAAACAAGCCTTCCATCTGGACCTCTTACAACTTTGTTATCCTCTTCAGTATGGAAATCTTCGAAAATTTTATTTTTGAAAATCATTGGTACCCCAGGAGCTGCAAGAAACATGTCATAATTATACTCTAGATGAATTCGAGCAGTTTTTTTGGAGGATCCACCAAGAAGAGCCTCAAGGCTGCGAGAATTTGTTACAATTTGTTCCATTTGTGAGATTAGTGCGGGATTATGATGAAACATATCAATCATCTGAGGTGGAAAAAATAATATCCCAGTACCTAATTGTTGACTGTCAACAAGGGGATTTAACTCAGGAATTTCAATTGATATTTCAAATTTGGGTACCCTATCGGGGATTTCCCTATTAAACACCGCTTCCACGCGCTTAAAAGAATTCCATTCAGTCATATTTATTTGTAATATGTACGATATTTTAAATTGTATGAATTAATAACAAGACGTTATTAAAAATAAAATATCCACGAGCTAAATTTAATTTGTTATTTCATTTAATCTAAGAAGATCGTGAAACCACACTTTCACGATATTTCAGATATATCTCTGTAACATCTACATAATATAAATCGATTTCTTAGAATATGATTCAGATTTTAGTTGAATGAAAATACATAATACTATATATAAAGCAGAGATTTAAAGACAATTCCTATTTTTCATATGAAATAGAGTTTAAAATCAATTAGCGAACTTATATTTCAATTAGGAAATTATTAATTATGAATTTATAAAATTATAAATTCTTATAGGTTTTTCTTTTCAATTAGAGGGATTGAAGAGACTTAAAAAAAAACGAATAAATTTTTATGAATCTCTGACAATAGAGTAACTTAGTTTAGATATTTATATTATAAGATTATTATCAAGATCTGAATCAAGGTGAAAATTGATGCATCTGAAATTTTTTCTTTATGGAATTTTAGCCTTAGGTATCATTTTAGAGATTTTGTCTTACATGCTATTTGAAGGTTTATTTGCAGATTTAAATTATTACTGTGGGAGCGCATGTGAAATTTGGCCTGGAATTCCAATAAGTGAGAACTGCATCGAGATTTGCGTACTACGGAACGGATTTTATTTTCCATCTTTCATTCTCGGTACTATTTTAATTGCAGGGAGCATTATCTCTTTAATTTATTATCACAGATCCCAATTTCGCTAAACTCTTATTTGATTAAGAGTTCTAAATTTCTTTTCAATCTTGGAAGAAAGCTCATACCGTAGGATGAATCAAACATTTTAATCTTAGAACTCAATGCCGATATTAAGTTATCATTAAATTCTCCGTTAAGTAACATCTTGGTTTCTTCCTCGGACACATCTTCAAATCGACCCGCTTTTCTAATCTCTTTCTTATTTCCCGGACAAAAGTATTGACATTTCATGCAACCCATTAGGGCATTATGAACATTCACGTCCATCCATTTTGGAAATTCTCCATCAATTTCATTATAGAGTGATAAACATTTTCCAGCATCAATTACAAAAATATCTCCTCTAATTGCGTTTGTAGGACAATTATTTATGCAATAAGTACAATTTTCGCACTGTTCCATCATTTTTAGCTCATGCCAAGTATCGTGTTCCATTTTATAATTTGTATAGAAGGCATGTAGTGAAAAAAAACTACCCATTCCTTCGATATAACAGATATTATTCCTGCCATATGTCCCAAGACCACTCCTAACAGCTAATAATTTTAAATGAAGTTGATTTCTTGCTTGTACAGTGTCATATCCGGGTTTCTTAATTATTAAGTTTAATACGAGATCCTCGAGATCTTCAAAGGTTAATCCATCATCATAATAGGGAGGGGGTATCATTACATCATACACTTTCCCATTTAGATGAAAATTTGAATACATCATTTTAGTTGAAGTTGCAAGGATT
>Ga0307379_10004855_pt1 | contig 18969 bp, 19 predicted proteins | sample UN2MG_FD_202237 | JGI IMG/M metagenome (GOLD analysis project Ga0307379, IMG submission 202237) | Soil microbial communities from Risofladan, Vaasa, Finland - UN-2 | ecosystem: Environmental > Terrestrial > Soil > Coastal area > Acid sulfate soil | place: Finland: Risofladan, Vaasa | collected... | reverse complement strand
TGTCATCGGGGTGCGAGGCCAGCCAGGCGCTGGTCTCTTTCAGGACGCGCTCGGTCTGCCCGGGCGTGCCCTTCCGCTCCACCAAACCGAGGTAGGCCCTTCGCACATAGTTGTCATCGGGGTGCGAGGCCAGCCAGGCGCTGGTGTCGTGGATCACTCTTGCTTGGTCTCTTTCACTGCTATACCGTTCAACTAGTCCGAGGTAGGCAGGTCGACTGCCACCCAATTCAGGATGACTCTGGGTCCAGCGATCCAGGATAGGAAGCGCCTCACGTTCACGACCACGCTTGCGGTATAAGCGAAGCAGCAGATTGCAGTCGTCTGAACTGATCGGCTCCAGCGCCAGTGCATAATCTACACACCGATCAGCCTCATCAGAACGCTCAAGTGCGAAATAGAAGGCTTGCCAGATGGTCAGCTCGCTGATTCTTTCAGCATGCTGCACGCACTGCGCAACCATTCCTTCGATGTGAGGTAACGCTTTATCGAGGGCTTCAGACTTCCTGGATGCCAAGGTTCGAAGAAGACGCGCGAAGAATCCCCTCTCTAACGGACTGGAAACCTCAACTACGCTCATTAGTTCGCGGAGTACAGTCGCGGAAGACCGATGCCTTTCGAAAAGCCTCTGGGCCGTCTCGGCACGTCTTTGATGGCCAGGGCGCAACAGCTCTTGGCGCTTTTCGTCGCAGAAAACTAGCCCCTGCGCACCTTCCCGGTTGGGCAGATCGTGGAACCTCCCCTCTGCGTCTAGACGCTCAAGCAGAGATGCTGGTGTCGCAACGCCGTAGCTATACGCAAAACAGAGGTATTCGTATGCATGGTACATTTGCTCGTACCGTCTCAAGAGATTGTCCAAGGAGTCTTGGACGACATCCTGGAATCCCTTCCCAAAAGTTAACTCCGCCATTAAGACGAGGAACTCATTAGCCGCTCTCAATCGGGTCAACTGATCTGGAGTCAGGTCCTCGAGATCTTGATCCAAACGATGGAGCACACGCTTCTTCTCCTCAAAACTGGGTGGTCCCAAATGTATGGAGACTATCTGGCCCTTGAGTCGTCCAGGAGGGTACTCGTTTGTTTGAGACGTCGCCAAGATGGCGAGTGGCAACCAAGGATTCAATTCTCGGAGCGCTTGGCAGACTTCAGGGTGCCGGAAAAGGTCGTCCGCGAGCACGCAGACAGGGCGACGCAACCTTCTGCAGAACTCGGTCATCCGATACCATACCTCCGGTTCCTCCTTGTCTTTCACGCGGATGACAAGCATGCGATGCACCTTGTGGAGTTGTGCCGCAACACGCCACGCCAAGGTCGATTTTCCGGAACCTGACTCTCCGTGGATGCAAACAAAGCGAAGAGAATCCACGGGCTTGGTGAGCTCCTCAATCACATCAGCCTGCTGGTCGCGCTCGACATCCGCGTGAGCGGCGATTATATCCCAGTCGAGGGGCGCAATTTCGTAAAACTCTTTCTTGCGGGCAGCATCTGCAGGGTGCGACAGCAGTTCGTCGGTGAGAATCTCCACGCGCCCATCGAACACGTCGATATAGGCCTCGGCCGTTACTGCTGGATGCCTCCTGAACAGCCCGCTGAAGTACTCCCCGAGCCTCCGTCGAAGTGATTTCGGGGAGGCTAGCCAGAAAACGATGGCGAGGAAGATGCCAACAAGAGCAATCAACAGTTCCATGACCACCTGCCTCAAAAACGCCGTCTAACATTAATATTGGATTGAAAGGTTTCCACCTATTGAAGTATTATGCAAAAAAACTGGAAAAGGCCGATCCTGAGCACTCAAACTTAAACCTCTTGTCTCATCTCAGTTTAGCGTTGATTTGCGATATATTGAGACTATCTCCATTCAAAATAACGTTGAATACGTTGGAGATATATGAATACATGACGCTCCGGGTAAGTGCTAGGTATAGAGCGCAGCGAAATACCTGTCCGACTTCACCCGCTAGACTGCCAGGCCAACTCCCCCCGACCGTGGCTTGAGCGCAGCGAAAAGCCAGTCGGAGTTGAAGGGCATGGCTAGGCTATATTTATTAAGGGTCAATTGCTATTTTTTACAGGAACTAAACTCAGCCCAAACTTACCTGTAATTTTACTATCGATTGAATCAACAGATCTAAGAATAAAATAATTATCCTCCAGAATTTCTTTGAAGCTAAGTTTTAGCGACTCACCAACCTCAAATGGGTATTTGGGAAAGGCTTTTTTAAACTCAGAATTAATCTTTCCTCCATTGTGAACAATTAGATTTCTAATTTTGGTCATTAGAATAAATTTCTCTATATCGTCAGTTTTGTCACTAAGTTTTATGCCTATTCTTGATTCATAAAATTCAAAAATATCTTTGAACCCACTATAAAATAGGCTTTCAATTTTTTTATCTGCAAGAGCCCTTCTTAATTCAACTATATCGTCGAAGTTGAGAATGTAATCTAGTCTTTCTTTCTCGCCTGATTTAAGCAATTGAGGTTTAACTTCAATTATTTCAGCCAGGATATTCTTTAGATATAAAATGAAATTATCGACTGATCTGCTGTAAGCCATTTGGCTAAGCAAGTTTTCATAAGTCTTGCTTCTAAAAAGCAATCTGTCTGCCTTGCTAACAACGATTTGATCAAAGGTCTCTTTAAATTTTGGTCCCAAGGATTTTATGTAATCTAAGCTTTCCTCACGGAAATTTTCATAACGGGCATAGAATACTCTGTCTGAAACAAGTAAATAAAAAATTAAATATTCTAATATCTCAAGTTCTTGAAGAAAGATAATGGCAGAACTTGAATATTTGACCTTTAAGACTCCACCCCATGGATGCACATGCACAGTTTTCATATTGTATTCTTCAGCCTGACGGATGAGCTCAGCCGCGCGGTTTTATTGCGTCGGCTGAATTAGCCTTGTTAGCATCATACTTCAAAATCATTTCTTTTTATCCAGTCTAAATCCCAAGTACCCCATCTTCCTTTTGTGCCAATTTCTAAGAAAAGAGCACATGAATATTTTAAAGTATCTCCATACGCTTTAAGCTTGTTATAATCATATTTTCGATCTAATTTATTAGTACTCTTCTTGACTTCGATAACGAGCAAATTTGGTCCTTCCCCGCCTCGTTTGTGGACAATAACATCTGGAAAAACAGACTTTGCCTCGGTATCATTCCAATCAACTTTGTCTTTTGGAAGATCAAGCTCCTTAATTTTATCAGCATTTTTGTTATACTCGCAATCGACATCCCAATCTGGAAAATGATTCTGAAGATGGCACGCCAGTCTATGGTTAATTGAGCACTCGTTAAGGTCATGTTTCAGCAGATGTCGATCTTTATAACATAACTGTTTGATAGAGCTGGTTACCAATTCATCAATTCTATCAGCGCTTATTGAAGTTACCATTTTTTCCTCATTTCCTGGGATGCTAACGGGCTGCTCAAAGGCGGCGAGGTGTTTGCCGTCCTCTGGAGCAGCGGGTTATGTGACAGAAGCGACCACAAATAAGGAACTTTGCATTATTATAAATTGACTTCGCATTAGTCCTTTTTACCGAGGCCTTTGAGGGCTGCCATGCGGACTTCGTCTTTAAGGTTCGTATTTTTCGCAATACGGCCTAAAGATTCGGCTCCATCTGAGCCCAGATTTCCGAGCTGCTTACATGCTTCAATTCGAACTGAATCTTTGAGGTTTGTGTTGCTGGCTATTTCCTCTAGCTCCTTTGCCTTTTGATTGGTCATAATTGTTCCCTCCTTGCAAGAAGTTAACAATTTAATGATTCGTCATCATTAATATTAGATGGAAAATTTCCCACCTATTGAAGTATTACGCTAAAAAACTGGAAAACGCCTATCCTAAGCACTCAAACTTAAACCTCTTGCCTTATCTCTGTTTAGCGTCGATTTGCGATATATTGAGAGTACCTCACGAAAATCGGACTTGTCAAAACCTTTGATCACTTGCCGGGATATGCGCCTCTATAAAGCATTGGATATGATAGGAGATTTATGGAGCTTATTGAAAAGCCACAATTTTGTAAATTTACGCCCTCTAACACAATTTGTGGGAAATAATGATTTGACTCCACCAATATATGGTGGTATAATTCGCCAATATAAAAGCCCTGACCGTTTGAGGCGGTCAGGGCTCCGGTTGAAAAAGCCCGATGGGCTCTTGTTTGATTGTGTAGGTTCTCACATATCTTGATGGGGAGTATCATGTCAAGAAAAAAATTGTAAGAACATTACTACTCTTCCCGTCGGCTGCTTTTTCAAATCCTGCCGGTGGGGAGGAGGTGAAAACCAATATGTCGGAAACTATAAGCCACAAGCGAGCCAAGGCCAATGCACCAGGCAAAATTGAAGTCCCAATTAAAGGTGGTAGAAGGCTTGATTCTGCTACAAGCAAGACGGCAACAGAAGTTGAGCGCAATCGCCAAAATCTGGATAAAGCTGCCAGCAGGCTGAAGGCTAGCGGCAGGCCCAACCGAGTCCTCCAAGTTCCACAACCGCTAATGAAAGATGCGGCAAAGGCCATGAGGAATAAAGGCCTCAGCGGGTCTGTAAAAAACATTTCCGGAACAAGACGAATAGCTGTCCGGAAAAAGTAGCCATTCCTTTTAAATAAATGGCAAGGCGGGTCATTATCTTGGCCCGCCATTTTTTTGCTAAAAATCTACCTTCCCAGTCACAACCCTCCCTATCTCATCATGGCCTTTAATCACACCCGCAGCATCAACATCAGCCCCGTCAATAAGAGGGGAACATTGGTTCCAAAACAACTTACTACAATTGAAACAATACTTGTTATCAAAAAACTAAATCTGTGATCTTGCCACGATCTGACATCATAGATGTAGCCAAGATGTTGTTATACGCTTTTCGTACATGCAACTCCGCGCAAGATTCAGACTCGAACTCGAATGGACAACTCCCCTGAGGATATTTTATGCCTCTTAACAAGGATAGCTTTCCTTTTGTTGCCGCTGGCCTGTTCTGGTGCCGGAGGTTGGCACCCAACCTACATAGACGCGAGACCCGGAGGATTCCGAGTCACTTTCATAGCCGATTTCAGGAGACGGGGAAGGCCTTAATAGTAAAGGCTTCCCCTTTTCTATTGCAGATTTCGGGGCTTTTTGAACTTTTGGTTTTGCTAGGTTTCGATTGGAGTTCTTTGGGTGTGGTGGTCACAAGAATTGTTATGATTTGCAGTGAACTAAAGATCGCGTTTTATCAATTCCTCCCTGAAATCAAAAAGAGTGCTATCGGCAGGCAGATCATCTTCTAGAAACCAATGAAGCCATTCATTGAGAATTAGCATTGCTTCCTCGCTTAAGCAGTGTTGTGTCCATTCATAGGTTTCATAATGCCGCCCTATTGGCTGAATATGGTCAAGCCTTAGAATAGACTCGCCAACATCACCAGGCAAGGGGAGTATATCCCAAATGTAATGAGGGTATTCGCATCTTTTTATCCTATCAATAAATTCCTCTCTAAAGCCAGACCGTTTTCCCCCTTTATCAGCGCCATAATAGGGTGCCACTAATATAGTTGGGGCAGTCTGCCATCTTGGTTTTCCATGTCTCAATTCTTTAGGAATATCTGGACCGCCAATGCTTATTATTAAGACCGGGCGCCTTTTTGCACGATAGACTGTTCTCACTTCTCCTTCAAAGTCTGGGAGTGCAGCAACCGGAAGTACATATGTCCGGGATGGCTTATCAATTCTCAGGGCTTCTAAAGTATAATTAGCTTTGGAGTGATCAGTTGGGTCGGTTCTTCCAATCGGGTTGAGAGTCATGGGAATTTGATCGACATGAGGAACAAAGGCCTTTATTAATCGACCTCTTTTAATATCCTTAGATTCATCAATGAGCCACCATTTCTTAACGTATGCTTGGATGGAATCATCAGGATACATCAGATTCAGTCCTAGACGGCGATTTCCATATTTCTTTAGAAAATGATAGCTGGCCCTCTTGGGATTCTATCGGCTCACCAGCTATTTCATCTAGCCATTTTTGCCCCTCAAAGAACACTTGATCATATCTAGGCGCGGTATAAACAGAAGGCTTCTTTTTTTTGGCTAATTTCTTTGACAGCATCGCTTCCATTTTTTCCTTGAGACGGCTTCTCGCTGTTTTGCTTAATCTCTGATCTTTTGTGGAGGCTCGGATCTCCCTAGTATCCTCTTCATCTTCTGGATAGGGCTCAAAAGAAAGCTGTTCTCCGGGTGCAGCTCTAAGCATCGGATCTGTCGCATAGACATAATGAAGTAATGCTGATGTATCATCCCCAAATTCATGAACAGCTTTTTTAAGGGTAAGGGCAATCTCAAAAGGGAGTTGCCTATCCAATTCCTCGAATAATTCATCATCTACTAATTCCCAGCGAAAGAAGTCATCTTCATACTTGGGACTACTTATCCTTCTTTCTGAGGCATCGAGTTCCCGCACAACAGGTTCAATTCTTTTATATACTTCAGTAGACCAGGGACCAAAACGATGGAATATCCAAGGAACATTGGTATAGGTTGGACCTTTATGCCATTGGGAGTGGGCTAAGTCAGCTAAATAGACGTATTTAACTAAATGAATGGGGCCAAGTTCTCTATTGCCTGGGTCTTCCTGGCCAGCGACTAAAAGTATATATCTGAGGAGGGTATCGACCCTATTCATATCCATAAATTTTTTCTACGTGCTTTGGATATACTGTTTGTGCTGCTTACTATTAATAATCACGATTTGTCAAACCTAAAACTCATTAGATCGGCATAGCTTTAAGAGCAGCAATCCTCGTGCCATTCCTTGGAATGACGTGCGGGGAAAAAGGGGTCAGGTCGCAACTTTCAACAAGATCGGGCTTTTTGATAATCGCAATCAAGATGTCTTTGAGTCCCTTGTCGGTGCCAATGAGCTGCTTGAATCTTCTGCTGGACTGAGTCACCTCAGGGCCAGTCATGGCATAGGAGGTTATATGGGTATTAAGCTCCCTGATATTCAATGCGCAATGACCTCGCCATGCTCGTTTCTGACCTTAGATATAGCATTACTGTTAAAATGTCCTTGAAAAAGGGTTGCCCCCGATTCACGATCGAAAGACGGTTGAAGATCGGGTATGTAAACTATTTAGTATAGGAACAGAAGATATCTATTCTAAGAGCAAAGAAAAGGTGAAGGCTCGTGCATTGGGATTATTGTGCTACCGTGCGGTTACAGCGCTTGGGTATGGATTAATGGAGTGGGCGAGGCAACTTGGGCTAACGCAACCGGTTATTGGGTATGCGTTAAGCAGAGAGGAACATATCGCCAATCAGAACCATCATAAACTTCAAAAGTAATTGAATTATGTATTTGAGCCCATCCTTCACGGCCCAGCTCTACTCCGACCCACTTACTCAAGATTTTTGGCTTGACAGCCCAATGCTCTCCCTTTAATCTAGGATCTATATGAAAGTCCCCTTGGCCTTCATAATGTCTTCAGACCCCCGCGGTAACCCGCCGTGGGGGTTTTCAATGCGGGCGGGCACGTTCGTGCACTTCTTCCCGTAACCTCCCATCTCCCACGAGATACCAAGAACATATCGAAGTATTTCCTAAGCGTCACGGACGGGAGATAAATAGCAGATATTCAAACTTGTGGCCCTGGCTATTTGAAACCGAAATCAGCTGGCGCTGCAAGCGATCGGCTGGATTGGTTTGTTAGTCAAATGGACATTTTTCCCTCATCTTTTGTCCTTTTTGTATATCTGATACCTTAATTTCCTGCTCCTTGCCATGTTCTCCAGCCTCAATCTGTAGTTGCGTATCCACCGATTCTGCATTGGCAGCCTGTCACGTACCCCATCGGGGGAATGCTTTTTCTACAAAAGCATGGCTGGAATCACTCGTATAACGGTAAGGGGCAACCTGCCACCAGAGTGCCAGAAGCCACGGCCTTGCGGATAGCTCCAAAGGAATCGTCGCATTTCTAGGCTGAATCGCTTCGGCCTTTAGGTCAGCCCAATTGTATGTCGATGGGTAAATTTTGGTTTGGTCGGCGCCAGATGTAATATTGAGAGTGCAATACTCCCATTTCTTGTCAGGCAGACAAACCCGATGTGAGATTCTTGTGAAATCAGGCCACAGAGCCCTGCACGTCTGCTTAAGATTAGTGCGTACAAGTAGATGGATCAAAGGTTCCGCCGTGAAACTGCTTCCTGCAGCCGCCTCTTCGCCGACGGAGCTGATTTCTCCATCCTTGGCCAAACGCAAGTAGAACCGGACGATCTCCTCATAACTATAGTACGGATTTGCTAGTGGGGACGTGCTCTTATGTTGGCTCCGAGCTATTACAGCTTTGGCAAGGCGCGCTATTTCAAAGTCAGGCCGAATGGTCGCGTCATGTTTTCGTAGCCACACGAGCCAAGGTACTAAGCTCGCTATTGCACCTTCTCCCCACAAATCGATATTCTTGTGAGGCTGAATTAACCACTGTTTCAGTTCCAGTCGAGCTTCCTCCGTCAAGCACAAAGATGTTTCATCTAATAGGGCAAGGCAGCTGAGCAAACCTAAAAGTGTCGTGCATCGCCACCCATACACTTCATGGTCCGAAAGGGCATTTCCTTCGATGAGGTGCTTTCGTTCCGTGACCTCGTTCCATAATTGCGAGAGAGCATCGGCAATGGCTGTCTCAGCTAATTGCAGCGTCTTCAATGATGCACCATCTATCTTGTATTGGCGCTTCTCTCCCGCTGCTATAAGACTGACCGCTAAAAGTGTCCATGCTGAAGCCACGGCAAAATGATTCTCTGCCTCCGCAAAACCCGCAGTGGCGATACCCGTTAATAGTGCCCCACTTGTTGCTGAACGGTAATATGCAGGTTTACTTGAGAGCTTTGCCTCACTCGATTCTAAAGCCAGAATCTTGCCGATAAGCTGAGAGAGTTTTTTTGCGGGTAGGACATCTCTCGGGTCGGACAAAAAAAGTTCAAGTAATAGTCGAGAGTCATCAAGCTCGCTTGGCCAAAGAGAGGCGCCGAACTTCTTGCACCACGCAAGCAAGTCGCCCCGAGAAAGAAGTGAGACCTTAGACGGGTAAGGCATCCGATTCAGGTCATCAATTGCTCGCTGGACTTCTTCATCATAGTAGCCATTGCTTACCAAGTAGGCCCTGTGCGGCCTAACCGGAAAGCCCGGGAAGACAACTGGCTGGGTCATTAGCTGAACGAGTTGCGGCTGAATGTCGTCACGAAACTGGGTTAAACCCAGTTTTCCACGACGATGGCTCTTTAGTTGGAAAGCGCACCCATTGCCCTTTGCGTCAATCGCGAGCACATCTTTGCCGTATTCAAGGGCAGTATGCCGTGTGCTATGCACAACTCTATATCCTTGGGCGGATAGCAATTGTACGAATACAGGCTGATAGCTACGTTCGCTTGCGCTATCCAACCAATTTTCTAGAAGCTTCTCTAGCACGCCACTCCATCCTCTTCCTAATCATGATTTCCTCATGCCGCTTTTGGAGTATAGGGTCCGACTCTATTTGTTCGAAGACCTTTTTCGCTTTTGGAGCCAGTGCTGGTGGGACAACAATCGAAAGATTTTTGTGCTTCCCGGTCTCATCGAAATCGAGTTCTATGGTCTCTAGAACGGTAAATACAGCCTCAGCATCTAGAGGCTTCCCTTTCTGGTCCGTAACTTGCCCTGCCTTTTCGAGCACTTCGTTTAAGGTGCCGAACAGTTGCTTACTTATTTGGCCAGCCATCTGGTCAGCCATGTCGTTGAGCTTAGCTTTTCGCTCTTTGATTGTGAGTTCGGGAATTTCGCCTGATTTCAACGACAACTCCGCCGAGGCTTGTTTAAGCTTTGATTCGTCAATTGTACCATCTGCTCGCAGAGTCCGCGTGCGGTCACATTCATGAATTATGTATTTCGGCACTTCACCGAAAAATCCAAGCCGCAAATTCAATTGGGTTTGAAAATAGCGATAAAGGGCTTGCTCGATATCTTGTTTGAGGCTTGGTAAGTCTGGAAGCACAGATTTCTATTCTCCCTCCTTAGGCTACCTGACTTAACTACAAACTTCTATATATTGAACTTCGGCTAAGAGAAGGTTGTGAAATCTCCAAACGACCCTTGATTATCCGACGAAGAATTTTTTCGGCGAATGAGAATTTGGCGTTGAATTTGAGCGCTGCCCTGAGTGAGTTCTTGCGACGGTGCTGCTTGATCAGGTCCGCAATGAGGTCCGTGAGAAGCGTAACTCAATTCGTACTGAACAAGAGTAGAAGGAATAGGATAGAAGTTCAGCGTTTTCACCGAGAAAAGAATATAGGGAAAAAGGGAATTTTTCAATACAATTCTAACGAGTTGGTACGAAAGGGGCCTTAATATGCTCACAACTTCGTTGCCGTGCTGCCACGCCCTCAAGGCATCTTAATTCCCCAATAAGAAGCTTCGTGTACCTTGCCTTATGTTGCGAGTGTCCCTAACCCATCAAAAACACGGAGGTTTTCATTCTGAGCGTGGGAAACGAGAATTCATTGTAATGCCAATGGGTTATAAGGATTCCTACAAAATTGTAAGGAAAACTCGCAACATAATTCTAGCATTCAGTCATACCTTGCTTGGTTCATCCAGGGATGAAATAGCGCTTAAGAGGCTACAGGGTCAGGGTGGAGATCTGTCTATTTCTTTTGGGCATTCTGATGTCGCATAAGGCACGTAGGTGCCCTTATACGAAGGATCCGGAATAGAGAAGCTTGCCATATCAAAAGCGAGGTACCTGTTTAAAGGCGTACGCCTCACTTATCAAAACAATATTACACAAAGGAAAAAAATCAAAGAGAATTAGAAGAATTATAAGGATCTTTCCTCTCTTTCTGGAATCATATGGAACCAAATACTCACAACATAAGCAAACTGGCAACACAACTTGCCACGACATTCAATATAGAAAAACCGGATGTATGATAAAGATACCAAAGCCTCAAGCCATGAGATGGTATCGACCTAGACTTCCAGCGCAAATCGACAAATTCAGTAGAGGTAGCTGCTCGCAGATGGCATCTTCAATTCCCTGTTTGGCGCGTTGACATTCGGAGCCTTGATTTCCAAACGCAGAAGATCGCAGGAATCAAAGGCAGGGTGCCCACTAGCACTGCAAATCTGCTGATCCTGAGGTTAAGCTAAAGGCCGATTTTCCTTGACTTGACAAGCCTTTTGTCGTTGTATCAGTTTTAATTCCATGCTCCAATCATCTAATATCTGTTTGAAACACCCCGGTGGAAACACTCTCTTCTTTACGACGTTCCCTATTGCTCGTGTCCCTTCCCTTCGGGATTCTTTTGTTCGCCCTCCCCATCTATGGTAAGCGAATCGGAGCAGATGCGGTTCAGATAGGTCTCTTTTTTTCGGTCTTTTCCCTCATGACCGTTCTCATTCGGCCAATTGTGGGAACGGCCCTCGACCGTTTCGGGCGACGTCCATTTCTGATTCTCGGACTTTCAGGCTATGCCGTTACCATGTTCATTATAGCCTTTTCCGTCCAGTTGTGGCACATTACTCTGGCGCGGGCCTGTGAGGGAACAGCCTATGCCCTTCTATGGCTCTCGGTGCAGGCTATCACTGCCGATGCGGCCGAGACAAATGACCGAGGTCGCTCCTTTGGCAGTATGCCCCAAGCCTCATACCGAGGCGCGATCATTGGTACCTTTATCGGTTTTGGCGTGCTCTCCGCAGTGGGCATCAACAACGGCTGGCGTCCGTTGTTTCTCGGTTACGCTACTACATGTCTGATCGGGGCACTCCTCGCACTGCTGCATGTACCCGAAACTAATCCAGCCTTCAGCACACATGCCGAGCGTCCGCCACTCCCGCGGTCTCGCCCCTGGATACTATTGCTGCTCGTGACAGCAGTCACCGGTGCATCATGGGCGATGATCACGCCAGTCTTGATGATATTCTTGCAGGAAAAGCTGACCACGGACGTGGCGAGCCTGGGTACAGCGTACTTACCCGCTGCGCTTATCTGGGCGGTTCTCCCCAGCCGGTTAGGGGCACTGGCTGACCGATTTGGCCGGAAACCATTGATGGTGCTGGGTCTGATCGCTGCGGCTTCCAGTTCCTTTTGTATACCTCACATCGGAAGCCTGCTGGGGTTGGCAGCGGTATGGGCATTTCAGGCGCTCTGTTATGCCGCTGGAGACCCAGCCGAGGAAGCACTCGTGGCTGATCTGACCGGGGGTGATCAACGTGGTCGCGCTTACGGCATGTATGCTATGGCAGCAGGGCTGGGAGCTACCTTGGGGCCTCTGGTTGGGGGATGGCTCTATGAGGCAATTGGCTCAAAGGCCCCTTTCTACGCCAATGGGATCGTTCTTGCAATCTGCGCAATCATACTGGCTGCTCTTTTGAAGATTCCCAGTCAGCAGCGTCAACCATTCTAGTGCCCTCTCTTGAGCTTAGGTATGCCGCCAATAAAGATGGGGTCGACTCTGCTCTTGGCTCTTGCTCCTCTAAGCTTCCGACTGCACGACACGATTTTTTTACCGATTTCTGCTCAAAGCAGTTTTCGGTAAAGGCAAAGGGGGCGGCAGAAACACCGCAAAGAAAGTGGCAATCTATGACATTAAACGCTATTCAGGGCTTGGCAATCAGGAGATTGGTACCTTGTTCGGAGGTATGCACTACAGTGCGGTGAGCAAGTCCTCTGCAAGGCTGGAGACGGAGATGACAGACGATAACGCTTTACGGGATCTTGTTACAGAAATAGTGTCAAATGTCAAGACCTGATAATTCCTCGTAGACTGTACAAGGTGCGTTTACACGAAGAAAGGGTGAAGAGGTCCATCCTCCTCACCCTTTTTGTTCTATGAACTGCCTAACGGAGCGCCACCGAGATTAACTGGCGGCAGCTGCTTCGCCAAATTTCTTATTGACGATCATCGCTATGGAAGCATCTCCTGTTATATTCGCAGCAGTCCCAAAAGAATCCTGTATCAGAAAAAGGGCGAACATTAGTGCCATTGCCTCTTCACCGAATCCGAGCACACCTGTTAGAACCGGCCATGCTGCCATGATAGACCCACCAGGAACTCCAACAGCGCCAACCTCTATAACACTAAGAATTAATATGAAAAGGATTAATGAAGCCAGACCTGGCATTTTAGCGTATGTCAGCAATGATACCGTAATTGCGCTGATGGTGATGGTCATTGCAGATCCTGACAGATGAGTCTGGGAACACATCGGAAAAACAAAATCCGCTATATCCTCCCTCATATCAGGTATTGTTTTTCCTCTTGCCAGAGAAATAGGCATGGTAACAGCACTTGAGGTGGTTCCCCAGGCTGTGAGATATGCTGGGAACATGGTCTTAAATACTGGGTAAGGGTTGCGCTTTGCATAGCCACCTGCAATGGAGTACTGAATGAAAAGCCATGCCCACTGTAACAACACGATAATAACCAGCATATACCCAAATACAACCATTTTCGGCCAGATGTCCCCTTTATAGGAAATCGTTGCAAACACACATCCGACATAAAAAGGAATTATGGGGATAATAACTCTTCTAATCATCTCGGAGGATATTTCTCTACCCTCCTGCGTAATTTTTAACAGATTATCCGACTTTACCCACGTCATGCCTATACCCAGAACGAATCCAAGGACGATCGAGGTTATGAGTGATGCTGAAAAGGGATAGGGAATCTTGATATTTACTATATTGGGTGGGAGCTTCCGTGGCACTATCTTACCCATTGCCACTTCGGTAATCGAGGGAAAAGCTTTGAAAAAAATAACAATTACAATAGCCCCTAAAACACATGCAACAACGGTATAGGTGTAGGAAAGGCCCACCGTAAAGTTCAGCATTTTACCCGCTCTCTTTCCAAGATCAGCTATCCCCACGGCGAGAAAGGTAACCATAATCAATGGAAGGAAAAACTGAATGAGGTCCTTCAAGATATCTTTTCCAAATACAGCAACATACATGAGCCATTTTGTCCCTACCCATTCACCGGCATAGGTCCCGATAATAATTCCCAGAACTATGCCCACAACGAGCTTGATAATGAGTTGAGTTGGTTTCACTGGTTTCATGATCTAATACCTCCTTTTTTGTATTTTTATAGGGATCTCGCCTTGACTCAACTATCCCCTATATGTTGCGTTTTGAGCTTTGGTCCCCTCCTGTGCTTGCCAAGATCTGAGTATCGCAATAGGTCAATAGCCACCGCCTGTTGAATAAGCCGGTAAAACAGCCTGCCCCGGTAGCGGGATGTGCGCCGGTTGAACCTGAACGTATATTCAGGAGGTAATGCTCGAGATGATCATGGCTGAGTGCTCCCTGATGAGTACCCACCAACCATCGCTTCAGCAGTCCGGCTACTCTGTTGCAGCGCGGCAGAAGATTCTCTCCGACATCCGCCTTATTCCGCACCACTTCATGAGCATAGCGAAGGGCTTTCAATCGATTGCATCCGTTTCATCGATCAGTGCGCACAATACTGCCCGCTACCACTGCCTGTTGAACGACTGGCTCCAACCTGCCGCTCGAAGCATCCGCTAGCCTTTGCAACCGAATACGTCCACTGCCCTAGCCTTTACCTGCGCCGCTATCATAACCAATGCCTTCCCTTCAGCCCCACAACCGCGTTTAGCAGGTTTCTCACCGCCAAGGTATGTTTCATCAACTTAACCGATGCCCGTGAGTCGATCTCTTGTGGGCCGCACCATCGCACACAGCACCTTCTGCAGCCACGTCCACGCCGTCTCGAAACTACCCAACCCCAAAATCCGCTGCAACCCCTTCGCATTGGCGCCATTCTTTTGGCTGGTCACTCACCAGATTGCCCGAACGTACATCGTCACGGGCAGTCGGCAACTTTCAAAGATCGTTCCGGCCTTTACCGAAACCTGATACGCACAGGCTGCACATTTGCAAGGTCCTCTGCCGGTGAACCACACCTTCCCCGCCCCGCATGGCGGGCATGCAAACCCTTGAGCCTACCGCACGGCATACAAGTACTGAACGCATGCCGCCTCCGTTGCAAACTGACATTCAAGTTCTTCCAGGGTCTTTGGATACTCCTCCGTGCCCTGGGATACTAAATCTTGTACTTAGTTGACTCAAGGAGATAGCCCTGTTTTTTTATGATTGCGGGAAACAATCTCCCCCATGTTCTCAAGGACAAAAGCAACATCCTGCTGACTGATATCATTATGGGTAACAAGACGTAGGGTGCTTTCTGAACACACCTTAACTTTGATATCCAACTGACTTAGCCTTCCTGCAATGGATGGTGCATCAAGCCCCAAGGGAGAAAGATCTGCATTTACTATATTTGTCATAACACCACCCCTGTCTACGGTGATACCCATTTCTTCAAGACCGATTCGTATTCTTTCGGCATTTTCATGATCTTCAGGCAGCCTTTTTACCATTTTCGTCAGTGCTATAATTGATGGCGCTGCTATAACTCCAGCCTGCCTCCATCCACCTCCCAGCCTCTGTTTAACCCTCCGTGCTTCATATATGAAATCTTTCTTCCCAGCAAGGATAGAGCCTATGGGGGCTGCAAGACCCTTGCTGAGACAGAAGGAAACAGAGTCGCAACAATCAAGGAGATCCTTCACATCCACATTCAGTGCAACAGCTGAGTTGAAAATGCGCGCACCATCCATGAATAACGGTATATTCTTTTCTTGGGCAACTTTCACTGTTTCCTCATAATCACTCCGTTTAACAGCAAGGCCGCGGTTAAGATGAAAACTATTTTCAAGACAGATGAGGGATGTCCTCGGCCTCTGGACACCTTCAGGCATAATAGCTTCTTTTAATAGTTTCGTGTCATAGATTCCACTATCGCTCTCGATCGGTCTAACCTGCACACCGGAAATAGCTGCGAGAGCTCCTGTTTCAAGGTTATAAATATGGGAATCAGAAAAAACGATAATCTCATCTCCTGGCCTCGTATATATCATAACAGCAATCTCATTGCTCATGGTGCCTGAAACGGTAAAAATAGCATCTTCCTTTCCAAGCACCTCTGCAGCAAGCTCTTCAAGTCTAATCACCGTTATATCATCCCTCAAAATGTCGTCTCCGACAACGGCATTTTTCATGGCATCACGCATCTCGAGGGTAGGCTTGGTTACCGTGTCGCTTCTCAGATCAATAACCTTATCCATTGCTTGGTCCGTTAGTAAATACTTATTTGAAGATCTTTATGGGTTCTTTGAAGAGGTAATGCATAGTGCCTTAGGCTAGGGAATGATACAGAAAATGAGTTCAGCACAATTAATACCGGGCTGGATTTGTAAAGTCAAGAACATTCTTTCGGTGCCCGTGGGTGAGAATGACCGTGTCAATGTCCACCGGCGCGATCCCCCCGGCCTTAAGGTTCTGAAGGAGTTTGCCTGTTGTTGGTGCAAGATCACCTGCACCCGTATCCACCAGCACCAAATGGTCACCCGTGTTAACCACCAGACAGATGTACGGACTTGTCCACTCGACCCATTGTTCTGGCTGCAGGTTGTGTTCCACCAGTGCCTGCTCAAGAGGTTCAGTTGGCGCATTGGCGAATAGAAGGATAGCAGGAGGAGGGAAGATTGGAGGTGCGTACGTGAACGTGCCGTCACTGACAGCAGTACATTCGATCTTGCCTATCTCAAACCGGAAGGTTTCCTTGCTCATGCCTATCACCTCTGTGCGTTTCTTACCCCTTCAAGGTGTTCGCGGGAATTCCCCATCTGAAGCCAGAATAGTACAATCTTCCCTGCTCATCGCGTGCCATGGTACCCACGAGAACAGGGGGAACGCATTTCCGGAATTGATTCTAAAAGCCAGCAATTGACGTGTCAATCGGATTCCTTCAAGCAGAGGAGAAAGGCGCGGATGGCTGCCCCGAGGAGGCGACCTCAAGCGCTCATATCTCCGTTGATTGTCATTGGAAATACTGCATAATCCTGCCGCAGCGGCGCATACTCGATGTCATGTTGTATGCAATAGATTTACGGAGGCGAAAGGAAATAGGCTGGAATGAACTGTCTCGACCTGACTGAGAGGGGCCGGGTGAGATAATGAAGACCTTAGATTCACATATGAAAACTTCTGAAGGGCTGCAGTTTTAACGGCAAATATTCAAACTCGGGATCCTGACTATTTGAAACCGAAATAGACAGAATAGTCATAGATGAACAACTGCGTATTTCATCTTGAATTATTTATCTTCTGCAGAGATAATTTTGCTCGCTCGGTGCAATCCAGTATTGACCTTTCAACCACGATATGTAACCCTAAAATTAACGGAAGTTCACTTCTGGCAAGAAACATATCAAGAAACATTGGGCATAACTAGCATTCTGATAGCCAGAGAGGCTAATTAATTTTCAGGAGGTAAAACTATGGATTTAATCGAAGGGATCGAGACCAGACGCAGCATCAGGGCTTTTAAGGATACCCCAATCCCAGAAGAGACACTGAATAAAATCTTGAAGGTGGCAGCCAACAGCCCATCCTTCAGCAACACCCAGCCCTGGGAGGTGGCCGTTGTCTGCGGAGAAAAGAAAGAAGATTTAAGTAAAATAATCTACGATTTGGCCAGCAAAAAAGCAGAAACCCGTCCCGACCTCCCCAGGCCCACGGGTTGGCCGCCGGAGCATGAAGCACGTTCAAGAGATCATGGGAAACTGAGGTTGGCCGCCCTCGGCGTGAAGCGGGATGAAGAGACGGAAAGGGAGAAGCTGAGCCTGATGAACTTTGAGTTCTACGGGGGACCCTGCGCAATCTTGCTTTTCATGGACGGCTCGCTTAACGAGTGGTCGATCTTCGACATGGGGCTTTTTGCCCAGAATCTGATTCTGGCGGCGCACTCCTTTGGTGTGGAAAGTTGCCTGCAGGCCTCCGTCACCAACTACGCTCGGGAAATCAAGAAGTTCCTGGGGCTAAAGGAGAGCAAAAAGCTGCTAATCTGCATATCCTTGGGCTATCCGGATAACGAGGCCAAACTGAACACCTACCGGGCAATCAAGCAAAAGCCTGAGGAGTTTACAAAGTGGTATAGGTAGGTAGAGAATAGGAGAGAGGCGAAACTACCCCGGGTTATTTGAAGCTAATCCAAGATTAATTAATATCTTGTGATATTTGTATCAGAATTAAATGCATTATAGCCTTGGCGGGAAGTCCTTGCGAAATCCCTTAGAGTGGCCAAGTCAGTTAGCGCCGGTCTTCAATTCGGAAACCCCAACATCTTGTAGTTCCCCTAATTGGTTCTGAGGATTTTACTGCTATAAGTAGCAAGTCTCCCACAAGTCTCATGGCTTGCGATTACTGTACGTAACATGGATAGGCTGGCTACGTATATCTAACTGCTATACGTAACAAAATGATAATTGACTCTCCATAGGGCACGGTCCATTATCTGCCTGTTTTTTCTATTGAATCTAAGAAAGGAGGCAGATGATGGACCAGATCGCAATTGAATTCCGCCCTACACCATATACCAATGATCTTATCCCTTATAGGGTACCCGATCCACGCTCACTTCAGGCTCCTCACATCAACTACCGCAGGGTTCGCATAATTGAAGAGGGGGTAAAAAGGCTTTCCAATAACAACCTTCCGGGAACACACCACGCTGAACGATATCTCCCCCATAAGTATCGGCTCAACCTCCAAGCCGGCACCCTCAAAGGCACCGTCTCTTTCCTTCTCTCCTTCCTCACATTTCTGAAAGGTCAGGGCATACCCACCTGGGGACGCTCACCAGAGAGGATCTGGAGGCCTTTATCGAGCCTCCAAGGGGATTCTCATATCCTTTTGGAGGCTTTCAATTTTTCATCCCATTTACTCCTAAAGGAGCTCTACCCTATCCTTTTGCTTGCATGCTTTAATTTTCTGTGGCATACTTTAACGTTCAGTTATGGAGATATGGATAGTGCTGCCGATTGCGCAAGTGAGGCATACGGTTATGCCAGAAAAGCATATTA
>Ga0307379_10004852_pt1 | contig 18977 bp, 9 predicted proteins | sample UN2MG_FD_202237 | JGI IMG/M metagenome (GOLD analysis project Ga0307379, IMG submission 202237) | Soil microbial communities from Risofladan, Vaasa, Finland - UN-2 | ecosystem: Environmental > Terrestrial > Soil > Coastal area > Acid sulfate soil | place: Finland: Risofladan, Vaasa | collected... | reverse complement strand
TTCCGCATCCGCTGGTCAGCGACAAGGCCGACTTTCTCGTCATGCCCATGAACGAAGGCATCTCGTATCCGGCCGGCGACGCGAGCATTTCGCCGGCGTATTACCATCTCTACGGCGGCCACGGTCTGTGCATGGGATGGTACGGGCAGACGGACGCGCGGCGCGGGGCGATGACGCTGGTCGAGACGCCCGACGACGCCGGCGTGCGGATGTTTCGCCGCGACGGGCTCTTGCACCTCACACCGGAGTGGGTGCCGCAGAAGGGCCGCTTCGGTTCCGCCCGGCGGCTGCGATACGTCTTCTTCGACGACGGCGGCTACGTGGCCATGTGCAAGCGTTACCGGCAATACGCCCAAGCGATCGGACGGCTGAAGACGCTGGCCCAGAAGCGTGCCGAGAACCCAAACGTCGATCTGCTGGTCGGCGCCGTGAACGTCTGGTGCTGGGACGGCGACGCGGTGGGCATCTGCCGCGAGTTGCAGTCGGCCGGCGTCCGACGGATCCTCTGGAGCCATCGCCTCGACCCGGAGACGCTCCGCGCGCTCAACGAGATGGGCGTGTTGACCAGCCGCTACGACATCTTCCAGGACGTGATGGACCCGGCCAACTTCCCCAACCTCCGGGGCGTGCATCCCGATTGGACGACCCCGGCGTGGCCGAAGGATCTGATGTTTGGCGCCGACGGCGACTGGGTGCGGGGGTGGCGGGTGAAGGGGAAGGACGACCAGTGGTATCCCTGCGGGGTGCTCTGCGATCGGCAGGCCGTGGCTTACGCCCGGGAGCGGATTCCGCCGGAACTGGAGACGCACCCTTACCGCTGCCGGTTCATCGACACCACCACGGCCTCGCCCTGGCGGGAGTGCTATCACGAAGACCATCCCATGACCCGTTCGGACAGCCGGCGGGCGAAGATGGATCTCCTGCAATTCATCAGCCGGGACTGCGGCCTGGTGACCGGCAGCGAGACGGGCCACGAGGCGGCCGTGCCCTATGTGCATTACTTCGAGGGGATGCTCAGCCTGGGGCCGTACCGCGTGCCCGACGCCGGGCGGAACATGCGCGAGATTTTGGAGGACGTGCCCGAGCAGGTGGCGAAGTTCCAGACGGGCCACTATTACCGCCTGCCGCTGTGGGAGCTGGTCTATCACGATTGCGTCGTGGCCCAATGGTATTGGGGCGACTACAACAACAAGCTGCCGGCCGTTTGGGATCGGCGGGATCTGCTCAACGCGCTCTACGGCACGCCGCCGATGTTCATGTTCGACCGCCGGCTGTGGCAGGAGAAGCGCGACCGGTTCGTCGAGAGTTATCGAACGGCCACGGAAGTCGCCCGGGCGACCGGCTACGCCGAGATGCTCTCGCACGCCTGGCTCACCGACGACCACACGGTCCAGCAGACGCGATTCGCCGGCGGGGTGACGGTCACGGTCAACTTCGGCGACCGGCCGCACACGCTGCCCGACGGCCACGTGCTGCGTCCCCTTTCCCATCGCGTGGAAGGGTTGGACGTCGCTCGGTAACGTTTTCCGTAAGCCGGATAGTAGCCGTCTCGCTCCGCGAGATGCAGCCACGTCTCGCGGAGCGAGACGGCTACTCTGACTGTGCAAACATTCGTCAGCCCCGCTTAGAACTTCACGCTGCCATTGCTCCTCAGCCTTAGCGCGAACTTGAGCATCTCGATCATCTCCGGCGTATACCGACACCCCAACGCACCGCCGTCGGAGGCCGCCTGCGACAGCGGGCTGCGCGGAGCCGGACGGAAATCGAACACGGTCGGGTTGGTCGGCTGAGGCGGCGCGTTGAAGCAGCCCTTGCCCGCTCGGGCGTGGTCGATGAAGCTGGGCTCGTTGCCGTAGACGTCGCAGTACTCGATCCGCGTATCGGGCTGCGTGGCCTCGACCGTGGGCAGGATGCAGTCGACCAGAACGTTCGGCTGCCCGGTCATTCTCAAGGAGCCGGTGATCGTGCAAGCGCGAAGCTCGCACGGCGAACGGATCTCGAAGTCGGAACAGATCACCACGTTGCGGTAATTGGCCCCGCGGTCGCCGTAGTCGGGCCGGCCGATCCAGAGCGTGTCTTCCGCCGAAATCGGCCCCGCTCCCGCACCTCGACCGATGACCACGCACCGGCGGACGTGGATCGCGGCGTTGGTCTCCACCGTGGCTTCAACGGGACAGAAGAGGATGCAGGAGTCGAGCGTCAACTGATCGGCGTATCCCTGGACGCAGCGTGGCCCGGCGCCCGCCGGCGCGGCATGGACGAGCGCCAGCCGCTGCAAAGTAATCTGCGGTGCGTTGACGGTGACCAGCTTGGCGAAGTTCGTCCTCTGCCCGACCGACGTGATCATCGGCCACAGATCTTTGGCCCCCCGCAGCGTGAGCCCTTCCTTGTCGCCGGGGATCTCGATTTTCTCGTTGTACGGCCCCTCGTCCCGGATCTCGATGAGGCTCTTCTTCACCGCGGCGTCGACGGCCTCCTGGATCGTCTTGAAATCGCCCCGGCCGTCGGCCCGCACGATGATCAGCTTGCCCAAGTCGGCCACGGCAGCGGTCATCTGCGCGAAGGACGGATCGCGCGAGGTGTCGGTGACCGCGCGGGTTCGAGCGTATTCGGCGCCGAGTTGATCCAGCACGCGTTTCAACTCGAACAGTTCGTTGTCGGCGAAGTGCCTCGTTGCCTGTTCGTAAAGCCCTTGTGCCTGGTTCTCGTGATCACCGGCATGGGCCTCCGCCAACACGGCACGGAAGGCGTCCTCGTTTTCCGCGAACCAGGGGATCTTGGCGTACTTCTCCTCGAAACCGGCCAATGCCTGAATCGCTTCGCCGAACTCCGCTTCGGCCGCCAGTTCCCCGGCCCGGGCGAGCACGGTCGACGCGATCGTGCCGAGGTACGGATTCACGTCCGCGCCCAGCGCTTGGGCCCGGCCGAAGAACTGTCCGGCGGAATCCGCGTCCGCACAAGCCAGCGACAGCAGCCCCCCGGCGATCCAGTCGTCGACACTGTCGGGGTCGCCCGCCAATTCCACCAGGCGCTGCACGGTCCGGGCGTTCAGCTCGGCCCAAGGATGCGTTTCGGTCTTTCCGGTCGGCAGCGCGGCCGTCATGGCACTTTCGTCGGCTCTCTCGATGCTCGCGCTGGCCGGAATGCCCGGAAGAAGCAGATCGCCTCGGGTCAGCCGCGGCTGGGCGGCGTTGATCTTGGCGATGAACCGGGCCTTCATCGCGGCCATCCGCTGCACCTCGGTCACGCGCGAGGCCAGGCGGCGGTTGAAGTAGTCGTCCTCGAATCGCAGCTTCTCCAACTCGGCGGCGGCTGAGCGAAAATCCCACGCCGTCACGTTCTGCTCGCCAACGCCGCTCGCGTTCACGTAATTCCCTTCACCCTCGGCCCGAAGCGCCGCAATCCGCCGGGCTTCCTTCACCACGGCGATCTCGTCCAGCCGCGGCTTGAGCAATGTTTCGATCTCTGGGGTCGGCTCGTCCCGCAGAACCTGCTCGTAGAAGCCGCCGGCCGCGAGCATCAGATTCTCTCGGGCCTGGTCCTTGGCCGCCTGGGCCAGGTCCCAAAAGGCGTCACCGATCATCAGCCGATCGTCGGCCGTTTCGGCCAGCGAGCCGATGGCCGACGGGTCGGGATGATGGCGGACGAAAATCGTGAATGCCTGGCGGCGGATCGCCGGCACGTCGGCCTCGTAGCGCGTGCCGATTTCGCTTACCGCCTTGAGCATCAACGTCCCGTCTCCGCACTCGGCGGCCAACTCCATCGCGCGGAGCAGGTGGACGTATCGATCGGCCGGGGATCGGCCGTTGCCGGTTCCGTCGTTGAGCATGCGTCCGGCGATATCGAGCTTTTGCTCCACCGTCGCGGCTTCGGCGACGTTGAACATATAGTCAATCCGCTCCCGGAGGTCCCGCTGGACGTCTTCGGATGGAACGGCCAGCTTGCCGCCGCCTTCGACCACCTGAGGTTCGGACGGCGGCGTGTCGTGTCCGACCGTACCGCTGACGTGCATCTCGCGGTCGTTGCCGGCGAGAATCGTGAACTCCCGGTCGAACGACTCACCGCCCTGGCTGATCCGCAGCGTGTGCGATCCCGGCTCCAAGGGCACATCGAGCCGGTCCGGGTCCGGCCCGACGGCCAGCCGCACGAGGTCCTGAGCTTTCCCGTCGATCTCCAAACTCGCTCCGCCACGCTCGTGCGCAGGCCAGCACAACACCAGGTGCGAAGGCGGAAGCGGCTTCCATGGCTTGGGCGGCTCGACCTGCCGGCGCTCACCGGCGGCCACCGTAACGCTCTGATCGTGTGGCTCGAATCCTTCCCGCACGGCACGCACGTGATGCTTGCCCGGCTTGCACGGACAGACCAGCGGGTCGGAACCGGAAAACTGCCGCTCCTGCCCCGTGATGTACAGCGTCGTTCCTTCGCGGTCGCTCTCGGGCCAATCGAAGACCAGCGCGGTTTCTTCGGTCTTTCCTCCCTTGGAGCTGAAGATCAAAATCGCCAACCCCACGACCAGCAAACCGCACACCGTACACAAGGCGGCGATCAGCCAGGTCTTCGTTCGCCCACTGCCTTTATCCTCGGCCGACTTCGCGGGTGATTTCGGGCGCTTGGCCTTTCCCCGCTTGAACCGCTCGACCCGGGGCGACTGGACCGGGCGGATCTGTTTCGGCGGAGCGACGGGAGGAGGAGCCGAAGGGGGCGGCGCCGGAGGCGCACCCGGAAGACGTCCGGAACCACCCGCCTCGGCCGAAACGACCTTCCGCAGCCACTCGTCGTACTGGGCCTTGCTGGTGGGATTCAACAGACACACCCTGGCGCCCGCCACCTCGTTCAAGAGCTTCTGCGACGCCGCGGTGTGTCTGCCCGATTGATACGTGCGCAGATGGACCATCCGCTGGTCGGCGGCCGTTGCGATCACGTCCGGGTTCTTCTCGAACGGCTCGATGGCCAGCAGCACGTAATGGTTCGGCGGCTGTTTTTCCGGGGGAATTCCCAGCCATCGATGGTAGGGGTCGAAGTGACTCGACATAGCTTCCTATTCTGCCTAGGATATCCAAATATCCAGTTTTTCCGAAGTAGCCCCTTATTCCAAAATAGCCCACGGCCGGGCGCGACCACCGGTCGCGGCTTCTTGTTCCAGGACGTATTATCATAGCGGGTATCGTGTGTTTGCAGCAACGCGACTCGGTTTGGAGGAGACAGAGCGGGCATTGGCCGGTGCGCAGAACAAATAGAAAATCGGCACTAAACCGCGGCCAACACTTCCTCGATCAACTTCTTCGGCGCACCGATGTCCAGCACGCGGACTTCGCCCGTGTATTGGGCGGCGTCGGGGGCGAGAAGGCCCGGTTTGGCGGCAACGAACGTGCAGGTGACCGCGGCGCGGATCGTGTGGCGGGCGGGTTGGCCCGTGTCGCAGTCGAGGCCGCTGGGTAGATCGATCGCGAGTTTCAAAGCGGCCGACGCGTTGAGCTGATCGATCACGGCGTCCAGCGGCGGGCGGGGCTCACCTCGGGCACCGGTGCCCAATAAGCCGTCGACGATCCACGCGGCGCCGGCCAGTTGGCGCTCGAGCCGCGCCGCGTCGTGCTCGTTGGCAAAGACCTCGATCGGCACGTCGGTCTTTTCGAGGATGCGGAAATTGGCCGCCGCGTCGCCCGCCAGTTCCGCCGGTTCGGCCCAGAGCAGCACCCGTGCGTCGAAACTCCGCAAATCCAGGTGCCGCGCGATCACGAATCCGTCGCCGGCGTTGTTGCCTTTGCCGCAGCAGATGACCACGGGGCCGTCGATCCCCTTCTCGCACAGCACATCGGTCACCCCCCGCCCGGCGTTCTCCATCAACACCAGCCCGGAAATGCCGTATTCCTCCGTCGCCCGGCGGTCGACCTGGCGGGACTGTTCGCGGGTGAGCGTTTTGGGGGGCATGGTATGGGCTCCTGCCAACCGGGATCGTACAGGTAGGCCGGAACAAGCGCAGCGCAGTTCCGGCACGGGGACTTGCACAGGCGACTTGCACAGGCGATTCGCGCGGCAAATGCCGGAACTGCGCTGCGCTTGTTCCGGCCTACACCTTGTTCCGGCCTACACCCCGGCCAGTATACTCATCCGCTGTCGGGCTTCAAACGGCCAACGGTCTGCGGGACCGCTAAAGTCCACTTGTTCATAACAGCCCCCCCAATGCGACCCGTCAACGTGACCGGACGCGGCAACCTAATCCTCATCACTTTTTCCGCAGGCGTCGAACTCTGTATTATGGAACACTATATTATGTATGTGTCTCCAATTTGACGGCGACTCCGGCGGACAATCGGCTTGCCGGCGACTCTCGATATCCATTGAGCCCTTCGCTTGAAAGCGTACCATGAGCATCCGAAACCTCGACAAGATATTTCACCCCCAACACGTGGCGGTGATCGGCGCCAGCGACACGCCGACCAGCGTGGGCTATACCGTGTTGCGAAACCTGGTGGGATCCGGCTTCCGCGGCGTGGTTTACCCGGTGAATCCCCGACGGGATTCGGTCCAGGGCATCCACGCCTACAAGGACATTCCCAGCCTGCCGCACCCGCCCGATTTGGCCGTAGTGTGCACGCCGGCTTCCACGGTGCCGGGGATCGTCCGGGCTTGTGGCGAAGCGGGAACCCGAGGGCTGGTCGTGATTTCGGCCGGATTCCGCGAAATCGGCGCGGAAGGGAGGGCACTCGAGGAGGAAGTCCGCAAAGAACAGCAGAAATTCGACGGCATGAGAATCCTGGGGCCGAACTGTCTGGGCATCATCGTACCGGGTATCCATCTCAACGCCAGCTTCGCCACCGCCACGCCGCAAGAAGGGCACCTGGGCTTCATCTCCCAATCCGGCGCGCTGTGTACGTCGGTCCTCGACTGGGCCATCGACGAGGGGATCGGCTTTTCGTATTTCGTCTCGGTAGGAAACATGCTCGACGTGAACATGGGCGACCTGATCGATTACCTCGGCTCGGCCACCGAGACACAGTCGATCATCCTCTACATCGAGTCGATCACCGAGGCTCGGGAGTTCATGTCGGCCGCCCGGGCGTTTGCCCGCACCAAACCGATCGTGGCCTACAAGGCGGGCCGGTTCACGGAATCGGCCGCCGCGGCCGCCTCGCACACCGGGGCCATGGCCGGGGTCGACGCGGTGTACGAGGCCGCGTTTCAACGGGCGGGCATCGAGCGGATCTTCGAGATCAAGGACATGTTCGATTGCGCCGAGTTGCTGGCCCGGCAGGAGTCGCCCAAGGGGGATCGGCTGGCGATCCTCACCAACGCCGGCGGACCGGGCGTGATGACCACCGACGCCCTGATCGCCCGCGACGGCAAGCTGGCCCCGCTCTGCGAGAAGACCATGGAGCAGCTCAACGAATGCCTGCCGCCGTTCTGGTCGCACGGCAATCCGATCGATCTGCTCGGCGACGCGCCGCCGGAGCGCTATGCCCAGTCGATGGAGATCGTGCTTAAGGACAAGAATGTGGACGCGGTGTTGGTGATTCTCACGCCCCAGGCGATGACCGATCCGACGGCCACGGCGCACGCGGTGGCCAAGGTCGCCGCGCGCACCCGCAAGCCGGTCCTGACGGCCTGGATGGGAGGGCGCGTGGTCAGCGAAGGGGTCCAGGTGCTCAGCGACGCGGGCATCCCGACGTACAGTTCGCCGGAGCAGGCGGTTCAGGCGTTCATGCACCTGGTCTCCTACGCGCGGAATCTCGAAATCCTCCACGAGACGCCGCGGGACATTCCCCTGGCGTTTACGCTGGACCGGCAGAAGCTGCGAGGCGTGTTCGACACGATCTTGACCGAAGGGGACGAGATTCTCTCGGAAAACGTGTCGAAAGCGTTCCTGGAGGCCTACGAGATTCCCGTCACCAGGCCGCGGGCCGCGCAGGACGCCGAGGAAGCCGTGGCCGTGGCCAAGCGGATCGGGTATCCGGTCGTGATGAAGATCCACTCGCCGCAGATCACGCACAAGACCGACGTGGGCGGTGTGGCGTTGAACCTGGCTTCCGCCGAGTCGGTGCGGGAGACCTTTGCGAAGATGGTCGAGAAGGCCGCCAAGATGCGGCCCGATGCCAACATCCGCGGCGTGACCATCCAGAAGATGGTCAGCTTCCCCACCAGCTTCGAATTGATCATGGGCGCCAAGAAGGATCCGGTCTTCGGCGCCGTGGTCATGGTGGGTATGGGCGGAACGGCAGCCGAATTGTTCCGCGATCGGGCGTTGGGGCTGCCGCCGTTGAACGAGTCGCTCGCCAGGCGAATGCTCGAATCGCTCAAGTCGTGGCCGCTGCTGCAGGGCTATCGGGGCAAGCCGGGCGCCAACCTCGATCGGCTCATCGAGATCATCATGCGGTTCTCGTACCTGGTGGCCGACTATCCGGAGATCAAGGAATTGGACATCAATCCCCTGCTGGTCACGCCGGACGAGGTGATCGCGCTGGACGCCCGCGTGGTGATCGACCGCGACCCGGCTACCCACGCGGTTCGCCCGTACGCCCACCTGGCCATTCGGCCTTATCCCGAGGAATTCGTGACCCAGCGGCAGATGAAGGACGGAACGGACGTGATCCTGCGCCCGATCCGGCCGGAAGACGAGCCGTTGTGGCACGACCTCGTGCAAAGCTGCTCCACGGAGACGATCCGCTTCCGCTTCAGCTACCTGTTCAAGCAGACCACGCACGAGATGGCCACGCGCTATTGCTTCATCGACTACGACCGCGAGTTGGGCATCGTGGCCGAAATCGAGGAAGAGGGGAAGCGGAAGTTCATCGGCGTGGGCCGGCTGGTGGCCGACGTAGATCACGAAGAGGCCGAGTACGCCGTGATCGTCGCCGACAAGTGGCAGGGCCGCGGACTCGGCGGGTTGCTGACCGACTATTGTCTGGAGGTGGCCAAGCGGTGGGAAGTGAAGTCGATCGTGGCCGAAACCACCCAGAACAATGCGCGAGCCCTGGCCACCTTCCGCGGACGCGGTTTCGAATTGCACGCGCAAGAGGAAGACGTCGTGCTGGTCAGGAAGGTGATCCAGTGAGGGGGCCGCGAAAGAACCGATGACCGACGCGCAGTGCGTGGCGTTTCTGCAATGGGCACTGCCCCGGCTGCGAATGCGGTGGCCCGGGTTTCGCAAGGTCCGCCGCCAGGTCCACAAGCGGATCAACCGGCGGATGGAAGAACTCGGCCTGGACGAAGTGTCGCAGTACCGCGCCTACTTGGAGTCGCATCCGGACGAATGGACCGTGCTGGATCGGTTCTGCCGGATTCCGATCTCCCGGTTCTATCGCGACCGAGGCGTGTTCGATCACCTCGGCGACCCGCTGCTCGGGGAACTGGCCCGGGCGGTTCATGCCCGAGGCGAGAGCGAGGTCCCTGCCTGGTGCGCCGGCTGTGCGTCGGGCGAGGAGCCTTATACGCTGGCCATCCTCTGGGGCACGGTGGTGCGGCCTCGCTTTCCCGAACTGCGGCTGCGACTCTTGGCCACCGATGCGGACGAGCAGATGCTGCAGCGTGCCCGGCGGGCGGTCTATGCGGCCAGCAGCCTCAAGGACGTTCCGCGCGAATGGCTGGACACGGCGTTTGCGCGCGACGCAGAGGAGTACGTGCTGCGGCCGGAGTTTCGCGACGCCGTAGAATTCCGGCTCCAGGACATTCGCGCCGAAATGCCCGAGGGCCCGTTCCGGCTTGTGCTCTGCCGTCATCTTGCGTTCACCTACTTCGACGAGGACTTGCAGCGGACGATCTTGCGGCGGATCGCGGAGCGTCTGCTGCCCGACGGGCTGCTGATGGCCGGCAAACAGGAACCGCTGCCGGAAGGACAGCAAGAGTTCGAGTCCTGCAGGGGGAACCTGGGGATCTATCGAATCTCGCCCGGGCGTTGCACCATGCGACACGCCGGGTTATGATGGCGGCGTGGGCATCCGAGGAAACCGAGCAAAGTAGGCCGGAACAAGCGCAGCGCAGTTCCGGCACGCGGCTCACAGGACCTTTGCACATCGAATGCCGGAACTGCGCTGCGCTTGTTCCGGCCTACACCACTTCCTGATAATGGCCATGACACCAACAATGCACACGACCGCAACGTCATCGGTTCGCAATCGACTCTGCACCGTCGGTTGGCAACTGAGTTTGACCATCCTGGCGGCCTTTGCGATCGTGGCAACGATCGCCGCCCCCGCCGCGAGTGCCGAGAAGCCCAACATCGTTTTCGTGCTCATCGACGATCTCGGCTGGATGGACCTAAGCTGCCAGGGCAACCGGCGGATCGACTCGCCGAACGTCGATCGGCTGGCGGAGCAGGGGATGCGGTTCACCGACGCCTACGCCGCCGCGCCGGTCTGCTCGCCCACCCGGGCGTCGATCGTTACCGGCAAGTCGCCCGCCCGATTGCACCTGACCACGCATTTGCCCGGCCGGTTCTTTCCCAAGGACGGGCGACCGCAACCGGCCGAGATCATCGAGGACCTGCCGCTGGAGCACGTGACCGTCGCCGAGCGGCTCAAGGAGGCCGGCTATGCGACCGCGCTGATGGGCAAATGGCACCTGACGACCGGCGGCGGCCTCGGCAAGCGGGAGTTCTATCCCGACCGGCAAGGCTTCGACGTCAATCTCGGCGGCTGTGCGTTGGGCGGGCCGCCGAGCTACTTCGATCCCTATCGCATTCCCACGCTCGAAAACCGCCGCCCCGGCGAGTACCTGCCCGATCGGTTCGCCGACGAGGCCGTGGACTACATCCGGGCGAACCGCCATCGGCCGTTCATGCTTTTTTTGTGGAACTATACCGTGCATTGGCCGATGCAGGCGAAGGAAGACGTGCTGGCGAAGTACGAGAAGCGGGGACTGGGGCCGGGCCTGAAAGACGCTCGCTACGGGGCGATGATCGAGAGCATGGACGCGGCCTTCGGACGCATCGTGGCGGCGATCGACGAGTTGAAGCTGACCGAGCGGACGCTGATCGTCTTCATGTCGGACAACGGCGGATTCGACGGGGTGGCCGACAACCGGCCGCTTCGCGAAAGCAAGGGGTATCTCTACGAGGGCGGGATCCGCGTGCCGCTGATCGTTCGTTGGCCCGGCGTGGTTCGGCCCGGCACCGTTTGCCGCGAGCCGGTGATCAGCACCGATTTCTACCCCACTCTGCTGGCCGCCGCCGGACTCGCGCCCGATGGAAACACGCCCTGCGACGGCGAGAACCTGACGCCGCTGCTAGAGCAGACCGGCGGCCTGAAGCGGACCGAGATCTTCTTCCACTTTCCCAATTACGCCTGGCACATGGACAACCGCCTGGGCAGTGCCGTGCGTCAAGGCGAGTACAAGTTGATCGAGTACTTCGACGACAACTCGGTCGAGCTTTACAACCTGGCGGAGGACCTCGGGGAGAAGCACGATCTATCCAAGCAGATGCCCGAGAAGGCGGCAGAACTCAAGCAGAAGCTCCACGCCTGGCGTGCCGAGTCGGGGGCCTTGATGCCGCGCCCCGCACTTGCGCCGGAGCCTTAGCCCGGATTATTCATGACCCAGGGAATTGCGTGACACACTGTCGTAGCCACGTTCGCCAGAACGTGGTCGTAACCCGTGGGCACGCTCCACGTTCTGGCGAACGTAGCTACAAGCCTATGAATAATCCGGGTTAGCGGGCGGGCGTTCTTGTTGAAGCACCGGTCAGGTGGAAGCCTGCCCGGGTCGAGGGATGTCACCTGCCGTTGCCTCTTCGGCGCCGTAGAACCGTCGGCCGGTTTCCGCCATCTCCTGCAACAGGGACGTGGGGCGGCATCGGATCCCCAGTTTCGCCAAGGGTCTGAGCATCTCGACGATGCGATTCGCTCCCAACGTGTCGGCCCACCAGAGCAACCCGCCGCGCGAGGCCGGAAATCCCAACCCGAAAAGCACGCCCAGGTCGATGTCGCGCGGATCGCGGACCTTGCTCTCCTGAAGGATTCGCGTGGCCTCCAGGACCATCGGCAGCAGCAGCCGCACGGTGATCGACCGGGGCGTGTGGCGTCGCGGTGGGCGTGCCCAGGAAGCGATGATCCGCTCGACGGCCGGGTCGTGCCGCACGGCGCCGTGTTGGGAGGGCTCTCCGTCGTACGAGAAGAACCCGGCCCCGGACTTCTGCCCCAGCCGTCCGGCCTTGATCATGGCCACCAGCAGCGGCGAGGCGGCGATCCGATCGGGAAAGGCCGCTGAAAGGACCCAACCGCCTTGCAGCGTGGTGTCCAGCCCGATTTCGTCCAACAGTCGCAGCGGTCCTTTGGCCATGCCGAACGCGGTGGCCGCCTGCTCGACGGCCTCGACCCCGGCCCCTTCCAAGAGCAAATCGAGCGCCTCGCACAAGTAGGGCATCAGCAGCCGGTTCACCAAGAAACCCGGCCCGTCGCCCACCACGATCGGCAGCTTGTCGATCGCCTTGCCGTGGGCAACCGCCGAGGCGATCGTGCGGTCGCTCGTCTGCGGGCCTCGAATGATCTCCACCAGCGGCCGCCCGCGGACCGGGTGGAAGAAGTGGAACCCGCAGAACCTCGACCGGTCGGTCAATACGGCGGCCAGCCGCTGGATCGGAATCGTCGAGGTGTTCGACGCCAGGGTCGTTCCGTTGCCCAGATGCGGCTGCAACGCGGCGAAGAGTTTCTGCTTGGCGGGAAGGGTCTCGACGATCGATTCGATCACCAGATCGCAATGCCCCAACAGGGCCGGATCGGTCGTGGGTTGCACGAGCCGCGCGACGAGCCGTTGCACCTCGGCCGCGGGCGCTTCGTCGGCCAGTTCCGCGGCGATTCTCTCCGGAGCCGCGTCCAGTGCGGTCCGATCGGCGTCGCTGATCACGACCGGCCGGTTTCGCCGCACGTGGGCCGCGGCGATCGCGCTGCCCATGATCCCCGCCCCGACGATCCCCACCGAGTGGATCTGCGAGGAGTCCGCGGAAGGCCGATCGAGGCCCGAGTCGTGCCGGTTCCATTCCACCAGCGCATGGACGTTCGCCAGGGCACGATCCCATCGCGTTGTTTCTACCGGGCCGTGGTCGGAATACAAGCCTTCGGCTCCCTCTTGGGATCTGGGTCATGGACCGGGCGGACTGCGATCGAACGGATTTGGGAATATCATAGTGTTTGTTTGGCGGGACGGCAAATCGTGATCGATGGGGGTTGGTTGGGTTTGGGCGCGACCGGCGGTCGTGGGTATTTGGGCGCGACCACCGGTCGCGGCTTTTTTCCAGCGTTGGACGCGTTGGGCCGTCGTTGTTGGAAATTGGCCGTCGGAAATGGAGACGTCGTAGCCGACCACTTTCGGCAGACTCTCCAAGGCCGCGCGGCATACGGCCACGCGATCGTCCAACATGCGGATCAGCGTGGGGGCGTAACTCGGCTGCGGGTAACGGCCCATCGCAACGGCCGCGTGGCAGCGGACTTTCGGGTCGGTGGCGTCGGCCAAGCGCGTCAACTCCGCTTCGCCGGCCGGATCGCCCAGTTGGACGAGCGCAATCGCCGTTTCCAGTCGCAACGCCTCGTCGGCCGAAAGCAGCAACTGTCGGACGGGGGCCGTGTCGTCGATTCGGCCCGCGGCACCCAACGCAAGCAGCGCCGCCACGACCACGGCACGGCTGGAGTCCCTCAGCGCAGGCACCAGCACCGTGGCGTGTCGCGGATCGGGACAGGCGGCCAGATTCTCGCACGCTCGACGGCGGACCTCCGGCGAAGGATCGCCCATCGCCGCATAGGCCAGCCGTATCGCCGGCGCGTCGCAGTCGCCGCGAACGGCCGTCAGGGCGTTTGCCCAGACCAGCGGGTCCTGTTCCTTTCCGGCCACCAGCAACTGTTCCAGTCGCCGAGCGACCAGCCGCCGCAGAGGATGCCGGCCGGCCAGTTCGGCCAACTCGCCCGCCGCCGCGCGACGCTGCGACGGATCTGCCGAGTCCAGCCGATCGAGCACCTCGAACGACGTTTCGCGGCGCGGCAGCACGTCGCGATAGACCACCTCGGGCAGGACGCGATGTCGATCGAAGACGAGGTGTTCCAGGACTTCGACCAATCCCGGGCCGTAATCGATCAGCCCCGGCACGTCCTGCAACGCCACGAGCCGTTCGACGTGGTCCAGTTGCCGCGGGTCGACGGGCGCGGCCGGTCGGGCGTCGAGAGTGCTTCGGGCCGATTCCAAGTCGCCTTGCCGGGCGAACTCCTGCCGAAACCGTCGCCCAAGCTCCTCGCGCGCGGCGGCCCGTTGTTGCGGCGTTCCTTGGACGGGAAACTCGGCCGCTGCCGGCCATTGGGCGGCCAGTTGCTCGGCGGCCGTGACCCGGGGCAGGTAGCTCGCTTTGCCCAACGCTTCGATCCAGATCGGTCCGGCTTCTCGCAGCGGCCATCTCTCAAGCGCCGCGACCACCGCGCGCTGCACCTCGGCGCTGGGATCGTCCAGGAGTTGCCTGGCGGTGTCGCTTCCATCCCGGTCGGGATACCCGCTCAACGCCCGGGCCACCTCCAACCGCACGCGCCACGAATCGTCCTCAGCCGCCGCGAAGACCGCCTCCCTTTCTCCCAACCGGGCCATCGCGGACACGGCGGCGATGCGGATCTTCTCGGCGCGATCGACCGCCAGTTGCCGCAAGGTTGCCCGGGACTTCGCATCGCCGAGATTACCCAGGGCGTCGATGGCCGCCAGACGGGTCTGCCAGTCCTGACCGTTCAGCGCGGCGGCCGTCAATCGTTCGGCGTTGGCTTCATCTCCGGCGTGGGCCGGGGTGATCGGGGCGTTGGCGGCTAAGGCAGGGTCCTCGTCGTCCTGGTACGTGGGCAACGAGTCGGCGTCGATGACGGACGACTGTTCCGCCGGGTCCGCATCGCCCAACCAGCGGCAGCCGGAAATCGCCGGGACGGCCGACAGGCAGACCGCGACCAACGCGCAATCGGCCAAGTGCTTCAAACGTGGCGACACCCGAGGCAAGTCCTTTTGCCTATGAGGAGGAGGTTGACGAGAAGATGATTACGGGAAACCGTTATTTGCAGTGGAGAATTACAGGTTTTCATAACGGCGTCCTTGTCGGCGTCCCTGTCGGCGTCCCTGTCGGCTTTACAGACCGGTGATCGAGGGGCCGACCACCGGCGGCGCCGTATCTTGCCCCAACAACCGCCTCAGTTCAGTTTCGCTTTCCAAGACGAGATTGAGCAGATCGAGATCATTGACGGTCGTATCATCGAGGATTGCCACGAGACTTTCCGTGATGGACTTCACGTCGGCGACGAAGTCCTTTTGGGAAGCGTCGGTCGCCGCACCTGCGACGGCCTTCAGGGCAATCGTCACGGCGTCCAGCCGGGCCATCAACCGGCGGCGGGAAACCGGATAGTCTTCGGGACGCTGGGTCTGATCCTGCGGGCCTTCTCGACGGCAGGCCTCGACCGCCATTTGTCCCAAGGCGGTCGCCAACTGCTGAGCGTCCATACCGGCCAGATTCAGCTTATTACCCATCGCCTTGGCCACCACGCATCGCGCGGAGAAGGGGACCTGCGAATCGGCGACGATTTTGGCCATCTCCGTGGCCACCGCGCCGCTCGCCATGCCGGACTGACCCAGCACCTCGGCCGCCTGGGCACGCAGCCAGGCATGGCCGTCGGCCGTCCGTCCCGCCGGACACGGCGACTTCAACAGCGCGAGCATCACCGAACCCACCTGCGTGCGAACCGCCTGGTCCGCGATGCCGGCCTCCGCGTGACGCGCAATCCCGATCATGGCGGCCACTCTGACCGCGTCGATGTACTCCGGCTCGTTCAGAGCCGCCAACATCACCGGCAGGGCATCCGGCAGCGGATCCGACTGACTGCCTTTCTCCTCCTGGTTCAACTCGCCGATCATCAGCATCGCGTTCACCCGGACGGCCGGATGGAAATTCTTGTCCCCTGGGGTTTTCGCATAGCTTCTGGCGTAGCCGTCCATCCATGTCAGCACCATATCGCCAAGATAGTCGTGGATTTCCTTGGGCCGCCCGCTCATGCTACAACGTTGGAAGTGCCGACGAAGCTCGACGCGAAAATTGGGCAACGACGTGACGGTTTTCACCACGGACCAGCGGGGCAAGATGTAGCCTTTGAAGTAGGCGTTGAAGACCTCTTGCTCTTTCTCTTTCTCACCCGGACCGAACGTGCCGTTGGGCATGATCCGGCCTTCCACGGTTCCCCGGTTCTGCTGTTGGCTCTCGTCGACAGAAAACTCGTCGTAGGGTGGCTTGGGCGGCACCTGGGCCATCGTTGCCGCCGACCCGATCCCCAGCGAGACCACCAGCAGCCAAAGAAGCCCCAGCAGCCAAAGAAGCGCTCGAGCCGAAAAACAACTACCGCAATAAGATCTATGCATGGGAGTACGCCACAAGGGGGACTATCGCCGACCGGCCCGTAGAAAAACAGATACAATATATAGGCTACCAACGGTCGGGGTGGACTGTCAAGCTGGATCACGGAACCCCCATATGGGGTTACAGCCTACCGCGCAACGTGGCCAGAATACCGGACGGGGGGGTTCGGGGTTGTCAGTGATCCGTTTTCAGTTGTCAGTTTTCAGTTACCTGAGCGCCACGGATTCCGGGGGCCGCTACCGGGCTTATCTCGAATGGCACGTGGCTAAGCGTAAGTCCTTATTCGGAGATCAGTAAGCACCGCTATCATGGTTCATCCAAGATTCGCCTGGCAATCCGTAGAATCCATGACGGTCAGACAACCGAAAACCGGATCCGTCATAGACGGACCTTGAAGTCCGTCCTACAACTGACAACTGAAAACTGACAACTGAAAACTGAAAACTGACAACTGAAAACTGAAAACTGAAAACTGTTATCCCGCGTCCGCCCCACAACCTTTGACCCCCCAATGACCGAGGATTTTCAGAAATTCGCCGGCGAAATCAAGCGGCTGCACCGGGCTCTGGCCGAGTTGGAGCCGATGGCGGCCACGATCGGGGTCCAGCCGCCGGCCGGTCGAGAGTGGTTCGAGTTGCTCGAAAACAAGCTCCTGCCGCAACTCGAACTCCCGCCGCTGTTGGTCGTGGGGATCGTCGGCGGGACGAATATCGGCAAGTCGGTGTTGTTCAACCAGTTGGCCGGACAGGTGGCCAGTGCCGTCAGTCCGCTGGCCGCCGGCACCAGGCATCCGGTCTGCATGGTCCCGCCCGGGGCGGATGATCCGGATCTGCTCGGCCGGCTGTTCGAGCGCTTCGAACTCCACGCGTGGCAATCGCCCGACGACCCCTTGGCCGATACGCCCGAGAACCGGCTCTTCTGGCGCACCAGTGCCGACATGCCGCCGCGGCTGTTGCTGCTCGACGCGCCCGACGTCGACTCCGACGTGACGGTCAACTGGGAGCGTGCCCGGGCGATCCGCCAGACGGCCGACGTGCTCTTGGCCGTCTTGACCCAACAGAAATACAACGACGCGGCGGTGAAGCAGTTCTTTCGGGCGGCGGTCGAGGCCGACAAGCCGATCGTGGTGGTGTTCAACCAGTGCGACTTGCAGGCCGACCGCGACTACTGGCCGAAGTGGCTGGCCACGTTCTGCGACGAGACCGGGGCGCGGCCCGAACTGGCCTACGTGGCCCCTTACGACCGGGCGGCGGCCGAGCGGCTGCGATTGCCGATCTACCCGATCGGCGGCGACGGGACCCTGCCGCCGGGCGAAGCGGCCGATCTCCGCGAGCAACTGGCTTCGCTGCACTTCGACGCGATCAAGATCCGGACGTTCCGCGGGGCGCTGGCCCGGGTGCTCGATCCCCGGCGAGGCGTGGGCGGGTATCTCGAATCGATCCGGACGGCCGCCGCCGAGTTTTCCTACGCGGCCGCCGCCCTTTCGGCCAACGAGATGGCACGCGTCGCCTGGCCCTCGCTGCCGGCCGGCGTGCTGGTCGACGAGATCCGACGCTGGTGGGACGCCGGACGCGCCCGCTGGTCGCAACGCGTCCACGGCTTCTATCGCACGTTGGGCCGAGGCGCCACGTGGCCGATTCGGGCCGCCCGAGACGCACTGGCCGGACAGCCCACCGATCCGCTGGAAACCTTCCAGCAGCGGGAGCGCCAGGCCGTCGTGCTGGCGGTCGAAAAACTGCTCGACGAACTGGATCGGCTGGCCCGGGTCGGCAACGACACGCTGCGCCCGCGGCTGATGAAGCTGCTCGGCGGCGACGCCCGGGCGCGGCTGCTGGACCGCGTGCAATCGGCCCACGAGGCCCTGCCGGCGGTGGACGACGACTATCGGGCGTTTCTCAGTAAGGAGTTGGACGCCTGGAAGGAGTCCAATCCCCGCGTGGTCCGGTTCCTGCAGTCGCTCGATCACGCGTGGGCGATCGCCCGGCCCACGATCACGGTGGCGTTGGTGGTCAGCAGTTGGGGGTTGGCGGGCGGGCTGGTCGGATCGGCGGGTCATGCGGCCGGCGAGTTGGCCACCGAGGCGGCCATTGCCGGCGGCATCACCGGCGGCGGCGAGGCGATCGTCAGCACCACCAGCGAAGGCATCCGCCAGGCGGCCGCCCGGCTGTTCGGCCGGCTCCAGTCCCGCTACGCCCAGCAACGCGCCGGCTGGCTGGCGTCTTGGCTCGAAGACGAACTGCTGGGCGACCTGCTCGGCGAACTCCGCCAAGGTGCCGAGGTGCCCCAAGGCGAGGCGTTCGCCCAGGTAGAAACGGTGACCGAGCGGATTGCCGGTTTGGCGGCGAGCGAGGGTGGCACGCCCTGAGGAACGAAGGGGGTGGAAAACCTGCCAAACCACGCCCTTCGTTCCTCAGGGCGTGCCACCCAATTGGACAAGTCATTTCTGCGCGGGCCCTTAGTGGTCACCCCCTTCAGAACGGCGATTGGCTGCCGTGGGTGGCCGTGACCGTGGTCGTGATCCCTCCACGGGGGGTAAAAGCGGCGATCAGCGTCATTTCGCGGGGTTGGACCACCGCGACCAGATCGTCGAGGATGCGGTTGGTGGCCGCCTCGTAGAAGATCCCCTCGT
>Ga0307379_10004851_pt1 | contig 18979 bp, 13 predicted proteins | sample UN2MG_FD_202237 | JGI IMG/M metagenome (GOLD analysis project Ga0307379, IMG submission 202237) | Soil microbial communities from Risofladan, Vaasa, Finland - UN-2 | ecosystem: Environmental > Terrestrial > Soil > Coastal area > Acid sulfate soil | place: Finland: Risofladan, Vaasa | collected... | reverse complement strand
AGGCGCCCAGCGCGTTCAGGTAGGCGTTGTGGAACGCTGCCAACTTGGGGTCATCGGAATCGGCGCCCACCTTGCTGACCAGGTGCTGGTAGACGCGGTAGGTCTCGTCACGGGCGTAGCGCGCCGCTCGGACGTCGTCGCCGACCGAGACGCTGTGCCCGGTCAGGGTCTGGTTCTGCCGGGCCTGCTGGTAGGCGGCCTGGGCGTCAGAGAGCGCGGCGCGGGCCGCTTCGACGTCGGCCTCCCTGGCCGGTTCCTGGAGTTGTTCCAGGTGCAGTTGGGCCTGCTGCAAGGCCAGTTCGTCCTGGGCCACCGCCCGCTCCAGGTCGGCCTGCTCCAGGCGGGCCAACACATCGCCCTGGGCCACGGTGTCCCCTTCCTGCACCAGCACTTCGGCTACGTGACCGGCGGCGTCGAAGCGCAGTTCGCTCGAGCGGGCGGGCTCGATGACGGCCTCGGCCACGACCTTGCCATCGCTGGTGTCGGCCACCACCGGCACCTCACCGGTGGGCGCGGCCCCGGTGGACTGCGCTCCGCCGCACCCGGCCAGCAGCACCCCCGTCGCCAGCACCAAGAAGATTCCGTGGATGAGTACATCCATGTTCGCTCGGAATGACGACAACCCTGTCAGAATCTGTAACCTCTTCATAATCGAGTCCTCCTTACTATTCACACATTGCCTTCACGTTTCACGTTTCACGTTTCACGCATTCCGCATTCCGCATTCCGCATTGCGTGTTAATGCCCATTACTGACGTCCCTGGACAGCCGTCCGTCGTGGAGATGGAGCACTCTCTTCGTCCGCGCGCTCAGGTGGCGATCGTGGGTGACGAGCACCACTGTTTTCCCCTGCTCCACCAACCCCTCGAACAGGCGGAACATGTCGGCCGCGGTCTGAGAGTCCAGGTTGCCCGTCGGCTCATCCCCGACGATCAGGGGCGGGTCGTTGGCCAGCGCCCGGGCGATGGCGGCCCGCTGCTGCTGCCCACCGCTGAGCGCACTGGGCAGTTTCTGGGCCTGGTCGGCGATGCCCACCTGCTCGAGTAAGTGCATGGCCCGCTCCTTGCGCTCCCGCCGCCGGTACGTGCTGCAAAAGTCCATCGGCAGCATCACGTTCTCCAGGATGGTCAGCGTGGGCAGGAGTTGGAAGAACTGGAATATGTCGCACAATGCGATCACAGTGTAACACATAGAGGGCGCCGGCGCATCAGCCTACCGGCCTGTTTGTGACCTGGCCAGATGGGTAGTTTCTCAACTGGGCAAGTGGCCAGCCTGTCACCTGGCCTGCCCCGGCCTTCCAGCGGCTTGTCCCCAATGCGTGACGCTCCCCAACGGCCCCGCCTCCTCGCATCTCTGCGCTATCGCGGTATAATACGCAGGCAGCGCAAGCGCTGAGCCGCCAATCGCTTTGAGTTGGAGGGGTGGATGGCAGACCTGCCTGAGTTGACCGAATCGGACGTCCGTCGCTGGACCGGCGAAGCCTCGTTCGAGCGCGGTGAGAGGTACTCTCGCACCGGCCACATCCTTGATCCACGCCTCCAGGGGGACACGCTCAAGGCTCGCTGTCTGGGCTCCCGTCCTGGGGCCTATCACGTCGAGGTGATCCTGGGGCAGCAGGGCATCGTCTCCGGCAACTGCTCCTGCCCGGTGGGGGGTGGCGGCCACTGCAAGCACGCCGCGGCTCTCCTCCTGACCTGGATGCACCAGCCCGACGCCTTCCTGCAGGTGGAAGACCTGCAGACAGCGCTGGAGCAGCGTAGCAAAGCCGAGCTCGTCGCCCTCACTCGCCGCATGATGGCGCGCTATCCCGACCTGGAGTCGCTGCTGGAGCTGCCCGTCGTCGGCGAGGCGGGGGCGGAGCGTCCCCTGGACCCGCAGGCCATCCGCCGCCAGGCGAGCGACGCCTTCTATGGCGCGGGGTCTGACGAGTGGGGCGGGGTCTACAGCGTCGCCCAGCGCCTCCTGGAACTGGTGGACGTCGGCGACGACTACGCGGAGCGGGAGGAATGGCGCAACGCAGCCACCGTCTACGAGACCGTCATGCAGGTGGTCCTGAGTAATTACGGCATGGTGCAGGACGAGGGGGGTGATCTCCACGTCGTCGTCGGCAGGTGCGTCGAGGGGTTGGGGGAGTGCCTGGAGGCAGCAGAGGACCCCGCTCAGCGGGAGGGACTGCTGCGCACCCTGTTCGACGTGTACCGCTGGGACGTGGAGTACGGGGGCATAGATATGGGGTGCGAGGCCCCAGACATCATCTTGGAGCAGGCCACGCCGGAGGAGAAACAGCAGGTGGCCGGATGGGTGCGGGACGCCATGCCGGCAGGCAACGACTGGAGCGACAACTACCACCGCCAGCGATACGGCGGCTTCCTGCTGCGCCTGGAGGAGGACCAACTCGACGACGAGGCTTTCCTGCGCATCTGCCGCGAGACGAACCGCTGGCACGACCTGGTGGACCGGCTGCTGGCGCTGGGCCGTGTGGAAGAGGCAGCGGCCGCGGCCCGCCAGGTGGACGACTATGACCTGCTCCAGTTGGCCGACCTGTTCGTCTCACACGGCCACGGCGACCTGGCCGAAGAGTTGATCCGCGAGCGGGCGCGCACTGCCCAGACCGGTCCTGACGGCCGGGTGCGCACGGACGGCCGCCTGATCGTGTGGCTGAAGGAGCGGGCGCAGGGGCGGGGCGACCTGGCGGAGGCGCTGGTCCTGGCAGAGTCCCTGTTCTGGGAACAGCCCGCTGTGCCGGGCTACCAGGAATTGCGAGGTCTGGCCCACTCCCGGGGGCGGTGGGACGGTCTGCGCGCGGCGGTTCTCTCACGCCTGGCCAACGAGGGCCAATACCATCTGCTGACCGAGATTTACCTGGATGAGGGGGAGGTGGACCGGGCACTGGAGACGCTGGAGCAAATCCGCGCCCCGGGGTGGGAATGGGACTGGGCTGGCAGCCCGCTGCGCATCCAGGTGGCGCAGGCGGCGGAGGAGAGCAGGCCGCGTGAGGCCATTCGCCTGTATATGGAGGCCGTCGAGCGGCTCATCGCGGCCCGTGGGCGGGGCAGCTATACGGAAGCGGCGACCTACCTGGTTCGCGTGCGCGAGGTGTACCATCGCCTGGGGGAGCGTGAGACCTGGGAGACGCTCATCGCTGGCCTGAAGGAGCAGAATCGCCGGCTGCGTGCCTTGCACGACGAACTGAACAGGGCCGGGTTGTGAACGGCGGAGGAGTCCACAATGAACTATGATGAGTTTCGCACGCTCTGGCACGCAGCGCTGGAGGCGGCCGGCCTGCTGCCCTACCCGCTGTGGCCCACGGAGACCATTGACGTCCACCAGATGGACCGTGTGTACAGCCTCTACGTCTCGCTGGGCGGTGGGCACGGGGCTGAGCCATTCTACACCACTGCCAGGCTGGAATGGAACTGGGATGCGGCGCTTTCCGCCCGCTTCGCTACGAGAGAGGAGGATCTGCTGACGGCACTGCTGGGCCGGGATGGGGCCTACCTGGTCACGGAGCAGCCCTGGCTGCGGGTAGACGTCACGCTGAGCACCACGCTGCCGTGGGACTCGCCGCTCCCGATGCCGGGGGCTGAGGCCTGGCGACGGTGGGCCGTCGAGGTCACGTCCCGCATAGCGCCGATTCTGCCCGTCGAAAGCGAGGAGGACGAGCGTGGGTTGAAGGTGCTCTCTGCCCACGGGGATCCCGAGGCTGAGTTACGATGCGACCCCGATGGTCGCCTGCGCCTGACCGGCGTCCATCTATCGGCGTGGCAGAGCATAGACCTGCCGCGCCAGTGGGACAACCCCGACCGCGAGCCGGACGACTGGCCGGAGGTGGAACTGGCGGATTTCATCGAGCGGGTGCGCCGGGCGCTGCAGGAGTGGGAGGGGTGCCTGGTGCACTTGTACTCGCAGGAGGCAGCCGGTCGGAAGGGTGTGAAGTAGCCTCAGACCACACCCACTAATCGCAGATGCTGGCGTGTTGCTCGTGCCCGTGCGCGTCTACGGGATGCACAGGTCGTTCAACTTGTGTGGCAGCGGTCCGCGCAGGGCATGCACCAGCCGCTCGAACTCGCGTTCGGCACGGCGGGGGTGGATCAGGTCCAGCGCCGTCAACATGCTGAGCCGGGTGGGCACCCGATCTTCGTCAAGCGGCGCGATCTTGACCGGCAGCAGGCGATAGGTGCCCTCCTGGATGCCCATCGTCTGCGCCAGCACGTTCTCAAAGTCGGCCATACTGTCGGCCAGGTACGCTTCCGAAAGCACGATCACCGTGCGCCTGGCCTGCCGGATGCCGCGCTCGACGTTGACCACGCGCGCTACTCCTGGCTCTTCGACGTCGCCGGAGACGGCGACGCGCAGTCCCGCCTCCTCCAGGCGCGGCAGCAGCGTCTCCCACACCCACGCCGCGTCCGGCTCCCGCTCCACGTAACTGACGTAGGCGTCGTAGCGGAAGCCCTCTTCATCCCTGGGTACGACGCCCTTCTGGCCGCCCAGATAGAGCGCGACGGGGAAATTCTCCTCCAGTTCGGCCTTGAAGATGGGATGCTGGTTGAGCTGGTCGCCGGTGACGTGCGGCTGGAGGTACTCGAACAGGTCGAAGATGCGGACCAAGCCGTCGTCACTGGGGATGCCGCCGCGCAGGCCGGCCAGCAGGTGGTGGGTGAAGAGGCTGTTGGGGGCGCCGGGCAGCACCCACGAGTACTCGCTGCTGCGCGACGAGGCCAGGATGGCCCGCCCCCGTCCAGCCTTGAGCGCGTCGTAGTAACTTTCCGGCAGCGCCTTGATCTCGGGGACGGCGGCGTCTTTGGGCTGGCCGATGCCGCCGGCGTGGCAGCAGTCGAAGACGACGACGACCTTGCGGGCCGGGATAGCGCGCAGCGCCTCGGTGAACTCGGCGCCGGAGATGGCCGTCTGTGCCACCGACTCGGCCGAAGTGTAGACCGTGTCCGCTGGCAGCAAGTACTCGCCCGCACAGGGGCCGGACTCGACGTGCCCGCCGTGGCTGGAGATGTAGAAGAAGACAGTCGAGTCGAGGTCGCTGCGGGCGGCCAGGCTGACCAGCGCCTGGCGCATGGCGGCCTGGGTGGCCGCGCCGTCCAGCAGCAACTGCACGTTGCCCGGCGGGTAGCCGCAGCGCTGGGGGTCGGCCAGCAGGTCGTGGATGTCCCGGGCGTCCTGGAGGACGGTCGGCGGGAGCCTGTTGACGTGCCGGTAGTCCGCGATGCCGATCACGAGCGCATAGGCGTTGTCCATTGCACACATTTGTTTCCTCTTCCCTGGTCTTGTGAGCCATTAGCACCCTCAGTGCTTTCATCGCCCCAGGCAGCAGCAACAAATTCTCCTATTGGCTGATCAGGTCGCTCAGTCAGATAGTCTCCTATGGGCTTCATATAGTCAACCATCAAGGGGCCAGTTTCACCCCAACGGTCAGCTTCCTGGAGCTTGCCGAGTAAGCTGTTGTAGAAGGCCTGAGTGTGATCGATCGCCCCCCTACGTAATGCCCCATCAATGCTAACGCAGATCCGCGCAAGAACCCCTGCTAGCTTTGGAAAGAGGAGAGGTCTCTCTGCACGGGATTCGAATTCTTGGAATCGATCAAATCCAATCCCTAGAGCTACAATCAGTGCTTGCTCAAACATCTCTGCTGCGGCTTCCGGCTCTCCCTCTTCCAGGTTGATTTCCCCTGCCAAGTCCAATAACTGAACCAAGTTGTCATAGTGCTTCAATGCCCCTGCTCGTTCCGCGACAGCGCGGAAGTCCTCAGCAATTTCATCAAAAGTGCCCAGTTGTCGGTGAGCATATGCCAGTGAAAGAACGCTCCCCTCTTCCAGATCGGCATTTTCGGTTGCACGCGCTGCAGCTAATGCTTGCTCATAATAGCCCTTTGCCCTATCGGGCTCACCACTTTCAAGGTAGAAGTTGCCAAGACTGATGAGAACATTTGATTCTTCGCGCCTTCGATAATGCTGACAACTGAGTTCCAGGGCTTTTTTGAAGCAGTCAAGGGCTTCCTGGCTCTGAGAAAGTGCTTGATAGGCCAGGCCCAGGTTATTCAATGTCCTGATTTCGTCCTCGATGTCGCCGTGCTGACGCGAGAATTCCAGACTTGAGCGAAGTAATGCCACTGCCTCCTCTCGCCGTCCCGAACGACGGTATGTCTCTCCGAGGTTGTGATACACTGCCTGCTGAAGCCGTACATCCTTGGTTTGCCCTGTTATCTCTAGTGCCTGACGATAGTCATCCTCTGCCTGCTGCCACATCTCAAGTGTCGCAAAGCAATTGCCTCGATTATAGTAGGCCACGCTGGTATGGTGAAGCAGACTGTGCAATTCGGCTAGCTGAATAGTTTCTGTATATGTGTCCAGTGCACATCCATAGTGCTCTAATTCTTCATAGGCAAGACCCAGGTCCGTCGATGCTTCCACCTGTTCCCGTCGAAGATCAATCTGTGCCAGTAGGTTAACCTCTTGTCGCATACAAGCTAAACCAACTCGGCTCCGGTCTAGGAGTCTGAGATAGATCGCTCCCATTGTCCCATACACCTTTGCCAGTGCATAGGAGAGTGGCTGGGCGAGCAATCGGTTCTTAAGTCGCTTAAGAACATTTGCGATCCGTCGAGGCTTCCCCGATTGAGCGGCAAGGCGATAAACATTTATGAGATACAGCCGCACTTGTTCCTCGTCGGTAAGATATTCAAAGAGGGAGAACCCTTTCTCGTAACAATCAAGTGCTCTCTGGTGATCGCCCTTATGCCAGTAGAATGTCCCGATATCGAAGTAGGTGGCTCCCAACTTGGCCCTGTCCTCAATCCTCTCCTGTATCTCCGCAACTCTCTCGAAACAGGCTATGGCTTCGTCTTGGTGACCCGCTTCGTAGTATAGTTTCCCCAGGGCAACACTTGACATCTCTTCGATTTCCCAAAATCCATAGACTTCGGCGATTTCGAGAGCTTCTAGATAGCGTTCCCGTGCAGCTTTCTGATTGCCTTGCTGGCCTTCGTGTACACCGAGATTGTGAGTTAACTTCGCCATGTCATATGGCGACCCCATCTCCTTGGCGACTCTTCGAGCTCTCTCGACAAAATTGTTCGCCTCCCCCCATCGTTCTTGCTCGGCATGCAAGAATCCCAAGTTGGCATAAAGCGTCAGTTTCTCCCACTCTGGAGCTTCAGCCTTCTCTAGCAGAGTGAGTCCTTTCTCCAATGCCGAATGCGCTTCAGCCAATCGGCCCTGGCCAGTGTAGAGTGCTCCCAAATTGCTGTAGAGCTGCGCTTGGCCTTCTAAGTCGTCCAGTTCCTTCTTCAAAGCGAGGCTATCAAGGTAGTATTTTTCGGCCATTCTGTCATCCCGGCCAAGGTACATATTGCCCAAACGTTGGAGGGCAATGGCTGTGGCAGCCTTGTTCTGAGTCTTGCCAGCCAACTGCAACATCGTTCGATAGTGATCCTCAGCCTCATCGTAGCGGCGCCAGAAATGTGCCAAGACTCCTCGACTGCCAACCAGCCATACCCACTGCTCAGGGCTAACCATCGCCTCTTGAAACCCGCTAAGGATGGTTGCTGCAAGAGCAGGGTCATACGAAACCAGGCTTGTATCGACTATTGGTACAGCCAATTCTGCTGCCTGATCAAAAGCTTCGGCTTCATAGTAGAGCAAGATTGCCTCTAAGTAAACTCGAGCATCGTCTGGTATCTGGTGTACAAGGTAATCTGCAAGTTTAACCCGGTGCCAATTGAGTTCGTCAGCATATTTGAGCCCTAGTGCGCGGATGACTTCATGGACCCAGTAGAAGTCAGGAGCGAAGCGCTGAATGATTAAGCGCCTTCTCAGTTCGGCGAAGTGAACTGTGCCTTCTTCTGGTCCGAATATAGCTCGATGGGCGCTGAGCAACTCCGTCTGCCGGAAGGGAAGGTTGAAAAGGGAAGCTGTAGTCAGCAGAGCTCTTTCGGGTGGATCGAGCCTCTTGTATACCTCATCAAACAAGTAATCAATGGCTTGCTCCTCAACCTCGTCAGCTAAAGCCAGCATTTCTTCCTCAGCAACGTCCTCTCCGAGCAACCCGACAACTAATTCAAGAGCAAGTGGAAGGCCGCCGAAGCGGTTGGCAAGAGCCTCCGCTGTTTCTAGAGAAAGTGTGATACCGTTCTGTGCGAAGAGCTCGTTTGTCTCTGAAACACTGAGGCCCTCCAGCAATACTGATTTTATTAGCTGCCTGGCTGCGTCGACCGATGCGCAGAAAGCAGGTCTTGAACGACCTGCTAAGAACACTGCACCTTGTCGTAGCTGTTCCTTCAAAGCGCAAAAGAAGCTCTCGAGGGCCGAATGGCCTTCAATGTGATGGGCGGAATCAAAGAACAAGTAATAGCAACCTGTATTCAGTTCCTTAACAAGCAACTCAATCCGATCGCGTTCAGAAAATGTGGACGCTCGAACTGCACCAACCAGATTTCCCCCATATCCGGGCCGGCTGTCAAGGAATCGGGCTAGACGCACCAGAACATCGTCGAGGGAGACCAGCCCAGGCCAAAACTCATACCAGAAAACACATTTCTGATCGAAGCGAGACGCGATTTGCCTCATAAGAGCAGTTTTGCCGATGCCGGGGATCCCAAGTATGATGGTCATCCGGGTTGTCTTTACAGCGGTCACCAACGCCTCAATGACTGACTCGCGTCCGACAAAGTGGTCTTCGGCCGAGGGCACCTGGTGAACGGGATGAAGATAGGCAATAGCAGGAGGAGAAGCGGCAGAGGGAGCGGTTTCCCTAGTGTGGAGCCCGGCAATTATGGAGCCACTTTGAAGCTGCCTCAGAAGACGGCTGAACTGATTCTCGTAATTGGAGGTACATGTGAAGTCAGCGCAGGTCAACATAGCGATGCGTGACGGCAGCTCGCAGGGTTTGAGTATCAGTGGAATCAGCTTTCGACGCCGACCCGCTGGGTCGGCTGCGCCTGCCAGCAGACCTTCGAACTCCGTCCACTCGCTATCGACCCAAGAAGGTGTCAGCACGATCAACGTATGTGGGCTGTTGTCTACTGCTCGCTCTATATTGATCAGCCGAGCCAGACCGATCTCGAAATCCCTGTCGTCAATGCAAACTCTCAGCCCAGCCCCTTCCAAGTGGGGCAGCAACTCATCCCAGACCCACGCATGGTCGGTATGGCTGTAGCTGATAAACACATCGTACTGATACTCAGCTTGCTCAGTCATACTTATCCTTGCAGCCCCAGTTTTGGCTATTCATTTGTCCTTCCGAGCAAACCAGCGCCGAATCAACTCCACCTGGAAGCGGTAGCCATCACCAGCCGGTTCAATAAGCTCGCGCCGAATGAGCAGATTGAGCATGCGGTCCAGATCGTGAGGGACCTGACGTGCTAGGTCCTCCCGGCTAACTACTACTCTTTCTCCTTGTGCCGCGACAAAGCGTAGCAGGGCCAGTCCAGCAGCGTCTACCTGGTCCTGTTGAATGTCGGCGAAGAAGAAGTTGCCATGACTTAATGCCTCTGGCACTGCCGCCTCTACGTCACCCAGGCGCGCCAGACGGCGGATGGCAGGCGGCTGTTCGTTCTTGAGCGCCACAATCTCGGCGCAGAGCAATTGCACCAGGTAGGGATGGCACCGGGTGAGATCCACCACCCGTTGGCTGGCCTCGGGTTCGTAGCGCAGGGCAAAGTCCTTGACCGGCCGCTCAATGAGTTGGTGCGCTTCGTCCTCTTTTAGGTAGCTGAGGTGCACTACCTGCACGTTGATCAGATAACTGGCCCAGCGCTGCAACTCGTCCAGCGTGTGGGAGCCGGCCAGCAGTACCTTGAAGCGAGGTCGATGCTGGATCAGATGACGCAGCAAGCCCAGTACAGCCTCCTCGTCAAAGCGCCCTTTGGCTATGGCACTGTCCAACACCTCAAACTCATCCAGGGTAAGCAGCGCTGTGGCGCGCCCTAAGGTCCGTTCGACTTCGTCCAGCCATTCATCAAAGCGCGTGAAGGGATCGACTGCAAGTACCTCGCGGGTCAGTGGAAATAGATCCAGATTACGGTGCCGCTGGGCCGAGGCCGCCATCCCCCGGGCAATATTGTAAAGGAAACCGGCATGGTCACTGGCCTGCGAGACCGGCCCCTGCAAGTCAACGAAGAGGGGGACGATGGTGCTGGGCAATAGTCGTCCCAGGTTGTTAAGTAGCGAAGTCTTGCCCATGCGCCGCTGACCATAAAGGAGCAAAGGAGGACGACGTCGATCCAATAGCAATCCCTCAATGTGAGCGCCGATGTCAGTCCGTCCAACGAAGATTTTCTGCTGGTCGGTGAGGGGCACGCCAGTAATATAGGGAGAATCAATCTCCTGGCGCAGTTCGACTGCCTCGGCCAGCTCGTGCACATAGTCAGCTATGATCTGCCGCCAACGGGCTGTGACGGGGCGAAAACGCTCAGCATATCGCAGACTGCTGCGGGGCAGTTCCCATAACAGGCTGTCTAGGCGAGCCTCGACGGCACTGAGGGCCAACCGCTGATTATAGGTACTCTCCTGGCCTAAGGCAGCCTCCACATCCTGGCTGACACGAACGAAGTCACGCAGCAGTGCACTGGTTGGGTCCGCTGGTTCACTGGCAGCTAGGCCATGGTGTGCGTTGCTGATAGCCACCACATCGGCGCACTTCTCTAACCAACCCGCATTTCGTTCGACTTGCTCAGACTGTGAAATCTGCGCAAGGAACTCCGCCTGTGTGATCTGTCGTTGCTCCTCAACGATCCTTATTCGATCCTCTACAGTTATTGGCTTGATATCGAAAATGCAACCATCCGGTGCGCGCATATACAAGACTGGCGTTCCCCACTCCAGTGTATTGCGCACTGCCAGACTAACCGCCTTACGCGCTTCTGCCACCGCCGCATCTACAGGCATACCGTCAGCCAGAGCCCTATAAAAGGTGTTGGCAAACTCAACCGTTGCCTGGTCAGTAATCTCGTATTGCATCGCCAGCACAGCAGGGAGACCACGGCGTATCAGAGTCGCGGCGGTACTAGAAAAGATGTCTCGTTCGCTCCCCCGTGCCCCTTCCCAGGAATTCAGCGATACCAGTCGCAGTGAGTGATGATCAGCCAATAAGCGTCCCAGTTCCGTGGCGGTTAGACGGTGCGATTTGCCTTCTTCGTTGGTCAGGATGATAAGACCCTCGCCGGCATTCTGGTCAAAATCGCCATGGCCGATGAAATGGAAGATGTGCCAGGGGCCCCTCCTCGTCTCCCGCTGCAGGTCGCGCCACGTCTGCCCCTCCAGCCAGGTTAACTCTACAAGACCAGATGCCCGCAAGTCCTTGATGGCTTCTTCCACCCGCTGTTTCTCCCGCGCCACGTCTGCATCCAATGCGGGTAAGTCGCTGGGGCAAGCAACCATCCCCAGGATACGCAACGGTGGTGTCACACTTAATGGCTGGATAATCCCAGGCAATTCCAGGTAACGCACCACTGGCGTGTTGCGAGAAAGGCACACATATTCCGCCTGGCGCGAATCGTACAGGAACTCCCACGGCAACGCGGCCAGTTCCGGCGGTTGGATGCGCAACTTCAGCCGTAACCCCTTGCCCTGCCTTGCGGCTTCGCGTTTGCTTGCGTCGTAGCGACTGTGTATCTCCCCAATGAGCAAGGCATCAAACAAGGCCCGGCCGAAATTCTGCACGGATTGCTCTTCCGGCAAAGGTACTCGGCGCCGTTTGCCCCCAGAACGCAAGAGCGCAGTTCGCATGGTCTTGAGGCGATTTTCCAACTCCAGATCCCGAAAGGGGAAATGCATTATCTCCCGGGCCTCCCCTGCCGGTGATCGGATAACCGCTATCGGATACTCTTGTCTTTGTCCGGGACCGATTTCGAGCTCGAAGTCGAGATAGCTATGGTTGCTCATGCTTAACTCCACGTTTGGCATAGGTATAGGCACTGGGTGGGATGAGCGTCGGTCACAATGACTCCAACAACTCTCGATAGGACGCTATCTGACGCAGTCCATCCTCCCGCCAGTTGTTGTCAGTTTCACCCTCTTCTATGGTAATGAGCCGTTCACGACAGAGGATTTGCAATAAGAGTGGCCAACGTCCGCTTTGGGCCAAGATCCACTCTGTGTCATCAGGTGAGAAGGGGGTAGGAGAGCTGGCGATCAACTCGCGGGCTTCCATCTCACATAGTGGTCCCAGTGTAGCTGTGTAGCCGAAGATGTTGAAGAAAGGGGAACCGAGATTGCCACAACGAGCCAGTTGGTCGGGCGATTCGTGAGACGCCAATACAAACGCCAGATTGCCTTCCACCTGATTGGTGGTCAGTGCGCGCAAGCCTTCCCAGAAAACGTTGTCTAGTTCGGGGTAGCGTTGTAGTGCCACACCAATTTCGTCCAACAAGATCACTGTGGCAGTACGCAGACTACGGCTCACAACGTCCATAAATCGGTCTAGGTCGCAAGGACTAGACACGGGCAGATTGAGGGAGATCAGTAGATAGCGCAGCAACCCCTCCCGGCTTCCTACTCGTGGATCCTGGAAATCCACAAAGATCCAGCGGTAGCGCTCCGGCTGCAGCAACCAATCGCTGCGTTGACCAGGGCGTAGTTGCTCTGGTGACATGGTTGTGATGCTTTTCAGATATAACAGCAAAGAGGTCTTGCCGCTGCGCCGTGGGCCGATGATGGCTGCGTTCTGTAAGGGAAGGTGCTTCCACAGATTGAAGAGGCGTTTCAGTTCCCGCTCACGCCCAAAGAAATGGCGAGGATTTGTGATGGGCGGTCCGCCAATGAATAAGGAGAGTTGCTCTGGCGAGGATTCAACTGTCGTCGAGGTGCGCCGAAGCTGTTCCACCAAGCGGCTGAACTGGTCCACGTGGTCGTCGGGCTGAGTAAAGTCGGCGCAAGTCAACATCGCGATGCGCGGCGGTAGCCTACAAGGGCTAAGCATCAGTGGAATTAGCTTCCGTCGACGCCCCGCCGGATCGACTGTACCTGCCAATAGGCTTTCAAGCTCCGTCCACTCACTCTCCACCCAGGCGGGCGTCAGCACAAGGAGTGTATGACAGCTATTATCCACAGCCCGTTCTACATTGGTCAGGATTGGTACACCGATCTCAAAATCCCGGTCATCAATGCAGACCTTCAGCCCCGCCTGTTCCAACTTCAGCAATAACTCATCCCAGACCCATGTCTGGTTCGCATGACTATAGCTGACGAATACATCATATTGGTACTCAGCCTGCTCTGCCATTGATGTGCTCACTTAAAGTCAATCGTGAATGTGGCTACCCTCGTGAAACTCGCTATAGCCAGTCAGACAATGTTGAGTGTATTGTGGGGTGCGAAATGGCCCTTCGCGGGTCAATTCAGGAAGTCTCACCTGCTAAACAAGCCGATGGTTGTATCTCCTAACTATAGTATAGCACCTTTTGGCAGAGGATTGCAACTCAGTTGATACAAGAAGAGCGATATAACCAATCTATAACCTAGAGTCTGTTATGCACTTTCAGGCCCCTTCATGGTGCAAAGTGCGTAACACGCTCTAAGCATTGAATGGCCAGACCGTTAACTGGAGCCGAGAGAGAGACTATCATCACACAGAGAATAAAATAGCGTGATGCTGCATCGCAGGCCCGGAGTCGGGGAAAACCAAGGTGGCGACGATACGAAGTGAAATAGCAAGAATGTACAACCATCCCAACGAGTTAGTGACTCGCCAGTCGCCATATACGGTGGTCACCAACTGGAAACTCGTTCACCGGGCATTGTGTCGATCAATCTCTAACTTCCATCCTGTCCTTGCCCTGCCGATAGTCGTCGCTGCCATTGGGCACCCTGTGGCACAAGGCGGCGTCCAGGAAGCGGGAGCGCAGACGGGGCTCCGCCAGGTCTTCGGGCCGGACGTTGCTCGCCACCAGCGTGTGTGCCCTGGCGACATAGCGGGCGTTGAAGATGCGGAACAGCACCTCCGCTGCCCAGTCGGTCAGCCGCTCCGTCCCCAGGTCGTCCACCACCAGCCAGGGCCTGTCCTGAGCCGGGCCGAAGGACACGCGCTGGCATAAGCCGACCAGGTCCTCCGCCTGCCCGCTGTCGAAGCCGTCCCGGATCATGGCCAGGAGTTCCGGGGCCGTGACGAAGAGCACCGCCCGGCCTTGAGCCAGCAGGTGATTGGCGGCCGCGGCCGCCAGGTGGGTCTTGCCGTTCCCAGGGGGGCCATAGACGTACATCCACGGGACGTCGCCCCTGACGAACCGGACGACCACGTTGCGCACGCTCACCAGCTGCCTGTCCCTCTGCACGTCAAATCTGGCGGCCGACCGGGTCCTGGATGTTTGCCTTTCCATCCCGTTATGCTACAATCTCTACACCATGACCCTTGGCGAGATTCCCGGTGGCCTGCGGCCACATTTCCAGGAGTATGACCCCGCAGCGCTGGACCTCGAGCGCGACGCGAACCTGATCATCCAGCGCACGCTGGAGTATGGCACGTGGGACGAGGTGCGCTGGCTTTTCAGCACCTACGGCCGCGCACGCATCCGCGCGTTCGTGCGGGAACGGGGCGAACGCATGCTCTCGCGGGTGACTTTTACCTATTGGCGCAAGTTGCTGGGGGTGCGCCGGTGGCGGCGCTCGCCGTTTCCGACGGCAGCAGGAGAGGTATGGGACAGGTGACCCTGGCCAACCCGCACTGGGAAGCGCTCACACCCGAGACGCGGCAGGCCTTTTGCAGAGCCGCCGGCCTGCCTTTCATCGGCCAGTTCTACCTGGCGGGTGGGACGGGACTGGCGTTGCACCTGGGGCATCGCTTTTCGGTGGACCTGGACTTCTTTTCGCCAGCCCCGGACGCCGTTGGGCCAGAGGTGCGCGCTACGTTGCGGGAGGCGTTGGACGACCCGAGTCTGTCCATTGCTCACGACAGGGACGCGACGTTCGTAGCGACCTGGCGCGGGGTGGGGGTCAGTTTCTTCCGTCTGCACCTGTACCCTCTCGTGCAGCAGCCTGTGGTGTCGGACGATGAAGCGCTTCCTGGAGCGCCAGGCGCTGGAGGCTGGGCGAAAGCATCTGGAGGATTTGTGGGGCTGAGCGATGTCACGAGAACAACAAGCCCGCCTTGATGGTTCCGGCGCCGTGGCTCAGGGCGGCGGCGTGGCGGCCGGGGAGAAGGGCGTCGCCATCGGCGGTGACGTGCATGGGGGTATCATTACTACCGCCAACCACGTGACCGTCGTCTACCAGGGCGCCGCGGTCGCCATTCCTTCTCCCGAGGCGGTGGCCCGCCACCGCGCGGCGCTGCGGGAGCGCCTGGAGACCGACGCTCGCACGCGCTGGGGCGGGATGTCGCTCTACATCCAGGAAGAAGGGGCCACGCTCCCCATCGAGGCCTCCCCTTACCAGACGGGCCGGCTGGGGCCGCGGGAGAACCTCCTCCGGCTGCTCCACACCGCCGGCCGGCTGGGGTCGAGGGAGAACCTCCTCCCGCTGCTCCACACCGCCGGCCGGTTGCTGGTGCTGGGGGAGCCCGGCTCCGGCAAGACCGTCTCGCTGGAGCGGCTGGCCTGGGAACTGTGCTCCCCGACGGAGCCGGCGGGACCGGAGCCGGAGCCGTCCGTGCCGGTGCTGGTGCGGCTGTTCCACTACGCCGGCACCTCGCTGCCCGAGTGGGTGCGGGCGAGCCTGCAGGAAATGGGCCACCTGCGCCTGGACGACGAGCGGGCGCTGGCCGCCTTTCTCCAGGAAGGGGAGAGCCGTTGCTTTTTCCTCTTCGACGGGCTGAACGAGGTCCCGCCTCTCTACCGGGACCGGCTGGTGGATGAACTGGTGCGCTGGATGGCCGCCTGCTCGCGCCACTGCGTCGTGCTCACCAGCCGGTCGCAGGACGAGGTGTGGCGGCGGCTGCGCGGGGAAGTGAATCAAACGGTGGTCGTGCAGCCCATCGGGGACGCGCAGGCGCGCGGCTACCTGGCCGCCCACCTGGGCGAGCAGCGAGGGGGGGACCTCTACGAGCGGCTGGACGAGCGGCTGCGGGCGATGGCCCGCACGCCGCTCGTGCTGTGGCTGATCAAGGAGGCGGGGACGGCGGGGGAGGCGGTGCCGGGCAACCGGGGCGAACTGTACGCCCGTTTCGTCTCCCGCATGCTGCGCCGCGACACCGACCGGCGCATGGATGCCCAGATCCCGGAGCGGGTCAAGCGGCAGGCGCTGGCGGGCCTGGCCTACCACCTGGGCCTGGAGCAGCGGTTGTCGTGCCCGCGCGAGGAGGCGGTCGAGGTAGTGGCCTGGCGGCTGGGGGAGGGGCAGGTGGAGCAGGCGGACCAGGTGGTGGGAGCGTGCGCCCGGCACGGCCTGCTGGCAGGGGACGATGCGGTGTGGTTCGCCCCGCACCACACCGTGCAGGAGCACTTTGCGGCGCTGGCGCTGCAGGAAGAGGCGCAGCGGGAGTGGCAGGTGGGGCGCTGGGGCCGCCTGTGGAGGGCCGCGCAACGGCGGCTGGCAGGGCACGAGCAGGGCCTGGCGCGGCTGGCGGCGGACGACTGGTGGATGGAGACGTTCGTGCAACTGGCGGGGCTGGTGGACGACGCCGACCGGCTGGCGCGGGAGGTCGTGCGGGTCAACCCCTGGCTGGCCTGGTGGTGCGTCGAGGAGGGGCGGGGGGTCGCGGAGGGGACGCGCCAGGCGGTAGCAGACCGCTCGATACGCTTGTTGGAATCGGAGCGGGTGGCGGACCGGCGGCGGGCGGTGGTCACGCTATCGCAGGTGCGAAACGAGCGGGTGGTGCGTCCGCTACTGCGGGCCGCGGCGGACCCCGACGGGGAGGTGGCCGGGCTGGCGGTGCAGGCGCTGGTGGAGATGGGGGAGGCGGTCCGGGGGTCAGTCGCGGAGGCGTTGCGGGGTACTGACCGGCGACTGCGGTTGGCTGCATTGCGCTATCTGGTGGAGCGGCCAGGGGATCCATTGTGCCAGCAGGTTCCGTGGGAGGAGGTTCTGGGTCAGCCGATGGTCTGGATTCCGCCAGGGCCATTCCTGATGGGCAGCGACAAGGGGAAAGATCCACAGGCATTTGACGATGAACTGCCACAACACCGGGTCACGCTGCCGGGATACTGGATCGAACGCTACCCGGTGACGGTGGCCCAGTTCCGGGCCTTCGTGGAGGCCAGCGGCCACAAGTTGCAGGACCCTGACAGCCTGAAGGGACCGGGCGACCATCCAGTGCTACGGGTGCCCTGGTACGATGCGCTGGCCTTCTGCCGCTGGTTGAGCGAGAGGGTGGGGATACCGGTGACGTTGCCCAGCGAGGCGGAGTGGGAGAAGGCAGCGCGGGGTACGGACGGGCGCATCTATCCCTGGGGGGATGAGCCTCCCGACGAAGGACGGTGCAATTTCGGGGGCAACGTAGTGGGAACCACTCCGGTGGGCCGCTACTCGCCGCAGGGGGATAGCCCCTACGGCTGCGCAGATATGGCCGGGAACGTGTGGGAGTGGACACGGAGCCTGTGGGGCGAGGATTGGGAGAAGCCGGACTTCAAGTATCCGTACGATCCCGAGGATGGGCGGGAGGATCTGGAGGCAGGCCGCAATGTGCGCCGTGTGTTGCGTGGGGGCGGCTTCGACTATGGGGAGAGGTTCGTGCGGTGCGCCGCCCGCCGCAGGCTCAGTCCGCTCTACTGGAACGGGGTCTACGGGTTTCGGTTCGTGGCGTCCCCCGTCCGCCTCTGATCTCTGGTACTGGGATCGTGCGCCCGTAATGGCGTCTATCTCAGCGGGGCAAGAACCCCCCTTCCTGCGGATAGGGAAGGTGCTTAGCGTCTAACCTGGCGTCGAAAGGCAAAGGGGACAAGCGCATGACGTGAAAAGGGGAAACGAGGGTTCCATCAAACCGGAGTGTTCCCCAGGGCAATCTCGATATGGTGAAAGCTAGACTGCCTGAAGCCTAAGGTCAAGCGGGGCAAGTGCCACCGGGTGGGAACGATGGTGACACCCACTCTCTCTTGGATGGTGCGTTGGAGGTCAGGACGCGCCATATCTGCCCAGGAGACGCACGCCTGGTAAGGGATGAACGACCTGAAAGGGCCACCTAAGTCGAGAGTATCTGGATAGATGACTAAACGGGGATTGCCCGAACCTGAGCGCCAGGTAACTGGCTATGGCGGGAGCGCCTGAAAATCAGGCCAGGCAACGGAGCTGGCGTAGTAGTCGGTGGAGTAACGCCCACCCAGGGAACGGGGGAAAGCCACGTACAGGGCGAAGGCCAGCAGGTTTTCCGATTGTAGGGAATACGGGAGGCGCACATAGTGCAAGACCCGAACGTGCTACTTACAATACTTGGCAAAATGGCCGAAGGCCAAAAAGCGAAGGGAAAACTGGAGAGCCGGACGATGGGAAACTGTCACATCCGGTTCGGGGGGGAGGGCAGTGAGACCTGGCATGGTAATGTGCTAAGGCGCACGGCCCTTACCCCACTCCGGGACTCTGAAATCTGAGGGGGGAGTCCAGAGGGGGTACTCCCCCTCTGGTCGCCGGAAATGTGTGTGGCGACTTGGTGGGGCTGTAGCGCCGAGAGCGACGCCCCGGGAGAGCATCCTGGGGCGTCGTTCACATTGAGGTCGCGATCAGCACCTGGCACGAGCGCCGGTTCGTTACGCCGGTGAGGGTTTCTCATTCTGCACTCCGCATTCCGCATACTGATAGCCACCCTATTGAGTGCCGTTGGCTTTTCTCACCGCCGAGACGCAGAGTTCGCAGAGATTAGGTTTTCTCCGCGTTCTCGGCGCCTCTGCGGTGAAATACCAACAGGCTAGCGATCAACAACACAAGCAGGAGACTCCCGGGAAACTGACCTTTACTGTCTCTGGTGTAGAACATTTTTTCTATTTTGGGGCTATAAATATGACGTAATCTGACATCTATTGGTGGTATACTCTGGGGCGAGGCGGAGATTCCTCGTCGCTACGCTCCTCGGAATGACAAGGGGAGAGCGGGGCGGAGATTCCTCGTCGCTA
>Ga0307379_10004850_pt1 | contig 18980 bp, 15 predicted proteins | sample UN2MG_FD_202237 | JGI IMG/M metagenome (GOLD analysis project Ga0307379, IMG submission 202237) | Soil microbial communities from Risofladan, Vaasa, Finland - UN-2 | ecosystem: Environmental > Terrestrial > Soil > Coastal area > Acid sulfate soil | place: Finland: Risofladan, Vaasa | collected... | reverse complement strand
CAGATCCTCATGATCGCCGGCTACGACCGCTACTACCAGATCGCCCGATGCCTGCGGGACGAGGACCTGCGGGCCGACCGCCAGCCCGAGTTCACCCAGTTGGACCTCGAGATGGCGTTCGTCGAAGAGGACGACGTGCTGGCTGTCACGGAACGGGTAGTGGCGGCCGTTGCCAAGGCCGTCAAAGGTGTCGAGGTTCCCACGCCGTTCCCTCGCCTCTCCTTTGCCGAAGCGATGCGCGATTACGGCTCAGACAAGCCGGACCGGCGGTTCGAGATGAAACTCGGGGACGTGGCCGAGGTCGCACAGCAAAGCGAGTTCCGTATCTTTCGCGAGGCGGCCGAAGCGGGCGGACACGTGCGCGGCCTGAAAGTGCCCGGAGGTCCCGGCGCGCCGGGACTCTCGCGCAAGGACATCGACAATCTGACCGCCTTCGCCTCCGACTTCGGCGCCAAAGGGCTGGCGTGGATGCGCGTCGAACCGGAAGGCCTCGCCGGACCCATCGCCAAGTTCTTCTCCGCCGACCAGTTGGCGGCAATGAAAGAAACGTTCTCCGCCGAGCCGGGCGACCTGCTCCTTTTTGTCGCCGACCAGCCGGCCGTCGTCGCCGCCAGCCTCGGGGCCCTGCGCGTCCATCTCGGCCATCGCCTCGGCCTCGTGCCGGAGGGCAAACTGGACCTCTGCTGGGTCACGGACTTCCCGCTCTTCGAGTATGACGTCCAGGAGAAGCGGCACGTGGCCATCCACCACCCGTTCACCAGCCCCCGGCCGGCGGACCTGGACCGCCTGGAAACCGAGCCGCTTTCGGTCCGCGCCCGCTCCTACGACCTGGTTCTCAATGGTGTGGAACTCGGCGGCGGAAGCATCCGTATCCACCGCCCCGACGTTCAGCAGCGCGTCTTCCGGATGCTCGGCATCAGCAAGGAGGAGGCGGAGGCCAAGTTCGGATTTCTCCTGGAGGCGCTTCGCTACGGCGCCCCGCCGCACGGCGGCATCGCCCTGGGTCTCGACCGCTTCGTGCGGCTCCTTTTGGACGAGCCGAGCATCCGCCAGGTGATCGCTTTCCCGAAGACCCAGCGCGCCCAGTGCCTGATGACGGGCGCCCCGAGCCCGGTGGACGAGCGGCAGTTGCGCGACCTGCACCTCCGCCTCCGGCCCGAAGCGGCCCAGGACTAACCCTCAGGCCGCCATCCAGTCGAACAGGAGGCCCATCGTTTCGGCGCGCTTCCGGTCGGCCGTCGCATAGGCCTCTTTGGCGTCCGCTGGCCGGAACGTGTGCGTGATTAGGCCACCGAGGTCGAATCGCCCCGTCTCGACGAGCGAAAAGAACAGGCCGTAGATCCGCTCGTCCGACCACGGCGCGTCCCTGTGCGAATCATGCGCGCCGACGATGTGAAGGCCCTTGACGATGACGTCCGACGTCAGGTGCTGCTGGCTCGGTCTGCCCGTGTCGCCGAGGACGATGACCCGGCCGCGCGGAGCCGCGACGCCGAGCGCGTCGGCAAAGACGGCCGCGTTGCCCGTCGTATCCACCACCACCTCGGGCGGCTGGCCGCCGTTGGCCGCGAGGATCTCCTCAGCCGCCTCGGCCACCGGCCTGGCAATGACGTGCGTCGCGCCCCCGCGCTGGGCCATCTCGAGGCGCCTCTCAATCATGTCCACGACGGTGATGGTTTCGCAGCCCGCGGCGTTGGCCCAGCGGACGGACATCTGGCCCACCGGCCCCGCGCCGATGACGAGCACGCGGTCGCCCAGGTGATAGCGCGCCGCCTTGGCGCCCATGAACGCAATCTTAGCCAGGGCGAACCACGTCGCGTCCTTCGGGTCCACCGAAGTCGGTATGGTAAAGCACACGCCAGCCTCGACGACATGATGCGAGGCGTGGCCGGTGCGCATGGCGACGCGCTGGCCAGCCTTGAGCCCGTCGACGCCCGGCCCGACCTCGGTCACTTCGCCGATGGTTGCATACCCCGGATAGAACGGATACTCAACCCATTGGTCCCAGTGGGAGCCTGCCTCGAACAGGCGGTTCAGGACGATGGTTTCCGTGCCGGTGCTGATGAGGCTGTAGAGCGACCGGACGGCGACCTGCCCCTGGCCGATGGCCGGCGGCTCGAAGGTCTCGACTTCAAGTTCCCCTTTGCCCTCAAAGACGATGCGCTCTGCCATCAATGGGTCTCCTTGACGATTCGTGCGGCTACCCCGCAATCCAGGCCGATAAGTGTATCAGGAAGGTGGCGGCGCGCCTATAACGCCGTCGCTTCGTCAGGTCGCGGATTCGCCGAAGGCAAGGAACCCGCGTGGAGGAGTTCCCGAGGACGAGCATCGAAGGGGTGTCGGTGGCGCGACTGCTCATCGGCATCAACTGGTTCCTGGGCTTCTCGCATACGAGCCAGGCGAAGGACCGCTTCATCAACGAATACATGACGGCCGAGCGGATCGCCCCGATTATCGAGGTGTTCCTGAGCGCGGGCGTCGACGGCATGGTGGGCACGCGGCCCGACGAGAAACTTATGAAGGCCATCGCCATGGCCGAGGACCGGACCGGCCGCAGGTGTATCACCCTCGCCCTGCCGACGCTCAGTGTCGCCGACGGACCCGAGGCCGCCGGCGAGAACGCCCGCATCCTCGACGCCCAGGCCGCGACCGGCGCAACCTTCTGCCTGCCGCATCAGCAGACGACCGACGCCCTCCTCGACCGCACGACCCGCACCATCCGCAGGATGGACCGCGTCTGCACGATGATCCGGGATCGCGGCATGATTCCAGGCCTCTCGACCCACATGCCGGAAACCGTTCCCTACGCCGATGAGATGGGCCTGGACGTAGCCACCTATGTCCAGATTTACAACGCCGCCGGCTTCCTGATGCAGGTCGAACTGGACTGGGTCCACCGCATCATCTGGAACGCGAAGAGGCCCGTCATTGTCATCAAGCCGCTCGCGGCCGGGCGGCTCATGCCCCTGGCGGGGCTGGCGTTCACCTGGGCCACGATCCGCGACAAGGACATGGTCTGCGTCGGAACCCAGTCGCCTGACGAAGCGCGCGAAGTAATTGAAATCAGCCTCTCGCTCCTGGAGCGGCGGGCGCCGGCGCTGGACCTTCAACGCACCCGCAGCAAGCAGTCTGTTGAAAAGGCCTGAGTCTCCGCGCGGCCGCTTCGCCTCTTACGCGAGGACCACCCCTTACACGTCCACGGAATCCTAACCCCTTACCCGGCGCGCACTTCCGCCAAATGCCCTATGCTTTTTGGGGAAACTCCTGACGACAGACCCTCCGTTCTTGGAAACGAACACGCGAGGTCTGGGCGCGGATGACGGGTCGCTTCCGACCCCGGTTCAACTTCGAGGCAGAGGTCGAGGCCGCCGAGGACCGCCAGAAGGAAATGCTCATCAAACTGGGTATCGAGAAACCCCGCTCGTCGCCGGGGCGACCGGGCAGTCCCAAAAGGGACCGCTCAAAGAAGGACAACGAGAAGACGCCCGACCTGCCCATCCCCCGGAAACTGCCGTCGATCCCCGCGCCGATATTGCCGTTCTGAACGCCGGCGGTGTCGCGGAACGAGTCCGTGCAAGAAAGTCGTTGCCCCGCCCGATAAAACCCGGAATTCGCTCGCCCGGATTGCACCCACCGGGCAAAGTGCCTCGCGGAAACGCGAGCAGAAGGAACCGGCAGATGGCAACCACCGATGAACTCCGCATCGGCGTCATCGGGGCGGGCGGGCGCGGCGGCCTGGCGCGGCAGGCGCACAAGCCGGACCAGGGCGTACGCGTCGTCGCCGGCGCCGACGTCCGGCCCGAGGCGCTCAAGCAGTTCAAGGAACGCTTCGGACCCGACACATTCATCACCAACGACTACCGCGATGTCCTTTCCCGCGACGACATCGCGGCGGTCTTCGTCACCACGCCGGACTACCTGCACGAGGAACACGCGGTGGCGGCCCTTGAGGCCGGCAAGCACGTGTACCTCGAAAAGCCGATGGCCATCACCATCGACGGATGCGACCGCATCCTCCAGGCCGCACGCCAAGCCGGCGTCCGGCTGTACCTCGGGCACAACATGCGGCACTTCCCGGTCGTGCGGAAGATGAGGGAACTCATCGACGCCGGCGCCATCGGCGAGGTGAAGGTCGGCTGGTGCCGACACTTCGTCTGCTACGGCGGCGACGCCTACTTCAAGGACTGGCACGCCGAGCGAAGCAAATCGACCAGCCTCCTCCTCCAGAAGGGCGCCCACGACATCGACATCCTGCACTGGCTGTGCGGGGGGTACTCGAAGAGAGTGACGGCCCTCGGCGGCCTGACCCTGTACGACCAGATTACCGACCGCCACCCGCCCGACGAGCCCGGCGACGCCTCCTGGCATCTGAAAAACTGGCCGCCGCTTTCTCAGAAAGGACTCAACCCCATTATCGACGTCGAGGACGTCAGCATGATACTCATGCGCCTCGATAACGGCGTCTTCGCCTCGTACCAGCAGTGCCATTACACGCCCGACGGCTGGCGGAACTACACCATCATCGGCACCGAGGGCCGCATCGAAAACTTCGGCGACGTGCCCGGCCCGGAGACCTGCGTGCGGTTGTGGAACAGGAAGGAGTACTACAACCCCGACGGCGACGAGGTGTTCCGGTTCCCGTCCGTCGACGGCAGCCACGGCGGCTCCGACCCGCGGATCGTCGCCGAGTTCGTCCGCTACGTCCGCGAGGGCGGCAAGGTCGCCACCTCGCCCGTGGCCGCAAGGTTCAGCGTCGCCGCCGGGTGCCGGGCAGCCGCCAGCCTCCGCGCGGGCGGCCAACCCATGGACGTCCCGCCCCTGCCCAAGGACCTGCGGGCACACTTCGACGCCGACCTGGAGTAACGGCGCCCCGGCAGGGCCGGCACGAGGGAATCCTTCGCGCCGATGAGCCTGAAGTCATCCAGATTGGTCATGTTGCCCTGCGCTGCGGCGACTTCGAGGTTGGCCCCGCCGGCGGCAAGCCTCGAACGCACAACGCCATACGCACGCTGGGGCCCTCCACGGCGGGTAAACTGCGCTCAGGGCAGGTTTCAGACGTGTTTGCGGCCCTGTTTTCGGTGCGCTGCAAATGTGCCGAAGGACCCTTGGGCGGGGCGTCTAAGCCTTTGTTCTTGCGCGGCTTAGGGTTTTTCGGGCAGTTGGTTAGCAATCAGCAGGTCAGGGGTGCGAGTCCCCTCGGCTCCACCAGTCTTCGTTCGCCGCTCAGCGGCGGACGAAGACTGCCGCGGCATAGTCCCGACCTTTCGGGACGAAGCCGGGCCCTTGCTCCCGGCACATACGCGGCGAACTTCGCCTTGGCAAGCCAGTTTTCTTCACTCGCCTCCGGCGCACTTCGGCCTTCGCCGTTCCTTGTTCGGTATTCTCCTAGCCGTCAGTCCAGCGGATTGATCACGAGGCCCGAGCCATCGCCGACTGGTGCGAAGGCTTCCTTGACTGTGCTCGCCAACTGATGGAAACACGGGCTGAGCTTGCGCAGGGCGTTGCCGGCTAGGTTCAGAAGGGTCCCGGAAGAAGCTTGCAGAATCGCCTATCGAGGGGACAATCAGCCAAGAGACGCCCGCGGTGGTCGCCGGCAAAGGTCATATGGGAAACCCCGGCTCAATGGAAACCCTTGTAGCGTTGTAGGAGTAGCAGTTGCTTTTCCTCCTGCGTCACCTGCGGCGGATTCCGGCTGAAAGGAACCATCCGATGAGGTCACATCTCGCTCGACTCGCAGTCGTGGCTGCTGCATTGTCCGCTGCCGCCGCCGCAGCCTTGGCCCAGGGCGGCCCGCCCCCCGACCTCGACGGCCTCGTCATCACGATCCGTCAGGTCAACGCGACTGCCCCCGACGCAAAGCCGGCCGCCAAGAAAGCCCGGGAGCTCGTCCGCCACGAGCTCAAGGCAGGCAAACCCATCGGCAGCAAGGTCTTGACCAAGTGCGACGACAGGATCATCAGCGCCTGCCTGAGCCCCTTCGGCTACGAGGTCGCGTACATCAAGCCAGGCGGCACACTGGCGGTCATTGACACCGACGGCGCCAACGAACGCGAGCTGGCCGATGACGCCCTGTGGGTGCAGTGGCCCGCCGGCGACGGCGGGGCGTGGGTTTACTACCTCGACGCCAAGAGCAAGTCCGCCCTGCGCCGTGTCAACCTCAAGAGCAAGCAAGACCAGCTTGTCGTCGAGTTCGATCACGCGATACCGTGGTTCACGCTCAGCCAGGACGCCACGCCGAGCTTCGGCCGCTGCCTTGTTAGCGGTGGCGATTCGGGCATGTACGCGTGCGTCTACCCGATGGCCCGCGGCACGGGCGACCTGTTCGCCGTGCCACAGTGGTACGTGCTCGGCAAGGACCCGCTGGCAATCTCCTGCGACGGCACGACCTTCGCCAACACCGGCCGGGACGGCTCGCTGCTGCTGATCGGCATCCCGCCCCAGGACTTCGCGCCGTCGGGCTACCGGCTGGACCCGTTCATGCTCAAGCGGGCCATCAACGTGGCCGCGGAGCTTGGGGCCGGGCAGGCCCTCTTCGATCAGCCGGCGTGGTCGGTTGACAGCGTCGGATGGGTCGTGTTGGCCCGCAACAACTACGCCGAGCCACCCGAGCCGGATAAGAAGCTCAGCCCCGTCTCCAGCGATATCGTCCTGTTCGACGTGGTCCGCGCCGCGCACCATGGCATCAGGTCCAGTGTGGACGTCACCGCCAATGTCGCCGGCACTTTCGAGCGGCCCGTGGGGTTCTGGGAGAAGCAGCCCGCGCAGTATTCGCTGGGCTACTATCGCGGCAAGGCGCCGCTGACGATCGAGATTGACGACGCCCGTATTCATGGCGAATTCACGTGGGACTTCGGTGACGGCTCACCGCGCGTAACCGGGCGCACCGTCAAGCACACCTATGCCAAGGACGGCCGCTACAAGATCATCGCCGAAAAGGCCCCATGGGCCAAGCCGCTCCAGGAGCACCTCACCAAGCCCGACCAGGGACTCTACACCGCCGACATCACGGTCCTGCCGCGGCAGGCTCCAACAGCGGCGATCGGCTATGTGGACGCCACGCACCTGCTGGTGCAGTTCAACGAGCCGGTGCAGGCCAAGGATGCCCAGGTGACGCTGGGCAAGACCAAGGTGAACTCCTGGAAGCTGCGCGCGGGCGGCCGGGAAATGACCGTCGAACTGGCCGAACCGATCAAAGGCGACGAAACGCTGACGCTCAAGGGCGTGACGGACTTGGCGGCGATACCCAACGCACTGAGAGACGCGAATCTCAAGGTCTCGATCCCCGACTGGCCGTCCAACCGCGACGGGCTGTTCTGGATGTGGGGCGACACGGGCAGTTTCAACGCCTTCTTCGACCCCAACAACAAGAGCATTCGCCCCTGCGATATCTTCCGAGACGGGCCCAAGGGCGGGTTCGACAACCTTGGTCGCATGGAGCTGGGGCCGGCCAGGGGCGCCATGCGGACCTCCGTGCGTATCGACGCCCGCGCCGGCTATGGCGACGCTGGAGAGGCCACGCTCAAGAGCACGTTCAGCTTCGAGTGCGTCTTCCAGAGCGGCGACCTGGCGCAACAGGCCTTGGAGATTCCGCCCAACATGGTCTGCTACGGCGCTCACCGCCCGCATGTTTGGTGCTTCGCGATCATGCAACAGGCTGAGAAGCTGCTGGTGAGCATCAAGACGGAGGATGACTGGCTCAACGACCATAACAAGCCCGAGATCGGCAACCACGGGAAGTCCGGCGCCGAGAAGGGCGGCCGCAAGGGCACCGCGTACGGCTTCTATGGCCACGCCCCGATGATCGAGTTCGCCACGCTCAAGGACACCAACCCCCACCACCTGATCGTCAGCTACAAGCCCGGCGTGCTGGTATGCTACATGGACGGGCAGAAGGTCTATCAGACCGACCGCATCACGGGTGAGCTTGGATGGCCCTGGGGCTGGTTCGTCCTGGGCGGTCACCACTGGCTGGGTGGCAGCGGCAACCGGTGGAACGGGACGATGGAGGGCGTGGCGATGTACGGCCGCTTTATCGACGCCGACGAGGCGGCTGCTAATTTCCGTGCGTACTTGAAGAAGGCGCAGGCCCGCGCCGGCACCAAGGAGCCCAAGTGAATCGCGGCAACCTGTTTGGCCGACAGATAGTGATCGCGGCGGCGTTGGCCGGCTGCCTGGTTCCAGCGGCGATCGCCGTGGCGCAAGGCAAGGAGCCCACCTCCGCCCCGGCCCCGGCGAGCGCGCCGGCGGCCCAGCCCACCAGCCAGGCTGCCGACGACTGGCTGGTCATTCGCGACGGCCTAGTCTATGGCTACGAACTGAAGGCGACGTCGGGCTACCAGAGGCGGGTGATTTCGTTTGAACCCAAGGGCAGCGGCGGGGACATCTCTTTCGTCGCCACCCGGGGCGGCGGCCTCATCCCCCGCGGCGTGGCCAGATACGACCACAACTTCGCGATGATCACCGACGGCGGGTCGTTCGCAGCCAGCAGCGGCGCCGAGTACCTGCTGAACGAGTGCAAGAGGAGCGGCGAACTGACGATCTCGGCGATGATCAAGCCCGTGTCGCTCAAGCTGGAGTCTGCGGCGCCGGTGATCTACTTCGGTCCCACCAGCGGCAGCCCCAACTTCGCCCTGCTCCAGCAGGGCGACAAGCTGCTGCTCAAGCTCCGCACCGCCAAGTTCAACAACGCGGCCGAATCGCATGCTGAGCTAGTCAAGCTGCCCGATGCGGAAGAGCATCACATTGTCGTGGCCTACTGCGATGGTTCGCTGAAGACGTACCTTGATGGGAAGCTCGCCGGCACGTCGGCGGCTATCACCGGCGACCTGTCGCGATGGCGGGCGGCCGAACTGGTCTTCGGCGACGAGCCGACGCCCTCGACGAACTGGCCGGGCAAGATCGAGGGCGTGGCAATCTACAGCCGCGCTCTGGTGGAGTCCCAGGTGCAGCGACTCTTCGTCGCGGCCAACAAGTGCGTCAAGGCCCGCAAGGAACCGCCCGTCATCATCGTCCAGGCAAAGCTCAAGGCCCGCTCCGACGTTCCGAAGCCCAAGGACATCGAGCCCTACTACCAGGCGCTTGCGGTCTACGAGTACACGATCGAGAAGGTCAAGCGGGGCACGTACGACAAGGGCGAAATTCGCGTGGCACACTGGGTTATCATGGAAAGGCAGAAACTGCCCATCGCACAGCGCGCCGTCGGGACCAGCGTGGAACTGGTGCTCGAACCGTACGCGTCCAACAAGCAACTTGAGACCGATTTCTGGACGCTCGACACGCTGGGCATCAGCGACCTGCCGCTGATGTTCGACATCTCTACGCCGCAACGGTAGCGGGGTGGAATCCCAGTAGAAGCGAAACGGGTATCAAAGACCGCTGACAGACCGTCAGTCGGCTGCCCAGGTACGCCGGCCATAAGCCTGCCTTGCTCAGGGTTTCCGCTTGCGATTCAGCATCGCCAGGCCGCCCAATGTGAGCAACACGAGACTTCCAGATTCAGGGACTTCAGAGGCGACACGGAACCCGATGAAGCTGTACTCGATACTGGGGTCGTTGTAGCTCCGGCCTGACGAGGAGATGCGCTTTTACAGAACTTTCAGGACTTGACTTCACTCCGGCGGATCGTGCGGATTGATCACGAGGCCCGAGAGGACCTTCGGGTAAAAGTAGGTGGACTTGGGCGGCATCCGCTCGCCTTCTTTGGCGACCGCCTGAAGGTCCGCGACCGGTAGCGGTCGCAGCAGGAACGCCGCGTCGGCGCCGTCCTCATGAACGGCGTCGAACGCCTTCTGGGCCAGGTGAACGTAGGACAGGGTGAGGTTCTCCGTTCCCTCCACGGCCCGGGGCAGATCGTGTTCGAGGAGGACGCGCTGGAGGATGGCGACGTCCAGTTGCCGCCACGCCTTCGAATGGTCCTTCGCCAGCCGGTCCATCACCCGGGTGTTCTTGAGTGAAAGGAGGAACGCCCGCGACGTGTCCCGCGTCCACAGGCCGAACGCGTGGCAGCGCTTCTCGCGCAGGTGTTCTGTGAGGCGCGGGCTGGTCGCTTCGACGCCGGCGAACTCGGTCCACTCGAAATGCCCGGCGGTCGCCTTGCGAAGGCGGTCGGTTTCCAGCCCCTCCAGCCCCTCCAGCCCCTGCAGGACGCGGTGGACCGGCAGAATCACCAGGCCCGGATGGTGCATCGAGACGCACATCATCAGGACGCAACCGGCCGGGTGGCCGGCGTCCACGGTTTCGCCCTGGGCTTCATGTTCCCGCCGATACGCCAGGGCCGTCTCATAACGATGGTGGCCGTCGGCGATGAACAGCGGCCTGTCGGCCATCGCCCGGGTCACCTGCCGAATCGTCTTCGGGTCCGTGCACTCGAACAGGCGGTGGACGACGCCGTCGCCGTCCACGGTCTGGACGACGGGATCGCCGAGACCGTTCGCGTGAAACAGGGCCGTCACGGAGTTCTCTTCGTCCGGATAGAGGCTGAAAACGGCTGAGAGGTTGGCGCGCGCCGCGCGCAGCAGGCGCAGCCGATCCTCTTTCGGGGCCGACATCGTCTCCTCGTGGGGAAAGATGCGGCCGGAGCCGAATTCCTCGAGCCGGACGCGGGCGAAGAAACCCTCGCGGCGGTATGACTCGCCCTCGACCTCGAACTCCTGCTGGTAGAAGTAGAGGCCTGGCTCGGCGTCGCGGGCCAGGATGCCGCCGCCCGTCCACTTCGCCAGCAGATCGGCCGCACGCGCATACTTGTTCCGCCCTTCCCCGTCGCCCGGCTCCTCTCTGCCGAGAATCAGGCGGACGATATTGTGCGGATGGGTGCGATAGAGTTCGTCCTGCTGGGTCGGCGTGATGCAATCGTAGGGCGGGGCGGTCACCAGGGCTATGCTGAGCGGGTCGCGCGTGTTATAGCGCAGCGCCCGGAACGGTTTGACAATGGCCATCGTTCCTACGTTCCACTCTCGCTGGAGGCGAGATACTCGACCTGTTCAGGGGTCAGTTGGTCGATCCCGATGCCCATGGTCTTGAGTTTGAGTTTGGCGACGAACTTGTCCACTTCGCGTGGCACGTCGTGGACGCGGATTCCGAGTTTTCCCTTGTTCTTGGCGACCCACTCGGCGGTGAGGGCCTGAACGGCGAAACTCATGTCCATCACCGAGGCGGGATGGCCCTCGGCGGCCGCCAGGTTCACCAGCCGCCCTTCGCCCAGCAGATAAATCATCCGGCCGTCGGCCAGTTCGTATCCGTCCACAAAGTTGCGGACGTTCCTGTGCACCTTCCTGCTCATCTTTTCCAGGGCGGGGATGTCAATCTCCACGTTGAAGTGGCCGCTGTTGCACACCACCGCCCCGTCCTTCATCACTTCGAAATGCTCGGCTCGGATGACCTTGCAGTCGCCCGTCGCCGTAATGAAAAGGTCCCCCACGCCGGCCGCTTCCTTCATCGGCATGACCCAGAACCCGTCCATCGTGGCCTCCAGGGCCCGCAGGGGGTTCGTCTCGGTGACGATGACGCTGGCGCCGGCGCCCTTGGCCCGCGCAGCCACTCCCCGGCCGCACATCCCGTACCCGGCGACGACGATTTTCTTGCCGGCGATCAGCATATCGGTCGCCCGGATGACGCCGTCCATCGTCGATTGGCCGGTTCCGTAGCGGTTGTCGAACAGGTGCTTCGTGTCGGCGTCGTTGACGGCGACGACGGGGCACTTCAGTTGCCCCTTTGCTTCCATCGCGCGGAGGCGAATGACGCCGGTGGTGGTTTCTTCCAGCGAGCCGATAAGTTTCGCGGCCTGCTCGGCGCGCTCCGAGTGCAGCGTCCAGACCAAGTCGCACCCGTCGTCCATAGTGATGTCGGGCTGGTGGTCGCACGCGGCGTGGATGTGCTTGTAGTAGGTCTCGTTGTCCTCGCCCTTGATGGCGAAGGTGGGGATGCCGTACTCGGTCACCAGGACCGCTGCCACGTCGTCTTGGGTCGAGAGGGGATTCGAGGCACAAAGCAGGAGGTCCGCTCCGCCCGCTTTGAGCGTGCGTCCGAGGTTGGCCGTCTCGGCCGTGATGTGCAGGCACGCGCTCATCTTGAGGCCCGCGAGTGGCTTTTCCCTGGCGAATCGCTCTCGGATTCGGGCAAGGACCGGCATACGAGAGTCGGCCCACTCGACCCGCTTCTTTCCATCCGGTGCCAGGTCAACGCTGCGGATGTCGTAGTCCATCTGATACCCCTGTCTTCGCTGCGCAGGGCCGAGGCCTGTCACACGTTCACCGCAGGAGGGTCTCGCCCCAACAATCCTCGTTAATTTTCCGCCCGTCGGACGGTTTCCAAGAAGGCACGGATTTTCTCGGGGTCCTTATGCCCCGGAGCGGATTCGGTTCCGCTTGAGGTATCCACGCCCCACGGCTGGACCTGTTCGATCGCCTCGGCGACGTTCTCCGGCGAAAGGCCGCCCGAAAGAACCAGGGGCCGGAAACCTTCATCCGCCAGGTGCCGCGCCAGATTCCAATCAGCCGCCTGCCCTGTCCCGCCCTTCGGCCCACCCGGGACGCGCGCATCCACGAGGTACGCATCGGGCAACCTCCCGGCGCGCTCGCATCTCGCGCGCCATGCCCGGGCCGCCTCGACGTCCGCCTCCGAGCCGAGCCGAAACACCTTGACAACTTTAAGGCGCCCCAGTTCCGTGAGCATTTCGGGCGGCTCGTCGCCGTGCAACTGGACGGCCGCCAGACCCACGTCGCGGGCCGTGTAGCGGACCGTCGTCGGCGCTTCGTCCACGAAGACACCGACCGGCGCGACCCACGGCGGCAGGGCCCGGACAATCCGTCGCGCCTCATCGAGTGAGACGCGGCGCGGGCTGTCGGCAAAAACGAGGCCGACGGCGTCGGCGCCCGCGTCGGCGGCCGCCTTCGCCCATTCCGGCCGCCTTATCCCGCAGATTTTCACGCGTACCCGTATGGCGGCCCCCTGCCGGCTTTACCGAAGCGGCATAGCCTAGGCGGGCGGGTGGGCGAAGTCAACCGCTTTTCCCACGACGTCCGCGGTCGCGCGCCGCGGGGGTGGTGGCGTGCCTTTTTGCTTGCGAGTTCCCTTGCGCCGAGTAAGATAAGTCCCCCGTCCTTGCGGCAAGGTGAAACCCTGGCCCCATCGGCATGGAGGAGACGGAAATGTCCAAGCGAGTGCTGAAGGTCGGGCTCGTCGGCGGAGGCGGAGGGGCCTTTATTGCCAATCCCCATCAGAAGGCCATTCACTTCGACGGGACGCGGCGGGTGGTCTGCGCGGCGTTGCATCCGGACCCCGAGGTGGCCATGTCGGAGGCCGCGAAGTGGCCCTACCCGATTCGGGGGTATCCCTCCTACGACGAGATGATCCGGGATCAGGCGAGCCGTCCCATCGGCGAACGGATCGACTACGCGGTCGTCGTCACGCCGAACTTCGTCCACTACGACCCGGCGATGAAACTCGTCCGGGCGGGCATCCCCGTCTTCTGCGAGAAGCCGCTGACGATCACGGTCGCCCAGGCCCTGGACCTGGAGCGGGCCGTCAAAAAATACCGCGTGCCGTTCGGCGTGGCCCACACGTATCTGGGCCACTGGTCGAGTCGGTTCTCCCGCTGGATCGTGACGAGCGGCAAACTGGGCGAGGTCCGCTGGGTGGACGCCTATTACCTTCAGGGCTGGCTGGCGACGCGCCTGGAGGAGACGGGCCAGATGCAGGCCTCGTGGCGGACGGATCCGAAGCGGGCGGGCGCGAGTGGCTGCGGCGGGGACATCGGCAGCCACGCCTTCATGCAACTCAGGTTCGTGACGGGCCTGGAGGTCACGAGCGTTCGCGGCATAATCGAGACGTTCCTGAAGGGCCGCCAACTGGACGACCATTTCACGACCTACTGTGAACTTTCAAACGGCGGGCGCGCGCTGGTCCGCGCCAGCCAGATTGCCATCGGCCACAAGAACGATTTGGGCATCGAGGTCAACTGCGCCGAGGGCAGCCTTGTGTGGCGGCAGGAAGACGCCGAGCGGGTGACGATCCGGCTGCCGGGCGAGCCGGACCGCGATTATTGGCGCGGGGAAGTCGGGACGAAGGACTCGTTCCTCGGCAGGGTTCCGAGGTGGGTCTCCGAGGAGCCGACGGTTCCCTCGGGCCACGTAGAGGCATTTCACGATGCTTACGCGCGGCTGCACCGGAGTTTCGAGGCGGACGTTCGGAGGTATAATGCGGGGAGACCGTTCAAGTGTGACGGCTCGAAATACGCCAATGTGCACGACGGCGTCCTGCACATGAAGTTCATCGAGGCCGCCGTCAAAAGCGCGAAGAACGGATCGAAGAAGGTGAAGATGTAAGAGGTGAGCCCGTGCGGAAGCACGGGGCCGATGGAAAAGGGCCGCGGTCGGCTCACAAGGTGAAGAAAGGAGACGAGGATGAAACTGGGTGTGTTTACAGTTCTTTTCGGCGGGCAATCGTTCGAGGCGGCCCTCGATTATATCTGCGCGAGCGGTCTGGAGGCGATCGAACTCGGCGTGGGGGCCTATCCCGGCGATCCACATACCCCCGTGGACGAGTTGCTGGGGTCCAAGGCAAAGGCACGCGAGTACAAGAAGAGAATCGCGGACCGCGGTCTGGTAATCAGCGCGCTATCGTGTCACGGCAACCCGCTGCATCCGGACCCGAAGATCGCTGGGGAGCACCACGAGGTGCACCGCAAGGCGGTCCGTCTGGCCGAGATGCTCGGCGTCAAAACGGTCGCCAACTTTTCCGGCTGCCCCGGCGGCGGTCCGAACGATAAGACCCCCAACTGGATCACGTGCCCCTGGCCGCCGGACTTCGAGAAGGCCGTCAAGTGGCAGTGGGAAAAGCGCCTGATCCCCTACTGGGAAAAGGAAGCCCGGTTCGCCAAAGACCACGGCGTGCGAATCGGCTTCGAGATGCATCCGGGGTTCTGCGTCTATAACACCGAGACGCTGCTGAAACTTCGCACGGCCTGCGGCAACACGCTCGGGGCAAACTTCGACCCCTCGCACCTCTTCTGGCAGGGGATGGACCCGCTGGTCAGCCTCAAGGCGCTCGGCAAGGCCGTTTTCCACGTCCACGCCAAGGACTGCCGCGTCGATCCCGAAAACACCGCCGCCAACGGCGTCCTCGACACGAAACACTACGCCGACGAGATTAACCGCTCGTGGATCTTCCGGACGGTCGGCTACGGTCACGGCGAGGATTTCTGGCGCGACTTCGTTTCGGCGCTGCGCCTCATCGGTTACGACGGCGCCATCTCCATCGAGCACGAGGACAGCCTGATGAGCGTCAACGAGGGTTTCCAGAAGGCCGTCGCGTTCCTCAAGGGCATCCTCCTGACGGAGAAGACCGGCGGGATGTGGTGGGCGTAAGGAAAATCCAGCTTCATAGAAAGGCTCATATCTAAAAACAAGCGGTACCCAGGACATTCCAGGACCGAGGCGCCGCACTTGGTGGTCGGCAGGTGATGCTGGGCCGCGCTTCTTTTGCGCACCGACCGCGCAACGATCCGCGTGTGCGCGGCGGGTCTCCGGGCCCGCCGCGATACCACGGCCTTAGGGGGTGGCGGGTACCCGCCGCAGCGGGTAACCTCCGACCCGCCACCCTCCAGGTTTTGAAACACCTTCTTAGCCATTGGTCCCGGCTCGCTTCGCGCGAAAGAAATCCGAGAGGATCGCCCCGCACGGCTCCGCCAGGACGCCGCCCGTCACCTGAATCCGGTGATTGAGGCGCGGCTCGTCGAGCAACCGGAAGATCGACTCGACCGCGCCGGCCTTCGGGTCGGCGGCCCCGTAAACCAGCCGGTCGATCCGCCCCAGCACCATCGCGCCGGCGCACATGGCACACGGCTCCAGCGTGACGTAGAGCGTGCAGCCGTGCAGCCGCCACGAGCCGAGGGCTTCGGACGCCTGGGTGATGGCGATCATTTCGGCGTGGGCGGTGGGGTCGCGAAGGGTTTCGCGCTGGTTGTGAGCGCGGCCGACGAACCGCTCGCCGTGCACGATGACGCAGCCGACGGGGATCTCGCCGGCCTCGAGCGCGGTCCGGGCGGCCCGCAGGGCTTCCCCCATCCATTTTTCGTCGGCCGACATGGCACTATTTAACACTGCGGCGCCGAGGGTGTCAATTCACTTACGCCGAGGCGGGGGCGGCCATAGGAGTTGCAGCCGCCGCAGGCTCCTCTATAATCGAGCCCGGCTCATCGAAAGGGATTGCCTTTGGCCACTGCCGTTTTTCGCATCCCGCAGCGATTCTTGTTCGGCGCGGGGACCTTGGAATCGCTCGGCGAGGAGGTTCGCCGGTTCGGCGGCCGGGCTCTACTCGTGACGGGCCGACGGGCCATGGCCGAGGCGGGGATCACGGAGCGCTGCCTCTCCTGTTTGGCCGAGGCGGGCGTCGAAGCCGCCCTCTTCGACGAGGTCGAGCCGGAGCCGGACGTCACGAGCGTGGACCGATGCCGCGCTGCCGTCCGCAAACATCGCGCCGAGGTGGTCGTCGGCCTGGGCGGCGGAAGCGCCATGGACGTCGCCAAGGTGGCGGCGGGTCTGGCGGGCGAGGACGAACCGACCCGCGCCTTTCACCAGGGGCGGAAACCGTCGAAACCGGGGCTCCCCATGATCGCCGTGCCGACCACGAGCGGCACGGGCAGCGAAATGACGAACAACGGCGTTATCTGCGACCGCGAGCGGGCATACAAGGCGAGTATCCGCGACGATTCGTTCGTGCCCAGTGTCGCCCTGGTCGATCCGGAATTAACCTTGCCCTGTCCGCCCCCCGTGACCGCCGCAAGCGGCGTCGATGCACTGGTCCAGGCGATCGAATCGTATCTGTCGCGCCACGCGACGCCTCTGACCGAGGCGATTTCGCTCCGAGCGGTCGAGGAACTCACCGCGGCGCTCCCTGACGTGGTGCATCGCGGCGACGGCCTGGACCTGAGAACACGGGCCGCCTGGGGAAGCACGATGGCGGGGCTGGCCCTGTCGAACGCGCGGCTGGGCGTCGTGCACGGCATGGCGCATCCGATCGGGGTGCGCTTCGGTATCCCGCACGGGCTGGTGTGCGGCGTGCTGCTTCCGGCGGCGCTCGAGTTCAACCGCCCTGCCGCGCCGGAGAAGTTCAGCGTCCTTGCGGAGCGGCTCGGCGGCGACCCCGCGGCCTATGCCAGGGACCTTCTGGCAGCGTGCGGGTTGCCCGCGACGCTTGCCGACTACGGCCTCGCGGCCGACGCGTTCGAGACAATCGCCGAGGAAAGTTTGCCGAGCGGCTCGACGAAGGCCAATCCGCGGCCGGTGACAAAGGACGATATCGTCGCTATGCTCGACAAGGTCAGTTAGGCGCCTCGCTTGTCGGAGCGCAGCGCAGACCCGCCGTGGAGGGTGAACCGCGCGATTCTTGGCGCGAGGAAGAGGAAGCAATGCAAAAGCCGCCCACAGCCACGCGCGACCGGATCCGCGCCTTCGACCGATACGCCACGGAGACGCTGGGCGTGCCCGGCATTGTCCTGATGGAAAACGCGGGGCGGCAAATCGCGGAGGCGGCCCTCGGCATCCTGGGCGCCGCCAAGGAGCCGCATGTCGTAATCCTCGCCGGGCGCGGGAACAACGGCGGCGATGCCTTTGTCGTCGCTCGCCACCTGACCCTTTACGGCGTCCGGCCTAAGGTCTTCCTCGTCGCGCCGCGCCACGCCGTCCGGGGCGATGCGGAAACGAACCTTAAGATCCTTGAGGCCATGGACATAAACCTTGAGGTCCTCGACGGCGAGACGGAAACCGTCGCCCGCCATGTGGCCGAGGGGTGCGAGACGGCCGACCTCATCATCGACGGCCTGCTGGGGACGGGGACGCGCGGCACAATCCGCGACCCGTACGCCAGTGTCATCGAGGCCGTCAACGCGGTCGGGGCGAATGTCCTGGCGATCGACATCCCAAGCGGCCTCGATTGTGACACCGGCAGGACGCTCGGCCCCACAATCCGCGCCGACCATACGGTGACGATGGCGGCAATCAAGAAGGGTTTTACGAACCTGGACGCCGAAGCGTTCACCGGCGAGATAATTCTCGCGGACATCGGCGTGCCGTTTACGCCCCTCTTGGACGAACCGGGCGAGGAGACCGCATAGCGTGGCCGAAGCGAAACGCCTTCTCATCCTGACGCGCGACCGTGCCGGCGCGCCGTTCCGTCAGCGGATCGAGCCGTACCTCGCTCCCATGGCGACCAGGGGCATCGAGACGGAAGTCGTCGAACTCCCGCGCGGCGCCTGGGCGCGGCGCAGGCAGCTTCGCCGGGCGCGTGAGTTCGACGGCATCCTCCTGCACCGCAAGACCCTGACGTGGTGGGACGCGGCAGCCCTGGGCTGGACACGAGGCCGCGGCCCGCTCATCTACGACTTCGACGACGCGGTCATGTTTCAGGCCTGGTCCCCCCACCGGCCCCACGCCGGGCGCCTGCGGCGATTTGAGCGCACCGTCACGCGGGCCGATCTGGTCCTCGCGGGGAACCCGAACTTGGCGGAACACGCCCGCCGGACCGGTGCGCGGCACGTCGAGGTCGTCCCGACGGGGCTCGACACGGGCCGCTACAGGCCGAAGCGCGACTACGACTCGCCCGGCCCTGTGCGCCTCGTGTGGATCGGCAGCCGAAGCACCCTGAAGCAACTTGCGGCCTTTCGGCCGGCGCTGGAGCAGATTGGGCGGGCGGTCCCGGGCGTCAGGCTCCGTGTCATCGCCGACGCGGAACTCGATATTCCCGGACTGGCGGTCGAAAACGTTCCCTGGCGGCTTGAAACGGAGACGGACCTTCTGGCCGAATCGGACATCGGCATCGCGCCGCTTCCCGACACGCCTTACACGCGCGGCAAGTGCGGGTTCAAGATCGTGCAGTATATGGCGGCGGGGCTGCCGGTCGTCGCCAGTCCCGTCGGCGTCAACGCCGATTACGTGCGGGACGGCCGGACAGGGTTCCGGGCGCAAAGCCCGGACGAGTGGATCGAACGG
>Ga0307379_10004849_pt1 | contig 18981 bp, 11 predicted proteins | sample UN2MG_FD_202237 | JGI IMG/M metagenome (GOLD analysis project Ga0307379, IMG submission 202237) | Soil microbial communities from Risofladan, Vaasa, Finland - UN-2 | ecosystem: Environmental > Terrestrial > Soil > Coastal area > Acid sulfate soil | place: Finland: Risofladan, Vaasa | collected... | reverse complement strand
CCACCAGCCACCACTTGCCTTCGTGCTTTGCGGTGTAAAAGAAGCCCGTAGCCTTCAGGGCGGGGCCATTCTTCCATCCGCCATACTGAAGACCGGCTGGCGCAACGCGGCGACTTACACGCCCGTCTTGAACAGCCGGCGGAAGTCGTCGCCGCCGTTGGCCTGCCTGGATTTCATGATCGCCGCCGATGGAAAAGCGAATGCAGAGCGCACCGCGCCGGCCAAAGGCGACCAGCGGCTGCTGATAACGTTCGTGAATGGCAAACCGCGCGTGCTGCTTTACCAGCCGGTGTATCCGGGCGCCCGCGACAACGAAGGATGGTCAACAAAAACCCTTGCAGGCGGCACCACGCGATTTGATCGCGTGGTGGAACTGAAGGATGGCGTGTCGGTCGCGATGACCGGCGAGAAGGATTTCACGGTGGAGGCGGCGATTCCGCTGAAGGCTTTGGGCCTTGCACCGGCTGCCGGGCTTCGGCTGAAGGGCGACTGGGGCATCCTCACCAGCGACGACGGCCACCAGGTGAAGGTGCGGGCATACTGGTCGAACTCCGGCGCCACCGGCACGGCGGACGAGGCAGTGGAAGCACGCGTCGAGCCGCACTACTGGGGGGGCCTGTCGAGTTTCGCTGAAGACATGGTCCAATGTCCAATCGCCATCCATCGGCAGCTCGGCGGGAACAGGCCCCTGCCACACGTCGATCTCGGCGGTTGCACCGTCAACTTCCTTGAATGCCAATCCGTTGAGCTTCTGATTTTCCTTCCATTCCATGAGGTAAATGCCGGGCTTGTCGGGGGCGATGGGGTCGGTGCGTTTCGCATCCCATTCGCCGTTGGCCGAGATTTCACCGGAACTGACGCGCACGCGGGCCGACCGTGCCGCGTCCGAATATCGCCGGTTCAACAGGCGCAGGCCGTCGAGCCGCCAGAACTTGCCGTCCTTTTCCTTCGGCTCGAACAGCACCCGCACTGCGCGAGTCATAGTCTTGGGCGGGGCGGCCACGCAGTTCCAGCCGGGTCCGCCGGACGATTCAAACGGCGTCCAGTCTTCATCGCGCTCCGGCCTCGGCGGATACGGCGCGTCTGGCTTGAGAGCGGCAAACTGCAGCTTTCCCTCGGCGGCCGGCCAGGGAAACACGATGCTGCCCAGCGGCACCGGCTGGCGAAACGCAATCACCGACACGTGCTTTCCGCCTAGCGGCTGCGATTCGAGATACAGCCGGCCGTTGCCCTGCGGCTCGGCCTTCTGCGGGTTCACCTTGTCGCCGCCCGGAGGATCGCCATCGATGCGAAGCAGTTGCAGGAAGCTGCGATCGGGAGGCGTCGGCAGGCTATTCGCCAGGTCGACCGCGTCCGCGGTGGCGGAGTTGTCGATCACTCGCTTGAGAGAATACGCGAGATAAACCTTGCCATCGTGGGCGGCCATCGACGAGATGTAGCCGCGGCGGTCGGGTTCACGGTTGGGATTGAAGCTGTTCGTTTCCTTCCGCGCAGCGGCATCGATTCGCCGCACTTTGAGTGTGCAGTCAAGCACGAACAGGCTCTCGGCGTCGGCCGCCATTCTGTAGACGCCGGTCCACGGGCCGAAGTCGTGCCGACCCCAGAGTCGCCGGCCTTCGAGGTCGCAAAGAGCCAGCGAGCTGCCGGCTTCGGCCATGGTGGACGCGAAAAACACGTAGTCGCCGAACGTAGTGCTGGCGAAGTTGGGGTTGTGGTCCGACAGCCACCCGTGCTCGCCCGCGTGGCCGATCAGCCACGGCATGCGTTCGGGGAAGAAGTTCTGGAGATTCGGATACGGCGTGATGCCGTACTCGAGCGCAAGCTGCGGCCCTGCGATCGTCTTCCACGCGTACTGCCCGGGTGCGACGTAATTGCCGGCTTCATCCTTAAGGTCCCATGCCTCGTTGGCCTGCCCCTCGGCGCGTAAGGTTTGGGCGAAGAGGTTGCGGACACGCCGTCCGTTGGCGTCTTCGATCACGAGAGCGGCGTCGCCGCTGGTGCCGTAGCGGGCGCCTACGCGAAACGGCGGCCCGTCGAGTACCCGTTGTTCCCCCGCAGCCGCGGCTGCCAGCGCCAGTGCTGAAATCAAAATTGTGATTGCTGCGCGTTGGATGCTCACAATTGCTGCTCCTTGTCAAACAGGCTTTCCAGCTCGAACTCCTGCGTCAGATCGATGGTTCTGTCGATCACGTTTCCGCCGTCGCTGATTTTCAGCGCAAGCACCAGCTTCTCGCGGTCGAGCCGGCCCTGTATTTCGGCGGTGCGGCCGTGGATGTCCCAGCAGTGGAATTCCTGCCAGGTGAGCAGGTTCAGGCGCTCGTCGGGGCGCTGGATGCGAAACGGCCCGCTCCTGACAAGCTTGCCGAAAATATTGCCGTCGGAGAAATTGTCGGGGCAGGGAAAAACGATGGCCAGCCCGCAGTCGTCGATGATGTTGTTCACCACTCGATGCCGCCGGCCGGTGGAGCCGCGCCCGTAGTCCATGCGATCAACGCCGCCCAGGTTCAGGAAAACGGCCGCACCCTCGGTTCCGTGTATGTAGTTGTTCCGCACGATCAGGTAATCGCAGTCGTGTTCGTAGATGCCGTGCCCGCCGCCGTTGGATTCATCCTTGATGATGGCGTCTCGGCGCACATCCCACACCACGTTGTTGTCCACCTCGTTGGGAAATCTTGACGCTTCCACGAATATGGCGCCCATCACCGTGCAATTGATGCCCGCGAGCACGTTTCCGCAGATGCGCGTATTCACCGTTTGCCAGTCGGCCCAGATGCCCGGGCCGTAGCCGTTATCCAGTATGATGTTGCGGCGCACCAGGCAGTCTTGCATCGAGTGAATCTTGATGGCCGACGATTCCCAATAGTGCTCAACGTTGTGCCGGCAGTTGCGCTCAAAGCGGTTGCGCTCGATCAACGTGTCGCTGATCTGCACCGGATGCCCGCCGGGCGCCTTGATCTCCGCCGCAGGCAGCCGGGCCGCCCCCACGCCCGCGATGCCGCAAACGCCGCAGTCGGCGATGGTGTTGCGGCGGACGATATGGTGGCCCTGCTGCTGCTCCGACTGGCGCTGAGGGGCCTGCTGGCCGATGTCAATCCCGATGCTGTTTGCCCAGCGCACGCTGTTGTCTTCAATGATCCAATGATGCCCGCAGAAGGTCGACAGCGCCCCGCGCTGCGGCGGCGGAAAACCGTTGCCCGTTTTCTCGAAGGCAAGCCCCTTCACGCGGATGTATCCCTGGTATGGCACCGCCGGCGTGAAGCATTGCTCGCGGGCGGTAAACTCTATCACGCGGCCCGACGGGTCGCCGTCGTTTTCGAGGCGGAAGTGCAGCATCAGGCCGCTGTCTTCCGTCCAGAACTCGCCCGGCTTCAGCCCCTTGCCGTATGGGAAAAACACCTGCACAAGCGGCTTGCCGTCGGCAAACAGCATTCCGCGCCGCATCATGTAGTCGCCCCGCGGCATGTACACAGGTATGCTGTCGTAGAAATGCTTGTCGCCCCACGGAGTGTTTGGCACGTTGGCCATACCGAATGGATTGTAGCCGGGCATGCTCTGCGGGGGCAGCTCGCCCTGCCACACCGGGGGCCGGTCCGGCAGCAGGCGGTCTTCCCAGTGAAACAGCCGCCAGCCCTCCGATGCGGCCCACGGCCCGCGCCAGACGTCGGCGCCGCTGATTATCGGATGCGCGCCCGGCGCCGCCTCATAGCTGATCATTCTCTCCGGCCCCAGCCCGCCGCGTGCCGGCCGCACGCACTCGCGATACGTGCCGTTGCCGATCAGCACGCGCTCGCCCGGCTGGAGAATCTGCGCTGCCCGCCCGATCGTGAGGAAGGGCAGGTCTTCCGTGCCCGGGTTGCCGTCGCACGCCTTGGGGTGCGCCTGGCTCACGTGGTAGGTTCTGGTGAAGTCCGTTGTGCATTCCCAAAACTTGAAAGATGTGCCGTCAGGCAACCGATCAAAATTGCTCTCTGTCATGTAATATTCCCTTATGCTGCGTCGCCGGCCGCACCTTTCTGCAAGCCGTTGAGCCTATTGCACTGGAGCTTTGCACGCTGCATCATCATGCCCGGCAACTGCACATGGCAAAGTATACTCATATACGCGCGTCTTGTCAAGCGGCGAGAGAATATTCTTATTGAAAAAAAATTGCCGGCCTGCACGAGCACACATCTAAATGGTTTCAGCGGCTTATCTTATTGCTCTCGCCACATCGGCCCCGAAGTTCACGCCGGCGATGGAGATTGGCTGCCATAGCGCAATGCGGCTGTAGTTGGGGCAGAGCGATTTGCCGGGCGCCCCGTTTCCTCTTGCATTCCCAAATAGTATCATTACAGGCGCACGCCCGGCATCCGGCGTTGTGAAACTTATTCCGGCATTCCTGTTGTTTACACTGGTGAAGCCGCAATGACGGGATTATTGCATGATCAGCGCGAGCCAACCGCTGGAAAGGATGTCGGCCATATGAATACTCCGCTCATCATTGCCCATCGAGGCAATGTGGCGTCTGCACCGGAAAACACGCTCGAAGCCATTCGAGAGGCGATTGAGATCGGCAGCGACTGCATCGAGGTTGACGTTCGCTGCACGAAAGACATGATCCCGGTGCTCATGCACGACCCGGCCATTGGCCGCACAACCAACGGACGCGGAAACGTGGCCGAGCTGACACTCGAGGAAATCCGCGGCCTCGAAGTCAATTCGGAACAGGGAGGCGAGCGCATACCAACCCTCGAGGAGGCGATTCTCGAAGTGCGCGGCAAGGCGCGGCTCGTGGCCGAGGTGAAGGTGGATTGCACCGAGCAGATCGCCGAGCTTGTGAACAGGATGCGCGTGGCTGACGGCATCTTTTTTTCCGCCTTCCGGCTGGACCTGATTCAGAAGCTGTATCGCAGCATGCCGAGCTTCGACATGGTTTGGTTGCTCGATACGCAGGGTTGGGTGGGTGCGCAAGCCGCAGCGGCGATCGAAACCGCATCGGAGAGCGAAGTGACTATCGTGGCGCCGTCGCTGCAGGCAATCACCGAATCGTCGGTTTGTTGCGCGCACGAAGTGGGCCTGCAAGTGTGGACGTGGTGCTGCGAAGACGAAGAGCAATTCCGGAAAGCGCTGAGCCTGGGGGTGGACGCCATAATAACCGGAAACCCCGGCCAGCTCATCGACATGGTGAAATCGCGCGGGCCATCGCCCCAGCACTTCGCCGCACCCGTCACGATGCGATAGCGGAAATGGAAGACAAGGCAAACCACGGAGGACACAGAGGGCACGGAGAAGACACGGAGAAGAAGAGCAAGGATTGGACATCGAACATCTGAACATCGAACATCGAACATCGAACGGGGCTGGTTCGCGGTGCCGCCCTTCGTGGTTTCACGGGCGGATGCTGAACGTTTTGAATTGCCCGGCAGGCTGCTGCCAGTCGATCTCCACCTTGCGCACGTCGGCCGAAACGGGCCCCTTGTGGCACCACGCAACCATCGCCTCCACCTCCTTTTTCTCGCCCTCGAAAACGGCCTCCACGTCGCCGTCCCATGTGTTGCGCACCCAGCCCGTGATCGTTTTGTATTTGGCGGCTTCGTGCTGACAGGCGTAGCGGAAACTGACGCCTTGCACGATTCCCCCGATCAAGACATGTGCGCGAGCTTGCGGCATGATTCAAAACCTTGTGACCTCGGACCTTGGACCTTGGACCTTGGACTTTGGACCTTGAACCTTGGACTTTGGATCTTGGACCTTGGACTTTGGATCTTGGATCTTGGACTTTGGATCTTGGACTTTTGACCTCGGACTTTGGACCTTGAACCGTCAGCAGGCGCTCCGGATGAAATTCAGCAGCAGTTGCGGCCCCGCCTCGGTGAGAAACGACTCCGGATGAAACTGCACGCCCTCGAGCAGGTGCTCGCGGTGGCGCAGGCCCATCAGCTCGCCCTGGTCGCTGTGCGCCGTGGCCACAAGCTCAGGCGGAATCGTGTCTTCCTTCACCACCAGCGAATGATACCGCGTGGCGATGAGCGGGTTTGGCAGGCCCTTGTAAATGCCCTTGCCGTCGTGGTGGATGGGCGACGTCTTGCCGTGCATCAGCCGCCCCGCCCGCACAACCTCCGCCCCGAACGCATATCCGATGCACTGGTGCCCGAGGCACACGCCGAGGATCGGCAGCCGGCCGGTGAAATGGCGGATCACGTCGTTCGAGATGCCGCCCTCTCTTGGAGTGCACGGGCCGGGCGAGACTATGATATGCGAGGGCTTGCGCCGCTCGATCTCCGCTATGGTGATCTTGTCGTTGCGGAAGACCTCGACCTCGCCGCCCAGCTCGCCGATGCGCTGCACCAGGTTGTACGTGAACGAATCGTAGTTGTCGATTATCAGGATCATCGAGCCACCGGGTTCCTCTTGGCCAAACGGCCCTCGCGCAATATGCACGCCACAAACCAAACTATAGCACAGCCACCGCGGGGAATCAACGTAAATCGAGGGTGGATACGATAGACACGATGGACAGGGTTGACATGATGAAAACGACGGACACGGTGGACCCGCCATCAGGGTACAGAGTGTCCCTGGCCGATCCTCTTAATCCTTGTCGTTGGGTTGCCTATCTCGGCTTGCGTTCGGCCGGTTTATTCCTGTCGAGGCCGAGCGCCGCTTTCACTTCCTCCTTGTAAACCTGGTCAGCCTTTTCCGCCGCTTCCTGCCAAAGCTTCTGCGCCGCCAGCGCTTTTCCGAGGGCTGCTCGCTGCTCTTCGGTGAGCAGGTTGCGCAAATCCGACAGATACTGCGTGTGGGCTTCCTGCTCGATCTTCTCCTTGGCCTCGCGATGCACCTTCACGGCTGTCCTGTCGCTTGGATCGATCGGCGCAGTTAGTGCCACAGCGGCATCGGCCTTGCTTTTCTCGCTCTTCGCTTTCGCCTCGGCTATCTTTTCGCGCAAGCCCGGCTGCCCCGAAACGAGCTTCTCGAGCAACTGCTGCTCGTTTCGCACCTGTCCCCTGCTCACCCGCATGTCGCCTGGCGCGAGGTCCTTGAGCACTGCTTCGAGCTTCTCGTCCGCGAGCTTTACTGACTCGTCGCGTTTTTTCATCGCCGCCAGCACGCCGTCCAGTTGGGTCTTGTGCTCCGGCGTCACCCCCTCGCGCAGCTCGGCCAGCAGCCGCTCGTTCACGGCGGTGCGCGCTCTCGCCAGCTCGTCGGCCAGTTGTTTGTCGTACTTCAGGCCAAGCTCGCCGGCCTTGACCTGCTCGGCCTCCGACAGCCTCAGCAGGCCCAGTGCGGCCCTCAACGTGAAGAACTCGGCGGGCAGCGTATTCGGCCGGTCAGCCGCCTTCCGGTCCTGTTTGCCGGGGGCCTCGCCGCCAAATGCCGCACATGACGACAGAACACAAATGAGCAGCACAAGTTTTCTCATGATTCGAATCCTCTCAAAAAAGACCACGGTTTCAAAACCCTTCGGCCGGCGGATAGGATAACAGAAGCAGCATCGAGCGTCAAGGTTCTTTCTTGGGCTTCAGGGCTTTAGATTCTGTTGAATGCGCAGAGGGCTTCTGTATTTGGCCCAAAGCCAAAGCCCCAAAGCCTCCCCCTCACTTCGCCGCGATGCTCACAAGCCTGTCGGGCACCACTTTGATGTTCACGATGGCCTTGCCTTCGAGGTTCCGCTGCACGCGCTCGTCGGCCAGGGCGGCTTCCTTCACCTGTTCCTCGCCCAGGCCGGCAGGCAGGGTGAGGTGCGCACGCACCTTGCCGTTGATCTGCACGGCCATTTCCACCTCTTCCACCTTCAGGGCCGCGGCGTCCCACGCGGGCCAGGGCTGTTGGAGGATTGTGCCCTTGCCGCCGAGCACATGCCACAGCTCTTCGGCGATGTGCGGCACGATGGGCGACAGCAGCATCACGGCCGATTGCACCGCCTCGCGAATTGCAGCCGGCAGCGATGGCGCCGCCGAAGCCGATGCGCTGTTCATCAGCGAGATCGCCTCGCGCGTCTGCGATACCAGCTCGATCACGCCGCTGATCGCCGTGTTGAAATGGTAGTTGTCTTCGATGCTGTCGGTCACGCGCTTGATCGTCTCGTGCGTCTTGCGGCGCAGCTCGCGCGATGCCTTGTCCGTCTGCTCGCCCGCCGGCGGCTTGCCGGCCGCCGTGTTCAGCATACCGATGTTGTCGAACACCGTGCTCCAGAGGCGGTTGAGGAACCGGTGCGAGCCCAGCAGCCCCTCGTCGTTCCATAGCTGATCGCGCTCGGGAGGCGTGTCGGACAGTATATACAGCCGCAGCGTATCGGCACCGAACTTGGTGATGATCTCGTCGGGGCTGACGACGTTCAGCTTGCTCTTGCTCATCTTGGCCACTTCGGCGTGAACGGGACGGCCGCACTTCGTGCAGCGGCCTTCGTTCACCTCGTCCTGCCGCAGCCATTTGTCTTCCTGGCAGTAAAAGGCCTCCTTGCACACCATTCCCTGGCAGAAGAGATTGGCAATGGGCTCTTCGAATGGCACGTAGCCGAGGTCGTGCAGCACGTGCGTGAAATAGCGGCAGTAGATCAGGTGCATGGTGGCGTGCTCGATGCCGCCGATGTATTGGTCAACGGGCATCCAGTATTTCATCGCTTCGGGATCGAGCGCGCCGTCGCCGTCGCGGGCGTTGAGGTATCGCAGGAAATACCAGGATGAATCGACGAAGGTGTCCATCGTGTCCGTTTCGCGTTTTGCGGGGCAGCCGCACTTGGGGCACGTGGTCTGGACGAAATCGGGGCAGCGGGCCAGCGGGCTTTCGCCGGTGGGTTTGAATTCCACGTTTCTGGGCAGCAGCACGGGCAGGTCTTTTTCGGGCACGGGCACCTCGCCGCAAACAGGGCAATAGACGATCGGGATCGGCGCGCCCCAGTAGCGCTGGCGGCTCAGCAGCCAGTCGCGCAGGCGGTAGTTCACAGTGCCCTTGCCCCAGCCGTTTTTTTCGATATGCTGGATGATCTTGCCCATTGCTTCGCGGTTGGGCATGCCGTCGAACGGCCCGCTACGCACCTGCAGGCCGTCGCCCTCGAACGCCTGGGCCAGTTTGCCGTCGAGCGTGCCGTCGGGCGGCTGGATCACCACCTTGATCGGCAGGCCGTATTTCCGTGCAAACTCGAAATCGCGCTGGTCATGCGCGGGCACGGACATAACGGCGCCGGTGCCGTAGGTCATCAGCGCGAAGTTTGCAACGTAAAGCGGCACCTCGTCGCCGTTCAGCGGGTTGGTTACGTGCAAGCCCGTGAAAAGGCCCACCTTCTCCATGTCCACCCGCTCGCGCTCGGACGTGCCGCCGCGGCGCATTTCGCGCACTTGGCGCATCACCTCTTCCTCGCGCGGCGTGCCCTTCACCAGCTTTTCCACCAGCGGATGCTCGGGCGCGATCGACATGAACGTCACGCCGTAGACGGTGTCGGGCCGGGTGGTAAACACCGGCAGCGGGTCGCCGGTTTCGGTGACGGTGAAATCTATGCGGGCGCCTTCCGAGCGGCCTATCCATTCAACCTGCATCTTCAGCACGCGCTCGGGCCAGCCCTTGAGCTGCTCGTGGTTGCGCAGCAGGCGCTCGGCATCCGACGACATTTTGAAGAACCACTGTTCGAGGTCGCGCTGCTCCACGGGCGTTCCGCAGCGTTCGCATTTGCCGTCTTGCACCTGCTCGTTGGCCAGCACGGTAGCGTCGCGCGGGCACCAGTTTACGGCGGCTCGTTTCTTGAACGCCTGGCCGGCCTTGTAGAACTTCAGGAACAGCCATTGCGTCCATTTGTAATAATCGGGATGGCTGGTGGCCAGCTCGCGGGCCCAGTCGTAGCCCCAGCCGGCCTTGCTCATCTGGGCGTGCATCTTCTCGATGTTGCTGTTCGTGCTGTCTTCGGGGTGCATTGCGCGCTTGATCGCCGCGTTCTCGGCCGGAAGGCCGAAGCTGTCCCACCCCATGGGCGAGAGCACGTTGAAGCCCTTCATCATTCGGTAACGCACGATTACGTCGCCGATGGTATAGTTGATCACGTGGCCCATGTGCAGAGCGCCGGAAGGATATGGAAACATGCAAAGCACATAGTTCTTCGATTTGCCGGGGCGCAGCTCGGCCTTGAATGTTTTGTAATCCTCCCAATACTTCTGCCATTTGGGTTCGATTTCGCGGTAGTTGTAGTCGGGCATTATGATCTCCGGCGGGCAAAACCTCGGTGCGGTGCGAATTCGGTGAAAGAAAACAATCGCCCCACAACGCGACCGGAACGCAATGTGGGGCTGGCGATTGCGGTATTCATAGTATAGCCGGCGCGTGCCAAAAATCAAGTGCAAAGGGCGGCACACCGCAGCCGGTGGTGATCCAGCTTTCCCAAACACGCAGACTCCTCTGCTTTCGGCTCCTGACTCCTCCTTCCTCCTTGCGCATGATTCCCGCCGTGCATGCAAACAAATCCAAAGACGAAGCTTGACATGAAAAGCGGCTGTTGGTAGAATGCTTCCCTTACGCCGTTCGGCAGTCCCGGCATTTCTGCGCGCACAGGCGCCCAAGTTTCGGCCAGACAGATGGATGCGTTATGCCCGACATACTTCCCGCGTTGAAGAAGTTCGCCGATACGGTTACGGCGAAGATGACGGCCTTGACCGCCGGCGAACCGGAAGACCAGCTTCGTGGCCCCTTTGAGGAACTTATGAAGGGAGTGGGCGAGGCGCTGGTCCACGATGTGGTCTGCACCGGCGAGACGATGCTGCCCGGCCGCATGGGGAAGCCTGATTTTGCGGTGCACAAGGCAAAGCTGCTGGTAGGCTATGTCGAGTTGAAGGCGCCCGGCGTTGGGGCCAACCCAAGCCGTTTCACCGGCCGCAACAAGGACCAGGCCAAGCGATTCGCCGCGATACCGAACCTGATCTACTGCGACGGCAACGACTGGGGGTTGTATCGGGATGGTAAGGCGGTGCGTCCGGTTGTCCGCCTATCCGGCGACGTGTCGAGCGACGGGGGAAACGCCGTAGCCGCGAGCGACGCTCAGGCTGTCCTCAGCCTTCTGGTCGATTACCTGTCGTGGCGGCCCATCATACACACACGGCAGTTGGCAGGCGGCAGGCGGGAGATCGACCTCAAGGGTTTGGCCGACCTGCTCGCACCGCTGTGCCGGATGTTGCGCGAAGACGTGACCGATGCCCTGAAGGACCCGCAATCGCCGCTCGTACAACTTGCGAAGGAGTGGCGGCAACTCCTGTTCCCGGATGCCAGCGACGATCAGTTCGCCGACTCTTACGCGCAGACGGTGACGTTTGCGCTGCTGCTCGCTCGCAGTGAAGGTGCAGACCCTCAGGATTTGGACAGTGCAGGCCGCACATTGGCCGCCGAGCACAGCCTGCTTTCCCGTGCGCTCCAAGTCTTGACGGACCGCAACGCTTTGGCGGAAATCTCCGCTTCGCTGCATTTGCTCAATCGTGTGATCGGGGAAGTACCGGCAAGGGCGCTTCAGAGTCCCAAGGAAGCGTGGCTATTCCGTTTTCCGGACGCGCTGCCGCTTTCCGTGCGCGAAGACCCTTGGCTGTTTTTCTACGAAGACTTCCTCGCAGCCTACGACCCGAAGCTGCGCAAGGATGCTGGGGCCTACTACACGCCCGTCGAAGTGGTGCTTGCACAGGTCCGCCTGATTGACGACTTGCTGAAGAGCCGGCTGGGAAAAGCTCTGGGTTTCGCCAATCCAGACGTTATCACCCTCGACCCGGCCGCCGGCACAGGAACCTACCTTCTGGCCGCCATTGACCACGCGCTGGCCAATGTGCGTTCCCAGCAGGGCAAGGGCGCCGTGCCGGGGAAAGCCACCGCCCTTGCCCGCAACATCTACGGGTTTGAGATCATGGCCGGGCCATTCGCCGTATCGGAACTCCGCGTGACCCGCGCCCTCCGGGACTGGGGCGCGAAGCTGCCGAAGGACGGGACGAATGTTTTCCTCACGGATACGCTTGAAAGCCCCCATGCTGTGCCGCAGCAAATGGGGCTTTGGTATAAGGACATCGCCGAGCAGCACAAGCGCGCGCTGCACGTTAAGGCCACGGTGCCCGTCATCGTCTGCCTGGGTAACCCGCCCTACGACCGTCATGAAGCCGCAGATGAAACGAACAAGGCTCGGACCGGTGGATGGGTACGCTGGGGAGATGATGGAAAAGGGACTGGAGCGATTTTCAAGGCCTTCTCCGACCGCACGATCGGTGCAGGGCATGGCGTGCATGTCAAGAACCTATACAACTTGTACGTCTATTTCTGGCGCTGGGCGCTCTGGAAGGTCTTCGAGCATACCACGGCCGCTGGCCCCGGTATAGTTTCCTTCATCAGCGCCTCAAGCTATCTAGACGGCGATGCCTTCTGCGGCATGCGCGAGCACATGCGCCGCCTGTGCGATGAGATTTGGATTATCGACCTTGGCGGCGAAGGACGTGGCGCGCGCAAGAGTGAAAATGTCTTTGCCATTCAAACGCCCGTGGCAATCGCCGTGGCGGTCCGCCACGGCAAGACCAGGAAGTCTACGCCCGCGAAGGTACGTTACGCTCGAATTGACGGTACGCGTGACGAAAAGCTAAAGGCTCTTGATACCGTGGCCGACTTCGCTTCCCTGACTTGGGAAGACTGTCCCGACGATTGGCTCGCGCCGTTCCGACCAGCGGGCAAGGGAGCCTATTTTGACTTGCCGCTCATAACGGACCTGTTTCCTTGGCAACAGAATGGCGTTATGGCTGGGCGCACATGGGTTGTTGCCCCAAGCCGCGACGCCTTGGAGCGCCGCTGGCGGACGCTGTGCAACGCGGAAAGAGACAAGCGGACGGCTCTTTTCAAGGACTCGCCCACGGGGCGCAGGGCAACTGACGCGCCGTGCCAGCTTCCGCCGCACGGCGCAAAGCTGAAGCCAATTGCCGGACTGCCCAAGAGCGCAGCACCACCGGACATTGTGGGGTGCGCCAGCCGTTCATTCGACCGTCAATACCTGTTCGCCGACGCCCGCATGTTGGACAGGCCCGGCCCATGTCTTTGGGCTGCCCACGGCGACAGGCAACTGTATCTGACAAGCCTTTTCTCACAACCGTTGGGAATCGGACCGGCGCTGACCGCCTGCGCCTGCATCCCCGACAAGCACCATTTCTCCGGGCGTGGGGCTAGGGATACTGTGCCCCTCTACCGCGACGCCGAGGGAAAGCAACCCAACATCCTGCCCGGCCTGCTGGAAATGCTGGCTAATGCGTACGGCCGGAAGGTTACGCCGGAAAATTTCCTGGCATACGTCTACGGGGTGCTTGCACAGCCCGCCTTCACGGAGCGATTCGCCGATCAACTGGGCACTCGCGAACTCCGCGTACCGCTGACGAAGGACCGCGCCCTCTTCGCCCGCGTCCGAGACGCCGGGGCGAAGTTGCTCTGGCTGCACACATACGGCCAGCGATTCATCCCCAAGGGGCATCACAGGGGGCAGGTGCCCAAGGGCGCCGCCCAATGCACCAGAGCCGTCCCGGGAGATGCAGCCGGCTATCCTGAAAAGTACGACTATGACAGCGCGACGAAGACGCTGCGCGTTGGCATCGGAGAATTTGCACCTGTAGATACGGAAGTGTACGAGTTTGAGGTGTCCGGTTTGAACGTCGTCCAGTCGTGGCTTGGCTATCGAATGAAGAAACCCAAGGGAAAGAAATCGTCGCAGTTGGACGACATCAATACAGATCAGTGGCCGGACGAATTCACGACGGAGCTTCTGGAACTCCTGTGGGTTCTGGAGGCGACAGTTGCCGGTTATCCCGCCCAGGCCGAGATGCTGTCGGCTGTCGTGGATGGACCGTGCTTCGAAGCGAAGGAACTGCCGCCCGTGCCTGACGCGGCCCGCAAGCCACCCGAACGTTCGCAAACCAAGCTTTTCTGACGCTATTGACGCCCGGTAGGCGCACACAAGCCGTTTACGCGTCATCCCTCCGGCTCCAGTCCGGCTTTTCGCTTTATTTTTGCCACGGCATAGCTAAAATGGGGGCATAACAGATGATGGGTTTTTCTTACAGATTGGTTGTTACATCGAGGTAATGTGAATGATCATTTCCCTCAAGGGGCAAACCGCAATAGTTACAGGCTCGGCCTCGGGCATCGGCCGGGGCATTGCGCGCGGGCTTGCGGAATCCGGTGCAGATATCGTTGTCGCCGATCTGAATTTCGACGGCGCCGCAAAATCGGCCGAGGAGATCGCACGTGATTTCGGCGTGCGCGCGCTGCCGGTGAAGGTGGACGTTACAAGGAAGACGGACGTGGCCGCAGTGGTGCAGAAGGCGGTTGGAGAGTTTGGCCGCATAGACATTCTGGTGAATAACGCCGGCATCGCGCCCGCGTTTCCGCTGCCCGATTTCCCCGAAGACCGCTGGGACCTGGCGATAAACGTGAACCTCAAGGGCTACTTCCTTTGCGGGCAGGGCGTGGCGGCCCAGATGATCAAGCAGCGCTCCGGTTGCATCATCAACATCAGCTCGAAAACCGGCGTGCGCGGCTCGGCCAACAACTCCGCCTACAACGCCAGTAAGTTTGGCGTGATCGGCCTGGCGCAAGGCTGGTGCCGCGAACTCGCCAAGCACGGCGTCCGCGTCAATTCCGTGCTGCCGGGCAACGTGCTGCAGGGAAGCGGCATCTGGAGCGAAGACTACAAGAAGGAATGCGCACGCAAGCTTGGCATCCGACCCGACGAGGTGGAAGAGTATTACAACAAGCAGGTGCCTTTGGGCCGGCAATGCACCGTTGAAGACATCGCGAATCTCGTTGTGTTCCTGGTGTCGGACAAGGCATCCTACATCACCGGATGCTCGTACCTGGTGGATGGCGGACAGGAAATGAGGTGAGCGGGTAAATGTCGTTTGAATTCAGAAGCCGGTTTTTGTGGGTGCTCAAGGCTGTTTTTGTAGTGACGCTGATCTGCGGCATCGTGTATGCGATTGCGGTTGTCGGCGGCTCGGTGATGGGCCGCGCCAAGCAGGCAACCTGCACACAAAACCTGCGCCGCATCGGGCTGGCGCTGTCGATGTACAGGCAACGCCACAACTGCCTGCCCGCATACCTCATGCAATGCCAGGAGTACATGGAAGACAAGTCGGTGCTGATCTGCCCGGCCGATCCGTTCAAGGGCGGCAGAGGTTCGCTGCCGCAATGGGTGCGCACCGACAAGCTTGGAAAGCCTTTGCCGGAGTGGCGCGACGAGCTTGATTTTGTCGACTACGACGGGCCGGAGGTCGAGCCGCCGCAGTATGGCGGGAACGATAGGGACTCGGTGCCGTGCAGCTATTTCTACCGGTTTAACGGATATCCGGTGGACCTCGAAACGGGTGTGACGTTTCGCGACGAAATGGAGAATGCCGCGAAGACCTACGGCACCAGAACACCGGTCGTTTCGTGCCTGTGGCATCTGCCGCCCTATCCGAAGGAAACAGACGGCGACAGCCTGAACCTGCTGACCGATCTGAACCAGGTGCAAGCTTATCCGCGCCAATGGACGATAGGCGCGGGCGGGCAATAATCCGCGCGCTGCGCCGCGTCTCGCGGGCGCCCCCGCCGGTGAATCTGCGGCATCACATCTTGCGAGGCCTGTCATGTCCATCACCATGAAGCTCAAGAGCCCGCTGTTTGCCGAATGGTCGCCTCAGCACGCGCGGCTCACCGTGCCCAATCTGAAAACCGGCGCTCCTTTCGCGCTGAAGATCGACGGCCGGCCCGGCCTGTTCCAGTATACCGGCCGCGACACGCCCGCCGGCGCCGAGGTGATCGTGCTGCTGGGCTTCGAGCCCGGCCAGACGCGCACACTCGAGTTCGCCAAGGCGCCCGCCGCCGAAACCGATCTGTCGGAGGTGGAGATACCTTCGGCAGGCGGCGCCGCGTTTGGCGTTCCGCCGCGCGAGATCGGCTTGCCCGCGCTGCCTTGCACGGGCGGCATGCTGCCCGGGCCGTTCGAGTCGTTTGCGGGCTTTCCGCTGAAGAGCGCCATCCGCTGCAATTTTCCCCTCCTTTCGCGCAAGCTCGTGCAAACGAACGCCGGGCCGCTGTTCACCGATTACCGCCTCGCGTATTCGTTTGCCGAAAACCATCACTACAGCCTCGCATTGCGCTGCTATCGGCTGGAGTGCGCGGTGGAGGTGTGCGAGGAGTTTTCGCTGGGGCTGGATGCCGAGCTGCAACTGGTGCTGAATCCGGGCGGCGCGTTTGACAGCATCATCTCGCACAACGGGCCCGAGTTTGAGGGCGAGCCGCAGCCCGTGATCGCGCCGCTGGGCGCGGAGCACCCGCGCGACGTGCTTTGCCGCATGCAGATGCCCGTGCTTTCCGAGTATTTCGTGCCGAATAACCGCGGCTGGTTTGCACTGTTCGACAGCCGCAACGAGGCGCGCGGCATGGCCGGGCTGATGGGCCTCTACGGCGGCCGGTGGCAGCGGCCGGTAGAAAACATGATGAAGGTGCTCGACCGCGGCGGCTCGGCCGAGCTGCACGCGTCGCTGTTCAGCGGCACGCGCCATTGGCTGCTGTATGCAGGGCCGGTGGAGAAGAGTTTCACGCCGCAGCGACGGTTCATTTTCCACCGCCTGCATGCGAACTTCAACGCCCTGCGGCTCGACGAGCACCTCGACCTGGACGGCCATACGGAGTGGGACGCGCACTGCTGGAGCAAGCCGGGGTTCTTTGGCGCCGACTATCGCGAGCGCGCAAAACGCAATGCGGAGGCGCTCGCGCCGCTGCGCAAGGCGATGGAAGGCAAAGCCTCGCCGGCGCTGCTGGCGCTGATCGAGCCTTCGCAGGAAAACCACCAGGCGCTGCTCGACGACATCCTGCACCGATTCGAGAAATGGGTGCGCGATTTCCAGGGCTTCCGCGAGGGCAAGCATGACTACGCGAAGAACGTGATCGGCTTTTCGCGCCGCCTGCGCGGCATCATGCTGGCGTACGAGCTGCTGCGCAAGGATCATTTTCTATCCGACGAGCACGTGCGCTGCCTGCACGCTTATTTCGCTTTCGCCGCGCGGCGCATAATGGACGAGGGCCGCTGGCCGCACTCGAGAACGTGGAAACACCGCGATCATCCGGAATCGACCCGCGACTTTTACGGCTACCCCGGCGAGCACAAGCCCGACCGATTGGTGTGGACCAATTGCCTGCCGAATTTCCAGTCGGACCCGATGTGCGCGCTCCTTCACCTGGGTGCGCTGATCCCCGAGCACCCGGACGCGGGCTCGTGGGTGCGATTTGCGCAAGACGACATCGAGCGCCAACTGAACGCATACTGTGCGCCCGGCGGCGCCTGGGAGGAGTCGATCAACTACGCGCTCTACACGTTCTCTTATCTCATCATCACCTTCCGAATTCTGAAGAACCGCCTGGGCATCGATTACTTTCAGGACCGCCGCATGCGAGCGTATGCCGGATGGCTGGTGCGGTTTTTCGGGCCGCTGGACAAACGCTGGGGCGCGTACACTTTTCCCGGCATCGGGAACGCGGTGCTGCCGCAGAACCAGGGCGACTACCTGCTGGCTTACGCGGGCGAGCTGCCCGAGGGCGATCAGCTTCGCGATGACCTGATCGCGGCCTATCAGAAGATGGAGCCGGCGATCAACCTGGGCGAGCATTCGCCGATGATGATGGCGGCGATGGCGCCGATTCCCGAGCGCCAATACGAGCTGCGCCCGCTGCATAGCGAGCACATGCAGGAGCTGGGCATCGCGTTTCGCCACGAGCACCCCTCGCCGCACGAGAGCTACCTCTTCGAGAAGGCAGGCCTCTGGAAAGACCACTACGAATACGACGAGACCGCGATCAACTGGTACGCCAAGGGCACGCCGCTGGTGATGGAATACGGCACCTACACCGGCGACGCCGGTGCGGGCGCCGCGCACAACCTCGTGGAGATTCCCGACCTCGACCCGCTGCGCCGCGGCTTCGTAATGCAGACCATGTTCACCCCGCTTGTCGACTACTCCCACGTGGAGGTGCCCGTCACGCTGAAGCTCTCGCACGGGCGGATGCGTAGCTTTGCCGAGGTGGACGGCCCGCCGGAAAAACCCGCGTTCTTCTACATCGGCGATGAAAACCCCGTAGGCCCCAGGATGTGGAAGAACCGCCTGCTGCTTTTCGTGAAGCCCGACTACGTGGTGATGTTTGACCGCGTATTCGGGGCGGTGCCCCACCGCTACAACCTGCACGCTACGGCCGACGCGCTCGAGCGCCAGGGCAGTTGCATAGCGGCGAGTGGGCGGTTCGACCTCGACCTGCTGTGCTTCGTGCAGCATCCGCAGGAGTTCGGGTTTGAATCGGGCGAGTTTGTGCCGGGCCCGCAGCGTTATGGCCAAGGAGCGGCAAACCCGCACCGCCAGGTGTTCTTCCGGTTGTATAACCTCACAGACGGCATCTATCGCACGCTGCTCTTCGCGCAGGAGCGCAGCCGCGGCGTGCGCATCGAGCGGCTGGGCGCCGCCGGCATCAGAGTGGTAACGCACGAGTACACCGACTGCATTTTCATCGGCGACGAGATCACGCATGAGGCCGTGGACGGCGTGCGGTTCAGCGGCCGCGTGGGTTGGATGCGGCGGGAAGCGTCGGGTAAGGTGATGGCTTGCATGCCCGACGGCGACTCAATTTCGGCGTTTGGCCGGCGGATCGAGGGCCGCGGCCCGCTTACGTGGAACATGGCCGGCGACGGTGCAATAGAGATCGAGGGCGTGCCGCGCGCGGTGAAGGTGGGTTGAACGGCGAACCTGCACTCATAGCGATCCGACGAAGCCATGTGCTTTCGCCGCTGACGCCACATTGCGCGTAGGGGCAAGGCACCGCCCTTGACCTACCAAAAGGCCAAAGCATAGAAGGCCAAAGCATAGAAGGCCAAAGCATAGAAGGCCAAAGCATAGAAGGCCAAAGCATAGAAGGCCAAAGCATAGAAGGCCAAAGCATAGAAGGCCAAAGCATAGAAGGCCAAAGAACAATTCGTTAACGGCCCCG
>Ga0307379_10004847_pt1 | contig 18987 bp, 15 predicted proteins | sample UN2MG_FD_202237 | JGI IMG/M metagenome (GOLD analysis project Ga0307379, IMG submission 202237) | Soil microbial communities from Risofladan, Vaasa, Finland - UN-2 | ecosystem: Environmental > Terrestrial > Soil > Coastal area > Acid sulfate soil | place: Finland: Risofladan, Vaasa | collected... | reverse complement strand
AACGTTTCCTTTTTTCAACTGACTAGCTATTCCTCAACAATACTACTCAATGTAGTGCGAGGCTTTAGCCTCGCCAATCGACGCTAACAAGCTGCACCACAACATTGCTTATTCAATTCCTTACGCACAAGCTCTATCGCCTCATCTCGGCTACTCACTTCACCGGAAGCTTGAGCCTCATGCACCATAGCTAAGAGTTCGCCAATCAGGCGCCCTGGGCTCAAACCAAAAACGTCCATTAAATCACGCCCATTAATCAGTTTAGCTGGCAAAACCTTTGCCTCCTGATTGAAATGCTCAGTCAATACATAGTTAATCATCTGATTATGCTGTTGCCATTCCTCAATATCCAGCCGAGGGCCGTGAGTAGCCAGATAATCAGCTAATGCCAGGAACAGAACATCGATACCAGCGTCCTCAGTATCCCGAAAATAGCGATAAATAGCCCGGCTGGTAGGCAAGCCCTCGTTCGACATCTGGGCAGGATGCAAATGATGATAAATCAAAATCTCTACCAACCTTATCTCCCGACCGCTAAATCGCAGCCGGCTCAAAATACCGGTCGCCATGTCTGCCCCTTGCTTGGCATGCCCCAAAAAACGCATCTTGCCTGTTTCATCGACCGCCTTAGTTGCCGGCTTAGCAATATCATGCAGCAACCCAGCCAGCTTGAGCAGCATCCTCCGATTGCTGCCGCTGGAAACCTCCTCATCAAAATGCCGGCTTATCTCTTCCGACCACGGAGTTGCCGCTAACAGGTGCTTTTTACCATACTCCCACTGGCCCTCTCTAAGCAAAAACTCCACGGTCGCCACCGTCTCTACAGAATGGTCAAAAACATTCCAAAAATGCTCTTTAGGCTGCTCTACCCCCTTCATCACAGCTAGCTCAGGGATTATTTCAGTGAGCAAGCCTACTTCGTCCAGATAACGCACCAGACCAATGGAACCGGGTAAAGCCAGAAGTCTGAGCAATTCCTCCCGCAATCTCTCACCAGGAACCAGCCTGACCAACTGGCAGTTTTGTCGAATCAAGCTTTCAGTCCCAGGTTCAATCTTAGAACCTAACTCTGCGGCCAACCTGACTGCCCGCAGTAGCCTTGCCGCATCTTGCTCAAAGACCTGCTGGCTCACTGCCCGCACCAGCCCTGCCTTCAAATCACCTTCCCCGCGGAAAGAGTCGATAAGCCGCGGTGAACCCGAGACCAGGCCCTGAAGCTCCACTGCCATGGCATTTATGGTGAAGTCACGGCGCTCCAGGTCACTTCCGATACTGCTTGAAAAGGAGGTGAAATCCAGATGCCATGGCTGCGCATCACCAACAATTACCACCCTGGCTACCCTGTTCGCTTCATCCAGCAATACATACCTGCCGTCAATAGCTTCAGCTACTTCCTGAGCTATATTCAAGGCATTTCCACTGACAGCAATATCAATGTCTGCGGTCTCCCTGCCCAGCAGCCAGTCGCGGACAAAGCCACCAACCACATAAGCCTGGCAATTCTTCTGGGTTAAGATAGCGGACACCCTGGTCAGGAGACTAAGTGAACCTTGCTTGGCGTCAGACATTGCCACAAATTATAACCCGAGACAGCCAGATTGTAAAGGCCAGTCCAAAATGCAGTGCGACCTTTTAAGGTTGCCTGGCGGGTCGGGGCAGGGCTAAAGCTCCGCACTACATGCTCTGCCTTTTATTCCCCCAAATAATGTAGTGCGACCTTTTAAGGTTGCCTGGCGGGGTGTGATGGGCAAGGCTAAAGCCTCGCACTACACGTTCTACACGCTCATTTGAACACCCTGCTGGCACGCCATACTTTACTCTGGCATACTAAAAAGTACCCTTAATGTGGCAGTGACCTCGTCATTGAGAAATCCATCACCATTGACATCGGCCACTGTTGCAAAGGCTAAGACAGCAGCAGCAGTAACACAAGCAGCCGCCATAGAAGTACCGCTCTTGTAGCCATACTCATTGCCGGGGAGCGTGGAGTATATTTCCACCCCGGGGGCATAAACGTCCACCCAGTCGCCATAATTTGACTCTGTCCACAGGCAGTCATTAGTATCTGTAGCCGCTACGGCAATAACATTGGGGTAACAGGCAGGATAAACTGGTATCGACTTTATATTGTTACCAGCGGCGGCAATGAGCACCACCCCTCTGCTCCAGGCATAATCCACTGCTTCTTCCAGGACAGGCGACGAGGCAGGTACCAATAAGCTCATATTGATAATGCTAGCCCCATTGTCTACCGCCCAGACAATGCCCTTGGCTATCTCCGAAGGCCAGACCATACCGCTATCATCGACCGCCTTTACATTCAACAGGCGAGAATTAGGAGCCAGGCCGGCAATACCAATCCCATTATTAGCGGTAGCTGCAATAATTCCAGCAACATGAGTTCCATGGCCGAGAAGGTCAGAAGCTGTCGGGCTATCCGTAAGATTAACGCCACCGGCTACTTTCCCAGCCAAATCCTCGTGCTGCAAATCAATCCCGGTGTCAAGGATAGCAACAAGAATCTCAGGATTATCCGATACAGCTTGCCCGGCTCGAACTTTCCCAAATGCCCACTGCTTATCAAAATAGCAGTCATTGGGAACATAAGTTGGTATAGCCTCAGTACTTGTTCCGGATGCGCCTGCCATACCTTCAGGTGTAACCGGTCGAATTGACGGATAGCTAAGGGATACTTCAGCGATACCCGCTGGGCTTTCGTTGCAAATTGACAGCAAGTGCTGGTTTAGGCCATGGCAAAAAAGAAGCGCAGCTACTAACGGGATTGCAACTACTGCGATTGCCCTCACTGACACCCTCCTGTGCCCGACTCTGCCAGCAAACCCGCTAAGTAAGCCCTGGCAGAGTCCGTTTACTTTTTATTTAGGCTTTCTATTTCTCAAAACCGCATGTACCTGTGGTCTTCAAATTCAGCCTATATCTGCGCCCCCTATAAGCCTCTTGACTTCTAGGCTATGACAAACCTATAATAAATATTAAGCGCGGGGGCACCCTCCTGTGCTTGGCTCTGCTAGCAAGCCCGCTAAGCCCTAGCAGAGTCTTTTTATTTGTCGCTTAGTCGCTGGATTTCTTCAAACCGCGTGGGGCCACCTACTCTCCTTAGCCATATCCAGTGTTCTCATTCTTGCACTATCTCATATTCCACAAGCACTCGACTGGCCCGTAATAAGCTCACCAAAGTAGGACTAGTTTTAGTATCCTACATCCCATAGCCATAGTAAATAGCCCAATAGTAATTCTCGATATAGCCAAAAAGTACTATGACCATCGGTCAGAAGGTGAGCCAAAATTAAATATTTAAGACCAGGAGAAATTCTATCGATATCACTAATTTTTACCCATTTATTTACTTTATTTACCGGAATATTTACCTTTATAATGTAAACTATAATCGTGAATAGAGTTCTGCTTTTATCCTCTGACCTGCGGCTGCTCAACAAACTGGCACCAGCTATGAGGCAAGCTGACCTTGATGTTCTCTGTGCTGCTGACATTGCAGAGGGGCTGAAACAGTTAGACGAAGCTGAAGTCAGCGTAGTCGTCCTTGACGAGTTTCTGAGCATAGATAGCTGGCGGTTATGCCGGTGCATTGACCAGGTTTTCAACGCCGGGATTATTTTCCTGGGCAGCCGACCCAGCGAGGAGGCCTGGCCTGGCGCTGAAGAAATCGGCTTTGATTTCTACCTCGAGAAGCCGGTGAGCTTCTCTGAAGTTGGCGCCAGAGCCAAAGCCCTGCTTCGACGCAGGGAAAATATCGAGAATTAAATCGAGAAATTGTGCGAGGATTCAACCTCATCCTTACATGTCACTCCAAAGAAAAGCACTAGCTAGTAACACGCCATCAACGTGCACCCCAACTTGTTGCCTATAGCTTACCACGCTATAATTAGGCACAATGCTTTATCAGCGTTTGGTAGCTAAGTTCGGCACCAATCTAATCACGGGAGGCACTAGCCACCTCGACCTCAAGGCTATGACCAGCCTGGTGGACCAAATAGCTCAACTCCACAGTCAAGGACATGAAGTGATTATCGTGTCTTCCGGGGCAGTTGCCGCCGGGAGACAGAAATTAAAGCTGACCAGGGAACGCAAAGATATCCCGTTTAAGCAGGTGCTTGCCTCAGTAGGGCAAAATCAGCTCATGCAAGTCTATGAGCGGCTTTTCAGCCAGCATAATATAACTGTAGCTCAGGCACTCCTTACTAAATCTGACCTTAGTGACCGCGCTGGCTACCTGAACGCTCGCAATACTTTACTGGCTTTAATTGAGCTAGGCGTGATTTGCATCGTAAATGAAAATGATGTTGTTGCCACCGATGAACTTGGCGAGGTTACTTTCGGAGACAATGATAATCTTTCAGCGATGGTAGCCAATCTGGTGGATGCCGACCTCCTGGCATTGCTCACCGACATCGATGGCCTGTATACTGCTGACCCGCAACGCGACTCCACCGCCAAACTCATCCCCAGGGTAGAAAAAATAGACGCTAAGATTCAACGCCTGGCGAGCAACACCGCTAGCCCTCAGGGTGTCGGAGGCATGGCAACCAAGGTTGAGGCCGCCAGGTTAGCAACCTCCTCCGGGGTAACGGTGGTCATTGCCAACGGACGAAAGCCTGATGCCCTGAGACAAGTTGCGGCTGGCAAGAGTTTTGGCACTCTATTCCCACCCCGAACCAGCAAGCTTGAAAGCAAGAAGCGGTGGATGCTCAGCGGACTTGCCTCCAAAGGTAAATTGATAATCGATGGCGGAGCTGTCTCAGCGCTTAGACAGCAGAACAGAAGCCTGCTTCCAGCCGGTATCATCAATGCAGAGGGGAAGTTCAAACGCGGCGATGTAGTGGGGATTTTCGATTCAGATGGCAACCACATCGGCTATGGCATACCCAACTACAATTCCAGAGATATCGCCACTATCAAGGGCATCCATTCTGAAGCAATACCAAGCCTTCTCGGCTATGAATACGGCACCGAGGTAATTCATCGCAATAATATGGTGCTGGTATAGAGAAGGTGGTGACAGCGACGATTCCGCATAAACTAAGGAGGAAACATGCAATCTGCTGTAACTGAACTTGAACAAAAAGGTAAGGCAGCCAGGACAGCTTCGAGAAGGCTCGCCTTTCTTGCCACCGAGGTCAAAAATAAAGCCCTGCTCGGCATCGCTGAAGCTCTTTTGGCCAGGCAGAACGAAATCCTAGCGGCTAATAACCTGGATTCCAAGGAGGCTGGGTCTTCCGGCATGAACGCAGCCATGCTTGACCGGCTCATGCTGTCTTCAAGCCGCCTGGAGGCGATAGCCCAGGATGTAAAAGCTGTAGCCGCTTTGCCCGACCCGGTGGGTGAGATACTGGAGGAACGCACTTTGCCTAATGGTCTACAACTTAGCAAGAAGCGAGTGCCGCTTGGGGTTATCGGTGCCATATATGAGAGCCGCCCTAATGTTACTGTAGATATCTCCGCCCTATGTCTTAAATCAGGCAATGCCGTTATCCTTCGTGGTGGCAAGGAAGCACTGCGCTCCAATCTGGCTCTAGCCAGGGTGGTTCAAGAGGCTGCTTACCAGGCTGGAATTCCTGAGGGAACTATACAATTCATTGAGTCAACAGACAGGGCTTTGGTCGACCGTATGCTCAAGATGAAGGGGACAATAGACCTCATAATCCCCCGTGGTGGTGCTGGTTTGATTAACTTCATTGCTGAAAACGCTACTATGCCAGTAGTCACCGGTGGTGTTGGCGTTTGCCATACCTATATAGATAAGAGTGCTGACTTAGACAAGGCAGTGGCTATCGCCTACAATGCTAAAGTGCAGCGACCTACTGTTTGCAATGCCCTGGATACTCTTCTGATTCATACTCAGGTTGCCGAGCGCTATTTGCCCTTGATTGCCCAGGAATGGACAAAGGCTGGGGTGGAAATGCACTGCGATGAGCGCACCCTGGCTATTCTCAAGCCAATTCCTTCTCTAAAGCTTGTCCCTGCCAAAGACGAAGATTGGGGCAAGGAGTTCCTGGCACTAATTGCGGCAATCAAGGTCGTTAATTCTCTAGATGAGGCATTAGAACATATCGAACGCTATGGCTCAGGACATTCTGAGGCTATAGTTACTGAGGACAAATCAGCGGCTATACGCTTTCTCAATGAGGTAGATGCTGCCTGCGTCTATGCTAATGCCAGCACTCGATTCACCGATGGTAGTCAATTCGGCCTGGGAGCTGAAATAGGCATAAGCACTCAGAAGTTCCACGCCCGGGGTCCAATGGCACTCAGGGAACTGACCAGTTATAAATGGATTATTATTGGCGATGGTCAGGTTCGCCCTTAAACAGCATGTAGAGCGACCTTTTAAGGTCGCCCGGGGCGGTGGCGGGCAGGGCTAAAGCCCTGCACTACATTGCCTCGCACTACATGCTGGTGCTTCTCGCAATGACCGAAAACAACATGTAGAGCGACCTTTTAAGGTCGCCTGGGGCGGTGGCGGGCAGGGCTAAAGCCCTGCACTACATTGCCTGGTGCTGCCATCCCGAGGGAGCCCTTCGCTGTCGCTCAGGGTAACAAGTAAATAACCTCCGCTTAGTGTAGCTCCGCTAAAGCTTTCTTCTGGATTTCAAATAATTGTTCGATTCCCTTTTCAGCAAGTGAGAGCAGGGCATCAATGCTTTCTTTGGAAAAAGGCTTACCTTCGGCCGTGCCCTGAACTTCTACAAATTCGCCCCTATCGGTCATAACCACATTAAAATCCACCGCAGCGCGGTAGTCTTCCTCGTAACAGAGGTCGAGAAGCGTCTCCCTGTCTACAATACCAAGGCTGGTAGCAGCCACGGCACTCTTCAACGGAATTGATTTCAGGATACCTTGCTTTTTCAAATTATGTAATGCCTGATACAGGGCTACATATCCCCCGGTAACAGCCGCAGTTCGAGTACCACCATCAGCCTGTAATACATCACAATCCACAGTAAAGGTCCTCTCACCTAGAGCATAGAGGTTGGTAACGGCTCTCAAGCTACGCCCGATAAGACGCTGAATTTCTTGATTCCTGCCAGCCATTCTCTCAGGAGAAAGGTTGCGAGGGGTGCGAGTAAGAGTGGAACGAGGAAGCATAGCATATTCAGCAGTAACCCAACCAGTCCCCTCACCTTTGAGGAAATTAGGGACTCTGTCCTCCACACTTACGGCACAGAGGACCCTGGTACGTCCCAGTTCTATTAACGCTGAGCCCTCAGGAAAATCCTGGTAGCTCAAGCTTATATGCACTGAGCGAAGTTCATCATTGGCACGACCATCTATCCTTTTCATCTAAGCCATTGCCTCCCACAACTATCGTCACAGTATAGCACTGATTTATCTTATTCAACAACGCCCATACCCCCCAAACGCAGCGGCAATACACGTGATTTTATCATTGCAAGGCACGGAGTGCCGCGGCAATCCCGGTGGGGCAACAGAAGGTGTCAGGGAGATTGCTTCGTCGCTGGCGCTTCTCGCAATGACCGAAAACAACATGTAGCACGACATTTTAAGGTCGCCCGGGGTGGCTGACGGGCAGGGCTAAAGCCCTGCACTACATTGCCTCGCACTACATGCTGGCGCTTCTCGCAATAACCGAAAACAACATGTAGCACGACATTTTAAATAACACAACGTCACCCATCTATCAGAACCAGGTCAACGCCCAGGATTGACCTCTTATTACAACCAATGTTACTATGTTAAACAAAAGCTTTGACCGAAGTAAGTCTATGGGCACTAGGTGGCATAGGATTAGTCGCCGGTCTTCTGGGCTCAGCGCTGGGAGTAGGCGGCGGCGCCTTTATTGTCCCCATGCTCACGCTAGCTCTCCACTTGCCGATTCACATAGCTATCGGCAGCAGCTTAGTAGCAATCGTAGCCACCTCGTGCACCGCTACCAGTATCTATACAAAGAACCGCTTAACTAATCTTAAGCTGGGTCTGCTTCTGGAAACAGCGACAACTCCGGGGGCCATTATCGGCGGTTTTATCGTCGTCCTCCTCGCTTCTTCAGTATTAAATGCCCTATTCGGAGTCATCCTCATCTATATTGCCTATACTATGGCTGTCAGTCAGCCTGCCATAGCCGAGGACAGCCGGCACAAAGGTAACTCAGTTAAGCCCGATAACACTTCCACCAACTTATCAAACTGGCGGGCAGGCTCATACTATGACCAAAGCTTGGACAAAGTTGTTACCTACAAAATCAGACATATACCTCAAGGGCTAGGCTCCGGCTTCTTCACCGGTACTCTTTCAAGCCTGCTTGGCATAGGTGGTGGCGCCGTCCAGGTGCCCATACTGAACCTGGTGATGGGATTGCCGATGAAAGCAACAATCGCTACCAGCAGTTTCATGATGGCTATCACCGCCACAGTTGGCGCTCTCATTCATTACTATCACGGCAATGTATACCCTATTATAGTTGCTCCTCTGGTTATTGGCGTATTTTTAGGAGCTAGAGCAGGCACCGAACTAGCACAAAGAGCCAGGGGTATATTACTCAAGCGTATTTTTGCCGGCTTCCTATTCATTACAGCCATTTTAATGTTCCTCAAAGCAGCTAATATAATATAAAATTGTAAGAAAAAAGAGATGACATGAGAGGCGATAATCTGAAGTACAGTCACCTGAACGACTGGAGCAGCCTTAGTCTCAAAATCGGTATTGCGATTTCTCTGATATTCGTTATTATCGGCCTTATCCTGATTGGCATCAGTGGAGCCAAAGGGGTCGAACCCATAGTCCCTTTAAGCCAGCTGCCACAAGAAATCCTGGCACTAAATGCAATGGCTATTATCACCACTGGTATTTTGATTCTCTTGCTTACCCCTATTCTACAAATTGTCATAGCTATAGTGACCTTCTCAAAAGACCGGGACAGGCTTTACTTAAGTATTTCTCTGATTCTCCTCTGCATCCTCGCCTCCAGCCTTCTTCTGGCACTGATGTAAATGATCTGGTTCAGATAGATGGGTGACATTGATAGGAGATGAAAGGACGCTACTAATCCAACGAATGTAGTGCGGTCTTTGAAGGCTGCCAGGGATTCGGGCAGGGCTAAAGCCCTGCACTACATGTGTTTGCCTGGTGAAGTTGCCCAAATAACTGGAACAATATCAGCAAAATATACAAAGAGGCAATGTGTCCATTCTTCTGGCACTGCTATAAATTGACCAGCCGAAAAGGGCTATGCTATGATTGTCTTAGATGTCAACGCTTACCGAGCTTTACCAGGAAATTGAACGCTGTCAAGATTGCGAGTTAGTCAAACATCGCATCAAAGCAGTACCCGGTGAAGGGCCAGAAAAGGCTAACCTGTTTTTTATCGGCGAGGCTCCAGGATGGTACGAAGACCAACAAGGACTTCCTTTCGTTGGCCCTGCAGGCCAATTCCTGGATGAGTTACTAGCCTCCATTGGCCTGAAACGAGGCCAAGTTTACATTGCTAATGTTATAAAATGTCGCCCTCCCGGAAACCGAGACCCAATGCCTGGAGAGATTCAAGCCTGTAGCAGGTGGCTCGACCATCAAATAGAGCTAATCTGCCCCAAGATGATTGTTACCCTGGGTCGTTACTCTATGGCAAGATACTTTCCCAACCAGAGCATCAGCAAGGTCCACGGTAAAACCAGAAAGCAGGATAACATTATTTACTATGCAATGTATCACCCGGCAGCAGCTCTCCACCAGGGAAGCCTACGCAAAATTATCGAAGCCGATATGCTCAAAATCCCACAGATTTTGGCTCAGGCAGAGAGCTTACCTGAAGCTGAAGTAGAAGCTCGCCAGCTAGATTTGTTTTAAGTAAAAACCATGAGTAAACACAAACTTAAGATAATACCTCTGGGCGGGTTAGGTGAAATCGGTAAGAATATGATGGCCATTGAGTACGCCAATGACATCATCATAATCGATGCCGGGCTTATGTTTCCCAAAGAAGATACACCCGGAGTTGACATGGTCATCCCGGATATAAGCTACCTGCTGGAAAAAAGGCAAAAGCTACGAGGTATAATCATAACCCATGGTCACGAAGACCACATTGGTGCTTTACCTTATATTCTACCGCAGTTCGACCTGCCGATATACGCTACCAAGCTCGCTCAGGGATTGATTTCCGTCAAGCTAAAGGAACACCGACACTTAAAAAAAGCAAGTCTCAGAATAATTCACCCCGGGACTAAGTTCTCACTGGGCAACTTCAAAATAGAGCCCTTTCCCGTTTGCCACAGTATTCCTGATTCCATAGGGCTGATTATCTACACTCCTGTAGGCACGGTAGTTCACAGCGGTGATTTTAAAATCGACTATACTCCGGTTGATGGCAAACCTACTGAATTAGCCAGGCTGGCTCAATTGGGAACTCAGGGAGTTCTGCTTCTCCTCGCCGACTCAACTTATGCCGAGCTTCAGGGATATACACCATCAGAAAGTGTAGTTGGCGAAACGCTAGACCGCATCATAGCTGAAGCCCAGGGAAGAGTGATTATCACTACCTTTGCCTCGTTAATCTCCCGCATCCAGCAAGTGATTGACGCTGCTGCTAAACATCAACGCCGTGTCTTTGTCATCGGCCGCAGCATGATAAACATAGTGCGGATGGCAACCGAGCTAGGTTATCTCAACATTCCACCTGATATCTTACGCCACACTGATGAACTTCACCGCTTCCCACGCAATCAAGTTGTTCTTCTGACCACCGGAAGTCAGGGGGAGCCTACCTCAGCACTGGTGCGCATTGCGAATCGAGATAACAGCCAGGTTCGCATTATCCAGGGAGACACCGTCATAATCTCAGCCACACCTATCCCTGGCAATGAAGCACTGATTAACCGAACAATAGACAGCCTCTTCCGCCAGGGAGCTCAAGTAATTTATGCCAAGCTAGCTCAGGTTCATGTTCATGGGCATGGCAGCCAAGAAGAACTGAAGTTGTTGATCAATCTGGTTAAACCCAAGTTCTTTGTACCAATTCACGGCGAATATCGTCACCTGAGCTTGCATGCCAAGTTGGCAAGCACCCTGGGCATACCTAAAACTAACATTTTCGTCATGGAGAATGGGAATATCCTTGAGCTTGAAAAAGATAAAGCCAAAATGACAGGCAAGGTACCTTCAGGCAATATCTATGTAGACGGCCTGGTTATGGGAGACCTCGCCGGCGTTATTCTCCGTGACCGGAAGCTATTGTCCCGAGACGGAATCGTAGTAGTATTTATCGCTATTGACAAAAAGAGCGGTAAAATTATAGGTCGCCCTGACATTGTATCTCGAGGCTTTGTAGACATGAAAGAGGGCAAAAACATACTCGAACAGGGACAAGACTTAGTGGCAAACACCCTGGGTCGCAGCGGTAGACACCCACTCGAATCGAGCTTCATCAATACCAAAGTCAAAGAAACGTTGGGGGGGTTCTTCTACGAGCAAACTCGACGCCGGCCAATAATTCTCACCACAACCATGGAGGTATAGTAAAACTATGCCTAAGAAGAGAAGGGCTACTAGGTCAGCAGCCCACCGAAAAACCAGAAAGGAGAAATCCCCCTGGAAGCGTTTCTTCGGCTTTATCGCCTCACCGCCAGTAAGAAGGCTGATATTAGCAATCATCGCCGCTGGGCTAATATACTGGTTTTGGCCCGATATAGCTAACTGGGCTACTACCACATGGGAAAGTCTGACCGGCTGGGTTGCTAGCGCATGGGAAAGTCTGCTCGAGTTTCTAGGAGTTGGGCTGGCTTTAATAGCCATAGCCCTGGGAATAATAATCTGGATAATCTGGCGGGGGAAGTTTTCACTTCTCACAAAATACTGGAATCTGTGGCTTGGCGGAATTTCCTTAGCCCTGGCTGCCTGGGGGCTGCTAGCCTTTTTTGCCCCCGGAAGTGGTATCGCAGGCCAAGCAACTCTGGGTGGCGAATTTGGCAAGAGCCTCATCACCACTTCTAACACTGCAGGAGCATTGAGATTAGCTGGCCTAACCCTATTGGGCATTCTGTTCATAGCCCCTCGATGGACTTGGCACTTAATAACAAACATAGCCAAAGCCATAGGGCGAGTTTTCCAAAGCGGTTGGCAAGCCCTTTCTAAAGCCAGCCAGCCCCGCATCAAAGCTGCATCCAAACCGACACCAGAAGAAATTGAATTTGCAAAAGCAGAGCCAACAAAGGTAGAGGAAACCACGCCGCTACCTGGTCTGGTACCAACAGAAGCTAGCGAGGTGCCCCCTCCCGAGACATGGGAACCAGGGAAATACCAGCCAGTACTTACTGCTGGCGGCTGGCAATTACCACCAATCGGAGTTTTAGATAAACCCGCAGAGGTGGAGCTAAGCCAGGCCGACCTGGAAAAGCGAGGAGAGCTTATCGCACAAGCTTTAAGCAGCTACGGCGTTGAGGCTAAGGTAGCCCAGATAAATGCCGGACCCACGGTGACTCAGTTCGGAGTTGAGCCTGGCTGGGACCGCAAATATAAAGAAATCAAAGAACGAGATAAAGATGGCAATGTTAAAGTTCGGCTACAAGAAGTATCAAAAACCAGAGTTAAGGTAGACCGTATCAGCTCGCTGGCCAGTGACCTTGCTCTAGCCTTAGCTGCACCCAGCATCAGAATTGAAGCTCCGGTACCTGGAAAATCGGTAGTAGGCATCGAAGTTCCCAACACCACCTTCGGCACAGTCAACCTCCGCAGCGTAATAGAAAGTGCTAACTTTCAAAAAATTACTGCTAAATCAAAGCTAGCCTTAGGCTTAGGTAAGGGTGCTGGAGGCGAGACAATAACTGCTGACTTAGCCAAGATGCCACATCTACTTATTGCCGGGGCGACTGGCAGCGGCAAAACTGTCTGTCTCAACTCCACTATCTGCTGCTTACTTATCCAGAATACTCCAGATGACGTGCAGTTTATTATGATTGACCCGAAGCGGGTAGAGTTAACTACCTTTAACAGCTTACCCCACCTCATAGCCCCTGTAGTCGTCGACACCGACAAAGCAGTTATGGCATTGCGCTGGCTCAACAAAGAGATGGACAACCGCTATCAGAAGTTCGCCCAGGCTGGAGCACGCAACATCGACGGCTACAACAAGAATCAACAACCCGGGGAAGTAATGCCCTATATAGTGCTAATCATCGACGAGCTAGCTGATTTAATGATGACATCGTTCGACGAGGTAGAGCACATGTTATGCCGTTTAGCCCAATTGGCGAGAGCCACAGGTATCCATCTAATTGTAGCCACCCAGCGTCCCTCAGTTGACGTAGTCACTGGCCTCATCAAAGCTAATTTTCCTACCCGTATCAGCTTCGCGCTCGCCTCACAAGTGGACTCACGTACCATCCTTGATTCCACGGGAGCCGAAAAGTTACTGGGTAGAGGCGACATGCTTTACATGCCCACCGACGCTAGCAAGCCGAAGCGCCTTCAAGGGTGCTTTGTCTCCGATGCAGAGACTGAGAGATTGGTATATTTCTGGGGCAGTCAGCAGAGACCGGAGGTAACACCAGTTAGATTCGAGGAGATGAGCCAACCCACTTTTGGTGGAAAAGGTGCTGAAGACTCTCTCCTGGATGCCGCCAGAGAGATAGCACAAGAATATAGCAGGATTTCTACCTCTTTCCTGCAACGCCGTCTCCACATTGGCTATCCTCGAGCCGCCCGACTTATGGAAAAGCTGGAAGAAGAGGGTTACAAAAGGGGAACTACAGAATAAGGTCAGCAGCGGCATAACGGAATCCAAAAGAGATTGTTGGATTGGTCTTTGCTCTTACTCAGCCTTTGTGGCCGGTTCCCGAACTTCCTTTCCAGAAGAAGGAGCTAATGCCGGCTTTGCAGTTGTTGCCCACTACTCACTCGGTGCCTGCCGCATAACGGTACGATGAATTATTGGATGAACTTTGGGCGCTTGACAAAACTAACTCGGCTACTTAAAGTTTGAATTGGCGGGCTCGTGCTAATACAATATGCCAGGGAACATGGCAGACATCATCGAAGGTAAAAACCCGGTAATTGAGTTACTAAAGGCCGGCCATCCAATCAATAAAATATTGCTTGCCAGCAATATTAAGCAAGGTGATGCTGTCACCGAAATACTTCGCCTGGCTCGAGCCAAAGGGATACCCGTTGAACATGTGGCAAGGCATATCATAGATAAGCAGAGCACCACCGGTGCCAATCAGGGAGTTATTGCTTACGCCGCAGTCAAAGAATATGTCAGCCTGGATGATTTGCTGGCTGTCTCCGCAGAAAAGAATGAGCCACCACTTTATGTGATTCTCGACGGCATTGAAGACCCGCAGAATCTGGGCTCAATCCTGAGGACTGCTTATGCCAGTGGTATCCATGGAGTGATTATCAGGGAAAGAAGGGCAGCCGGTCTCACCGCCACCGTGGCCAAGGTATCGGCTGGCGCTGTGTGGTATATGCCGGTAGCAAGCGTATCCAGCATCGCCCAGGCCATTGAAACCTTCAAAAAAAACAATCTCTGGGTCATCGGCATAGACCGGAGCGGCGAAGTCGAATACAGTCAAATGGACTTCAAGTCACCGACAGCGATTGTCATCGGCAGTGAAGGCAAGGGGTTATCCGAGCTGGTTAGAAAGAGATGCGATTTTATGGCACGCATCCCAATGCGAGGGGAAATTACCTCGCTTAACGCCTCCGTCGCTGCCGCACTGGTAATGTACGAGGCCTTCAAACAAAGGAGCCGGTAGCTTCTAACACAGCCAGCGCCGTCTCCACATCGGCTATCCTCGAGCCGCCCGACTTATGGAAAAGCTGGAAGAAGAAGGTTACAAAAGGGAAACTACAGAATAAGGTCATCAGCGGTATAACGGAATCCAAAAGAGATTGTTGGATTGGTCTTTGCTCTTACTCAGCCTTTGTGGCAGTTCCCGAACTTTCGAGAGGAATGAGCCAATACCAGCTCTGCACCAGTTGCTCACTACTCATTCGGTGTCTGCCGGGTAACAATACGATGTTTTGTTCACACATGGTTCTACATGTTAAACTTGGAAATGCCTTGGGGTAGGATGGCTGTGCGATAAACAGAGTTATCCTTCATAATGGAGGCGCACACTACGAAAACCATGCTGAATATTGAAAACCTCAAAATAGACCCATCGCTGGTAGCTTCAGAATTACAGGGCTTTGTTCGAGAAAGCGTTAAACTGCTACATCGAAACGGTGTCATCCTGGGGTTGAGCGGCGGCCTTGATTCCACGGTGGTAGCTTATCTAGCGGCTATGGCTCTGGGAAAAGATAGAGTGTTGTGCCTGATTATGCCGGAGAAAGATACCGACCCACAGGCTAAAGAAGACGCTCTATCGGTTGCTTCCGAGCTTGGGATCCGGGTGAAATTAGTAGACCTTACCGAGAGGCTTGAGCAATTCGGAATATATGACAAAGTACCATTCTATCGCCTTCCGAGAAGGAGTAGGGAACGCATTTTCCGCGGTTCTTACAGGGCATTTAAGACTCTGGGTATGGACTTATTCCCCAGCTTTGTCAAGGGCTCAAACATCAAGATTTTGCGTCGCGCGCTAGCTTACGGCAAGATAAAGCATAGACTGAGGGCGGTGACTCTCTATTACGAGGCCGAGCTTGAGGGCCTGCTTGTAGCCGGGACAGCTAATAAGAGCGAGTGGCTCAGCGGCTTCTTTGTCAGGTACGGTTGTGACCACGCTGCTGATATCCTACCCTTGAGGGACCTTTACAAGACGCAGGTCAGACAAATTGCAGACTACCTGTCGGTACCCAGCCGGATTATCAACAAAGTTCCCAGTCCGGACGTCATTCCTGGAATGAAGGACGAAGACATACTTGGTGATTACCAGACCCTCGACCTCACACTCTTAGGGCTGGAAAAAGGAATGCCTCAATCGAGAATAGCCGGGGAGATTGGAATCAGCAAGGAGCGCGTTGCCCGCGTAGCTTCGCTGGTTGGAATTTCGAAGTATCTGCGAGGGCCACCACTGAGCCTAGAATAGGCTGCCCATCTTCACTTGTTGAACTTGTTTCCCTTTTCACCGAATGACCGATTTGGCTTAATGTTCAATGCCGAAAAGGTAGAAGTATCCAGAAATCTCCTTTCCGCAGATTTAGCTTATAGAAATACAAGATGAAGCCGACTATAATATAAATTATGGATGCGCAGACAGATGAAATGGAAGAAAAGGTATACTTTTCCGCCAAGTTAAAGAATACTCTGGAACTTAAGGGAAACCCAGTTGCCATAAGCATTATTTCGGAACCTCACCAAGGGTTAAAGAGATGTCAACGCAGAGTAACACTATGTATGTTGATTCAAAGTGCTAGAAGAGGCCTTTCCTTTTACTGCTCAGGTGAAAATATCATTTGCAATGGTAAAGTCCATGTGGGGATAGGCAACTCCCCAATCTGGGATCTGGAGGATTTTCTCGTCCGAAGGGAGAAAATAGTTGGTTCCAAAACTGCTGCACGCAGAATGCTTGATTTAGCCAAGGTGCAAGCATCAGAGTTAGGGAAATACATTATTCTTTCCCCACTAATGAAGGCAAATTTTCACCCTGATGTAGTTGTGTTCGTGGGGACACCACTTCAGATTAGCCGCATTTTGTTCCTTGACGCATTCGAAACAGGCGAGATCAACACATTGCACAGAGAGCCTCTCTGTTCTGGAGTTATTGCCACACCAATTGCAACAAGACAAATTGGTATAAGCTTTCTGGATATGTCATGCAGGTCCTTTGGTCAATACCGACCAGAGGAAATGGCTATTGGTGTCCCGTACCACAGAATCTCGAAGATTGTAGACAATATTGACCGTAGTATCGCTGGAACTGCCAAATCTAGTTTACTTCTTAGATTTCTTCCCAGGATAATGAATTCCGACGGGTCAGGACAGTCTATTTCATAGAAGACCTTATCTACTGTGAATCGTAGCTTGCACCTCAATTAGGCAAACATTTTGACGAAATGTCTTGGAGTAAGGTAATAACTTTGCCCTCCCGATGGAATAACGACTACTTGAACCTGGTCAGTGGGGAGAGCAATTCCTCGTCTTTTCGCAGCTCGATGATGCGGTCACGGAGTAAAGCCGCTTTCTCAAATTCCAAGTTTTTGGCAGCAGTATGGGTCACGTGGTGGGCCTGCACGGAAGCAAGATACTTAATGAACTGCGTTCAGAGCTACTCCAGCTGTCGTTCCCAAGAACTCTAGCCCTAACCATTTCCATTCTGCTGGAATAATTCAGATATCTAGCCTAGGAGCGATGTCTTTACCAATGACACTTGGGAAAGCCAAGACTTATTTGTACAGACTGGCTTTCTGTTAAATGACCAGTTGACCTGAGAACGATAATTCGCCGTAGTAACTGCAACGGACAAGAATTAGATTATGATTTCCCTTGCTATTTTTAGGCTTTGGATTGAGCGATTTTATGGCGCATGTCCCCATGCGAGGGGAAATTACCTCGCTTAACGCCTCCGTCGCTGCCGCCCTGGTAATGTACGAGGCATTCAAACAAAGGAGCCGGTAGCTTCTAACACAGCCAGCGCCGTCTCCACATTGGCTCTCCTCGAGCTGCCCGACTTATGGAAAAACTGGAAGAAGAAGGCTACAAAAGGGAAACTACAAAATAAGGTCATTGCAACTGACCTGCCAATCCTGCACTTGACGCCACTACGTAAAGATTTGTATCGAGTACATTGTCTTTAAGACCACAAAACTAGACAATAAAGTGCCAATATTTAGATGAACGTTTAACTACTTCGCTTTCTCTGGTCACTAAATTCACGCCATCCAGTTATGACCTTCCCAGCGTATTCTTTTGCTTCCTTCTTAGTCATACCCTGCCTTCTGCCATCTGCCCCAAGAGCTTCAAATAGTTCTTCATTCCAAAGATCCCAAGCTTGCTTTGAGGGCACCTCAACTATAAGCTTTTCACTGTCTAATGTACTTATTAATCTATCTCCTTCTTTTGCACATTGAAGAATTACTGCTTCGCAACGCATGATTTGATCAACAATTCCACCCTGTTTCAAAATATCGAACTCCAATACTGCTATGCATTTACTTGGTTTCTCAAAGAATAATATCAGCTTAATCTTATGAGCCTTTTTAGAAGATTTGCCCCATTTTGCTTTCACATCACCAGGTGTAATATACCTGTGGACTTTTATCAGATCTTCTATATCAGCCCTGGAAGAGCAGTCTATCAACAAGACTGGCAATAACCTGCCATCAGCAAGGGCAGTATTAGCTACAAATCCGTCTGAAATCACGTCCAGAGGAATAGCTTCGACAGGGTCATCATAAGCGATTTCTTCCCAATGCCACTTTACCTCTGGCATAAATTGCCTCCCTGTAATAAATAAGAGTCATTAGATTCCCCGCATTACCTTTACTTCGAAACAAAACTCAGTGTCTTGTGCATCGGTAACTATTACCTGATAATTTTCGATACGTGATTTACCAAGATATTCACTACTAATCTCGAAAAGAGCCCACCCGTTTACCACTTCGTGTGCCCTAATTCTATGAGGAACCTGGATAATCTCACTAGACTCTACTCCTATTAGGTTCTTGATTCTTGGGTTTATTGTCTTCATAGCGGGGATTGATATGTTTGAGGCAATCTCTCCATTCCTCTTGAAATATATCCGTAAACTGATGTCTTTAGCATAATTATCAGCATCTGAAGGACAGGAGATGCCAATTTTAGCAGCGTAGATTCGTGAATCTTGTTCAACATCCCGCTTTACGAAGGAGTCAATGTTGTAAATCTGGAGGGAAGGTTGCAAGCGTTTCTCTCTTTGCTCAATTAGCTTTAGAGTGCTCCTCGCTACCCTGATGTTAAGAAAAGTAAGTACAGCGATAGCTAGAGTAGCTATACTCCCTAGAATTGCAGCCCAATTAACCCATGAACCTTCCATTCCAAATCTCTGCCTATTGACTTCTCTTAGAAAGTAACAACGG
>Ga0307379_10004846_pt1 | contig 18989 bp, 21 predicted proteins | sample UN2MG_FD_202237 | JGI IMG/M metagenome (GOLD analysis project Ga0307379, IMG submission 202237) | Soil microbial communities from Risofladan, Vaasa, Finland - UN-2 | ecosystem: Environmental > Terrestrial > Soil > Coastal area > Acid sulfate soil | place: Finland: Risofladan, Vaasa | collected... | reverse complement strand
TTTCGGATTTTGGCTCGCCCTCGGCAGGCTTGTCCTCATCCTAGCTAGTTGATTGTCGGGAAGGGCCCGGTAAGCGCCAGACGTTCCGTATCTCCGGGTTTTTAGCGACCTTCCCCCTACTCAGAGAACCTTGGGATGGGTCGGCTTAGGTCGAACCTAAGCTACGGCCGCGAGGCCGTAGTCGTTGCTGTTGGCAACTGTGGTTTCTCTGTCCGTTTTTAAGCCGGCGGTTAGAGCCCCGGCACACGCGATCATCTTCATCAGCATCCCAGTCGAAACCAGTGCGTCCCCAGATGGTCAAAACCGTAGTCCTCCCAAGTCTGCATGTCAAGACGGCGCAAACACAAGAAGCCCAGGAGGGCGGACCTTCCTGGGCTTCTTTCCCAAAATAGGGATGCGAGCTACTTCTTTGCAGGCTCGGCTTTTGCGTCCGCCTTGGGGACCTCTTCTACCTTCGCATCAGCCTTTGCGTCGGGCTTCGCTTCAGCGGCCTTGTCGGCCTCCTTGGCGTCGGTCTTGGTTTCCTCTACCTTGGCGTCGCCGTCCTTCTCCTCGGCCTCTTCAGCCTCGGGACAGCCCGTCAGGGCAAAGATGGTCAGTATTGAGATGATGTTGCGCATGGCTCATACGTGAACCGATAGGCGGATAACCGTGGAAAAGGCGCTACTTGCGCTCTGGATCAGAGTCAGCCATGGCTTCCGCCAAAAGACGGGCCTCTTCTTCGTCCCACCACTCGTTGCGATTCGCATCAACCCCACGGTTCTCGTAGGCCGCCTTGTCGAATCGGCGCTTGTCCGGCTTCTTCTTTTTGGACTTACCCGCCATCACGTCTCCCGTGGGACAGGTTCACCTGTCTCTGGATCGCGTGGCAATGGGAGCTTCCATTCACCATTTCGGAGAGCTTCCTCAATCTTGTAGATGACATTCAACAGCGAATCATCACCATGGGCGAACGCATAGTCACCAACCCAATCGGCGATCCGGTTGGCGGTCTGTTGCTCATCCGCCATTGAACTTCATCACTTCTTGACGGTCCTCGGGTGACGACTTGGACATCGTTCCAGGGAGGAACAGGTCATAGCCGTTGGACTCCAAGATCTCAAAGCGCTTGACGTGCGCCTTGTGAACGAGGTTCCGGTAGAGCTTGTCGTTGCCCTTCGCCACATCGGACATCGTGTCGATGTCGTCGGCAATGGACCAGAGCTTCTCAGCCCTGTCTTTCCACTCGCCCATCAGTCTGATGGCTGTGTCCACGGCGCCCTCGTTCTTGGAGGGTTCACCGGGCATCTCAGCCATGATGAAGGCGGCGAGTCGTTCAATCTGTTGGTGGGGGCTCTCGCTCTGTTCGCTCATCCCCCACTCTACCGAGTTAGTCGAGCCTGATGTCCAGGCCCATGTTGTCCCGCATGTGCAGGAGGGCTTCGGCGTTGCCCTTGGCGTCGTTGACCGGGTGATGGTCATGCTTGGTCTTACGGAGCTTCTTGAAGTTCTTGCGGTCAGACTTGACGAGCCCCTTGTAGAGCGAACCAAGGTTGGCTGAACTGAAACCCATCGGGTTCTTGCCCAGGAACTTGTGGAAGTACCAGTTGATGTACCCCCAGTCGAAGCCGTTGTTGTCAGCGATGAACCGGGGACGGCCATTGCTCACTTTCGCCAACCAAGCAGCGAACGCTCTCATGGCTTCCTCGGGATGAGGGAACTTGAGATGCTGCTCATGGCTGAAGCCGGAAACCGCCAGGGCCTCGGGATCCCACTTGTCGGGATAGAGGGGGGCGGTCTGTGCGTAGAAGGTCTCCTTCAGGCCCGGTCTTACGACCACGGCTCCAAAGCAGACCATGTTGTAGAGGCCGGGGACGGGTCCGTCGGCTTCGATATCTGTCATTATGTAACTCATTTCTTCTTTTCTTCTTTCTTTCTATTTCGTTGCTTATACGCGAAACGGCCCCCACATGATGTGAGAGCCGTTCCATTTGTCACAAACTTCCTGCACGGCGGTTCACCAAATGCAGGAATGCTTGAGAGGCGGCAGCCAGACCTTCGATGAAACCATCGTCGTATCCGGTTGCGTATGCCGTCTCTTTGGTTTTTCGGGAGAGATCTCGTGAAACCGGGCTCGACTTGCGGGCCCAGTCTCTTAGGGAAACGAGATCTGTTTGTGTGATTACAAGTTGTCTTGTCAAAATGGATCTGGAGGTGGGGATTGAACCCACGACACGTCGGTTAACAGCCGACTGCTCTACCACTGAGCTACTCCAGAATGGCTCCGGGGGTCGGGATCGAACCGACGACATCTTGATTAACAGTCAAGCGTTCTACCGCTGAACTACCCCGGAAAGAGGTTTGCGAACCTTGAGTATTGGTGTCCCGTAAGGGAGTCGAACCCTTGTCGCCTCACTGAGAATGAGGAATCCTTGGCCACTGGACGAACGGGACTTGGTGCCGGAGACGGGACTTGAACCCGCTATCTCTTGCTTGAAAGGCAAGCAACTTGACCAGCTAGTCTACTCCGGCAGAAAGGCTGAGCCTCCTGCGCGGGGTACTGTTCGTTCTTAGCCTCGGCTCTGAACTACTCAGTTACTCTCCCCGCGCAGGCATGGTTCGCCCTTCCGCTCTCGTTCAACGAGTGCGGGCCGCGCGGGGTAAGTATTGAGCAGGAGTGCCATGACTACCGAACTTCTACTCTCGCTCTGACACAGAGTCAAGCACCTTTGTTCAATTGTTTTCCAAGTCGGCTTGGTACTCGTCTCCGTAATACCAAGTGAGTTCCTCGCCATCCACGATGTTGCGGACAGCAACGAACTCAAACGTGTCTTCTCCCATCTCCAAGTTCGCCTTGGTCGAATGGTTGACGTACTTGAATTTGCCGGTGCCCAACCATCGCTCCATCTCTTCTCCGGTATCGGGATCGTAGAGGTAGAGCACGTACTCATTCTCCACCCGCTTTGTCACTTTGCGGCTCGTGTATCTGCCAACGACGGTGCCTTTGGCGATGTTCTCGCCAGCGTAGACGCCTTTGCCGTGGATCTGAGATTTGCGAATGAGAGTTTTGGGGCGTGCCATGAGATTGAAAAACCCCCTCGACGCCATCGAGGGGGTTCCCGGTCATTCAAGTACCAGCAATAGACGGATCAACGTCGCTTGCGTGGGGGCGGCTGACAATAGCCCGGCGACACATGCGGCTCTTGTGGGAAAGCCTCGGGTGTCGGGGCCTTCTTCCTGGGGCGTCGTCCCATGATGCCGGCTTCTTTGAGAGCTTGCATCGAGTCGTAGCGGACCACATGGACCTCGCAAGGCGTATCCGTGTTCCGCTCAAACGCAGCCCTGGTGACGGTGGACTCGATGGTGTCCCCGTACTCAGTGCCGATCTCCTGCTTGTGTGGCTTGTTGGTCTGCTGACCACCACGGCGACGGTGACGGGTAAGATCTCTTCGCCTCCCCATCGGTTCGTTGAGCCTCTTCTCCCGTGAAGCCCGTTTCCGGCCACGCTCCTGCTCCATGTCTATCCCCATGCCACCCGCCGCAGCCGGAGCCGCCGCAGCCACGCTGGAGTTCACGTTGATCGAAGCCGAGTCCATCGTGACTCCGATGTTCTCGTTCAGGTTGATGCTCGTGGACGTGTACGACATCGGAGCAACGCCACCCGTGCTGGTGTTTGCGGTGTACACGTAAGTCGGCGTGGGGTGATGGTGGTGATGATGGCTGTGGATCACGAAGGGGTTGCCCACGGTGACGGGCTCCGGCTCCTTCTCCTCAAACACAGCGACACCGATGACGCCGACGTTCTCAGAGGAACCCATCTCGGAGGAGTAAGCCCCCTCCTTCTGGCCAAAGACAAAGGCCGCTGCCGTGTTGTCGGTTTGACGCCAACCGTCGATGGCGGCGGATTCGTAGGGCGCCAGGATGTAGCCGTTGTCCCTGTAGGTGCCCTTCTTGCCGGTGAGCACGTTGCGCCCATCTACGGTGATGACAGCGATCACGCGCTTGCCGGTCGTGTTGGTGATGCGGATGTTGTACCGCTCGTCCTTCTTGCCGGCGACGTAGATCTGCCCGTCGTGGTTGACACCCGGTAGTTGGGTGCCGTGTTGGTCTTCAATAGTGACTTTGATTCGTTCCATTTGGTCCTCTTGCTGTATGCCACCCCTCTCTGCTGCGCAGGAGACATGGCTGAAAGCGACGTTGTTTAGATCCCAATACAGAGCAGCGTCGTCTGCCCAGTCTTGGATGTGAACAACGGCAAGGTCGCCAGAAGACTCGATCTTCGTCTGACACCAACGACAACTATCTTTGCCGCTCTGTTGGGCAAGCGCATGAAGCATGGACTTACGGAGATGCTTCTCCGCCGTGCCATACGGCATTCCCAGTAGAGCAGCGCGTTGCTGCTTGATGTCTTTCTTCGATTTAGTCACCTTTTGGCCTAGCCGTCTGGTGGGTCGTTCCCTTTGGGAACACCGGGACTATACCCGTGGTCCGGGTATGTCTGTCAAGCGAACAGCTTGATGTGCCAGCGAGAGCCCTCAGAAGGCCCGGTGGAGTACGAAGACTCATCGGACATCCAGAAGCCCCACTCCTCCGACCAGCAGTACAGGGACTTCCCTGCGTCGGTCCAGTCGCCTACCCACACGTTGAGATTGGTGGGCCTCTCGGTCTTTCGTCCAATCTGGTAGCTCTCCACCAGATCAAGCACCGTGTCGTGGTGTAGACCAACGAGATTCGTCAAAACCCGATGGAGCTTCTCAGTCGGAAGCTGTTTGGCTTCAATCATGTGGAGCACCAACGGCCGGGTGACATCAAGGAACGCTTCAACCTCGGGGGGGCACGCTGACGGTGGCTCCAAGAAGTCCTGGGAGAGTTCTGGCCCTGCGGAGAAGCGGTCGCCATCGGGGTCTCCACCGGCACCGTCATCTTCGGGCTCACCGACGCCCCATTCGTAGGTGTCGAGGATTTGCGTGCAGTAGTCCTTGAGGAGCGCTGTCTCTTCCCGGTCCCGGTGCTCGGCTACGAGGCCCAGCCAGTCTTCGTCGTCCTCGCACCACTTCTCCAGAGCCATGATGGCCGCATCGCGGATTTCAACCGAACTGGAGGTGAGCGCCTTGCCGATGATGTCGTGCCCCAACACGCCTACCTCGTCGCCTCTGAACGTGAGACCGAAGGCTCGGAGCAGGATGGAGGCTCGTGCGTGGTCTCGTTTGAAGTTCTGACTGGAAGGATTCGCGTTGTTCCAGAACCGAAACAGGCTCTTGACCATGAACGCGCATTCCTCAAACCCATTGAAATCGGACCAGTGCTGAAGCACCGTGAACAACCCATGGTGTTCCCCAGCACACACTGGCTGGTCTGCCCCAGCAGTTACAACAGAGTCGTGAAAACGGTGGACGGGCTCAGGCAGCGGTTCGCGGGGGTTACTCATGGCGTTCCTATCTAGGGCGGTCCAAAGGCAAAATAGCGAACCCCGGTTGGTCAAGCCGGGGCCCGCCTGAGTCTATCACTTCCGTGACAAACTCAAATTCGTCTCCAGCCATTTACGCGGATCGGCATGAACGGTTTTGAGTTCAGCAGCGGAAAGAGCCCGTTCTTTGATCTCATGGCGACCCCATTTGTCACTTTGGATGAAGATCTCGATCTTGAACTTGCCGTCTTCGGGCTCCCACATGTTGAGCCGGGCACGAGACAACGGTGACGACGTTTTCACTTTGCCCAAGGTGGACCGGAAAACCATTGTGATGCCGACGAACCCCTCGATGGAGTTCTTGGCACTGAGATCGAACTTGTAGTCCTCACCCAACACCGCGGTCAACGCCATGCCCCAGGCCATGCCGGTCAGAGCATCCCCTTCAAACGGGACCTCTTCTCGGTTCGGCTTCGGCCGCGGGTCGCTGACCCTGAACACCGGAGTTGTGTGTTCCGAATGGTGGTCGATGGCAACCTTTACAGCGAACTTCTTTTTTATGAGTTGCCGGGGCTCCCCGCGTTCATCCAAATCTTTGATGTGATCTTCGATCTTCTTGGCCGCCTTGTATGCCGCCATCCCGCTAGTGTCGTTCTCATCCTTGGGTTTGAGGCTTTCGACCTCGGGCAAGTTCTCGATGGTCTCAGCAACCTCTTCACCAACCTCGGCATCCTTGCTCTTGCGAGCCTCTTTGCTCATGGCCGCCAAGGTCTCCTTATGGACCTTCTCGGCCATCTTCTCTTGCTCGTCGGTGAGTTCCCAGAGTTGCTTGCTGAGCTTCTGACTCTCTGACTCTTCAACAGGAGCCTTGATGTACGCGCTGTCCTCTGAAGGCATCTCCACCTTCATCGGTGGCTTGGACTTCTCGTACTCGGCTCGGGTTGCACTGATCTCGTCCGCCAGCTTTCGGCGGGCCCCGTCGAGTTCCTCTTTCTTGCGAGCCACTGCTTCACGCTTGGTGCGTTCGGGAGTGACGGCCCTGCAACCGAAGTAGTCGGACAAGTCCGGTGCCGTCTCCCACATGGAAGACAGTTCCTCGATCTCCTTCTGGCGTTCGCTGCGTTCGGCTCGGTCAACGAACTCGTTGAGGTAGGTCAGCAGCTTGGTGCCAGCCTGCTCGATGTCTTCGCCAAAGGGCCCAACATCCCACAGGGACTTGAGATGCTTGACCCGCTCGCTGATGTCGCACAACTTCTGCTGACGTTCGCTCCGGTGCTTCCGGTCGAACATGAAGGCTTCCGCCATCGAGAAGTGAGGATCATCTACGATCCGTCCGCCGTCCTCTTGAATCACTTGGATTCGTTCAAGGGGCGAAGCGCCTTCTTTCTTCAGTTTGTCGAGTTTGGTGAGAAGTGTCTGGACTGTGTGGATGTTCTGAGTGTCTGAGTGTGTGGTAGCGACCATTGTGATCACCTCCTGTACCGACACCCTACCCACGCTTTGCACAAACGGTTTGGACCAATAGCGCCGGTTGCGCGAAGTAGAAGTCGCATCGGCCCTGTGTGGGGAGCAGATGATCCTCCCCCTGAACTCCGGCGTGACCGCCACTCCCGAAGGCAACTACCGCGAGGAAGCCAAGGATGGCTCCTGGCACTGTTTTGCCCCTGATGGTCGTCTACTGGGCACCCTGAAGGCTTCTACCTGCAACGGCAAGCCCACCTGGGGCTTCAATGATGTCCACCTGGGCGGCTGGAACTGGAACGTGGACGCCGAAAGCATCCACGAGTTCTGGGCCAAACGCGTCGCCGTCTCCGACGATGTTCTCGCTCCCCTGGGCGTGATCCTCAAAGCAGCCTTCCAGGCTTGCAGGGATTCCAACGCTTTCGGATACGAGGCCACTGAAGCTGCCTGGAAACAGCGGGATCAGGCCGTGAACGCCTGTAGGGCCGCAATGGGCGACGATCCCATTGATTTTGACGAGGATTGATTCATCCAATCCCGTTTTTGCGTAAAAGACTCAACAAGTCACTTCCAAATCTCACAGAGAACGGACCAAGACTCAGATGGCTACAAAACTCGGACGTAAAACACTCCCCTCGGGCAAAGACCCGGACTCCTTCAAGTACATGGGTCGCCCCGCTAGCGACCAAGACGATTTCGGCACCGACGTAGGCATCGTCGACATGGCCTGCGTCAATCAGTACGGCGAGGCCAACAACAGCAAGTATTACCACGCAGGCGTCGTTCAGAGCGGCGCATCGTGGATGGTCTACTTGGAGTGGGGCCGCATCAGCGGAGGCAAGTCGTGGAACGGCGGCTTCGGTGGCGGCGACTTCATGTTCGTTGACTGTTCCAGTGAGGCCGACGCACGGGCTTTCTTTGAGAAGCAGTGCCGCTCCAAGAACATCAAGCGCCTTGAGAAGAAGAAGGTCGGAAGCGCAACCATCTGGGCCGGCAAGAACGGCAAAGACGGCTACATCGTCCAGCGCCTTGCGACTCGTGAGCGTGGCCTCCCCGACGCCTACTCCATCAAGGATGACTCTGGCGTCAAAAAGAAAGTGGCCAAGAAGGTCACAAAGGCCACGAAGGCGACCAAGAAGATCACGGCTCAGCCCCAGGTCATCAAGCTCTGCGCAGATCTCGTTGGCGGAACAGCCAGCTACGCTCGGGCCGCTTCACAGGCCACGGGCATTGTCCCAACGATGGCAGCCATCATCGACGTGCGGGACAACCTGATCCCCGACGCCTTGGGACTGCTCAAGGAGATCGGCAACGACGAAGCCAAGCAACTCAAAAGCAAGAAGCTCCAAGACTTGAGCAAGTACGTTGCGACCATCGTACCTCGCCCCATCCCGCGTGGTGGTGACGCTTCGGCCATCCATCTGTCGGCGGCCAACATCTTCGCCATCCAGCAGGACTTGGATGCGTTTGAGGCTGCCCTCAACAACGAAGACTTCGACGAAGTGGAGATCAAGGGCGCTCAGGTTGATCCCAACCAAGTGCTCGGACGCAACGTCACCTGGATTGACCCCAACACGACTCGGGGCCGCTACATCTCCAAGATGTACCAGGACATGACGAACAACCGTCACGGCCACCTTCGCAACAAGGTCAAGGTGCTCAACATCTTTGAAGTCGAGAAGCCTGATCTCCGCAGCGAGTTCAACAAGCGGGTGAAGGCTCTGGCCAACGCTCGCAACGCTGAAGCGAACTCCCACGTTCGTGCGGGACTTCAGCCCAAGAAGCGCTCCGACGTTTCGGACATCTCCGATCTGTACGATGCCGCAAACGTCTGCGTCGGCATCCACGGAACTCGTGCGGTCAACGTGCAGCCCATCTTGGCGAGCAACCTCCGTATGCCCAAGAGCCTGTCTGGTGTCCACGTCACGGGCTCGGCCTTCGGACACGGCATCTACTTCGCCACCGACTACAAGAAGTCGCATGGCTACACAGGTGGCGGCTACTACGGTGGTGGCGGCACCATCTCCAAGCGTGGGTTCTTCATGTTCCTTTGCGACCTTGCCTTGGGCAAGCCGTACATGGCCAAGACGACCATGTGGAACGCGGTGGATTGCCCCAAGGGTCACGACTCCATCTTCGCTGAGCAGAGCCGCACGTCGGTTGCCAACGATGAGCACGTCATCTTCGATCCCCACCAGCAGAACATCCGCTACATCATCGAGGGATCGCTGTAGTAGTGACCGTCCTCGCCATCAACAAGGATGAAGAGACTCGCTTCAAAAAGGCGATGGAGATCGTCTTTGAAGAACGGGCCGGGGAGTTCCCTGAGAACACACTGAAACGACTCAAAGAACTTTGGCTGGAAGGTGTCCATCACGGACACAACTTGAAGCTCACTGAAGAGTGCCAAGCCGCCATCAGAACCGGACGGTTCGACTCCAACACCGGAGTCTTTGAACTGAACACCAACAACGAAAACTTCCAAACCCACGAATAGGACCAAGACCATGTTGAACGAAGACACCCTCAAAGCCTCCATCGAGAACTCCTCCGATTGGGAACACGCCATCACCGACTTCATCGACTGCACCACGCAGTTGGGTCAGCCTTTCACGAGCGGACACGTCACCACCATCCTTCGGGTCTACCGCCCGGAGCTTCGATTCGCCCATCGTGAGATCGGTGAGCGCATCCAAGACCTGTTCCACAGCGGGGCCATCGTCTTCAGCGGTCAGCAAGCCGTTCAAGTCCCCCGCACCTGTGCCGGCACCGGCCGCACCCCTTCGGGCACCACAGTGTTCTCCATCGCTGCCGAAGTGGTGGACGCCCAGCAGTTCCCGTTTGAGTTGGACATTCCGAAGCCCAACGCCGGTTTGACGCAGATGCCGCAGGAGCAGCCCATCGTCACGACTCCCGCAGGAGGCACTGCCATCCAGCCTACGCTGCCCACGGCTACGGACATGCGGGCCAAGGTCCACAGCGATCTACGCCTGTGCGTGCCTCGTGCGGCCTTTGAGGCCCTGCTTCACGCCACTGGGAAGTCCCTGCGTGGTGGAGACGCCATCTGGGTCCGGTTCGACAACACGAACACCACGGCTCACATCACCCTCGACCAGACCCCAGGGTCCGTCAACTACGACCTGAGCGCCGCTCGTGGCCGTGTCCTGTTCCCCAAGCCGGGCCAGGGCAAGTTTGAGCACGGCGACCTGTACCAGTGCGAGATCGTCAATGACGAGCTTGTGGTGGATCTCAGCGCAACCATCTGATGACTGACGAGCCGCCAGAGGGATTGGTCGATGTGGAACTGCTCAGGCTCCCGGTTTTGGACTGGGAGCCTGTGTTGGGGCCGTACCTCGATGACTACATCCCTCGGATGTGCAAATCGGCCCACACGAGCCGCAAAGAGATCCTACGGAGTCTCAACGCCCCGGACCACGAGTACCGCTTCCAAAGGGAAAGCGAAGGGGAGGAATGGAAACATCCCCACGAAAACTATCGGATGGTCAGCCATGAGTTTGGCGATTGGATCATCTTCACCATTTGGCACAAAGGCGAGTACACCTACCACGCCACGGTTCAAGTGCTGAACGGGATGGCGATGGAAGAAGCGGCCTGGACCATCTATTTGCGTTGGTTGGAAACCCGACCCAAAGGTTACGACCATTTCGGTGGGTCATTCGGCACCGGAAAGAGCAAGTCCAAATGGCGAAGGTGAAACAGATTGGACCGCCGGTCATCGTTGATGGTTGGCTCATTCGCGTCACCGACGACGAGAACCATCCCGACACGTTGGCCAAAGCCAGCTTGATCGACCAGCCTGAGAAATACGCTCTCGTCTTGGGTGACGGTGCGTTGCGAATCGAAGGCCCCAACCACATCCCTCCGCGTGTGCTGCGAGCGTTGCTCCTGTGTGGTGGATGGCAAAAAGCAGTGACCCCATGAGCGAAACAAAGCAAGAAGCCAAAGAAGACAGCAAGTTCAAAGCCTCCCTGAAACTGCTGGAGGAAGACCCGAAAGCCTACATGGAGCAGCGTAGCCGTGGCATGGCTTTTTCAGAGAAGCTGACCGCAGGCATCAAAGATCGGACGATCCCTATCGCCACATTTCACAACTCTCGGATGGCGCACTTGTTTGAAGGAGAAGCCCCGACTCGGTGGATGGATCACTTCCTCAACAAGTTCAACATGCTGGGGCTCATCTACATGCCCTCCAAGACGCTCATGGATGCGTTCGCAAAAGGCGAGGTTCTCGACGAACCTGAAGTTCTGGAGGGCACGTCCGACTACCAGGGTTGCAACAACTGCGGCATCGACTCTCTTGTGTGGATGTTCGACGGCAAGGAACTGACGGTGAAGGGTGAAGCCTGTCCGCATCCCGATGGACTTCCGGCCTACACCGTGGAGATCGATTGTCCGTCGGGCAAGCTCCTGTTCGGCAACGACTTCCGCCAGCAGTACGACCCTGACTTGGATGATCCAAGCGACGGCGAACTCAATGGCAACGGTGCCTACCATTCATGGAAAGTCTTTCAGAACTACGGAGCCATCGGCATGGGTCACGGCTATGTTGGAAACACCTGTCCGGCCGTGTGGCAACACAATGATGAGAAAGTCGGCATCTGGAACATCGGCATGGAGAAAGTCCCCGATGGCGATGATTACGACGAAGGGCCCGAGATCAACCCTGAAGAGGGCGAGTCCATTGGTAGCATCTGCACCGATCTGTGGTGGTACTCCATCGTGGACCTGGATGATTACATCGCCCACGGGGGCGCCACAGAGCTACGCCACGACTGCATCGCCAAGGTGAAGCCGGGGCGCTACCGGATCACCCACAAGGCCCACATGCACGACAGGGACGCCTACCACGAGCTTCAGGACTACGCGCTCATCGAGCGTATTGGGGACTGTCAGGAATCCTGACAGTCAGGCTCCAAGACGTAGGCGCCACCCTCGCGCCGGATGTTGAAGCCTCCTTTGATGCGCATGAAGCCCAACCCACACAAAGATTGGCGGCATTGAAAGCCATCTGTGGTCCGAGCCATCGGTTTTTCGCACACGGAACAGTTGAGTTTGAGCCCCGCATGTATGGGGATCACATCGCCTGGCATACCTAGATGGGCCAATAGAACGCCTATGCAGAACTCCTTTGTAGGAGACACTCTCATGGCACTTCAACCCGCAAACCGAACCACCCCGTTGCCCCCCTACATCGCTGTCCGAGCCACGGGCTCTGCACGGAACTCCCTTCGTGGGTCCACTGTGACCGATCAAGCAGTTGGTGGGGTTGCCCGTCGTCCGCCTGGAGCGACCACGGTGACGATTGCTCGTTCTCAGCGAACCCTGGCAAATGCTGAAAGCACCCAGGCCAACGAGAACCTGAAGCTCTCCACGAGAGCGTAAGATGGCGAGCGCTCTCCTGCCTCCAGGGCACACCCGACCCCTCCCCGCGTTCTACGCGTTGAAACGTCGGAATAACTCCGGCAACGTCCACCGCTCCCAAACGGATGTGAGCATCATTCCGGGTGCCACAACCGTCCTCCCTCCCTACAACGTGGGAGGGACACACATCATCTCATACGTGCGGCGCGGAAACCCTCCCATCAGCATCCGCCTGTACCCGCCCTCGTTGGAGTAGGTCTTTAGATCAAAAAGAAAGGAGACCGGCAGGAATGCTCGGTCTCCTTTTGCGTTTAGCTGAACACGATCTTGCGCTCGCTTGAAACACCTTCAAGAGTTTCAAAGTAGCCTTGCCATTCACAGTGTCCGCTGGGGTCCATGTCGCCACCGCCCTTGATGAGAGCAACCGCTTCCGCAGCGCTCTTGGGGTCGGTGCAGATGCACGCAACGGTGCCGTGTCCATAGGACGTACCGAAGGTGTCACCGCTGCCGTAGCGGACCACGATGGCCCAGGCTTCGGAACGAGCCTTGATCTCACCTTGGACCCATGAGCCGTCCACGAAGGAACCCACAACCGCTGTCGAGTTGTACGGGGTGTCCTGGGGTCGGTCGATGGACAAGTCCTTCAACGTCCAGTCGTAATACGCATCGCTGCGATCCGAGAAAGGTTCGGAAGACTCCGCGTCTCCGCCACTGATGTGGTCGTCCTTGTAGGTGTAATAGACAAACATGATCTTCTTCTTTAGTGAGCCCGGCTGGGATCGAACCAGCGACCTTGAGGTTAAAAATCTCTCGCTCTACCACTGAGCTACGAGCCCGAAATGAAGGCAGGGCTGTGTTTGAGAGAATCGTGGTGGAGATACATGGTGTCCTTTAGTGAGCCAGGGTGGGATCGAACCACCGACCTGCGGGTTAAGAATCCGCCGCTCTAACCAACTGAGCTACTAGCCCGAAGGGTGGGACAGCCGAAGCTGCCCCCGCGGTATCTCAGCGAAAAATGCTAAGACCGCGTTGGTGAGCGGAGAAGGATTTGAACCTTCGACCCAGTGGTTAAGAGCCACTTGCACAACCAGACTGTGCTTCCCGCCCGAAAATGTAGAGAGGAGTCGTACTCAAGCGGCCCAGAGGGAACGCGAGTGCGGACCCCTGGGCTACATCTTCGGTTTGAGGCGGGTTGCCATGATGGTTTCTTCTACTCTTAGTCTAAAGCGGAGTCAAGCGGGGTTGATGAAAAAACTTCAGCGAGTGCTTCAGCGAAATCAACGTCGGCGCGAACTTCAGGAAAGGTACGAGGATCTTCAAACCCTCCGTGACGACGATTACCACAACCGTGATACGCCTTAGAACAAGCGCAGAGGTGATCAGCTAAACGAACTGCTTGAGCGTCTGCTTTAGCGTGAGACGGAGCGGCCAATGGATCGCGCCAATCCTGATCGTAGGATGAGTGCCAGCGACGAGTAACGACGCGAGCTTTAGCAACAACTCGATCTCGATGATGACGACGAACTGCGCGACGAGAGTATGGGTCTGACATGATGGTTTTCTTTCCACCCGCCCGACCCCCTCTCGGAGTCGGGCTAAGGTTTGATCGAAAACCGAACTGATGCTGATGCTGACATGATGTTTCCTTGAAATTAGCGAGAGACACGGAGCAGGGATCGAACCTACTTTTCAGCGCGCCAGACCTTCACCACCAGTATTGCAGCCGGTGAACTCCCCCTAGGAGAGAGTCGTTCCTCAAACGTGTGTGCCTCTCTGCCCCTATACAGGGACAGCCGAACTTCTACCCTAGCCTGGACAGAAGGTCACGGTGTAGTCCACGAGGCCGCCGGTCTTGCGGCAGTTGAACGTGGCCGCTTTGTCGTCGAACTGCCAAGCGTAGACCTGGGGGCAGCTTGCCTTGACGTTGGCGATGTAACTCTGGCTGACGGCATCCCACGCACGGGTCGTGTCGGGGTTCCAGGGGTCGCAGGTCTGGTTGGCAGCGTTGGGGGGCGTGGAGTAGGGGGAACAGCCGTAGGCGCCGTCACAGGCCGCCTGACCGCACGTCACAGGGCTGTCCATCGAGCAGGAGCAGCACAGCTTCTCCTGTGTGGCCGCAGGGTCGCCGCTGTTGACCGAGTTCTGACACGGGGACCAGCAGGAGTCACCACCAGCGGAGAGCCCTACGGGGCATGTGGGGGACGCTGTGCAGCCGGACAAGATGCACCAAGGCGCCTGGAGCCCTGGATCGGGTTGAGGGTTGAAGGTCCCGGCGTTGGCGACGATGGACATGCTCTCGCCCCACCCATCAACGAAGCTCACATCATAGGTGTCGTAGGGGCCCAAACCGCCAGCAGCATCGAAGGTCAGTTCGATGATCCCCACCGGAGGAATGCCCGAATCAAGGCAAGCCAACCCGAAGGTCTTTTTGTCCGCAGTCAGACAAGAGCCACTGGTGCAGCAAGGGGTGAAGCCAGTACAGAGCCCGCTGGCCTCAAAAGTACATCCGGTTCGTGGCCAGATGCGTCCAGACCAACCAACGTCCGCTTGGACTGTTGTGCTGGCGGTAGCGGTGCCCTTCGCACCCATCTCCCAGCCTCCGCCGTTGAGACCATCGAAGCCTGAGTTGCCACTCGATCCAACCCAGATCGTCTGGGCGCAGTTGTTCACGAAATCGACGGTATGCGTCGTAGGAGCCACTCCCACATCGAGCTTGGGGGCAGTCTCTTCAACCGGGGAGTCCTTGACGGCCCCTTTGTCACATCCGACCAACAGAAAAACGCTGAGTAGGGTGAACTTGCGCATAGCCATCACCCTACCCAGCAAATCGGATCATCACCGAGAAGTCTCAGCTACGAGTCACGCCCGTAACCAAGCCATTGACGGTGGCGATCCGCTCGTGCGTACCATCAGCGTGGTACAGGTGCATCGTGCCGTCGTACATGGACGACATTGACAACGAGCCACCGAACGCCTTGGCGCCCACCTTACGAACCACCGGGGTGTCGTAGTTCATGGGCTCGGCGTCACCGTCGGCCTCCCAAGGAGTGTCCCAACGATCACCGCAACACGGGCAGTCGCCGGAGCCGTCGAAGTAGATGCCGACATCTTCCGCACGAGCGTTTGCCACACGGACGGACTCCGCCTCGATCCAAACGTACCAATCAACGCTGTCGTTTTGGACAACGCGGCCTCCAGAGTTGTTCTGCTTATAGCTGTACCAAGACATCTTCTTCTCTCCTTCCTTCGTAGTGCCCAGGAATGGATTTGAACCACTGACACCCGCCGCTTCAAGGCAGTGCTCTACCAACTGAGCTACCTGGGCAGGTAGTCCCTCGACCCCGAATCGAACGGGGGCGCCGCGGGCTTCAACCGCGCGCTCTTGCCAACTGAGCTACCGAGGGATACGTTTCGTATCAAGCCCATCAACTGTGAAGTTGATGGGCGACGTAAACGTATCCGTCTGAGCCGACAGCCGGACGATGGTGCCGCAGCGAATGCACAGACGTGAACCGTCGGGGGTTGCCTTTGCAAGCATCCCGTTGTGGTCGCACATCCAAGTGCGGTCGTAGTGTGTAAGTGACATGAGTGAATCTTTGGGGTGTCCGACGGGGATTGAACCCGCGACCTTCGCAATCACAACGCGCTGCTCTACCAACTGAGCTACGGACACCATAGGGGTGTTGTAGTCGGCCCCTTGAAGGGGCTGGATATGTGCTTGCGCGTTCATGGTGAAAGTGGACCTTGGAAGGTGAGTAGTACCGGGAGCGGGATTTGAACCCGCGACCTAGGGCTTATGAGGCCCCCGCTCTACCACTGAGCTATCCCGGTAGAAAGCATGTCGCTCTCCTCCGGCATTCGCTCTGAGTATGTGGTTGATCGGTACATGGTCTTGAAATTGGTAGCGGGAACCAGATTTGAACTGGTGACTTCTGGGTTATGAGCCCAGCGGACTACCTGACTGTCCTACCCCGCAAAATCGTGTCTTGAAAATCTCGGTCGGCCTAGTCGGAGTTGAACCGACGACCTCACACTTATCAGGCGTGCGCTCTAACCAACTGAGCTACAGGCCGAGATGGTAATGTCGCTAATGTCGCTGTCTTCCATGGTTGGTCCTGTGAGTTGGTGAGGGAAAATCCTAATCGGCGAAGAGATGCTGAGATGCTTTTCAGTTTGGATGATTGATGTAATCCCAGCGGCATCCGAGTCGGAAACTTGTTGTGCTCTTGATCGAACTTGTTGTCAAGAGAGTTTAGTCCAAAGTTGATCGAAAGTTTGGACGAAGAAAAAGATGACCGCTACTGGCAAGTGGGTGACAAGACGTATTTTTCGTCGCTCTACCAACTGAGCTACAGGGGAGACTAGCTCCCCCGACGGGACTTGAACCCGTGACCTACGCCTTTGCATGGATGTAGTCCTGTCTAGCATCCAGTAATGGTCAAAAAGATAAAGAGATGAAAACTGGCAAGGAGGCGCAGAGAATATGGACTAGCACCCTGGCCCGCCCCTCAAGTTGGTGGAGCGGCCCGGAATCGAACCGGGATCGTCTGAGTTCAAATCAGATGTAATCCCTACAAGCATCCAGTAATCATCAAAAGTCGTTGAGTCTCCGTTGTTGTGAGAGGTGTTGATGGGTGGGGCCCCGAAGGACCCCGGACCCTAGTTGGCCTCCAGGGAGACCTTGTTGATGAGATCGGTCCAGTGGGCCGTCTCACCCTTAGTCTTCGCCACGACGGCGATGAACTTGAACACTGAGTCGGAGAAGCCGCCTACGTTGTAGACATCCTTGGACTCCTTGGCCTGAGTGTTGGTGTAGGGCTGCACATCGTTGAGGATGAGCTTCGCACCAGGATTGTGCTTCTTGAACACTGCCCACTGATCTTGCGATGCAGTGGCCCGGTTGTCGTCCCACATGGAACCCCGGTATCCCCAGCCGCCCGAGTCCAGCCAAGACTGGTTGTCCGAGACGTAGATGACCAGATCGGCCTTCTGCCGGCGCTTGTTCAGTTCCGCCAGGGGAAGCGAGCAAGAGGTTCCTCCACCGCCGCAGCGGATCAGCTTCTCCGAGTTCGTGACAACGGAGTCACGCGGGTTCAGCTTGAGGTTCGGGTACAGCGTGTGTGCGAACGGCAGGATCTCTGCGTCCGGGTTCTTGCGGAGGATCGCCGCCGCCACGAGAGCAGCAACGTCGATGCAAGAGGTCTTGGACATACGTCCGTTGCCTTGGTAGCCCGTGACAGACGACCCCATCGAACCCGACACGTCGGGAGCGACCACAACACGACCATCAATGACGGGCACGTTGTCTACCGCAATCTCCAGGGCATCCTGAAGCGCCAGTCGGATCTTCATCGGAAGATCGTCGTTGACGTTCCGGTACGCGGTGAGAAGCTGGTACGGGAAGACACGAGACTTGCGAATCGCCTCTCCGTCAACCAGACGGTCGCACACGTACTTCACCATCTTGGGATCCTTGAAGACACCGTGACGGTTCAGAGTGTTCAGGTTCATACGGATGGCGTGCCATCCCATGCCCTGTGCGACATCTGCCCACTGCGTAGTGGAAAGCCCAAGCGAATCGAGCATACGGAACTCGACACGCGGAACCTCTGCGGTCTTGTCGGCCTTGAAAGCCTCGTACTTGCGTACAACCTCCGGCAGATTCTCCGACACGTAGTCACGCCCAAGCAGGTATCCGAAGAACGCTGCTTGCTCCGGCGTGGTCGGCTTCGGGTGAACCATCTTGATGACATCAGCCATCGACGGATCGTTGCCGACCGACTCGTTGAAGAGACGACCAAAGTTGCGACCAACCACCCAGTTACGGATGAACCGACGTACCGGACGCGGCAGGTTCTTCACATCGCCAACGGCTCCCGAGCGGAGCATCTGGACGAGGTTCCGAATCATGCGACCGTTGTCGATGCAACGGGGCGCAACCTTCTCAAAGAGAGCCGGGTCACGGACTGCGAGGGTCGATGCCAGCAGAGCCGGCATATCCTTCATCAGACCCTCCGAACGAGCGTACACGGCCGTCTTGGCGACGAACTCAGGCTCGCACTTTGCGGCCAGGGCGAGAACTTCGTCAAGCTGATCCTTGGCGTTCGCGTAGAAGGTGCTGGACAGGCAACCCGTTGCAGCAAGCTGCGCAAGAGCCTCCTTGTCGCCCATCTGATAGGCGACCCCACCGGCACGATTGGTCGTGTCAGTCTTGGGGATCTGTGCGGTACGGGTGTTGAATAGAGATTGGTTAGCCATTTTGGTCAATCCTGTCCTTTGAAGGCCCGGCGAAGTGTCCGGGGTGGAGTGTTTTTACGGAACTGATCCTTCTTGTGAATCGGGATCAGGGTTTTAGTTGGTAGGGGATGTCGGGGTCGAACCGACGACCTTCACGGTGTAAACGTATTGCTCTGCCACTGAGCTAATCCCCTATGTGAAATTGTGTGGTTCACCGGCAGTGTTCCATCAGGCGCTAACCCAAGGCTCTTACCGGATCAAGCTCCCCGCCCGCGAAGCGTTTGGAATAGGAGCCCATCAATGACCACGGCGTTGATGTTAAAATTGGCGGGATGTACGGGATTTGAACCCGTGATTTCCTCCGTGACAGGGAGGCGTCATAACCGGACTAGACCAACACCCCTTAGCGGAACAGACGGGACTTGAACCCGCGACCTTTCGGTTGACAACCGAGTGCGCTACCAACTGCGCCACTGCTCCGTAGGTATCATCTACATCATCGCAGTCATCGTTTTCGATGTTCA